>ERZ1740067.2525-NODE-2525-length-11067-cov-4.631130_pt1 | contig 11067 bp, 11 predicted proteins | sample MGYA00581736_ERZ1740067 | MGnify/ENA primary metagenome ERZ1740067 (study PRJEB43018, sample SAMN04849236) | marine metagenome | isolation source: floating plastic debris | place: Pacific Ocean | collected 2008-08-27 | study: EMG produced TPA metagenomics... | reverse complement strand
CCAGCTGGCCGAACTGGATGCCTACGCCGCGCGCGTGCTCGCGAGCGTGCCAGAGCGGAGCCGTGTGCTCGTCACGGCGCACGACGCCTTCAACTACCTCGGCTCGCGCTTCGGGTACGAGGTCGTCGGCATCCAGGGCATCTCGACGGAGTCCGAGGCCAGCGTCAGCGACATCGAGCGGCTCGTCGAGATGCTCGTCGAGCGGGACATCCGCGCCGTCTTTGTCGAGACGTCCGTGCCCGCCCGCGCGATGCGCAAGCTCATCGAGGACGCCGCTGCGTTGGGCCACGAGGTCGTCATCGGCGGCGAGCTCTTCTCCGACGCGATGGGAGCCCCCGGCACGTACGAGGGCACCTACGTCGGGATGATCGATCACAACGTCACCACCATCGCGCGTGCGCTCGGCGGCGAAGCCCCGGAACGCGGCATGCAAGGGAAGCTCGCAGAGTGACGACGGGCATCCATCCCGCTCTCCCCGACCCACGCCTCGCCGACGGGCTCGCCAAGCGTCCCGAGCACTCGCCCGAGAGCCCGCTGTCGGTGCACGCGATGACGGTCGCGTACCACCGCAAGCCGGTCCTGTGGGACGTGGACTACGACGCCCCGGCGAACAAGCTCATCGCGATCGTCGGGCCCAACGGCGCGGGGAAGAGCACGCTGATCAAGGCGTGCCTCGGCTTGGCGCCGCGTGCCTCGGGCATCGTGGAGTTCTGGGGACAGGGTCACAAAGCGGCACGCTCGCGGATCGGGTACGTGCCGCAGCGCGAGAGCGTGGACTAGGACTTCCCGGTCTCCGCGCTCGATGTCGTGTGCATGGGTCGCTACAGGCGCATCGGGTGGTGCCGCCCCGTGTCGCGTGCGCACAAGCGGGCGGCGCTGGCGTGCCTCGAGCGCGTCGGGATGGGCGACTACGCGTCGCGCCAGATCGCGCAGCTCTCGGGCGGGCAGCAGCAGCGCGTCTTCCTCGCGCGTGCGCTCGCGCAGGAGGCCGACCTCTACTTCATGGACGAACCCTTCGCTGGGGTCGACGCCGCGACGGAGCGCGCGATCGTGGACGTGCTGCGCGAACTGCGCGCGCAGGGGAAGACCGTCATCGCGGTGCACCACGATCTGCAGACCGTGACCGAGTACTTCGACGAGGTGATGCTGCTCAACATGCGCGTCGTCGCGTCGGGTCCAGTCGGTTCGGTCTTCACGCATGAGAACCTGGTCAAGACCTACGGCGGTCGCCTCACGCTTCTGGCGGAGGCCGCCGAGGCGATGGCCCGCGTCGTTCCGGACGGCGGGTAACGGCGTGCTCGCGAGCGCACCGACCATGGGCGAGATCCTCGACACGCTGCTCCTGCGCGCGAGCACGACGTCCACGACCGTCGTCCTCGGGACAACGATGCTCGGGATCGCGGCGGGCGGCGTCGGCGTCTTCGCGCTGTTGCGCAAGCGCTCGCTCGTCTCCGACGCGCTAGCGCACGCGACACTGCCCGGGCTGTGCATCGCCTTCGTCGTCGCGGCGCGGCTCGGGATGGACGGGATGTCCATGCCGGTTCTGTTGGTGGGCGCCGTCGGGACCGGCGTGCTGGGCGTCGTGTGCATCCACGCGCTGCTGCGTTTCAGCCGGCTCCGCGAAGACGCCTCGATCGGCATCGTGCTCTCCGTCTTCTTCGGCGCGGGGGTCGTGGGGCTGAGTTACGTGCAGGACCCGGGCAACGTCCCGCAGTCCGCGGCGGGCCTCGACCACTACATCTACGGCGGCGCGGCGTCGATGCTCGCGCACGAGGCGCGACTGATGGCGCTGCTCGCGGTGGTCTGCGTCGTCGCGTCGTTCGTGCTGCTCAAAGAGTTCGCGATGGTCTGTTTCAACGACGCGTTTGCCAGGGTCGACGGGTGGCCCGTGTCGCTGATCGACATCCTGATGATGGCGTTGATCGTGCTGGTGACTGTTGCGGGGTTGCAGGCGGTCGGCCTGATCATGGTGCTCGCGCTGCTGATCATCCCTGCGGTCTCGGCGCGGTTCTGGACCGATCGTCTCGGGCTGCTCATCGCGCTCGCGGGGATGATGGGGGGTGCGAGCGGGTACGCGGGCGCGGTGCTCTCCTCGCTCTTCGACGACCAGCCGGCGGGCGCGGTGATCGTGCTGACGTCGGGTGCGGTCTTCGTGCTCTCGATGGTGGTTGCGCCGAAGCGGGGCGTGATCGCTGTTGTGCTGCGCCGGTGGGCGCTGCGCGTGCGCATCGCGGGCGAGCACCTCCTTGAGCTGGGTGCTTCCGTAGGGGTGCAGGGCTCGTTATCACGGGGCGACGTGCAACGGCTTGCGCAGACGCGTGGATGGAACGGCTTCACAACGTGGGTGGTCCTCCGGTCGCTGCGCATGCGGGGCGAGATCGAGATGGCAACGGGCGCGATCCGGCTCACCGATCGCGGCGTCGCGAGCGGAAAGCGCGTGGCGCGCAATCATGCGTTGTGGGAGCAGTACCTCGTCAGCCACGCCGACATCGCGCCGTCGCACGTCGATTGGTCGGTCGACCAGGTGGAGCACGTGCTCTCGGACGAGCTTGTGGCGCAGCTCGAGGCCGAACTCGCCGAACGAGAGAGCAGCAGGGTTAACGGCGGGGTGGCGCATGTGGTTTGACATCGGCGCCGATCTTTTCCCGCTGACCGCCGCGTTGCTCGCGTCGGTGTCGTGCGCACTGCTGGGCAACTTCCTCGTGCTCCGCAGGCTCAGCCTGATGGGCGACGCGATCTCCCATTCGGTGCTGCCGGGTCTGGTCGTCGCGTTCCTCATCGCTTCGACGCGCTCGCCGATCGTGATGCTCGTCGGCGCCGGCATCGCGGGCGTCGCGACGGTCGTGCTGGTGGAGGCCGTCAAGCGGTTCGGGCGCGTCGAGCCGGGTGCTGCGATGGGCGTTGTCTTCTCCGTCCTCTTCGCGCTGGGTGTACTGCTTATGGAGCAGGCTTCGTCTCGCAATATCGACCTTGATGCCGGCACGGTCCTGTACGGGCAGTTGCAGTTGTTGGTGTGGTGGGACGCGGACCGTGCGCGGACCTTCGCCGAGCTGTGGTCGATGGGTACGGTGCAGGCCGTGCCGCGTCAGGTGTGGCTGCTGTTCGCGGTGTGCGTGGCGGCCTTCGTGTTCGTAACGGTGCTGTTCAAAGAACTGCGCATCAGCGCCTTCGATCCTGCGCTCGCGACGACACAGGGTGTGCACGCCGGCGCGATGCACTACATGCTCATGATCTTCGTCGCGATCGCGACGGTCGCGGCCTTCGAGGCCGTCGGATCGATCCTCGTGATCGCGATGCTGATCTGCCCCGCCGCGACCGCTCGGTTGCTCACCGATCACCTGCGCGCACAGATCGTGTGGAGCGTCGCCATCGCGGTCTGCTCCTCGGTCGGGGGCTATTTTGGTGCGTCTGTCGTGCCCGGTTGGTTCGGTATCGGCGCTGTCAACCCCGCGGGGGCGATCACAGTCGCATCCGGCGTGATGCTCACGCTCGCGCTGCTCGGGTCTCCGACGCACGGGGTCGTATCGCGCGTCCTGCGCCGGCGGTCGCTCGCGCGGCGCGTTGCGATCGACGATCTCCTGGGCTCGCTCTTCCGCGAGGAGGAGCGCGGCGTGGATCAGGTTTCTGTGCGCACTCTGGTTCCGCTCTTCGTGAACCGTCCTCTGTCCGCTGCGATCAGGAAGAGCGCAGCGCAGCGCCTCATTGAACGCGAAGCGGGTGCGCTGTGTCTGACCGAGCGCGGGCGTAGCGCCGCCCGTGAGATCGTGCGTCGTCACCGTCTGTGGGAGCGTTACCTCGTGGACAGCGCGGGGCTCGCGCCGGACCACGTCCACGAGGCGGCGGAGCAGCTCGAGCATCTCGGCATCAGCCCCGAGCGGGGGCCCTCCACGGACCCGCACGGGCGGTCCATACCTTGAGGTCCGGAAAGAACCTGCTGTATGCCGCTTGGAAACCAGATATGCGACGGGTGTGAAGGGGTTCGGTTTGTGAGGCCGCAAGGTTTCCGCACGCGCACCGGGCGGCGCCCGTTGCGTTCGCGGTGTTTGTGCGCGGGGTGATCGCTTGTGACTGTGTTGGTGACGCCCGCGCACGCGGTCGTTCATACAACCCAAGACGAGAACCCCACGATGACCCGCAATCTGAAGAACCGTCCTGCTTCTGTCCGCTTCGCGATGATCATGACCGTGCTGAGCGTTGTCGCTCCGTTCGGTGGATTCTGGGCTTCCGGGCCCGCCGCCTCCGAGGCGCAAGCCCGGGTCGTGCACTTCGATGCCGACCACCCCGTCAACAACACCCCCGTCTTCACGCAGGATCCCGGCTACGTCGCGATGGTCGACTGATCGGACGCCCCTACGATGGCGGCATGCCGAGAAGAGCCGTCATCGTTGATGCCTGCCGCACGCCCATCGGGCGGTACGGCGGCGCGTTGTCGTCCGTCCGCCCCGACGATCTCGCGGCCCGCGTGATCGGGGCGCTCGTAGAGCGCACGGGTTTGGATCCGGGGTCGATCGATGACGTCTATTTCGGCGCCGCGAACCAGTCGGGCGAGGACAACCGCGACGTGGCGCGCATGGCGGTGCTGCTCGCGGGGTTGCCCGAGAGCGTGCCCGGGGTGACGGTGAACCGCCTGTGCGCGTCGGGTCTCGAGGCGATCAACATCGCGGCCCGGATGATCGAGGCGGGACAAGGCGACATCATGATCGCGGGCGGCGTTGAGTCGATGAGCCGGGCGCCGTACGTGCTGTCGAAGTCCGCGAGTGCTTTCGGTCGTACGCAGGAGCTGTACGACACGTCGATCGGATGGCGGTTCGTGCACCCGCGGATGGATGCGATGGGTCACACCGATGCGCTTGGCGTGACTGCGGAGAACGTTGCGAAGGAGCACAAGGTGTCACGCGAGGATCAGGACGCTTTCGCCTGTGAGTCGCAGCAGCGCTGGGGGCGTGCGCACGGGGCGGGGTTGTTCGCGGACGAGCTGGTGTCGGTCGAGGTGCCGCAGCGGAAGGGCGATCCCGTTGTTGTGGACACGGACGAGCACCCGCGACCTGACACGACGCTCGAGAAGCTCGCGAAGCTGCGCCCCGCGTTTACGAAGGATCCGGACGGGACGGTGACGGCGGGGAATTCGTCTGGCGTCAACGATGGCGCCTGTGCGCTGCTGGTCGTCGAAGAGGCAACGGCGGAGCGCTTGGACATGCCCGTGCTCGCGCGGGTCGGGGCTTCTGCGAGCGCGGGGGTGTCGCCCCGCGTGATGGGGATCGGTCCTGTGCCGGCGGTCGGCAAGGCGCTCGAGCGTGCGGGGCTCACGATCGGCGACATCGGGCTCGTCGAGCTGAACGAGGCCTTCGCGGCCCAGTCGGTTGCGTGCCAGCGCGAGCTGGGGATCGATCACGCGATTCTGAACGTCAACGGCGGAGCGATCGCTATGGGGCACCCGCTCGGCTGCTCGGGGGCGCGCATCGTGACGACGCTCGTGCACGAGATGAAGCGGCGCGACGTGAAGCGGGGCCTCGCCTCGCTCTGCGTGGGTGTCGGTCAGGGGCTCGCGACCGTCTTCGAGCGCGACTAAACCTGTTACGGCATGTCGGCGATCTTCGCGAGGCCACCCTCCATCGCGCGCACGAGGTGGTCGATCTCCGCCTCGCCCATAGGCGTCGACAGGGCGGCGGTGCACGTGTTGATCATCACGCAGCCCTGATGGAAGAGGTGGTCGAGCATCACATTGAGGCGAGCGTTCTCTTCGGGCGTTGTGTGCGCTTCGCGGTAGTTGTGGGGGGCCTCGGGCTTCATGTGCACGCGGAACATCGAGCCGGTGCCGGTGACGCAGGCCGTCGCGCCTGTGCGCTCGATGGCGGCGTTGATGCCGTCGATGCCGCGCTGGGCAAGCGCGTTGAGGCGTGCGACGGCGGCGTCATCGAACTTCTTCATCGCGACGAGGCCCGCGGTGGTGCTGATCGGGTTGGCGGAGAAGGTGCCCGAGTGGGGGAAGACGAAGTTGTCGCCGTGGGGGTTCATGGTGTCCATGACGTCCGCGCTGCCCGCGACGGCGCCGACTGGGAAGCCGCCGCCGATGAGCTTGCCCATCGCGGTCAGGTCGGGACGGATGTCGTAACGACTCTGGAGACCGCCGACCTCGGAGCGGAAGGTGATGACCTCGTCGAGGACGAGCAGCGCGCGGTTGCGGTCGGTCCAGTCGGCGATCGCCCTCGCGAACTCGGCCTGCACGGGGTTGAGCCCGACGCGGTGCGGCATCAGGTCGAGCAGCACGCAGGCGAGCTCGTCCTTGTGCTCGTCGAGACGCTTGAGCGAACGCTCGATGTCGTTGAAGGGGAGGATGACGACGTCATCGAGAGCGCGTTGGGGTGTGCCGTGGACGAGGGGGACGGAGTTGGGGCGGTCGATGTCGCCCCACATGTCGGGCTTGGGCGCCTGCGAGACCTCGGCGTAGTCGTACCCGCCGTGGTAGGCGCCCTCGATCTTGGCGATCATGTGCCTGCCGGTGTGCGCGCGGGCGGCCTTGAGGCAGACCATGAGCGCTTCGGTGCCCGAGTTGACGAAGCGCATCTTCTGGAAGTTCGGGCTGCGTGCGCACAGGTGCTCGGCGTACTCAACCTCCTGCTCGGTCGCCATCATGAAGGCGCTGCCGCGGGCGAGTTGGTCGGTGACGGCGGCGGTGACGTCGGGGTCGGCGTGCCCGTGGATGAGCGAGCACATGTTGTTGGAGTAGTCGACGTACTCGCGCCCGTCGAGGTCGTAGAGGCGGCAGCCCTCGCCGTGATGGGCGTAGGCGGGGTGGGGCTGGCGCAGGACGGTGTTCCTGCTGACGCCGCCCGGGAGAACGCGCTTGGCGCGGTCGAAGAGTTCGGCGCTGTGTGTCGTGGTCGTGGTCATGCGTGTGCGCCTTCGAGGGCGGGTAGGAGCGGTGCGCCCGTGCGCCGGGCGACGTATTCGAAGTCCACGCCGGGCGAGAGCTCGACGAGGCGGAAGCCGTCGGGCGTGACGTCGATGACGGCGAGGTCGGTGTAGACGCGGGTGACGACACCGAGCCCGGTGAGCGGGTAGGTGCAGGCGTCGACGAGCTTGGGCTCGCCCGTCTTGGTGGTGTGGGTGGTGATGACATAGATGGACTTGACGCCCGCAACGAGGTCCATCGCGCCGCCAACGGCGGGGATGGCGTCCTTGCCGCCCGTGGACCAGTTGGCGAGGTCGCCGTTCTTCGCGACCTGGAGGGCGCCGAGGACGCAGAGGTCGAGGTGCCCGCCGCGGATCATCGCGAAGGAGTCGGCCTGGTGGAAGTAGGAGGCGCCCGGGTTGGCGGTGACGTGTCGCTTGCCGGCGTTGATGAGCTCGGGGTCGGCGTCCTCCTCGGCGGGCGAGGGCCCCATGCCGAGCAGGCCGTTCTCGGTGTGGTAGACGAGCTCGCGCCCCTCGGGGACGAAGCGTGCGACGAGCTCGGGGATGCCGATGCCGAGGTTGACATACGAGCCGTCGGCGATGTCCTGCGCGACGCGCTGGGCCATCTCCTCGCGTGTGCGCCCGATCTTCGGTGTCTCGCTCATGGGTAGGCGACCCCCGCTGCGATGAGTTCGGATTCGTGCGCCGGCTCCGCGACGTGCACGACGCGGTCGACGAAGATCGCGGGCGTGACGACGGTCTCGGGGTCGAGCGCGCCCGCATCGACGACGGATTGCGCCTGGACGACAGTGGCGCGCCCCGCCATCGCCATGACGGGCGAGAAGTTGCGCGCGGTTTTGTTGTAGAGGACGTTGCCGTGGGTGTCGGCGGCGCGTGCCTTGATGAGGGTGAAGTCTGCGGTGAGCCCGTGCTCGAGGATGTAGGTGCGCCCGTCGAAGTCGCGCGTCTCCTTGCCCTCGGCGAGGGGGGTGCCGACGGCGCTAGGGGTGTAGAAGGCTGGGACTCCCGCGCCCCCCGCGCGGATGCGCTCCGCGAGGGTGCCCTGCGGCACCAGCTCGAGCTCGATCTTCCCGGCGCGGTAGAGCTCGGGGAAGATCGTCGAGTTGGCGGTGCGCGGGAAGGAGCAGATCACCTTCGACACGCGCTCTGCTTTGAGCAGGGCGGCGAGGCCGACCTCGCCGGAGCCGCAGTTGTTGCTGACGACGGTGAGGTCTTTGGCGCCCTGGTCGATGAGGGCGTGGAGCAGCTCGATGGGCGAGCCCGCTTCGCCGAAACCGCCGACCATGATGGTGTCGCCGTCGCGCACGTCGGCGAGGGCTTCGTGCGCACTGGCGGTGCGTTTATCGATCACATGCAGCCGCCGATCATGGGGATGGAGGCGACAGAGCCCGCGCCCTTGTGGGCGTGGGTGCGGGTGTAGTCGAAGAGGCCCGCCTCGTCGAAGAGGACGCGGTCCTCGTAGTCGTCGAACCACATCGCGTCGGGGTTGCGCCCGACGATGCAGACCTTGCCGACGTCGGGGGCATCGGCGGCGTTGCGCAGGAGCTTGAAGATGACGACGCCGTTCTCCGCGCCCTTCAGGCCCGGGATGGGCTTGTCGGTGACGGCTGCGACCTCGGTCTTGCCCTTGTAGTGGGTGATGGACATGCGGGCGTGCTTCTCGACGCCCGAGAGGCCCTTCTGCGACTCGTTGAGGATGCCCCACGCGGTCTCCATGGGGACGTTGAACGCCTTGTACGCGATGATGTCGCGCCCGCAGAAGAAGTAGTGGTTCTCGCCGCCCGCGCGCTTGAACTCGCGCTGGAGGATGCGGAGCTTGTCGGGGTCGTCGTTGATGCCCTTGATGATGGGGGCCTGGTTCTCGACGGAGAGCCACCCGCGCGAGGTGAGGCCGCGCATCGCGGCGCCGGTGTCGGGGTGCCACTGGAGGATGCCGTCGTCGTTGCGGACGTACTCCCCGTTGTCGTCCATCAGCAGGAGCTCGTCGGGGGTCTCGAAGTGGAGCATGAAGTGCATGCCGACTTCGGGGTAGGTCTCGTGGAAGGTGTCGAGCATCGCGAGGAAGGTCTCGTCGAAGCGCTTGGGATAGAAGGCCATCTCCTTCGTGCCGACGCGGATGGACTCGATGCCGGCCTCCGCGAGGGCGCCGAACCAGGCGGCGAGCTTGGAGTTGTTGAGGACCATGGGGTCGCCGCCCGAGAGGAGGATCTCGCGGAGCTTCTCGCGCCCGGTCTCGGGGTGGCGTCCGCCGTTCTTGGCGACGAGCTCGTTGTGGTGCAGGATATAGGGGACGATCTCCTCGATCTTCGCGAGGCCCTTCTTCTTGACGGTGCCGTCGAGGCGCTTGACTTCCTTGCGGGCGATCAGCTCCTCGCGGTAGCAGAAGCGGCAGTGGGCGGAGCACGTCGAGACGACGTACATCAGGCCCATCTCGTACTTGTGCAGGAGGCCCTCGACGGGGGAGTAGTCCATCTGGTTGCCGGGGTCCTCGGAGCCCTGGAGGTTCTCCGTCTCGTCGGCGTTGGCCTTGACGATGCGGCTGATGGAGGGGCTCTTCTGGGCGAGGTCGAAGTAGTGGCGCGTCATCTTGACGGGCATGCGCTTCTCGACGTCGCGGTCGGTGCCCTTAAGGACGCGGAGGCTCGTGACCTCGCCCTCCGAGTAGAAGTGCATCATGTCCTCGGGCGCCTTCTCCTTGAAGAAGGGGTTGAGGCCGTTGATGATCTCGCGCTCGTACCGGGCGTCCTCCACGGAATCGAGGAAGGCCTGCTCGCGATCGGTGGGGACGTGGGTGTACTTCTGGATCATGAGCTGGCTCCGGGGTCGGGGGGGTCGGGGGTGTCTGGTGTCTGCGGGATGTGGGTTGACGCCAGGAATCGCGAATGGCGTTGGCGTCCGCTGTAACGGAGTGTACATTCGGTTATGGCTGATGCAATGATTTGATCATCGGAGAATCGCACGGTGTCGATCCAGGAGCTGATTGCCGAAGCGGGCGAACGCCTGACCCCGACGGACCGCCGAGTGGCGGCGGCGATCCTCGATGAACCGACGCTTTTGGCCTTCGGGACGGTCTCGGACCTCGCGAGCCGAGTGGAAACGAGCCGCCCCTCGATCGTGCGCTTCGCCACCCGTTTGGGCTTTGATGGGTATACGGAGCTCCAGCAGTGGGCCCGCCACCAGGTCTCCGAGCAGCTCTCGAGCCCGAGCCAGCGCATCCGCCGGGCGGGCTCCGAGCGAACGCAGATGCGCACGGGGATCGAGTCGGCCTTTGCCTTCGCCCTCGAGCAGCTCGACGACGCGCGTCTTGACGATCTGGCGTCGCCGCTCGCGCACGCCCGGCGCGTGTGGATCGTCTCGGGCGAGACCTCCCTCGCCGGCGCTCACGCGCTGCACTCCGGGCTGACCATGGCGCGCCCGGACGTGCACCTCGTGCGTGAGCAGTCGACGGGTCGGGATCTCGCGAGCGCGGGCCCGGACGACGCCGCGGTCGCGATCGACTTCGAGCGCTATAGGACGCAATCGGTGCACGCGGCTCGGATGCTCGCGGACCTGGGCGTCACCGTCGTCGCGGTGACGGACGGCCCGCTGTCGCCCCTGGTCCCGATCGCCTCGCGTTGGTGCGAGCTGCGCGTGCCCGCGGTGGGGCCCTTCGACAGCTCCCTGCCCGCGGTGCTCGCGGCGGAGCTGCTCGTCGAGCGCGTGGTCACGATGCGGCAGGACGATGCGCTCGCGCGCATCGACCGCCTCGAAGAACTCTGGATGCGATCGGGGACGTTCCTGGACTGAGCACGCTCGTCGTTAGTCGATCTTGAAGCGACCGACGATCTCGCGCAGGGTGTGCACCTGGGCGGCGGTCTCCTCGGCGGAGGCCGCGAGCTCCTCGGCGTTGCCCGCGTTCTGCTGGGTCACGCCGTCGAGATCGGTGACGCCCCGGTTGATCTGCGAGATGCCGAGTGACTGCTCGGTGCTAGCGGACGCGATCTCTTCGACGAGGGCGTTGACCTTGTTGATGGAGCCGACGATCTCGCTGAGCGACTTGCCGACGCCCTCGGCGATCGTGACGCCGTTCTCCGCGCGCTTGGTCGATTCCTCGATCATCGCGCTGGTGCTCTTGGCGGCCTCGGCGGAGCGCTGGGCGAGGTTGCGCACCTC
>ERZ1740067.2524-NODE-2524-length-11068-cov-5.880142_pt1 | contig 11068 bp, 7 predicted proteins | sample MGYA00581736_ERZ1740067 | MGnify/ENA primary metagenome ERZ1740067 (study PRJEB43018, sample SAMN04849236) | marine metagenome | isolation source: floating plastic debris | place: Pacific Ocean | collected 2008-08-27 | study: EMG produced TPA metagenomics... | reverse complement strand
CCTGCTTATCAGGTCGTTTTTTTCTACACTGGAGGTATGAACAACACTAAGCAAATCCTCTCCGATATCCCCGGCAATCCTTGGCTGGGCCTGCAAAAAGCTGACCAGCTGTGGACCCGCTACAAGGCAGGCTCGCGCGCTGTCCGGGCTGTGGTGACTGAGCAGGCTGACCCCCTGCCGGAGGTCGCGTATGACGTGGTGATATGTGGCGGAACGTTAGGCATTCTACTGGGTGCTGCGTTGGCGGCTCGGGGGTGGAAGGTGGCGCTGCTGGAGCGAGGAGAACTGCGCGGGCGAGACCAGGAGTGGAATATTTCGCGGCGTGAGCTAGAGACGTTTGTGCAGATGGGGTTGCTGAGTGAGGACGGGCTGGCGGCGGCGATCGCATCTCAATACAATCCGGCTCGCATTACCTTTAATGGTGGCAATGAACTTTGGGTAGAAGATGTCCTGAACATTGGCGTGGACCCAGTGTCTCTATTGGAGCAGCTCAAGCAAAAGTTTTTAGCCGATGGCGGTACGTTGCTTGAGCAGACGCCGTTCGCCTCGGCGGCGGTACATCCCAATGGTGTGACCGTTCAGACGGGCAGTGCGGAGAATGCGGGTGCGGAGAATGCGGGTTCGGTGACCGCAAGATTGTTGATCGATGCGATGGGGCACTTTTCTCCTATCGCGCAGCAGGCTCGCAATGGTGAAAAGCCAGATGCGGTGTGTATGGTGGTGGGTACCTGCGCAAAGGGCTACGACGACAACGAAACCGGTGATTTGATTGTCTCGTTTACACCGATTCAGAATCAGTGCCAGTACTTCTGGGAGGCGTTTCCGGCCCGTGATGGCCGAACGACGTATTTGTTTACCTATTTGGATGCTGACCCAAGTCGGCCTAGTTTAGAGCATCTCTTTGAAGATTACTTTGCATTGTTGCCGGAATACCAAAATGTTTCGCTAGAGCAGCTTGAGTTTGTACGTGCGCTGTTTGGGTTCTTTCCCTGCTACAAAGATAGCCCGCTACAGTACAAATGGGATCGCACGCTGGCAGTGGGTGACAGCAGTGGCAGTCAGTCGCCACTTAGCTTTGGTGGCTTTGGGGCAATGGTGCGCCACTTGGAGCGGCTGACGATGGGTGTTGATGATGCTTTGAAAGCTGATTTGCTCGATAGTAAAGCGCTCGGTCAATTGCAGCCTTATCAGCCAAATCTTTCGGTGACTTGGCTCTTTCAAAAGTCGATGAGTGTTGGTGTGGAGCAAACTTTGCCACCGAATAAGATTAATGCTGTTCTCTCGACTATTTTTGACGATATGGCGGCGCTGGGCGATGAGGTGCTCCGGCCATTTTTGCAAGATGTGGTTCAGTTTCCAGCGTTGGCGAAGACCATGCTAAGAACGTCTATGCGGCATCCAGCACTGGTGGCGAGCATTTTGCCGCAGGTGGGAGTGGGTGCGATCGCGGATTGGACGAGGCACTTTTTGTCGTTGGGTAGCTATAGCCTGTTTAACAAGATGGAAAATGCTGTAGATACGCGCAAAACAACAGATAAAAAACAATACTATGCTGACCGCAGGCGAGATGCCTTGAAGTACGGTTCGGGTGGCGATTATGAACAGTGACCTGCGAGCAACTTTAAACAATGCGTTGTTGTTGCTCGCTGCATCTGTATAAGTGAGTACAGTCTTGGTTGAGTTGCTGTTTGTAAGGAAACGCATTTGCTTAAATGCTAAAAAACCGTAAATTTTTCGATTTGCTACGGTTTTATAGCGCTAAATTAGCTTTGTCGGTAAAAATAATTACATACGTGCTAGACAGCTAGCAAAAGAGTCTCGTAGTGCACTTTTTCTCAGAGTGCATGTTTCAGGGGGCATCTCAAGGCATCTTACGCTTGGCTGTAGAGGAAGTACCCCCATGGGTACTGCTAGGAACCGATTTTTTGTTTATCTTTTACTTGCAAATGTTCTGACATTAGAGCGTCAGATATTTGCAAGTGTTCTGGCGCTCTAATGTCAGAACAGAACTGAGCAAAACACATAACTGAATATCCCTCTAATTTGGAAGGAGAATACCATGCCTGATCGTCGCCAGGAATCCTATGCTGTCCGCCTTGAGGCAGCTGAGTTGGCTAGAAGTCGTGAGCAGCCTGCGCATCTTGCCAATGGAGATGAGCAGCGATATGCCGGTGACAAGTATTTCATGTCGTTTACAAAGGGACTGCCTCACAATGAAGATACGGGGTTACTAGAAGACCCTCAGGACTTTGTTGAATTTCGTCGTGCTATCGATGATGGCTTTATAGATCCATTCTCTGACCGAGTTCGCCATGGAGCCAGATACGAGGTTAAGGATGGGATAGTTATTGATAAGCTGGGTGCCACGGATGAAGATGATAAAATCATCGAAAAGCTAAGGCAGTGGGAAGCCCCACCTGCTGGAGTTGCTTTTGATCTTGAGGGGCCGGATGCTCAAGCGGTAACCATGCCGCCTGCCCCTCCTTTAATGGTGAGTGCAAATAAGGCAAATCCTGAGCTGATTTTTGAAATGGCTGAGGTTTATGAACTAGCTGTACTTCGTGATGTCCCTTTTAATGCTTTCGAGGGGGCGTACGATTCTACCAATTCTGCAAGCAAGGTCATCCAAGCATCGGTAGATCGACTCAATGATCTGGATTACATCAAGGACAACAAGGATTGTTGTGAACAGCTTGGGCGTCCTCGCAAAGTGGATGCTGATGGTAAGCTTGATCGCCAGACTGTTTTTAGAGGCTCTTCTCCGGGAGTAGAGGTTGGTCCATATCTCTCTCAGTTCTTGTTAATTGGGACGACTGATCTTAATAGGGACTCTGAGGGCATTGGTGGTGGTGATATCAGTGAAGGGCTGATCACCTATGGTGCAATGCAGATGGTTCAGAAAGTAGCTGTTGCAGCGCCTGGGGAAGATTACATGAAAACGATGCCTGAGTATATTCAGGTACAACGGGGCATCAGTCCTAACAGAGAATCCTACGTTAGTGAGAAAGGGGAAAAGGCCTCTCAACCGGAGCGTCCTGCTCATCGGTTTATTTCAACCCCACGGGATTTGGCAACCTACGTTCATTACGATGCGCTGTATCAAGCTTATTTGAATGCTTGCATCATTTTGTTGGGGATGGAGGCTCCTTTTGATCCTAGCTTCGATCATCTCTCCGGTCGTGGTGCTGCGTCAGGTAAGCCAAAAACACGTCGCAATGCGGGTGGGTTTGCATTGTATGGTGGACCGCATATTTTGACGTTGGTTACGGAAGTTGCAACCCGAGCTCTCAAGGCAGTTCGCTTTCAAAAGTTTAATAGCCACATTCGGTTAAGGCCAGAAGCTTTGGCTGCTCGAATTGAACTCGTTCGCCTTGTTGATGAGGAGCGCAAATCGGAACCTAAGAAAGAGATAATAGAACCAATAACACCGAAAGCGTTGATACATGATGTAGGGCTCTTGAGTGAAGCCTTAGAAGCCAACGGTACTTTGAACGCAATTTCTACTGGGTTAACAAAAGACAAATACTTGCTACACATGGCATTTCCAGAAGGGTCTCCCATGCACCCAGCCTATGGGGCCGGACATGCTACAGTAGCAGGTGCCTGCGTGACAATTCTAAAAGCGTTCTTTGATACCAGTGCTGTACTGGTTAAAACGGATAAAAATGAAAAGCTGTTTAGGCGTTATGAGAGCGGGGATAAGCCTTTGGCCTTCCGTGCGCCGAAGTTGCCGAAACCTGACACAGGAGAAGGTGTGCCCAGCGGCAATCTCGATGATACTCAACTTCCTGTTAAAGACAAGCCTGATCAGTTTCTGACCCTGGAAGGTGAGTTGAACAAACTGGCGGCGAATATTTCCATCGGACGCAATATGGCGGGTGTGCACTATTTCAGTGACTACTACGACAGCTTGCGAATGGGTGAGGAAATTGCCATTGGCATGTTGGAAGAACAGGCGCTGACTTATTCAACAGATCCATTTGTGTTGTCTGTGCCAACCTTTGATGGTGACGTTGTGAGGATTGGCCGCCGATGACTCGTGCTCCCCGTCGTGCTTTGCGTATACAGCCGCCAGTAAGAGGACGGGCAGCGGCTGTGAGCCAGCATCCTGTGCAGGCGGTTGTGCGTCAGCCGCCGCCGAGGCCAGCGGGCAATACTACCATTGTCAAAGTGGTCGAAAAGCCGTGCTGTGAGGATCTTCATCCCGATTGGATTGCACTTTATCGAGGTGCACCAGGGTTGTTCTTGGTCCTTTCTCGGCCCTGGCAGTGGGCTGTATTTTTGGCCCTTTTGCTGGCGTCAAGTGTGATGCTTGGAAAAGTGCTGTAGTGCTAGGTGGGATGCCCCTTGCTTGGCTAAGTATATGTTTAGTGTTGCTGGCTTGAGGCTAGCACACTGCAAACCCACCCCCACCCTGCGGGCACCCCTCCACTGGAGGGGATCTTCCCCGGCTACAAAGCTAAAGGGGATCTAAGCAGATCCCTTTTAGTTTCACTGACTGAGGTAAATCCCCTCTTGGGAGGGGTGGCGCGCAGCGACGGGGTGGGCCCGAGCTGTTAAACAGATACAGCCAAGTATGGAGCGTTTTACATTAGGAGAGACTTCCTAATGATGGTGATGCCCATCTACTAGCTCAGGATGGTGCTCATGCACATGGGCACCCAATGCGTTGTAGTCCCAGTCGTTCGTAAGGTCTCTGAAGGAGGCGTGGACGTGGTTGGAGGCGACTTCACTCAAAATGCCAAACGTGTTGGACTGTAGTAGCTCTACTAGGTAGCGATCGCTTTGCACTCGGATATAGAAGTCAGCCTGCTCGTCTTCGATATCGCCAAACCACCAAACGCGAGACGTGGCCAGATCTGCTTTTACAGCGTCTAGGTCGATCGCGTGATTAGCCTGCGTTTGCAAAAATTCTAGGGCAAACTCCCACAGCAGTTCTTGTTGCAGTTCACTCAAATCACCCACGAAGATGCCTTCTGTTTTGCCTTCCAAAAAGCTGTTGGCCTCTAGGGGTACCTCAGCACCACCTGCCAAAACAACATCGGGAAGTTCGGACCATGCGCCAGTGGATAGGGCGGCTTCGTCTAAAGACTGAAGGAAGGAGCGGCCTAGCCATGCCTCGCGGTGCAAGATTTGCTGACCTTCTTGCGATTGCCATCTGGGGTAAGGGTAGGGTTCACCTTCTACCGCTGGCGGACTCTCTGGCACAATCACCGGGCTAGAGCCAAAGAACATGGGGAGAGCACCGATAGCCGCCTGTTCGCCTTCACCACCAAAGGTGAGGTTTAGGCTGAGGTGGTGACCTTCAAAGCGTAATCCCCAAGGCTCCATGGAAGCAGGCTCGCCAAAGAACGCGATGTAAAAGTTGGGGGCGCTACGCTGTGGCGGAGGTGTCCAAACGGGAACCAACGGGCTGCCGACGGTTTGGTAGGTTTCGGGGTCAGCGCGGTGGGCGTTTTCCATTTCTTCGATCAGCCATTCGTTGTTGATGGTTTGAATGGCTCTGGAGTAGCCTGCACCGCTGAAGCCTTTCATCAACAGATTGTTGAGGGCAATTTTTTGCTCGGTGTTGAGATCTGCAAGGCGCAAGACGTACTCGTCGTTGCAGCGGGCAAGGACGTAGCAAAAGTTGCGAGTGCGATAAGGGTCGTCGAATGAGAGGACAACGGTTTCGCGCTGTTCTTCGGTGAGAATGTCTAAGAAGTCTTGAACAGCACCGGATAGCTCCTGATAGCGGACGTCCTGAAGGGACTGCGTGATGGGAAGATCTGAGTCATCGAAGGCTGTGTGAACCGCTGAATGGGTATGCGCGTCGCCGATGACGTCAGCTTTTGTGGCGTAATTACTGCCCAAAAACAACAGTGACGTTGTGGCAAGCAGGCAAGCAACAGGTGCTGAGAAAGAAGACTTTGTCAGTCTCATAGGTTACCTCTGCGATGAATTGTATGGTTGTTTGTTCTATTGTTTTGATTGAGTTAGCTGGGACATTAGGAACCGCTCAAAGGTTTGAATATCAGCGGCTAGCTCAACTAGCAATCAACGGATGCACTCGTCGATTGCTATATGTTCTGTTTTAGATTTCGAATGATTGGATTGCTGTATGCAACAGCAACAGTCCCCACGATGAAACTAGTGGGGGTAAACCGATGCGACTTAGCGTGCAGTCGACGCTGTGCAGAAAAACTGAAAAGGCCTCAGTAATAATACTTGCAGCCTGTGTGCTAGGAATCTATCTTTTATGAAAAACTTTTACATTCTGTTGCAAATGTAATGTAAAGTTGGTTCTGGACTTGACAGTTGAGTAAGGTGTGTGCTGGCTGTGAAGCTGTTGGTTTAAAGTAGCAATCAAAGAAGAGGTAACTATTGTTCATATCCTCTTTTGTGAAGGATGATAGAGACTTTTGCACTCTGGAAAAAACTCATGTGGGGATTTCCCGCAGAGTTGTGGACGGGAGAACTATTCTTGTTGGAGATGGAAGGCGTTGATTAACGATCGCAAGAAGTAGATCGGAACTTTCAAGATTGTAGATTGGCGACAATCAGAAGCCGGATTTCGAACGCGAGAAAGCCATCTTCGATGGGGTAGTGAGCATGCAGCATAGCGCGTCCGCCTACGGCGAATAGTTTGACCCTGACCAAGTGGCGAGCATCTTTGTAGATGGCGGCTGCATTGTTGTGTACGTCGGTATCGACGAGGACGAGTTCTTTGCGCTGGCTGGGGGCGGCTTGGAACAATCGTTTGCCCATTTCAACGGGAATCAGTGGGTCGCCTTTGGCATGAATCAGGAGCATGGGCACCTGTAGCTGGCTAACTTTTTTGAGGGATTCAAATCTTTGGGTGAGCATCCACTGTACGGGAAACCAGCGGGCGTAGTGGGAGCGGGCGACCATGTCGGCCATGGAGGTGAAGGAGTTGTGGATGATGAGGCCGCCGAGGGTGGGGTGGTGGCTGGCGAGGTTGATGGCGATCGCACCCCCTAGGGAATGCCCATACAAATAGACATCGCTTTCTTCAATCTGCTTTTCCTGCGTGACGTAGGCGAGGGCTGTTTCCGCGTCTTGATACAGCGATGCTTCTGTGGGGAAGTCGCCTTCGCTAAGGCCATAGCCGCGATATTCCATTAGCAGTACGTTAAAGCCGGACTGCCGAAGCCAAAAGGCCTGTGTGACGTTGAAGCCGATGTTGAGCCCGGCCCCGTGGAAGTAGATGAGGGTGCCGATGGCTTGCTTGGGTTGGGGTATCCACCAGCCGTGGAGCTTTTCGGCACTGGCGTTTGGGGAGGCGTTGAGGGTGGCGTTGGCGGCTGTGGTGGGGACCCAGAATTCTTCGTAGGTGAGGTTGTGGGAGGCGGGGGTGGTTTGCAGCTCGTGGGTGGGGTGGTACATCAGCCGGGGCTGCATGATGTAGAGCAGGGCGAAGGCGGCGAGGTAAATGAAGAGGGATGCGATCGCCATTCGCTTGAGTAACTGGCCCCACCGCTGGCGAAAGCGACGGTGTAGGCAGAGTTTCAGGATTAAAAAGATGACAAGGGCCGGTAGCCACCAGTAAATGGTGTTGCTAATGGCAAAGAAAATAGGCGCTATTTTTGGCAAAAGGTCTCGTATCGCTGTTGGCATGGGCACTACGATATGGAAACTACGATTTTTTGCTTCTAGTATTTTCCAGGGTTTTCTGGCTGAACGTCAACTGCTGACTGGAATGTGGGCTAATGCTGACAAAGCGATCGCGGATTAAATGGATATTGCGATCGCAGCAAATTCACGTAATTGGGTGATAAATTCGGTAACATGCCCTATTTCCTCGCTGCTCCATGCCCTCGGTGCAAAGGATTCTGATTTTAGCTGCAAATCCGTTGGATGCCTCCAGGCGACGCTTGGATGAGGAGGTGCGCGAAATTGAGGCGGTGCTGAGTCAGGCGAAGCAGCGCGATCGCTTTGATGTGCGGACGCAGCCGGCGACGCGCCCGAGCGATATTCAGCAAGCGCTGTTGGATTACAACCCGCAGATTGTCCATTTTTGTGGCGATGGGGATGGGGCGAAGGGCTTAGTTTTTGAGGATGATGCGGGCAAGGGGCAGTTTGTGGGCGCGCAGGCGCTGGCGAATCTGTTTGAGCTGTTTGCCGATCAGGTGAAGTGTGTGGTGCTGAGTGCTTGCTATTCGGAGGGGCAGGCGGAGGCGATTGTGGCGCATATTGATTCGGTGATTGGGATGACGCAGCCGATTGGGGAGACGGCGGCGATTCGGTTTGCGGAGGGGTTTTATCGCGGGCTGGGGGCTGGGAAGGATGTGGAGTTTGCTTATAAGCTGGGGCGCAATTCGCTGGAGTTGCAGGGGATTGCGGAGGAGCATATTCCGGTGCTGAAGCAAAAGGGGGAGCGGGGGCCGGTGGGTTCGGCCTTCGACTCCGCTCAGGCCCCGGGGGTGCAGACCTCGGAGGTTGACACTTCGGAAGTTGAGGTTTCGGAAGTTAGTGCAGAAGAGTCTGCGGTGAAGCGGTCTCGCATATTCATTAGCTATAAGCGTGATGTGGAGCCTGATATGCCGGTGGCGCAGGCAATTTGTGCGGCGTTGCAGCGGCATCATGATGTGTTTATAGACTAGAAGATGCTGGTGGGGACGCGGTGGGCGCAGCGGATTGAGGCGGAGCTGAAGGCGGCGGATGTGTTGATTGTGCTGCTGTCGGCGCATTCGGTGCATAGCGAGATGGTGGAGCATGAGGTGGAGTTGGCGCATCGGTTTGCGCGGGAAGAAGAAGGGGAACTTCGACTACGCTCAGTCACCGGGGAAGGGGAAAAGGGGAAAGGGGAAACGGGAAGGGGGACGCCGAGGATTTTGCCGGTGCGGTTGGGGTATTGGCAGCCGTTTCGCTATCCGTTGAGTGAGTATTTGAATCCGTTGAATTGGGCGGTGTGGAAGGATGAGGCGGATACGCCGGGATTGATTGAGGAGCTGTTGCGGGCGATCGCGGGTGAGCCGCTTTCGATTGGTGAGGCGGATAAATCAGACCTCTTGGAGGCGGAGGTGCAGGCGGAGATTCCGAGTCCGGCGCCGTCTGCGCAGCCGGTGCCGTTGGAGTCGCCGGATCAGGGGACGATGGCGCTGGAGTCGCAGCTGTACATTATGCGGGCGGAGGATGACCGAGCGCTGCGGGCGGTGGAGGCGCAGGAAGGCACGGTGATTATTAAGGGGGCGCGGCAGATGGGGAAAAGCTCGCTGCTGAACCGGATGGTGGCGGAGGCGGTGGAGCAGGACCAGCGGGTTGTTTTCTTAGATTTTCAGCTGTTTGATCAGCCTGCGTTGGAGAATCGGGAGCGCTTTTTTCGGCAGTTTTGTACGTTTTTGGCGAATGAGCTGGAGCTGCCGAATCGCTTGGATGAGTATTGGGATGCGGATTTGCCTTTGCCGACGATTTGTACGAGCTATATGGGGCGGCATTTGCTGAAGGGGGTAGATGAGCCGATTGTGCTGGCGATGGATGAGGTGGATCGGGTGCTGAATACGACTTTTCGGTCGGACTTTTTTGGTATGTTGCGGGGCTGGCACAATAAGCGGGCGATGAGTAAGCTGTGGCGCAGGTTTCGTCAGGTGTTGGTGATTTCAACGGAGCCCTATCAGCTGATTGAAGATTTGAATCAGAGTCCGTTTAATGTGGGGCAGACGTTGCGCTTGCAAGATTTTTCGGCGGTGCAGGTGGCGGAGCTGAATGGGCGGCATGGGTCGCCGTTGGGGGCGGGGGAGCTAGATAGGCTGATGCGATTGTTGGCGGGGCATCCGTATTTGGTGCGGCGGGCGCTGTACTTGCTGGCGACGGAGGAGTATTCGCCTGGGGCGTTTTTTGAGGCGGCAGCGTTGGATAAGGGGTCGTTTGGGGGGCATTTGCGCAGGCATTTGTTCCGGCTGCAGGGGAAGGCGGCGTTGACGGCGGGACTGTTGGAGATTTTGGATACGGCGAGCTGTGCGGATGAGCAGATCGTGTGGCGGCTGGAGGGAGCTGGGCTGGTGCGCAGAGAGGAGCCGAGGGTGTTGCCGCGCTGTGAGCTGTATGAAATGTATTTTCGGAAGCATTTGCCCTTCGACTCCGCTCAGGGCACGGCCTTTATCTGACTCTTTGCAGGACAATGATTACCCGAGGGGTGAGCGGAGTCGAACCCCGGCAACTAAAGACTAAGATTTCATTTCTATTCATCTCAACTCAGTCGTCCTATGACTACCCCAAACCCAAACTTCTACACAGTCGGTGGCCCGGTTCAGGCGGGCAGTGGCGTGTATATTCCGCGCAGGGCGGATGCTGAGCTGTTGGCGCTGTGCAAGGAGGGTACGTTTGCCTATGTGCTGACGGCGAGGCAAATGGGGAAGAGCAGCCTGATGGTGCGCACGGCGCAGCAGCTGGCGGAGGATGACATTGTTGCGGCGATTGTTGATCTTCAGGGGTCGGGGAAGGTTGTTTCGGTAGAGCAGTGGTATCTGAACTTTTTGGTGTCTTTGGAGGAGGCGCTGGAAGCGCAGGATGTGTGGCTAGAGACGAATGTGCGGCGATGGTGGCAAGAGAATAGCGACTTGGGCGCGTCGAAGCGGTTCTCTTTGTTTATGGAGAAGGTGCTGCTGGCGGAGGTCACCGCGCCGGTTGTTGTTTTCGTCGATGAGATTGATACGACGCTGGGGTTGGACTTTACGGACGACTTTTTTGTGGCGATTCGGTACTTCTATACGTCGCGGGCGGTGAAGCCGGTGTTTGAGCGGTTGTCGTTTGTGCTGATTGGGGTGGCGACGCCGGGGGATTTGATTCGCGATCCGCAGCGGACGCCGTTTAATGTGGGGCGGCGGGTGGAGGTGACGGATTTTGCGCTGGCGGAGGCGATGCCGTTGGTGGCGGGGTTGGGGTTGCCTGTGCTGGAGGCGGAGCGGGTGATGGAGTGGGTGATGGAGTGGACCGGGGGGCACCCGTATTTGACGCAGCAGCTGTGTCGGGCCTTGGCGGAAAAGATGACGCAGGATGAGCTGATGGCTGGCGCAAGCTGGGCGGAGGCAGACATCGCCAGCATGGTAGCGGCGACGTATATTGGCGC
>ERZ1740067.2521-NODE-2521-length-11078-cov-8.226163_pt1 | contig 11078 bp, 10 predicted proteins | sample MGYA00581736_ERZ1740067 | MGnify/ENA primary metagenome ERZ1740067 (study PRJEB43018, sample SAMN04849236) | marine metagenome | isolation source: floating plastic debris | place: Pacific Ocean | collected 2008-08-27 | study: EMG produced TPA metagenomics... | reverse complement strand
TGGACGGCGACAGCCGCTTTGGCCTGACCATCGACTTTGGCTGGCCGGGCGTGAAGCCGCAGGTGGAATATGTCAAAGCCTCGCTGAAAAAGGTCGGAATTGATGTCGAGGTGCGCGCCAGCGCCGACTTCCCCACCTGGGCCAAGCGCATGGGCGACATGGAATTCGACATGTCCTGGGACACGGTGTTCAACTGGGGCGATCCCGTGATCGGGGTGCACCGCACCTATGACAGCAGCAACATCGGCAAGGGCGTGTGGTCAAACACCCAAGGCTATGCCAATGCCCGCGTGGACGAGTTGATGGCCATGGCAGCGGTCGAACCCGACGCGGCCAAGCGCAAGGAACTCTACGCCGAGTTCCAGCAGATCATCGCGACGGAGTTGCCGGTCTATCACACCAACACGCTGCCCTATCACACCGTCTACAGTGACAAGGTGGGCAATCCGCCCCTGGGCATCTGGGGGACGTCGACACCGATCGACATGACCTACCTCAAAGAGTGATCGCATGGATTGCGGCGGCCTTTGACGTCGCCGCAGTCACCTTTCCGGGGTTTTGGAGACACCCGTGACCTTCCTCAAAAACACGGCCTTACGCATCTTTTACGCGATCCTGCTGCTGATCGCGGTGCTGGTGCTGAACTTTTCCCTGATGCACCTCGCACCCGGCGATGTGGCTGACACGATCAGCCAATCCATGGGCGGCGCGGATCAGGAGGTGCTGGACCAGATCCGGGCGGATTACGGCCTCGATCAGCCGTTCCTCGTGCAGCTGGGCCGCTATGTGGGCGGGGTGCTGCAATTCGATCTGGGCTATTCGTTTTTCTACAATGATCCGGTGACCAAGCTGATCCTCGAGCGGTTGCCGGCGACGCTGCTTTTGGTCTTTACCGCACAGATCTTTGCCCTGTTGATCGGCGTGGTGCTGGGCGTGATATCGGCGCGCCGTCCCAACGGACTGGCGAGCCACGCGGTGACGCTGATCGCGCTTTTCGGCTATTCCGCACCAGTGTTCTGGACGGGGATCCTGCTGCTTATCGCGTTCTCGCTGAAGATCCCGTGGTTTCCAGTAGCGGGGATGCGGGATGTAACGGTCGAGGGCGGCTTTTGGGTGCATTTTGTCGATGTGGCCCGGCATTTGGTGCTGCCCGCGATCACGCTCGCCTCGATCTTCCTTGCGCTCTATTCGCGGCTCAGCCGCGCGACGATGCTGGAAACACTCGGCTCCGACTATGTGCGCACGGCCAAGGCCAAGGGGCTAAGCGATCATCAGGTCGTCTATAAACACGCGCTGAAAAACGCGCTGTCGCCCGTCATCACACTGGCGGGCCTGCAGTTTTCGGCAGTGGTGTCGGGTGCTGTCCTGGTCGAGGCGGTGTTCAGCTGGCCGGGTCTGGGCACGCTTGCCTTTCAGTCGATCATCGCGCGCGATACGCCGACGATCCTGGGCATCCTCTTTTTCTCCGCCCTCGTCGTGATTGTCGGCAACCTGCTGACCGACATGGCCTTGCGGCTGGTGGACCCGCGCCTGCGCGGGCGCGGCGCATGAGCGCGCCACGGGCCCGCAGCCCGTTCGCCGAAGCGTGGGACATGTTCCTGCGCAACCACGCGGCGATGGTGGCGTTGGCCATACTTGCGCTGATCTCTGTCGGGGCCGTCATCGGCCCGATCCTCTACCCCACCGATCCGTTCGAGATGGTGTGGGCCCCGTTCTCGCCCCCAAGCGCACAGGGGTTCCTGCTGGGCACCGATTATCTGGGCCGCGACTTGCTGTCGATGATCATCAACGGGGCGCGGGTGTCGCTGCTGATCGGGCTGGCCGCCGCGCTCGTGTCGATCTTTATCGGCGTCACGGTGGGAGCGCTGGCAGGCTTTTACCGCGGTTGGGTCGAAGAGGTGCTGATGCGCATCACCGAATTCTTTCAGGTGCTGCCCACGCTGCTTTTCTCCATGGTGCTTGTCGCCCTCTTCGGCGCGTCGCTGCCCATGATCACCTTTGCCATCGGCATCGTCAGCTGGACCGCGGTCGCCCGCATCACGCGGGCCGAGTTCCTGCGCATCCGCGAGCTGGAGTTTGTCACCGCGAGCCGCGCGGCGGGTGCGGGTGCGGGCAAGCTGATGTTTCGCGTGATCCTGCCCAACGCCATGCCGCCGATCATCGTGCAATCGGCGCTCATGGTCGGCTCCGCCATCCTGTTCGAGGCGGGGCTTTCGTTCCTTGGCCTCACCGATCCCAACGTGGTCAGCTGGGGCCAGATCATCGGGTCGAACCGGCAATACATCCTCGACGCCAGTTACACCGTCACCATCCCGGGGCTTGCCATTTTCGTGACCGTCCTGTGCATTTCGCTGGTGGGCGACGGGCTGAACGACGCGCTGAACCCGAAGCTGAGGCAGCGATGAGCCTCCTGTCGGTCAGAAACCTGCGGATCGAGCTGAGCACACGTGCGGGCGTCGCCCCCGTCATCGATGACCTCAGCTTTGATCTCGCTGCGGGCGAGGCGATTTCCTTTGTCGGCGAAAGCGGGTGCGGCAAGTCGATGACGGCACTTGGCCTCATGGGCCTGCTGCCGCAAGGCATCGGGCGCATCGCCGGTGGCTCCATCACCTTCGACGGTGAAGAGCTGACGACAGCCTCCGAGGCGCGTCTGCGCGCGCTACGGGGCAACGACATATCGATGATATTCCAGGAGCCCATGACCTCGCTCAACCCCGTCTACACCGTGGGCGAGCAGATCGCCGAGGTGCTGCGCGAACACCAGAACCTCAGCCGCCGCGCCGCCTGGGCCATGGCGGCCGAGTTGCTGGATGCGGTGCGTATCCCAAACGCATCCCGGCGCGTGTCGGACTATCCGTTCCAGATGTCGGGCGGCCAGCGGCAGCGGGTGATGATCGCCATGGCGCTTGCCTGCAAACCCAAGATCCTGATCGCGGACGAGCCCACCACCGCGCTTGACGTGACAGTGCAGGCGCAGATCTTTGATCTGCTGCGCGACCTGCGCCGCGATATCGGATCGTCGATCATCCTCATTACCCACGACATGGGTGCCGTGGCCGAAATGGCCGACCGGGTGATCGTCATGTATGCGGGCCGCAAGGCCGAGCTTGGCCCCGTCGACACCATCATCGAACGCCCGCGCCACCCCTACACCAAGGGGCTGATTTCCTGCGTCCCGCACATCCTCAGCCCCCTGACCGACGCGCGCGCGGACCTGACCGAAGTGCCGGGCATCGTGCCGCCGTTGGGCGCCTTCGGCGCCGACGCCTGCCTTTTTGCCTCGCGCTGCGCGCATGTGACGGATCAGTGCACCGCCGCTCGGCCCAAACTGCAAATTTTCGGGTCGCAGCACGAGGCCGAATGCTGGCACGCGGAGGAGCTATGACCCTGCTGTCCGTCACCGATCTCAGCGTACATTTCCCCGTCCGGCGGCAGGGCCTGCTGGGCCCCAAGCAGGTCTTGCGCGCGGTTGACACCGTCTCTTTCGATCTGAAGGCGGGCGAGACGCTTGCCATCGTCGGTGAAAGCGGGTCGGGCAAGACCACCACAGCGCTGGCCGTGGCGCGGCTGGTGAACGCCGCAGGCGGGTCGGTCAAGCTGGATGGGCAAGAGATCCTGGGCACCGAGGGAGAGGCGCTGCGCAAGCTGCGCAGCAGCGTGCAGTTCATCTTTCAGGACCCCTATTCCTCGCTCAATCCGCGGCGCCGGGCCGAAGAGCTGGTGCGCGAGCCGCTCGACTCGCTCACCGACAAGTCGCCGGCCGAAAAGCAGGAGATCGTGGATGACCTTTTTGCCGCCGTGGGCCTGCGCACCGAGCAACAGCGCCTTTTTCCGCACCAGTTCTCGGGCGGGCAGCGGCAGCGCATTGGCATCGCCCGCGCGCTTGCCACGCGGCCCCGGCTGGTGATCTGCGACGAACCCGTCTCGGCGCTCGACGTGGCGGTGCAGGCGCAGATCCTCAACCTGCTGCGCCGCCTGCAGGACCAATTCAACCTGACCTATCTGTTTGTCAGTCACGATCTGGGCGTAGTGCAGCACATGTCCGACACGATCGCCGTGATGTATATGGGCCGAATTGTTGAGCTTGCCGACCGCATGCGCCTTTTCAACACCCCGCAGCATCCCTACACCGCCGCACTGCTGTCTGCCGTGCCAACGGTCAGCAAGGCCGCCCGGGCAGCACAGAAACGCATCCTGATCCCTGGCGATCCGCCCGATCCAGTCAACCTGCCTGCCGGGTGCCGCTTTGCCAATCGCTGTCCGTTGGCCCGCGACGCCTGCCGCGCGACCGAGCCGACGCTGACCGATACCGGCGGCGGTCACATGGCCGCCTGCCACTTCCCCACGGAAACCGCATCGCTGCGCGCGCCCGCGGCCTGAGCCGCGCCGTCAGGTGTCGAATGCGATGTGAAAATGATCGGGAAAGCCGAAGTGTCCCGTGCTGATCTGCCCCGCCCCGCCCGGTGCGCGGCGCAGGTTCTGTTGCAGCAACAGCGGTTTCAGGATTGCGGGGATCACCGCCTGATTGATCTTGTCGCCAAAGCAGTTGTGCATCCCATAGCCCCAGATCATGTAGCTGTCCCAGGGCCGGTCGGTGTGAAACACGTTGGGCTCGCAGATGTCGAACCTGTCAAAGGAGGCCGAGGCATTGACGGCAAAAACGATCTGCCCCTTGCGGATCTTGACCCGCCGCAGGGTTGAGGCGGCCACTTGTGTATCCCGTGTCGCGCGGCGGTAGATCACCGGGTTGAACGGGTTGAACCGCAGCGCCTCCCAACAATGCTGCGCCAGCAGCGCATCATCATCCGCCCGCGCGGCCTTTTGTGCGGTCGCGAGCGCTTTGGGACGGTTCAAAAGCTCATCCAGCGCCAGACAGGTTGCTTTGGAAATCGTGGGGATCGCCCCGATCAGCAGACCCAGCAGATTGTTGCGGATGCCCAGATCATCCATCCCCGGCGTGCCCGACGATTGCAGCGCAAGGCAGCGGTTCAGAATGTCGGGCGCGTCTGTCGGGTTGGCCTTGCGCGCCGCGATATGGTCATCGAGGTAGTCGCGCAGCTGTGCCGCATGTCCCAGCGCAATGGCCCCCTTCTCGGTATCGGCGCCAAGGTCCTGGAACAGGTACCAGAACAGTGACGAGGTCCATTGCTGCATCTCATCCCGCGTGGCGCCGCAGCCAAAATAGGTGGCGGTCATGTCCCAGGGCACTTCGAGCGTCAGGGCGGGCACGATGTCGATCTGTCCGCCGCTGTCCGCCACGATCCGGTTTGCGCGCGTTGCCGCCCGCGGCAGCACGATCTCGGACACGTCCGTCATCCGTGCCGCCAGCCGCATCGCCGACGTGTCGCGCGTGTAGTCCCAACCGGGCTGCATCCCGAGAAAAAAGTTGTCGCCCTGCGTCAGCTGCCGCATCCGCGGGCCATAAACCACTTCGAAATCATCGTTGCGGTTCAACACGTCGATCACATCCGCGCGCCGCGTGAGCACGGCCGTGCCGGTGTTGTCATAGCACTTCATGATCACCCGCGACAGCGACAGGTTCGGCCAGAACCCGCGCAGAAGCGCAAAGACACGGCGCTGCGACGTCGCCTTGGCCAGGAAACCACCGACCCCGCCCGAGGCATAGGCGCCAATGCCCCCGATGATCAGATAGCCCAGCGAATACAGCCCCTCGCCCCAGATCGCGAGCCGCTGAAACAGCGTGACAAAAACGTTGATGATGGCGGTGATCATGGCGCGTGCCCCCTGCGCGTCTCTGGCTCAGGTCGGGTCAACGATGCCCATCGCCATCATCCGAAGGGATGTCATCGACGGCGCAAAGAAGTAATCACCGCCCCGACACTCCACAAACGTCTTGAGCTTGCTCATCACATAGGGCGGCTTGCCAGATTTGGGATCGGACGGGATCGTGAACCGCTTGTGTTCCTCGTGGTTGCCCAGCATCGGGCAGGTGTTGTTGCCTTGATGGAAGTCGAGCCCATACTGAATCCATTGCTGCTGCACGAATTCGAATTGGCGAAACAGGCTTGCGCCCATGATGATCATGATCACGCCCTGTTCGGTTTCGTCGTCCTTGTGCGCCGTGTTGGGCGGGCCATAGGGTAGACCCCGCCGCAAGATACGGCGGCGTTTGTTCAGCGCGCTGGTCGCCTTTGCGTTCTCTGGCTGCGCGCCGCTGTCCGAAACGCCCGCCGCGTTCAGCGGATCCAGGTAGTCGCGCGTGTTCATGCGCCGCATGTGCGCCCCGCCGGGACATTTCAGGCCCGCCATATCATCGGCATAGCGGAAATCCCGCGCCTCGGGCGAGGCGATGTATTTCAGGTTGGCGGCATAGGCGGCCAACGGATCGACGTCGCCGCGCCAACCCTTCGCCTCGCCAAAGGCAATCCATTCGGCGTAGGTCGGCACCTTCGACAGCGGCACACCGTCTGACCAGCGTCCGCACATCTTGGCCCGGATCGTCTCTATCGCCTCGTCGACGGGCACATCCATGATCGCGGCATAGCGTTCGGCCTCTTCGTTCACCACCGCATCGAAACTGCCCACGTTCTCGTGCAGTTTGCGAAACGCAAAAAAGGTGCCGTTGCGCATGAATTCGGGCGGGCGGGACATGGGCGGCAATTCCTGGCTTTCATCCGGGTGGCCCAGGATGAACTCGCCCGTCGCCAGCGGCTCCCAGCCGTTGCCCATCAGCTTGCCGCGCCCGATGACGGCATCCGCCTCGATCTCAAGCGGTAATTGCCCCTCGAACACCGGGTTGCCGATCCCGTCGGTGAACCCGAAATGCTCCTTTGCCGTGGGGCGCAGGGTGCCGCCCACATCGTCGAAAACGGCGCTCGCGTCCTGATAGGGCTGATCGCCCTTTGCGCCCACGCCCTGGATATGCGTGACGCCGCAATCCTCGGCCACGCCCAGCAACCATGAGGTCCGCGCCTCCAGCTCCGCATGCGGCGTATCGGGCGCGTCCTCGCTTTCGCTTTGGGCATTGAGCGTGACCATGACGTGCACGTCATCCTTGCCAAAGCCCAGCGTCCCCGGCTCGCGGCTCTTTCGCCAGATCGGGTCCCAATGGCTGTCCCAATCCTGCGCCTTGGCCTCCTCCTCCGTCTCGGTCTGGTCCCGATCCCCGAGGATGAAGGCGCGCTGCTTCATCCCTTCGATGAACTCATCCGGCATCGCCTGCAACGTCCTCACCGGCAGCTGCAGCGCCAGGAGCCCCGGAAAGGTCAGCGCGATGTTGGTGGTGCATTTGGGCCGCGAAGCCTTGTCGGGCCACCGCGCCGCCGTCGTCACCTTTTGCCGGACCGTTTCGATAAAGCCGCGCCCGGCCAGAGGTGTCGGGAAATGAAAGAATATGTAGCGGGCAAAGGGAAACGAATAGCGGCCGTAGGCCCGGGTCACATTGCCCTGAATATCGTTGAGGTTCAGTGTGCGTGTCATGTCGGGGCCGCGTCTTTCAATGTGACGTTTTCAGGACCAGCCGAGGATATGACCCCGGGTTTCTGGGTCATCGCCTGCCGGTTCTGCGGGTCGTGTTCGGCCATGAATGCCCCGAATGCCGCATGCAGTTGATCCGGCGGCAGCCCCTGGTTCTCGATAAAGAAGTCCGCGAATTTCTGCTGGGTATACAGCGCCTTGAGCACCGATGGCAGATCGTCATACTTGGCTGGCGCCAGCGGTTTCTCTCCGTTGGCAATCGCGTATCGAATGGCCAGGTAGCTCAGCACCACGCCCAACGCTATGGCCACAATCCAGGTGGGCAGTGTCGACCAGCCCAAGAGCGGCACATGCTCTGCCCCCAAAAGCCACAGCACCAGGGCCACCAGCCCCAGCGCCAAGGGCGCCAGCACACCAATGGCCAGCGGTTTGACCGGCAGATCGTTGAACTTTGCGCTGTCCAGCTCGAGGTAATAGTCGTGGAACGGCATCGTCGTCTCCACGTGACACCGGTCCAGATACGTGGCGAAATCCCCGGCCGAATTGACGCCCTCGAACCCGTAACAGTTCGAATAGACGTCGCGCAGCTCCTCTTCCATCGTCGCCCACAGCTTGCGCGCGTATGACGCCCGGACGGCCTTCTGTTGGCCCTCACTCAGCGTTGTGGGCAGCGGGTCACCGTCATTCTCGATCGCATCCACATCGGCGCAAAACACCAGATAGGCCGCGTTCAGCCGGTCCACCGGCTGCGGCACCGCCTGGTTGTTGCCCTGCAACCGGGCCAGCAGCGGGTTCTGCGTGATGCGCCCGTTGTAAATCGCGTCGTTCAGCACGAACATCCGCGCGAGATGGTTGCGCAGGTTGCGCGCAAAGGGGCTGTTGTAGCGGTCATCGACCGTGGCAGGCGACTGGTTTGCCGTGGGAAACTTGGCCAGCGCGATGCGCACCCGTTGTTCGTAGGATGATTGCGGATTGTCCGCAGGCGCGCCGGGTTTGATCGGCGCCATCGTGGTCAGAAAGATATGTCCGGAATCAAGATCAGGCATCGGGCTGCTCCTTGCCTGCAGCGGCGCGCAGACCGGCATAGGTCTGTTGCGCATCCTCGATAAAGTCGCGCCGATTGACCTCTGCCCGCTCCGTATCCAGGCTGGCGACGGGGCCAAAGCCCGGATCGCCCAGGCCCGCCTGCATCTTGACCGCCGCCTTTTGATAGGCTGCCGCAAACGCCTCTGGCGACGCGTCGCCATGCATCTCTGCCAGCTTCAGCACCTGATCATAGACCAGCAGGCTGGTCTTGATGTCCCGCTGTGCCGAGCCGGGCGTCGCGTTGTAGTAATAGTCGGTGCTGACCTGATTGAAGGTGATGTAATCCTTGAACGGCGTGATCGGGATCGACTTGGGGTATTTGACGGATGCGTACCAAAACAGGTCCAGACCGCTCGGGATCCCATCGGAAAACGCGTCGATATATTGATCCCAGGTGCCGTTGAAATTCGAACAAAAGAGCACGTAGTCGTTCTTGAGCCGCTCTTGCCCCTGTCCCAGATTGGGCCAGTCTGCGGGCTTGATGATCACCCAGCGGGCAAAGTGGATCAACGACAGGCCCAAAAGCCCCATGAGGTTGGCGGGCAACCCGCGCGACGCCATGAACAGCAGGCGATTGATCCACGTGATCTTGGGGTTGGAGGGCGTCACGACATTCATCGCATATGCCTTGCCGGCAATGTTCGACATAAAAACCTCTTTGTTCAAACATGCGCGGCACGAGACAATCGGCGGCGCTTTCTTCGTATCAATGTCATTCAGGTTACCCGGAGTTGTGAAAAAAACAACCGTCCACACACGCAGGGCGAGAATTTGTCCGTTCTGTCGTGCTATTGCGCCCGCTGAGCACACATCAAAAAGGCGCTGAGCCGCCGCAGCAAAGCAGTCGATGCGCGCCATTCGCGCCAAACAATGCAGAAAGCACTCTGTTGGAGGGGGAGTTGAGGAGTTTGGTGCCGCTGAAGGGACTCGAACCCCCGACCCCATCATTACGAATGACGTGCTCTACCAGCTGAGCTACAGCGGCCCCGTGGCGCGCCGTGTAGCTCAGTCACCCGTCTCCGCGCAAGTCCGTTTTGTACCGCTTGCGGCAAAGCGCCCTGCCTCTGGGCTCTGGCGCTTCCGGCCCTACTGTCAGCATCAATCAAACCGGAGCGCGACATGGCAAGCATCACCCTTCTCCTCACTGCCACTCTCTTTGGCGGCATGGTCTTTTTCAGCTTCGGCTTCGCGCCGGTGCTCTTCAAACAACTGCCCATGCAACAGGTCCGCCCCCTCCTGCGCGGCACGTTCCCCTACTACTACCTCGTGGTGATCGTCCTGTCCGGCGTCACCGCAGCTGTTGCGCTGAGCCAATCAAGCCTCGTCGCCGCGCTCCTCGGCTTGATCTGCCTGACGACGCTCTATGCCCGTCAGATGCTGATGGCCCAGATCAACGCAGCCACGGATAGAGGGGACCAAAAGGGGTTTCACCGGTTGCACATGGCGTCGGTGGTGTTGCAGGTGGTGCAGATCGGGGTCTGTGGGTGGGCTGTGGTGGCCTTGGGCTAAAGCCCCAAGCCGCGCCATCGGCAGGCCGCGGTCTGTCGATCCAAGTTTTGAGCGGTTGCGCTTTATCGCAGCCAAGTACATCTTCTATCCGAGGGACGCGCTGACCTCACCCAATCGACAGGCCGAGGAGTGGCCTGTCGATGGCGCGGCGGCCTGCGGCCCTGATTCCGCGCACTCGGACACCGTTCAGTCGTTGCGCTTTTTGCGCCACGGCAGCGCGTTGAGCATAGCAACGAAGCTTTCGCCACGGCGAGCACGCCACACGACTGCCAGCGCAACCAAAGCCAACAAGACAGCACCAAGGCCACTGCCCGACACGACGAACAGGTTCAATTCCGCTTCTCTAAGGGTGGTCCAGAACTCCACACACATTCCTCGCTATAGAATGATGTTTGAGCTCCTAGCTTCGCTAATATCACGACCGAGAGGCGCCTGCCAAGAGTCCAAATTGGGGATAACTGTCGGCTAGCAGCCAGAGATACACCATTTAGTGTGCGTGACCATCAAGGGGTCTATATCTGGGTAACTGTTTCAAACATAGAAACAATTTCGACCCAATTCTGGAAACAGTTCTATAACTAAACCCCCGACGCTCTCACGCCGAGGGCTCTCAAAACTCTACCGGGTACCGCTCTCGCGCTCAGGAAAGACTTACCAGTCTTCGCGAACCACAACCCGGCTCTTGATCGGCAACTTCATCGCCGCCAGGCGCAGGGCCTCACGGGCGATGTCGTCGTTCACGCCGTCGATCTCGAACATCACGCGGCCCGGTTTCACCTTGCACGCCCAACGGTCCACAGACCCTTTACCTTTACCCATACGCACTTCGATGGGTTTGGCCGTTACGGGCACGTCGGGGAAGATGCGGATCCAGACCCGCCCCTGACGTTTCATGTGACGGGTCATCGCACGACGCGCAGCTTCGATCTGGCGCGCGGTCACCCGCTCGGGCTCAAGCGCCTTGAGACCATAGGTGCCAAAGTTCAGGTCTGACCCGCCCTTTGCCTTACCCTTGATCGAGCCCTTGAACTGCTTGCGGAACTTCG
>ERZ1740067.2518-NODE-2518-length-11095-cov-4.698098_pt1 | contig 11095 bp, 9 predicted proteins | sample MGYA00581736_ERZ1740067 | MGnify/ENA primary metagenome ERZ1740067 (study PRJEB43018, sample SAMN04849236) | marine metagenome | isolation source: floating plastic debris | place: Pacific Ocean | collected 2008-08-27 | study: EMG produced TPA metagenomics... | reverse complement strand
GGGTAGATCACGTCCGCACCTGTCGCGGCTTCGAAATACGCGAGCATGTTGTCAAAGTAGCCAGCTTCGACGCTGGTCCAGGGGCCAAGGATCGTCACGGTCTGGCCTGAAAGGTCGGGTGCGCTGGCGGACCAGGATTCATATCCGGCCCAGTCAAATGCGCCGTCGCCGGGTGCGAATGCCAGGTGGCCGTCCGCGTGTGCGGCGCCTGAAAGCAATGCGACAACGGCTGCGCTTTGCAGCAATGGTGTTTTCATGATTTTCCTCCCATCCGCGTGCGCAGCACACGTGAATTCCACTAATTTGAAAGCGCTTTAAATTACGCTTGGCCTATGATTGCTGCGAGATCATGCAGGATGTCAATGAAATTTCGCAAGAAAGTGACCAGTATTTCCCGCAAAGATTGGATTGGCGTGTTGACCAGAATTTGCATCCCCACTAGCGTTCAACAAATTTGAAAGCGCATTGGATGAGTGTGAATCTCAAAAAACTCTCTGAAGAGCTGGGGTTAAGCCAGACCACGGTGAGTCGTGCGCTGGGCGGCTATCCTGAAGTGAACGAGAAAACGCGCGTCCGTGTGGAGCAAGCGGCGCGCCGCCTGAACTATAGCCCCAACAGCCGCGCCAAGGGTTTGGCGACAGGGCGATCAATGATGGTGGGATATGTGATTCCCTATTCCAGCCAGCATGAGATGGTGAACCCAATTTTTGGAGATTTTGTTGCGGGCGCGACGCAGGCGCTGGCGCGCGCGGGCTATGGTGTGACGTTCACACAAACCACGAGTGAGGGGCAGGAAGCGACCTATACCGCGCTGAAGGCAAATGGGTCGGTCGATGGTGTGATCCTGCAAGGTCCTGCGGTGGTGGACGACCGGATTGAGATGTTGCGGCGGCTGGAGTTGCCGTTTGTCGTGCATGGGCGCTCCACCGGCGTGTCGAGCACGTATTCGTGGATTGATGTGAACAACAAAAGCGCGTTTAAGCGCGCGACCGAGTTCTTGTTACAGCTTGGGCATCGCCGGATTGCGTTGCTGAATGGTTTGGAAAGCATGGATTTTGCCTGGCGGCGGCGCGAGGGGTATTTGGCGGCGTTAAAAGATGCGGCGGTGGATGTGCGCGAGGTGTTGATGCGCAGTGCCGAGATGACAGAAACCTATGGGTTTGACACCACGCGCGAGATGCTTGCGATGGAGGAGCCGCCGACGGCGATCCTTGTCTCCTCGTTGATTTCGGCGATTGGGGTGCGCCGGGCTATTCAAGAGGCAGGGTTGCAGATGGGGCGGGATGTGTCGGTGATCAGTCATGACGATGATCTGTCTTATTTGCGAAACGGGGATGCCGTGCCGATCTTTACCGCGACACGGTCGTCCGTGCGTCATGCGGGCGAGGTCGCGGCAGGCGTCTTGATCCAGACCATGATCAACCCTGACGCGCAGGTGCAGACCCACATGTTGGAAGCAGAATTGCTGGTGGGCCGTTCAACAGGACCAGTGGTGGTATGAGTATGTATGAATTGAAGCGGTCTGATTTCCCGCGGGATTTTACCTTTGGCACGGCCACGTCGTCTTATCAGATTGAGGGTCACCAGTTTGGTGGGGCGGGACAAACCCATTGGGATAGTTTTGCCGCGACACCCGGCAATGTCGTGCGGCGCGAAAATGGCGCGCTGGCGTGTGACCATTACAACCGGTTCGAAGAGGATCTGGATCTGGTCAAGGCGGGTGGCTTTGACGCTTATCGCTTTTCGACGTCCTGGGCGCGGGTGTTGCCAGAGGGGAAAGGCAGTCCAAACCCGGAGGGGTTGGATTTCTATGACCGCTTGGTCGATGCGATTTGTGCGCGCGGGCTGGATCCCTATCTGACGCTTTATCATTGGGAGTTGCCTCAGGCGCTGGCGGATATTGGCGGGTGGCGCAATCGTGAGATCCCGGAACGATTTGCAGAGTTTGCGCAGATCCTGATGCGACGGATTGGGGATCGCGTTGCGGGCACCGCGACGATCAACGAACCCTGGTGCGTGAGCTGGCTGAGCCATTTTGAAGGGCATCACGCGCCCGGTTTGCGCGACATTCGCGCAGCAGCGCGCGCGATGCATCATGTGTTGCTCGCCCATGGCAAAGCGGTCGAGGCGATGCGGGCCGAAGGCATTGGCAATCTGGGCGCAGTGTTCAATATGGAATGGGCCGAGCCGCATGATAACAGTGACGGCGCGGCGGAGGCGGCGGCAAACTACGATGCGATTTACAACCGCTTCTTCGTCAGTGGGGTGTTTCGTGGCACCTATCCGGATCGTGTGTTGACAGGGTTGGGGCCATACCTGCCTGATGGTTGGCAAGAGGATATGGCCACAATTTCTGCGCCGGTGGATTGGTGTGGGTTGAACTATTACACACGCCAGCGTCTGGTTTGGTCAGATGCGGGCTGGCCGAACTACTCAGCCGTTCCTGGCCCCTTGCAAAAAACCCAGATGGGGTGGGAGATTTTTCCAAAGGGCCTCGAACATGTGCTGCGTCTGACACAGAGCTATTCAGGCGATTTGCCGATCTATGTGACGGAAAACGGGCTCGCCTCGCCGGACAGTATGCAAGCCGGGCAGATCAATGACGATCTGCGCATCGCCTATATCAACGCGCATTTACAGACGGTCCGCGATGTGATGCGTGATGGTTTGCCGGTGAAGGGCTATTTCGTTTGGTCGTTGCTCGACAATTACGAATGGGCACTGGGCTATGAAAAGCGGTTTGGGTTGGTGCATGTGGATTTCGACACGCTGGAACGCACGCCCAAGCGATCTTTTGAGATGCTCAGCGCGGCGTTGCGGGCTTAGTCCTTGGGCGCAGGCGCGCCGCCTTCAAACGCGTTTCCATTGACATAGTCGCATGGCTCTTCTTGCATCTGCAGATGCAGCCCATCGCCGGTGTAGGGATGCGCGCGCGCGAGATCTTCGTCCACGTCAATGCCAAGGCCCGGTGTCTCGTCCAGTGATACGAACCCGTTTTCGACCCGGATGGAGCCTTTGATCAAGTCGTTGTGAAACGACGTTTCGATGGTTTCGGCCATGAGCAAATTGGGGATCGAGGTCGCGAGATGCAGGTTTGCGGCCCATTCCACGGGGCCTGCATAGAGATGCGGCGCCATTTGGGCATTGTGAAGCTCTGCCATTGCGGCGACTTTCTTCATTTCCCAAATTCCGCCCGCGCGCCCCAATGCGGGTTGCAGGATTGCTGCGGCGCCTGCGTTCAGGACTGTGCCAAACTCAGCCTTCGTGCTTAGGCGTTCTCCGGTGGCGACGGGGATGCGTACTGCGCGCGCAACCTTGGCCATTTCTTCGACCGCGTCGGGAGGAATGGGCTCTTCGAACCAAAGCGGGGAATAGGGTTCCAGCGCTTGACCGAGCCGAATTGCGCCAGCGGTGGTAAATTGCCCATGGGTGCCAAACAAAAGGTCCGCCTTGTCGCCAACCGCCGCGCGGATAGCTTTGCAAAAGGCAACAGATTGCGAAATATCGGACATCGCGGGCATGTGCCCGCCACGCAACGTATAAGGTCCCGCAGGATCAAATTTAACTGCGGTATAGCCACGCGCCACACAGTCGGCTGCAGCTTCGCCCGCCATTTCGGGCGAGGTCCAGAATGCGGATAAATCATGTTGGGGCAGGGGATAGAGATAGGTGTAACAGCGTACCCGGTCCCAGACCCGCCCGCCCAGCAGCGCCCAAACGGGACGCGCGCGCGCTTTGCCCAAGATATCCCAGCAGGCGATTTCCAGCCCTGAAAACGCGCCCATCACCGTCAAATCGGGACGCTGCGTAAAGCCGGATGAATAAGCCCGCCGGAACATCAATTCGATATTTTCGGGGTTTTCGCCCCGCATATGGCGGTCGAATACGTCCTTGATCACGGCGCGCATCGCGGTGGGCCCGACGGAAGAGGCATAGCATTCCCCCCAGCCCGAGATCCCCGTATCGGTCGTGACCTTGACCAAAATCCAATAGCGCCCACCCCAGCCCGGCGCGGGGGGTGCTGTGACGATGATATCGAGATCCGAAAGCTTCATGCTGCGCCCGTCCTTTTGCCGTCGTGATTTCAAAGGCCTAGCTATCTCAAGCCGCCGAATCAATCGTGTTTGCGACCCAAGAGTGCTGCCGTAACGCATGTGACGACATCTGATGGTTGAATCTGTGTCACCACCACCTGCAAACCGCGCCAAGCCACTTGCAGACAACGCGCATTATACGGGCTGAGCCGGGCAAACAGTACAAATGTACTAAGCAAAGCCGGCGTCAGTCTGTCCGCTTTTCCTAAGCTTGAATGCTCAATTACTGGGGAAAGTAACTATGGAAAGACATTTTGTTTTTGCGCGGCTAAAGGCGTTGGGCTTGGCTGCGGTGCTGTCATTTGGTGGGTCATCTGCGTATGCGGCGACCTATCTTGTCGGCGCAGGGATCAATGCATCCCAGGCCAATGGTGCGGAAAGTATCGCGGGCTTTCGGTATTCTGCCAATCCGGCGGATACGGGTGCGGCGGTTCTGCCGGTCTCTGTTTCTGGAAGTGCGGGGGCGATCAATCCGACGGGCCGCGATCTGAGTTATCTGCTGCAGGCGGGCGATAACCTGTTCACCATCGAGCGGTCGGCGTCGTTCTTTCGAGTGAACCACTTTTCGATGAATTTGTTCTTCTCGGATCAGCCTGACCCGCTGGCGGTCTTGCCCTCAGATGCGCCGCGCGCCGGTGATCTGGTGGTATCTACGCAAAACAACAGTGGTACGTTTTTGAGCCCGGCGGCAGGCACGCTTGTTGCGCCTTACAATGCACAAGCCCCCGCGTCGGTTGTTGCAATACCTGCGGCCGCCTATTCCGGAGCGAGCAGTTTTAACGTTGGCAATGATACGGTTTCTGTGACCGAGTTTTCGGTATTCAGTACGCCAAACCAAACAATCCGCGCTACGTTCACAGTGCATTTGGACACGCCGTCGCAAGTGCCGTTGCCTGCTGGGTTGCCATTGCTGTTCGCCGGGCTGGCCGGTTTGGCCGGCTTGCGCCGTTTCAAACACGTCAGCTAAGTCGCGTTTAGAAGACGATAATATTGCGTTTGGCGGTACCTGTTTTGGTATCGGCAATCGCGTCGTTGATCTGATCAAGTGACCAGCGCCCTGAGATCAACTCATCCAGTTTGAGCCGCCCCTGTTGATAAAGGTCCACCATCCAAGGGATATCGCGCTGGATCACCACATCGCCCATTTTTGACCCTTTCATCCCCTGACCAACTGCGGCGAGGATCACGGGTTCATAGGTGGATTTTGCGCCGGAATGGGGCATGCCGACCATGACGACCTGACCACCAAATGCGAGCTCGCGGGGGGCCTGATCATAGGCGGGAATTGCCCCCACCGTCACAATCACCGCGTCCGCGCCTTTGCCGCCCAACGCCTTGATCGCGGCGCGCCAGGGGGATTTCAGTGATCCAAGGACGCCATGTGTTGCGCCAAACTCTTTCGCGATGTCGAGTTTTTCTTCGCTCATATCCACGGCCACGATGCGGCGGGCACCTGCGATGCGCGCGCCCTGAATGGCGTTGAGCCCCACGCCGCCTGCACCAATCACAACGACATCCTGACCTGCACGGATCTTGGCTGCGTTTACGACGGCGCCGACGCCGGTGATCACACCGCACGAGATCAAAGCAGCCGCGTCTTTGGGCATTTCATTCGGAATGGTCACAATCTGGCTTTGATCCACCACCACTTTTTCAGCGAACGCGCCGCAATTCATGGCTTGCGTCAGTGGCTCTCCCGCGCTGGTGCTGAGCGGGGCGGCGGTGTTTGGCGTTGGACAAAGGGTCGGCATGCCCGACGCGCAGGACGGGCAGGAACCACAGGCGCGGATCAAGGTAACGATAACGGACTGCCCAACCTCAAACCCCGTGACACCGGCACCCACTGCGGACACTGTTCCAGCCGCCTCATGCCCGTAAACCGCAGGAAGATCACCGCCCCAGCCGCCATCAGCAAAAGTGATGTCGGAATGACAGATGGCGCACACGTCCAGCGTCACCTCGACCTCGCCCATTTCAGGGGGACGGATTTGGATATTTTCAATGGTCAGGGGCGCGCCAAATTCGCGGCAGACGGCAGCTTTGATTGTTTGCATTGTGTCACCATAGTCAGAATGATCGCCAAGATACGATCATGTGAGGTGCAGCCTGAGGACATTTGGATGCGTGCTGCAAGTCCTAAACCGACGGGTTATGACGTTAACGCTGCGTGATGGGGCAGGCGGGTGCGCAAAAAGACCACCAGTCCAACCATAAGGAGAAGCCCGGCCAGTGCAAAAGGCGCACCGGGGAAATACGTATCAGCCTCAGCATTTGAAAACCGGGCGAAGGTGTAGGTCATGATCAGCGGCGAAAAGATCATTGCGATTGCAGAGACGGAGGTGATCGCGCCTTGCAGCTCTCCTTGGGCGTCGTCGCGCACAGCCTTTGACATGATGCCTTGCAAGGCAGGGGTGATGACACCGGGCAGCGCCGCGAGCGGGGTCAGGGCAAGCAACAGCTTGCCCGATGAAACCACCGCGATGACGAAGAAAATTACCACGTCTGCAACATGCCCGTAAATCACAGCGCCGCGTTCTCCCAGAATACGCAGAGCAGGTCGGATCAACGCGCCTTGGACCACGGCCAGTGACAGGCCAAACAAGCCAAGGCTCAGCCCGATGGTCCCGGGGGACCAGTCAAAGCGTTCGATCGTGTAGTAGGACCAAACGGCGGGATAGACGCCAAAAGACAGTTGGTAGATGAAGTAAATCAACAACAGTGGCAGCAGGCCGGGAAGTTTGCCCAGCGATTTGAAGGCACCAAACGGGTTTGCACGACGCCAGTCAAAGGGGCGGCGGATGCGGTCATCCACGGTTTCTTTAAGAACCAGATATCCGAACAACGCATTGGCCGCCGCAAGGGCGGCGGCGGCATAAAAGGGGGCGCGCGTTCCAAACTCTGCCAATAGACCACCGATGAACGGCCCAAAGACAAAGCCCATGCCAAATGCCGCACCGACAAGGCCAAAGTTTGCGGCCTTGTCCTGGGGCGCAGAGATGTCCGCCATATAGGCGTTTGCGGTGGATTGCGTTGCCGCTGTGATGCCACCGACCAGCCGGCCCGCAAGTAACATCCAGATCGAGCCGGCAACCGCCATAACAAGATAGTCGGCCGCCATCACAACAAGCGAAAGCAGCAAGACCGGGCGGCGTCCGAATCGGTCGGACAGATTGCCTATCAAGGGGCCAAAGACAAACTGCATCACCGCAAACGATGTCGCGAGGATCCCGCCCCAGATTGCAGCGCTGGACAGGCCTGCGCCTTCGACCTCTTGAAGGAGGTCGGGCATCACCGGAATGATCAGCCCGATCCCCATTGAATCAAGCAGAACCGTGATCAGGATGAAGACGATCGGAAGACGCATCAGAGTTTGCGTACCGTTGCCGAAAATGCACGTGCTTCGGCAGGGCCTGCGCCCAGAGCGCGGTTGGGTGACATTATACTTTGTGGCAAATCAGGCCATTTGGCTATTGCGAGTTCGCCCAAGGTTTTGCCCGTTTCACGCACCTCAGCGGCGAGCTTTTTTACCTCTGCCTGTGCGTCCGGGCGAGACATCTTGCGTGCAAGGGCAAAGCTGAGTGTTTCGGACATCAACAGTCCGTCCCCGTCAAGCTTCTGGGCCATGTTTGCTGTATTTGGTTGCAGGCTTTGTGCCAGCACCGCGCCGCTGCGCGCGGCGCTGGCCGCGGCGAGTATGATTTGCGGGACAACCATCCATTCGGCGAACCAGGCAGCACCATCGCGTTGAAACCGATGGGTCGCCGCAGTTTTTGCAATGGCTTCGTAGCCCTGCGCTGCGGTGGCAAGCGCAACCAACGCGCTGGGGGCAACCGGATTTTGCTTTTGCGGCATCGTCGAAGACGCGCCCGCCGTGCCAAGTGTCAGTTCACCAACCTCAGTCTGGGTCATGGCAATGGCGTCTTCGCCCATCTTGGCAAAGGCGCGCGTCACCTCTGTCATTGATGACAGGATGGTCAGCAGGGGCGCGCGATCTGTGTGCCAACTGTGTTGGGGGTCTGTCAGGCCAAGACTGTCCGCCATGTCTGCGCGTATCTTTGCAGGGCCAGGCCCAAGCGCGCTTCCGGTCCCAACCGCGCCGGATAAGGACACATGAAAGGTCAGGCCATCCAGCGCCCGCAGCGCCGCCAGCAGCGGCCAACCCCAGCTTGCGACAACCGCACCAAAGGACGTTGGCGCGCCGTGTTGCCCATAGGTGCGGGCAACCATAACCGTGTCTGCGTGGTTTTCAGCGAGGCTGGCACAAGCAACCAGAGCCTCAGTGATATTGGTACGGATCAAAGCCACTGATTGACGCAGGCGCAGCATGAGACCTGTGTCGATAACGTCCTGCGAGGTCGCGCCCCAATGCACGAATTGCGCATGTTCGGGGGCCTGCATGGCGTCGCGAAACGCGGCGACAAGAGCGGGTATGACAACACCGTTTTGTGCCGTTGCGCTGGTAAGACCAGCTGGGTCAATCTGTACCTCCAGCGCCGCGCGTTGGATCGCAGCCGCAGAGATTTCCGGAATAACCCCAGCGGCACCTTGCGCCTTGGCGAGAGCGCCCTCAACCACAAGCATTGCGCGTATCTCGGCGCTGGGCGCAAAAAGGCGCGAGACATCGCCCGCATCAAAAAGGGACGCCAGATACATGTTGTCGTGGACGGAGCCGACCATCAGTCTTCGTCGCTCCAGACCTGTTTGGCGAGCTTGATTGCGTGGTTGGCTTTGGGCACGCCCGCATAGATCGCGACATGCTGAAACGCTTCCATGATGTCCGATTTGGAGGCGCCCGTATTGCGGGAGGCCCGTATGTGCATGGGAATTTCTTCGAAGTTGCCCGTTGCGGCGAGCAGGGCGAGCGTCAGCATGGAGCGTTCCCGTAAGGAAATAGCGTCCGACGTCCACACCGTGCCCCACGCGCCTTCGGTGATCATGGTTTGGAACGCAGTGTCGTCCGGGGTTTTGGCCGCTTCTGCACGGTCGACATGGGCATCCCCCAGAACCTTGCGCCGCATTTTCATGCCTGCATCAAAACGTTCACACATGGCCAACCTCTGTGATGAATGTGTTTAAGATTTCTGCGTACTCTGCGGGTTGCTCGACGCAGGGCAGGTGGCCCGCCTTCCGGATCAGTTCGAATTTCGAACCGGGGATCAAATTTGCGGTTTCGCGCACCAAGTCGGGCGGGGTTGCGCCGTCTTCTGCCCCCGCAATCCCAAGCGTTGGCAGCCGAAGCGCGGAGGTGCTGGAATAAAAATCCGTACCCGAGATCGCAGCGCTGCATCCGGCATAACCTTTGTCGGTTTGCTGAACGAGCATGTTGCGCCAAAGGGTTAGGTTTGTGGTTGTTAAGAAAGCCTTTGAGAACCAGCGTTCCATGACCGCATCTGCGAGGCTTTCAATGCCGCCGTTTTCGACACCTTTGATGCGTGCATCCCAAATCTCGCGGGTGCCAATCTTGGCCCCGGTGTTGCTGAGTACCATCGCGCGGATCAGGTCATGTCGCTTGGCCGCAAGTCCCTGCGCAATCAAGCCTCCGATGGACAAGCCCACAAAAAGAGCGTCCTGAAAGCCAAATTGGTCCATCAAACCTTCGGCGTCGGACACCAGCTGTCCCATTGTGAACGGGGATTTGGGACATTCTGACAATCCGTGGCCACGTTTGTCGAACCGCAGTACGCGCAGCCCATCCTGCAAAAGAGGCAAAATCGGATCCCAAAGGCGCATATCGGTCCCAAGGGAGTTGGCAAATACCAGAGGTGCGCCATCGTCCGGTCCGTCAATTCGGTAATGCAGCTTTACGCCGTTCACTTCGGCCATGTTCATCGCGGCTCTCCTTTTTGGTTGAGTACCTGCGTGCGCACCTTAGTAGTCACCTGTGGCGGGAAGTCCAGAAAGCTGCGCGTCGATCACTTGGGTCGATCGAGGCGAATATGCGCCATGATCTGACCGTGATCGGAGGCAAGCTTGTTGTAGGGTGCTTCGGGGTGCGAACCGTCGGTCAGGTGGTCGTTCAAAACCGAAAAATACTCCATCTCGCCTATGCTGTGATCGTGGGCCGGCAAGAAATGGTGGGACAGGTAAATTTGATCGATGGACTCAAAGGTTCCGCCAAACGCAGTGGTATAGACCATGTCGCGCAGGCTTTTCTGGACAAAAAGTTTTTCCGCGGAATGCAAACGCACGCGGCTTACCGCGTCTTGAATCTCTTCGTTCTCGTCCTTGGTATAGCGGTCATTAGAGGCTTTGGCGTTGTGACGCAGCATACAGGAGTAGTTTTTGAACGGGACTTCACCAGAGATGATTTCCGAACTGCCCGCATGTTCGCCGTCATTAAAATCGCCCAGAACAAGGACCGGCGTACCAGCTTGCAATTCGCGCAGGATGGCGTCGCGCAGCACCCACGCTTCTGCCATGCGGCGGGTTGCGGCGCGCAGCGCACCGAGGGCACGACCAGCGGGGTCATAATCGGTCAGATCAGCCTCTGGCGCAAATGGAGCGCCGTCCGGTTTGAAAAACTCGCCGAGTTTGGATTTAAGATGGCAGTTAAAGACAACAATCTCGTGGTCTGCGACCGGGATGCGGGCCTTTAGAATAGGACGGGACAATCGGCTGATCCGATAAGATCCGCCGTCGCCACCGCCGAGTTCCTGGAACGGGATTTCAAGCGGTTCTGGCAGCGCCTGTATCACCTCGGGCGTGCTAACAAAGCCAAAACGCGACAGGATTGCAACGCCGGGTCGGCGATGCCCCGGCTCTCCGTCATGCATGTTAGGCGCGACCGCAAGCGCTGCATCGGCGTAGCCTTCATATTTCAACTTTTTGAAGATCGCTTTTTTGCGATAGGGTTTGGAACGGTCGGGCACGTTGGCGTCATTGGCTTCAGCGCCGCGCGCATCTGTTTCGTCGATCACCGCTTGCAGCGCGCTTTCTTCAAATATCTCCTGAAACCCGACGATATCGGCATCGAGCGGCATCAGCTGATCTGCCAGCCAGTC
>ERZ1740067.2517-NODE-2517-length-11097-cov-6.828383_pt1 | contig 11097 bp, 9 predicted proteins | sample MGYA00581736_ERZ1740067 | MGnify/ENA primary metagenome ERZ1740067 (study PRJEB43018, sample SAMN04849236) | marine metagenome | isolation source: floating plastic debris | place: Pacific Ocean | collected 2008-08-27 | study: EMG produced TPA metagenomics... | reverse complement strand
GAGTGCATCAATTGTGTCGCCTGTGAGCCCGAATGCCCTAACACCGCCATTTATGAAGGTGGAGTAGAATGGACTTGGGGAGAAGGTACCGAGCTCAGTCAAGTAGATATGGAAGATGGTACTGCGATTCCAGGAGATGCGGAGCAAGAGCCCATCTCAGATGAGTTTTACTACATTGTATCTGACAAATGTACTGAGTGTGCTGGGTTCCACGAAGAACCACAGTGTGCCGCAGTTTGCCCGGTAGATTGTTGTGTGCCCGATCCAGATTACGAGGAAACAGAAGAAGAACTGTTGGCCAAGAAAGATTGGATGCACGCTGCCTAAACTTATGTTAGGAAAACAAGCCCAAGAATATAGAAGTAACACTTAACCGTTTTGGCTTTGTCGGCTAGGAAACCGACCAGGGGTATTGCAAACGCATACATAAAACGGGTATTACGGAAAGTTCTTGGCTTGGGGTAAGCAACCACTCAGGGTTGCTTGCCCATTTTTCATTTTCTTTGTTCTTTTTTTGAAAAAAAATGGTGTTTCGCTTGGTTTATTCACTTCGTACGCCTACATTTGCACCACGTTTTTTGAGAGAGACACTCTTGGCCCGTTCGTCTAGGGGTTAGGACGCCAGGTTTTCATCCTGGAAACAGGGGTTCGATTCCCCTACGGGCTACAACTTTATTTCACAACTTCTTGGTTTTCAGGGAGTTGTTTTTGTTTTTTAGGCATTGGGGTACTATTTAGGGTACTAATTTTAAAATTTCCTCCCCCCTCAAAAATTTTTTCCTTATTTCTACCGATTTTTTCTCTAATTGATCAAGTTTTTACCTCGTAACAAGGATTTTGCTGAATTATCCTCTTTTTGAGCTTTAAATCTGGTGAATTAATATTTTGGGTAGTACCTTAATTAGTACCCTTCAAATAGTGATTTACTCATCATATTTTAAGAGAATGAAAATGTCGCCAATTCTAAACACTAATTTTTTTTGCTTCAATTGTATGCTGTAAAATCTCTTTTGCGCTTTTAATACTCTTCGAGTCTTTTCTTAAATTCTTTAAGTACAGGGTAATCTTACGAGATGTAATAATGTCTAATTGTTGCCAATAAAGTCCTCTTTCAGTAATTTTTTCGAAGAGTAATTCCTCATATGTTTCTGCTGGTAAACCTACTTTGAGATCAGCAAATAGTAATAAGAGATTTCGATCTCTTTTTGGATATTGATCTTCATTCTTTTTTTCCTTTAACATTGGTATAAACGAGGCATTTTCTGAACCTTCTAATTTTACTGATAGTTCATAAAGTTTATCTTCATTCACTTTTTCTTCCTCATAGAAGAATACATACTTTTTACCCTTTTCTAAATTATCTTTTACAAGTAGGTATACACTATTGGTTGATGTATCAGGCTCTAAATCAGGAGAATATAACCATACTTCATTTATCTCCTTACTTATTTCACGATCATACAAGTAATTTGGTGGAATAACTACTCGTTCATCAATTAAATCATTAAGAGACTCTCTAAACTTTTTAGCTTCTTGACTTAATAAGTGTGTTTTTGCCATATCTCTTATGTGTCTTAAACTTGTATACATTGCCTGAGTACCAGCAATCTCCCCCATGTTAAAACTTGCTGCATTACATACATCTCGTGCAAATTTTTGTAGCTCAGTTTTTACATTATTTAACTTAAACCTTGTCCACATTGTATATATAAATGAACTAATGCCTATAATTGTTGAGATTATTGTAAGAACCATAGTCGGTATTTAATTAGTTAATAATACTTTAATGTTTTTTACGCTCTTTTAAATAACTGAGTTCAGGTTGCTAGGATGTAAATCGTTATAGTCTGGTAATTCATATTTACAACGTGTAAGCTTTAATATTTACAGTGAGTAAGCTGTCATTGTAGATGAGAGAGTGAACATTATAGGTATTTATATCAAGGTTCTTATTCCATAAACTCACTCACTAATTTACATACCATCTGTTCATTTTGATCGATTTGTTCCAATAATTTCAAATACCTTTTAGTGGGTTTGCCAGCATAGTGAGATTTGAAATGTTTGCTTTGTAACTGCTCGTATAAGTCTCGTACTTTGTAAACTGCCTCGTGGTTTTTAGCAAAATCTCTATATTTTTTGCTCTCCGTTTGTTTGTCATAAATTGCTCCTTTGAAGGCTTCACGGTGTAAAAAGTATCCATCAATCAAATAAAGCTTACGACAATGTTTTTTGGTTTGAGGACATTGAAAAAACCATACTTTGCCAAAACCTAAATTAGAGGTAACACTGATGAGTTTTATTGAGTAGTAAATTCGCTTATTGTGGTAGGTATAGCGTAGAGTCACAAAGGGTTCTTTCCAGAGGGTATTTACCTCAATTTTCACTTTAAAAATACCATCATTCCAAACAATGGAATTAGCCTTTATTTGCTTAGGTTCTAAAAGCCCCCAGGCTTTTAAATTGGTCGTAGAAAGTTGAAACACTTGTTCAAAAAGTATTGGAAAAGTAGGTGCTTTGGCCATATTAATTTATCAGGTTTTTAAAATGTTGGAGCTACCATTTTAAATTTTGCTCAGGGTTTTGAAATACTCCTTTTGATTTCAAAACAATTGTTTGTCTTACTTATTTTCCTAAACCTAAATTATTAGGGAACATTGAAGTTTTGAGACAATTTTAAAGCATTAAATAACCCTTTATAAAACAACAGCTACAAAGGGTTAAGCTACTGGTATTCATTGCCAAAAGCAGTAAATTACAGGTTCAATTTACTGCTTTTCTTTGGTTAAAATATTTCCTTTCTTACGTTCTCTTTTGGCCAGCCTTACTGTACTTTCGGAACATTTACAAAGGGTGGCAATTTCGGCACTGGTTAAACCTCCCTGGTCAATCAATTGATAAACCCTTTTGTAATCTACCACTTTACCCCGTTTGCGTTTTATGGGCTGTTTATTTTTTTGTTGTTCAAACCCTTTTATTACTGGTCGGCTTTCATTGGTGGCAATAGGAGTGTGTAAAGCAACTGGGTGGGCAATGTTACTGTTTAATTGCTGGGCAAACTGTTGTACAAGGTTTTGTACTGGTAACCCTGATTTATGCATTAATCCGTACAAAGTATCAATGCTTAATTCGGGTAAATTAAACGCTCTGGTAAGCTTTTCTTTGTCGTCTAATGATTTGTATTGAAAATAGATAGGAAATACAATGGTAACAATACAAAGCCCTTCTATTACCAACGACAAAAGAACAAAACCAATGATGTACTGGTGAGTGCCTTCCTGGTAAGCAGCAAGTTTTTGATTATTCCCCGTTTGAGCTTTAGCAATGGCCTTTTTTTGATCTGCTTTGAGTACCCGTATGTCATTGTCATATTTGGCATTTAAAGCCCGTTCGTCTTTGGGGAGGTATGTTTTACCCTGGTAAGTATTACGTTCAATAATGGCCGCTTGTAAAGCTTCTGTTTTGGTTATTTCGCGTTGATACTTTGCCTCAATTGACTTTATGCTGGTTAACTGGGGTTTGGCTTTACCTCGTGCAAGGTTTACTAGCGTTATGCCTCCATACACTGTAGCAGCCATTGATAAAGCTACCAATAATATATTGGCCAAAATTAGCCCTTTGTTTGCAGTTTTATCCCTCAGTTTTTCTATGACCCAATTGGTCAATAGTACCCTTTTGGCAAATTCGGCTAAACTCAGTAGGATAATAGCAGGTATGACCATTAACCAAAGGTGAGGGAACACAAACATGGCCAGCAAAGAAGCTATGCCCAATACCCCACTAGCCACACTCAGCCCATTGAACCCCCACGAAAAAGTATTACACAAACGAGCTAAGTTGCGGTATTTCTCATAAAATAGTTTTACTCTGAACCGTTCAGAAAAACGGTTTAGCTCCTCTTTAGTTTGTTCGTTTTCCAGTATATTTTTATAGTTACTTTGTTCTAACATTTTCTGCCTCATTTTGATAATGAATATTGTATTTGGTACAATGAAAAAAAACTGCCATTACTGACAGTTTTAAATGTGCTTTCTCGCTATTTCTTTTTAATGAATGGGTTGATTTCATTAAACCGTTTTTTACGTTGTTCAGGAGTCATAAGGGGTGTTAATAACCCTGCATCGGTTTCAATAGCTCTTTTCAGGAAAAACAGAAAATCATAATCACCGACTAACATGCTTTGTTCAACCTGGGTAGCACATTCGCAATGCGCCCAAACCAATCGATGCAGCAGATCATCTAGCAGGGATACCAAATCACTTTGATTATCAAATGAAGCAAAGAGTTTTTTTACTTCAGTAAAATCATTGTTTGGCGTTGGGTTTTCTTGAATGTTTAAAGGTGTTTGCATTTTTTGAAATATCTAAGAAGTTAAAAATTGAAAAATTGGTTCATTGTTTTTGTCAGTCATTTTCTTGGGGGCGTTGGTAGAGCCTGAGTTCCTCGAAAAGCTTGTCATGTTTGTTTTCCAGATGTTCATAGTCTTGCTGAAGATTTTTGTATCGAACCTCCAATTCTCCTGTCAGTATTTGTTTGATAATGGCATCACACCAAACGGCAAATTCAGGGTTGATCCATCGAGCAAACAATATGGCTAAATCGGGGTGTAGAAATGTTCCTTGAGTGATTACAGGATTTCTGTAATCACTTTTCTTAAAGTTACCTTTCACTTTTTTGACTACATCTTTGTATGCTACATCGTAAAACTTGCAGTAAGCCGCGAGGTATTCAGTAAAGTATTTAGAATTCATGAAGCCATCTAACCTTTTGGCTTCCAGCGCTTTGACGGTTTGGGTAGCATTTATCCAGCCATCAGGAGTAAATACAATCTCCTTTCCCAAATAGGTCTTTTGTAGTTGGTTATCCATTCTCTAATTTTCTTGTTGTTTGTTTATAAAACCTTGTGAATGCTTTCTCTGTGTTCCAGGAATGAGTAATTAGATTCCACGATTTTATAATAAAATACAATATTTGATAATATAATAACAAAATCAAGCAATCGTATAATTTAATTATCAGATTTTGTAAAATTTGTAAATGGACATTGAGAAAAATATCAAGGACATTAGAGCAAAAAAGGGATTGCTTCAGAAGGATGTAGCTGAAAGAATGGGCATTGAAAACTCTAATTACAATAGGTTTGAAAAACGAGGGGATAAATTGACCATTGAACAACTCAAGCAAATTGCTGCTGCATTGGGAGTAACGATGAAGGATATACTCTTTGGCCAAAGTAATAACCCAAACACCGAGCTATCAAAACTTGAGCTTGCGCTCAGTATGGAGAGAAACGCTACTTTGCAGCATAAGAACCAGAAAATATACTATCTGGATAATGTGTTAAAATTCATACTCAACATTGGGAGTTTTTTGCACAAAGAGACGAGGATAGTCAATTTTGCGGTAGGTGAAATACTCAGTCCCCAAAGGAACGAATACAGAACATTTGTAAGGCTTTATTGCAATTTTGGCCAGGAGGTTTTTACCCTGGCTACTTGGCAAAAAACCATCACCAAAGAGGAAGCATACTTTGCCCATAGTGGCCAAAATGGTGAAATATTGTTTGATGATGTCAAAGACAAAAAGGGGCAAAAAAAAGCCAGCCAACTCAGAGATGTTGCTTTTTCAGATATTCAAGAAAACCCCGATTGCTGGAAAATCAACTTTATCAATTTGACGACTTTTTTTGAGGAGGTTTTTAGGGGTAACACAAATATTTAAAAATCCTCTTTTTGCGTAAAGATCATGAACCTTACTTTCATTGATTTATAGTAAAACTCCCTTTATTTGTTTGAATAATCATTTTTTTAATTTAAAATTGACTTTTTCGCATTTTACAGGCTATTAATAAGTAGAAGCCTTTCATAGGCTAAATTTTGAAAAATTGTTCAATCCATGCAAGAATCCTCCAAACTCAGGGATAGATTAAGAATACTACTAATCTTATATTTTTTCTCAGAAGATCGTACCCACCCCAAGCTCTCTGATTGTGTAAAGTTATTGGAGAGTGAGGTTAAAATCCAAAAAATTGACTTCTTACTACGTTATCCAAGTTACTTTTGTTATGAGTTGATATTATTGATTAGGGATAGGCAAATTAAGGATGGTGAAGAGATTAAAGCTATTATTAAAGAGATTTTTGGGTCTAAAGAACCGCAAATTAGAACTCAAGAAATGCAACGTTTTTTTTTCGGAGCTTTTGAGAAATTGGATAACGTAATCGCCTTTTTAAAAAGCCTTAACCTTATTCATTATGAAAGCGATCGTTCAATTGACGGTAGAATTGTAAATAAGAAGTATTGGGTAACTAAAAAAGCCTGTAATGCTATAAAGAATAGCTTGTTAGAATTAGAAAGCATTAAATGGTATTCAGAACGATGTAAATTGATACATTCTTTTTTTGGCGGTTTAAGCGGTACAGAGTTGAAAGAAATGCAATATGAAATAGAAGAGTATAAAAATGCTTCTTTGAACAGTTATATTCAGGATATTGAACAAAAAACTAAAGATTTATTCTTCAGACAATTTAAAGAATCACTATGAGTTTCTTCGATAAGCTAGTTGGGAAAATACATACTATGTATGAAGATGATTTTTCCAAAGACCAAATTCAAGAGTTATTATCATTAGATAGTAAACGTAGTTACGACACCTTGATTCCTCAAAATAAAAGCCTCAACCTTAGATTACTTGAGGTAAGAGGAATAAAAGATATTATTGATTCAAAAAACGGGGAATTTAAATACCCTCATGAATTCAAAAATGGAGTTAATTTATTGCTTGCAGATAACAATAAGGGAAAGTCTTCTTTATTTAAAATAATTAAATTGGCTTTAACAGGTAGTGACAATATTAAAACAGATGTTAGGAGGTGGGTAAAAGAAATATATTTAGAATTTAGAATTGATGTCACTTACACTATATACATAGATTTACAAGGTACACGAATGGCAGGGAGGCTTTATAAAGCCAGGTTAGACGAGGTCAAAAAAGGTGGAATAGATGAAAGTTTGGTATTAATCGATCAATACTCAGAAAGTGGTTATATTACTGAAATTGAAAAATTCTTTTTTAATGAATTTGGCTTTTATCAGCTAAATTGGACACAAAAAAACTCAGCAAAAAATCGTACAGGTTTAGTAGAAGCTGGCACCAGTTGGAAAACTTATTTTAGCTCTATCTTTTTAGAGTCTAAAGATTACAACAAGTTTCTATTTGGTAATCAAAATGAAAAAATCCTTGAAATGCTATTGGGGCTTCAACATACTTACCCTATAAATAGGCTCAGTGTAAAAAAAGATAAATTAAAAAGTGAGGCATCTAATGAGGCAAAACTAAAAAGTGACCAAATTAAAAATATTAACCCCGAATACTTACAAAAAGAATTAACCAGAGTCAAAGAAATAATTTCGCAAAAGCTGAAAGTACACTCTACAATAAAAGAAAGAGATGAGCTTTATAAAAAGTCACAAGAGCTATCTCACAAAAAACATGAACTTCAAAAACAGAGGCAAAAATTAATTGATGTTCGTTGGAGTATTGAGAAGGAAATTCAAAATTATACAGATGAAGAGGAATGGCGAAATAAAGAGTTACAACTAATAGGAAAAGAAAGTGCGAGAAATCAACGACGCATTAATAGTTTAAAAGAAGATTTAGATGCGGGCAAGTTTTTCTCAAACCTTGATGTTGAGTTTTGCCCTAACTGTGATAATACGGTTAAGAAGAAGGTTAATGGTAATGAATGTTATGTTTGTCATCAGGAGGTAAAAGAAGAAAATGTAAAATTAAATCCTGCCACGATAAGCCGTTTTGAGAACGAAATTCAGAATTTAGAAGCTGGCAATAATAATCTACAAACAAAGCAAAAAGAGTTCAATTCTAAAGTAGTTGAATTAGCTAGAGCATTAGCAAAGAAAAAACAAGAGTTAGATGTTACTCTAAAAAAAATAGAAAAAATAGATTTAGATAAATTTAATAAACCACTCAGGGAACTTAATGAAGAGATAAACAAACTCAGTCAAAAAATAAATAGTACAACTCCTGAGTTTGCTGATTTATATAAGCAGCAAGGTGTTTTAGAGCATCAACTAGGTGAATATCAAAAGAAATTAAAGTCCATCCAATTAGATTCAAACAAGTTTTCTATTCAACAAAATGTGTTGGAAAGTGCAATTTTATACCTAAAATCTGAGAGACAGAAAAAGAACCAACAAAACATAAAACTTCTGGAAAAATTCCTGTTATACTATCTTCACGCATTTAGAGTTCTAAGTATCACGGATGTTCATATTGATGATTCTATGGGGATTTCCTTTGTTCAACATGGTGCAGATATAAAGTTTAAAAACATGAGCGAGGGAGAACAACTAAAAGCAAAATTATCGTTATATTTAAGTTTAATTAAAATTGGTATTCAAAATAATATTGGGCGTCACCCTAAACTTATGATAATAGATACTCCAGGTAAGGAGGAAGGCGATTCAGGTTATTTAAATGGATTAAAGGAATCTTTATCTGAAATTAACTCGCAATTAGGAGATAAGGTGCAAATTATTGTAGGGACGGCTTTAAGAGAATTAGAAGGTATCACAACACAAGATAAATCTGTAATATTTGAAATAAATGAACCTGTATTTTAGGGTAAGTATTTTTGAATCTTCCTCAAACATATCAAGAGTTTGCAAAATTGCAAATTGCGGAAAAGTATTCGATGCTAGAAAACTTTCCCGAAGGGGTGAATTTTGCCAAAATTAAAGAACTAAAACTAAAGAAATTATTCAGGAACATTTTTGAAGAAGAAAGTAATAACTATCTAAGAGCTAAGTCATTAGATATTCTATACTTCTTAATTCTAGAGAGAAAAATAAATAATCAAAGCCTTGTTGATACTCTGCACGATATAGAACATGACGATGATGTTTTTATACTAACTAGGCAGATTAAATATTTATTTTTATTGTACCCCCATGTTGAAGGCAGCAAATCAATAATTCGACAATTAACAAGTCATCAAAACGGGGATGTGTGCTCAGAAGCATATTATCGCTTAGGCTTAATCAACTTATTTCATTACGCTGAAATTACCACACCAGAAGACTTTGCTCTACACCTCAAAAACGCACAGAAACATTTTCTTCAAAGCCTTCAAAGTACAGAAAATAGAGTTGATGCTGAGTATTTTAATTTTACATGTGAATTTCTAATTTTTCTTCTATCAAGAAAAACTAATAGTGCAAATAAAGTTTTTCAAAAAATGAGCACTATGTTAAAAAATAGAGTTTTTCTTAGCCTTAATAATTCACTACCAACACTAGATTTAAAGATATATACTTTATTACTAAGCCTTTATAAGCTTTGTAATCACCTTAATACGGAATGGGATAATATTTCTAACGAGATTAAGCTTTTATTTCTCTATCAAGAAAGATTTGCAAATCTAACGTTGAATAATGAACTGTTAAATACATTTAAAGGACATCTAAGTGAGAAGGTTTTAAATAGCTATTACTTGAAGAATAAAGATATTCGGATAGAGAAGATTGATATGTTATTGTCTCAATTAGAAGCTGATGATCTTAGAAAATTTTTGATTGAATTAAGGCAAGATATTTTAAATAATTCGGTAAAAAAAAAGAAAAATTCAACTTCATTATTACTTAAATTAGTTAGGCAGTTCCCCCATATTTCTGAAAAACAATTTGAATCTGATATCTCTCAAACCGATCTTGGTAACCCTGATGAAGTAGTTGATTTAGTTTTAAGTTATAGTAATCTAGATAATAAAGACAAAGTATTGTTTATGTATTCTTCTTTGCAAGCTTTGGATTTTGGGCAAGAAATTAAGGGCATTAAACAGTCATTAGAAGCCTTTAATTCTTCCCTGATTTTTATAACAGAAGAGTCAGTTTTGATAGAAGAAGTGGCTCACAAACTCACCAAACATCAACCTTGCATATTACACTTATCTACGCATGGGTCGCAAAATGAAGGCCTGCTTTTCAAAGATCAGTATGAACAAGAGGTAGGCTTACAAGTAGAGCATTTTATCAAGTATATTCAGATACTTAACGAAGAAAAAAAAGTACTTGAAGGTGTTATTTTGAATGCTTGCTATTCCTCAGAGTTTGCAAAAGAAATCTCTAGATTTGTTAAATTTAGTATTGGTATGTTAGGAGAAATTCCTGACGAAATAAGCTTACCATTTACAGATATATTTTATAAACACCTGTCAAATGGCTTAGAAGCCAGACAATGTTTTGAGTTCGCAAAAATACATTTAGATACATTAGATATAGAATGGCAATCTGAAGAAGAAGGGGTAGAAAAACTATCTGATATACCTAAATTCTATTCACAAATATAAAATTTATTCTCTATGCAATTATTTGGTAATGAAGGGTATGTAACTGTTGCTCTTCCCAAAAAAGAAATTAAACCTCTACAACTACTTAGTAAAACAGGTAAAAAAAGTAAAGCAGTAGAGTACCTAAATGGAGCGTCGATAAAGGATTTATTTATAAAAGGAGAGGTAGGAAGCATACCTGCTATTACTACAATAAACACAGTAAAGGTATTAAAGGGGAATAGTAAAACTAGTTTTGACTCAAGTACTGGTTTATCAATGATAACCCGATGGTTTACAAAAGAGGAGGGTAAATTTAAATCATCTATAAAAAACAGTGATCGTTTAGAGTTTTCATTTAAAGATTTAAGTGGGCAACAGATCAACCCTATTAACCTGGATAAATTTATAAATAATGGTAAAATAAAGGATGAGGCAAAAGCTTATGTAGAGAAATTAAAAGACAGTGAAATTTATATTATCACTTCAGTTTACAAAAGTAAGGAGTTTTTATTTAGGTTGGTAGATCAAAATAATAAACAAAAAGAATTCTCCATTGATGTCGAAAACCAGGTAAAAGGAGAGCTAACTAAGGATAGTAGTAGTAAAGGAGAATATCAGTTTAAATACAAAGGAGATGAACCTTTAGTATTTGCATTGAAAGCAGCCCGACTACTTTATGATAAAGGGACTTGGTTTAATAAAAAGGACGCAATATTTAAGATAATCCCTGATGATAAAATTATAGTACG
>ERZ1740067.2516-NODE-2516-length-11099-cov-4.305596_pt1 | contig 11099 bp, 12 predicted proteins | sample MGYA00581736_ERZ1740067 | MGnify/ENA primary metagenome ERZ1740067 (study PRJEB43018, sample SAMN04849236) | marine metagenome | isolation source: floating plastic debris | place: Pacific Ocean | collected 2008-08-27 | study: EMG produced TPA metagenomics... | reverse complement strand
AGACAGAAGAACTTATATTCAAGAACTTACAAGAAATATTGTTGAACTCGACAAATGCGGACTGAAGTGGCAGAGGCCAGCGCCTTGCAGTTGTATATCAAATGGGTAAGCCGTTGGCTCTTTCACACGCAGACATACAAGCGGCCCTAGACGCGAAAACCAAGCCGCCTGGATCCCTTGGCCGCATTGAAGTGCTGGCGGCCCAGCTTGCGGCGATAGGCAAAACCCTTAAGCCGCGCTTTGACACATGCCGCCTTTTGTTATTTGCCGCCGACCATGGCTTGGCAAACGCTGGCGTATCAGCCTACCCGCAAACAGTAACCAGGCAGATGGTATTGAATTTTTTGGCCGGAGGGGCTGCTGCCAATGCCTTTGCCAACGCGGTGGATGTCGCTCTTTCAACCATCGATGCCGGCATTTGCGGAGACGCCATCGTATCAAACCAGCTCATCCAACGACGCTGCGGAGAGGGAACGGCCAACAGTCTTTTAGGCCCTGCGATGACAGAAAAGCAGTACGCAGAGGCGTTGGGCCACGGAAAGACCCTGGCGCAAAATGCTACAGAAGATGCAATCGCGATTGGCGAAATGGGGATTGGGAACACAGCAAGCGCAACCTTGCTTTATCATAAGATACTTGGTCTGGATTTGGACGAGGTGACTGGCCCAGGCACAGGCCTTTCACTGGACGGCCTCACAAAGAAGCGAGAGATATTACGCAAAGCAAGCAACCGAACCAGCGAGCGATTGAGCGCAGCGGATGCCGCGCGCGAATATGGCGGCTTCGAAATTGTCATGATGGCTGGTGCCATTCTTGGAGCGCAAACAGCCCAGAAGCCCGTTTTGGTTGACGGCTTTATTGCCACCGCTGCAGCGGCCATCGCGCATGAATTAAATGCTGCCTGCGCGGATGTGATGATTTTTGCCCATTGCTCAGCGGAGCCGGGCCACCAACAGGCCCTAGATGCGCTCAATGCACAGCCATTGTTGCAGCTCAACATGCGCCTGGGCGAAGGCACCGGCGCCCTCCTTGCTTGGCCGCTCGTAAAAAGTGCTGCGTCCATGATGCGCGATATGGCCACCTTTGATAGCGCCGGGGTGAGCGGAAAAGCCGGTCAATGATGGCTTTGTTGAAAGACGAGCTGGCATCCTTCCTCTTTGCCACGCAATTCCTCACCCGTGTCCCAATCCCATCCTCCATTAGCTTCTCTGAGGCCCGTTATGCCGGGTCTGTGAAGTATTATCCGTGGGTAGGCTTATGTATCGGTGGTGGTGCTGGCTGCTTATATATTGCCTTGTCAGCACTCTTTGATCCTTTGCTTGCCGCTCTTTTGGCAATCGCCATAACCATCTTCACCACAGGCGCGTTCCATGAGGATGGGTTGGCAGATATGGCAGACGGTCTTGGCGGCGGCGCAACGCGAGAGGCAGCGCTCGAAATTATGAAAGATAGCCGCCTCGGTACATATGGGACGCTCGCCCTCGGAATTTGTGTTGCTGCTGCAACCACAGCCTTGGCCGACCTTCCCCCTCTTGCTGGCGCGGCAGCTCTTTTTGCGGCCCACAGCATGAGCCGGCTGTCCAGCGTTATAGTGATTGCGACCAGCACCTATGTGCGAGACCATGGAACGGGTAAGCCAGTTGCAAATGCGGTATCCGGCAGCGACCTGATGATTGCTTTGGCAAGCCTGATACCGGCGCTTGTGTGGCTCAGCGTAACGGGCGGCATGGCACTAGCATTGGTGGCGGTGATGGGGAGTGTAATCGGCCACGCTATTGCGCGCATCTTGGCTGAAAGGAAGCTCTCAGGATATACGGGAGACACGTTGGGCGGTGTTCAGCAACTAAGCTTTGTTGGCATACTGCTGGGCTGCAGCGCATGGCTATAACCTTGCTTCGGCATACAACGCCGGACGTGGATGAGGGTTTGTGCTACGGTCAACTCGACATCCCGCTTGCCGCTTCTTTTGACCATGAGGCGCGCCGACTGCTGAAAACCCTGAGCCGCCCAGATTGCATCATGACCAGTAGATTGTCCCGCTGCCGGCGGTTGGCGGAGCGTATCGCACAGCGCTTCAATTGCGACTTAGAAGTATCCCCCGCGTTTATGGAAATGGATTTTGGGAGATGGGAAGGTCGCCGATGGGCGGAAATACCACGCGACCAACTTGATGCGTGGGCAAATGACTTTTTTACCGCCCGCCCACATGCCGGAGAAAGCGTTTCCATGGTCCATGAGCGGGTCACCCGAGCTCTAAAAAAGCTGGAAGAAAGGCCAGGACAAACGCTTATCGTCACCCATGCTGGGGTCATTAAATGCGCCCTAGCAAACGGCCAAACACCGAATAACTTCGGCCACAGCGTGCCTTACGGCCACGGCGTCAGCCTGGTCTGAGATCCGCTACTCAGCCGCTTCCAGCTTATCCTGTGTTTGCGTCTCAAAATCCTGCGCGCTATGGCGCTCATGCAGCTGCTCTGATGGCTCGCCCCAGAGCTTGTTGACCATCTTTCCGCGCGCCACTGCAGGCCGAGCATCGATAGCCTCTGCCCACCGCACCACATTCTCATAGTCTTGAACCTGCAAGAAAGTGCCAGCGGAATAAATTTTGCCAAGCGCAAGGACACCATACCACGGCCAGATCGCAATGTCGGCTATGGTCAAGGTGTCGCCAACCATAAACGACTTGCCTTCCAAATGCTGGTTCAAAACGTCGAGCTGCCGTTTTGTCTCCATTGCAAAGCGGTCAATTGCATATTCAATCTTGAAAGGTGCATAGCTATAGAAATGGCCAAATCCGCCCCCCAAATACGGAGCACTGCCCATCTGCCAAAACAGCCAGTTTAAGGTTTCGGTTCGGTTGGCCCCATCTTCTGGCAAAAAGGCGCCAAACTTCTCCGCCAAATACAGCAGAATAGATCCACTTTCAAAAACACGGATCGGTTCAGGGCCACTATGGTCCATCAGCGCTGGAATTTTTGAATTTGGATTTACACCGACAAACCCGGAGGTGAATTGGTCGCTATCTTGGATCTTTATGAGCCATGCATCGTATTCAGCGGCCACATGACCAGCGGCCAAAAGTTCCTCCAACATGATGGTGACTTTCACGCCATTGGGCGTTGCCATGGAATAAAGCTGCAAGGGATGCTCGCCGACTGGCAGCGCCTTCTCAACGCGCGCGCCAGCCGTAGGACGATTTATGTTGGCAAATTGCCCGCCATTCTCGGTCTCCCAAGTCCAGATCTCTGGCGGGGTATATTCAGAAAAAGTCTGGGACATGGTTTAATCCTTCTCAGTGGTCATGTTTCGATTAGGGTCACTCATACGCTCTTTCTCAACTTGGTCGATGCCCTGATTTGGAAAAGGGCTGTTCATTGTTTCGGCAAAGGCCATGTTGCTGCTAAATTTCTGTCATGGAAAACTGTCAAATAGCTGCTCCCCCCGTGAGCGCTCAGAAAGCAATGAAGCGTAGTGACCCAGCCTCTGTCAAACCCACCTCAATTCGACGTTATCATGTTGGCGACGCCCAATATTGACTATTATGCAAACAAGACGCGCGAAAACTGGAGCAAATATTGCATACGCCACGGGTACAATTTTACCTGCTATAGAAAGCATGTGATCGAGGACATGCACATTGTTTGGTCAAAAGTAGCCATTTTAGAAAAACACCTTCGCAACACCAAGTCGCATTGGGTGATCATGGTAGATGCAGACACGACCGTCCAGCAGCAGGAACAAACTTTAGACGCGCTTACACAGAGATACGACAAGGACGTCCAGATGCTGATCTCCGAGGATTGTTCTCGCCGTTTCGGTCTGCCCATCCCGTTGAGCTTGAACGGGGTTATTAAGTCAGGCCAATACCGACCGCCGAATGTTGGTTTTTTAGCCATGAGAAAAACGCCCTTCAGCATTGCTTTGATGCAAGAATGGCTTGCCCTTGCACGCGGGACATTGGCCGATATAGCGGACGTCTTCCCCCGCCAACAAAATGTTTTTTGGGTCGGGCTTTTGCGCAAATATCGGCCCCATATTGTTATTCTCGGCAGCGAGGTGATGCGTGTTGGAATGAATGACATGCTCGACACCTGGACGATGCAGACCGACAAAGCCTTTATTCTCCATGATAAACGCCTCACCAACCAAGAATCCAGCTAGCGTAGCCGTTCGAAGGCCAGAGTCTTTGCAGCCGCCGTCAGCAATATCCGTGAGTAGGCCCGATGCGGGCCGATGAGCAGCCGAAGGCGAAGCGGCAGAACACCTGAGTCAGCTATTACTGCGGAACCAAAATAAAGCTGGGTTCCGGCGCGCCGCCGGACAACTTTTAGCCAAGAACAGGTTTGGCCGATGCGGTCTTTCAGGAGAATTTGGTCGTCACTACGTTCTTCAACATCCCAAAGTCCAAATTTTTCAATCTCCCCGCGCGCGAGCGCATCGACGTCAGTGTTAGTGATTGTTTCATTTGCTGCCTGCGACAGGACAAACCGCTCAGCTATGAACGGACCACTTTTGTAGAAGGCAGTGATAAAGTCAGCCAGTGTGAGAGCCTTTTGCACATCGCGCGAAAAGCAGTCTGTGTAATGCCCATCAATGCCGTATCGGCGCAGCAGGGCGTCGTCCGGCAAGGTTTGCGGACCGGTGCCTTCGGCTGTGTACACTCTCATTTAGATAGGCCTTCTGTGAGTAAATCTGCGTTTTCATCCACACTTGCATGGCCAATTTTATGCAAAATCAAGGCGCCATCTAGTTGTTTGTCTCTCGGCCTCTTTCGAACGCGTTTTTGATTCAGCGCAAGAGTTTCTTCATTGAGCCTTATAAGATTAGTGGTGGGAAGATGCCGCCTCTGAAGGAGGGCCGCTATGGAACAGAACAATACCGACACTATTCCCGATACACCCGCACCACTGCCGACAGTGCGCGCTGCTGAGGTGGCCGACATAAAGGCAGCCTTCGTCGCGGGTTGGTCCGATTTCAGGCGTGCCCCCTTGTTTGGTCTTTTCTTCGGCGCCTTTTTTGCCTGTGGCGGCTTTGCTGTCTTTTGGATTTTGTTACAGCTCAGGCAGCCTTGGTGGATTGCGCCCTTCGCCGTTGGCTTTCCCCTGCTCGGTCCCTTCGCGGCGGTTGGGATATACGACGTTAGCCGCCGACTGAATGGACCGGAGCCTCTAAAATGGGGCAGCGTCCTTTCCGCCGTGTTTGCAGAGCGCAAGCGCCAACTCCCCAGCATGGCTTTCATTGTGCTTTTGGTTTTTTGGAGCTGGATATACCAAGTGCGGACCCTCACAGCCTTATTTGCTGGGCTATCACCCTTTTCAACGCTGGATAGCTTTGTTGACTTCATTACAGGCTCAGTGAACGGCATAGCGTATTTGGCCGTGGGCAGTGTTGTCGGCGCCATCATGGCGTTGGCCTTATATACCGTAACCGTCATCGCTATCCCTTTGCTGCTGGATAAAGAACTCGACTTCATGAGCGCGATCATCACATCCATCAAAACGGTTTTTGCCAGCCCGGTCGTCATGCTTGGCTGGGGTGTCGTCATCACGCTTCTAGCACTTATAGGCATTGCAACAGCCTGCCTTGGGCTGATCGTGATCTTCCCAGTACTTGGCCACACCACATGGCATCTCTATACGCGCTTGGTCGTCCACGCACAGGCGTGAGGCAACGCGGCTACCAGCCGTGTTTGGCAAAAAAGTCACATCCTTTTGCTCATTTACACACTTGCTTTAGGCTTGAAGCATTTTTGATTGACGCATCGAGTGTCAAATCTAGGGTGGTTAACGGGTCAGAAAGACTACGCACCGGGGTAGTCTGGCTCTGCGCTGCAGACGCCGTGTTTTGGGAGGGACCTAGATGAAAAAACTTAGCATAAAAATGGGCATTGAGAAATGGAGTGTTTTGACAGCCACGGCGTTGTCCACGGGCTTCACCAGCCCTGCCCTGGCGCAGACAGATCTGTTTGACGAAATCATCGTCTTCGCGCAAAAGCGTGAGCAAAGCCTTCAAGATGTTGGTATTGCGGTCACAGCCTTCACGGGTGACCAACTTCGGGCGCTTGGTGTACAGCGCAGTGTTGATTTGGCCGCTTTCACTCCCGGCGTCCACATTTCTGGGAACCTGGCTGGGCAGAACACGCAGTTCACTATCCGCGGCGTCACTCAGAACGACTTTAATGACATCGTGGAAGCGCCCAACGCGGTCTATCTTGATGAGGGCTATATCGCCATCGCTCAGGGCCAGACCTTTGCGCTCTTTGATGTCGAGCGGGTGGAAGTACTCAAGGGACCGCAGGGCACGCTGTTTGGCAGAAATGCAACAGGCGGCCTCGTCCATTACATCTCGAACAAGCCAAGCCTGGATGAGGTAGAAGGCTATGTGAACTTGGAATACTCTTTGTTTGATGCACCAGACACGCCTGGCCAATTCAATGTCCAGGCTGCTCTTGGCGCGCCGATTACCGAAGAATTCGCTGTACGCGGCGCGATTTTCTATAACAACCGTCAGCCGCTTCTGAAAAACCTCTATCCGCTTGGCGCCGTCGGCGGCGCGCCAGGCCCTGATGCAGGCGCTGACCTCTATGATGATGATACCCTGGCCGGGCGTTTCACAGCTCTATGGGAACCAAGCGAGGACCTGTCCTTCACATTGTCTTTCAATGGTGGGCGTACCCGGCAGGCCACCGGCCCCTATCAACAAAAGCCAACGATAAATGTGTTTGATGCTGATGGTGAGCTCGTGAATACGATTGACTTGCCAGCAGATGAAAGCCGCGCCTCCATCTTGCTCAACCCGGATGGGACGGATTCTGGCATGGACTTCGGGTTTGACCTTGGAAACACTGGTGTTTTTGGCGAGCCCTTCGGTCGTCCCGTCGCCGGCGGTGACCTGTTTGGCTACATCGACCCAGACGGAGATGATTTCCTGACTTCGTCTGACTTTGCATTCGAAGACAGCGGGTCCGTTGACACTTGGGGCGTAAATTTGAACGCCCAGTGGGATGATACAGAGAACATCGTCTTGACCTCGATTTCTGACTATAAAGACTTTGAAAAGCTGCTGTTTATTGATGTGGATTCCGGTCCGGGCAACCAATCTGCAAACTATGCAGCCGTGGATGCGTCTACCTTCAGCCAAGAATTGCGGCTCAATGGTACCTTTGATCGTGGCAACTGGGTTGTCGGCGCCTACTATCTCAATATCGATACAGTCTCCGACAACGGATTGAAGTTTCCGGTCGGTAGCGTTGTCCCCGATGCCCCTTTCGAAGTTGGTTCGGATGCTGACCTTCAAACGAATAGTTATTCGGCATTCGCACAGTTTGAGTATGAATTCACCGAGGAATTTAAGATTATCCTTGGGGCTCGAATCATTCAGGAAGAAAAAGATTATGTCTTTGCACAAAATCTCTATTTCACTGAGGATAGCCGTCAAATTCATCAAGGTACCCCAGTGCAAATTGGTCCCGTTTTCACTGAAGACGGGCCCGCTGATTTCGTGGACAGCTTGAGCCAAACACTTTGGGCCGGAAAGATTCAATTGGAGTACACGCCCAACGAGGATGTCCTGTGGTATTTGGGCGTCAATCGCGGCGTGAAAGCCGGTAGTTTTAATGCCCAGCTCAGCGGGGGCCTGGATATTCCGTTGCCTCCGGAAGACTTCATTCCCTACGGCGAAGAAGTCCTCTGGTCTTATGAGGGTGGTGTGAAATGGACCTTTGCTGATGGGCGCGCCCGCTTGAATGCTACGGCCTTCTACTATGACTATAAAGACTATCAGTCCTTCTTGTTCACCGGGGTTTCTGGTGTCGTGATCAACGCTGATGCCGAAAATTATGGGGCCGAATTGGAGCTGCAAGTACAGCCGGCAGAAGGCCTCGACCTGGGCGCTGGTATCGCGTGGTTTGACGCAACCGTGAAAGATGTGCCGCTGCGTGTTGGCGGGCCGGAGTCTCGCGATGTGGACCCGACCTATGCGCCAGAAGTGCAGTTCAACGGCTTTGCCCGTTATGGCTGGCAACTGGGTGGCGGGGAAGCCTTCGTTCTCACCAATGTGCAGTATTCTTCCGAGTACTTCTACAACTTGCGGAACTTTGATTCCGATAAGTTCGACAGCTATTTCGTCTGGAACTTTGGCGTAGGCTGGATTCAAGACGAAGGCAATTGGGAGCTGCGCTTTGACATGCGCAACTTGACCGATGAGCGCGTTGGCACCCAGGGCTTTAACATCGCTGGACTGTGCGGCTGTAACGAAGTCGCCTATGAGCCGCCGCGAAGCTTCGCTCTGTCCGCGCGGTATAATTTCTAGCGGCAGTTACAAGACCTCCAGCTCAAGGGCGCTGCCGCGCACGGCAGCGTCCACATCGGCCCGCCGCATAAGGCCGGTTTGCGTATCAATATGGCCAACAACACTAGCGGCATTCAGCGATGCCGCCTTCCCTGCCTCGGCCAAGGACTGTCCTTGCGCCATAAAGGCTGCAAAGGTTGCATTAAAGGCGTCTCCTGCCCCTGCAGTTCCCGCGATTTCCGTGGGATGGGAAGGGGCATAGCGCAATTCACCGTCCGCCCAAAGATACGCCCCTTTCGCTCCGTCCGTAACGACAATGACGGCATCACTATGGTCCGACAGGAGCTGCAGAAACGCTGGCAGCGGCATATCAAAGCCGCTTGCCGACAGATATGGGATGGCTTCATCCTCAACATCAGCTGGGGTTTGACCAAAGCCTTCCGGCGCCAGCGCTGGCATGAAGGCCGCTGCTTCGACCAAATTCATGGAAAAGAAGTCGACATCTGGCAAAGTAGCTAGAACCTCTTGCGGCCGGGAGGCCAGGTGTCGGATACCCAAATTTGCTGACACTTTTGCCCCTTTGGCTTTAGCAAGCGCCACGAATTGCGGAAAGGCCGCAGCTGCGTCATTTGAGAGCGGTGCGATATGCAGCAGGTCAATTTCTGGGAGGGCAGCATCTGGCGGTGTGAGCGCTGTGTTTGCACCGCGAAACGTGAAGGTGCTGGCGTTGCGGTCATGTGAGGCCACCATCACTGAAGCGCCCGTAGGCAGCGCCGCATCCCGGGTTACGTGCTGCGTATCAATCCCCTCTCCCGTCAACGCCTTTAGGGCTTGGTCAGCGCGCGCATCATCGCCCACATTGGCGAAAATATGCGCCTCAGCCCCTAGCCGGGCGAAGCAGACAGCCGTATTTGCTGCGCCGCCGCCCACATGGGTTGAGATACCCGTCGCTTCAATCTTCCGACCTTCTTCAAGCAGCAAGAAAGCCGTTTCAGCGTTGTTCATGCTCATCCGCTCAATGCGGCGGGAATCAATGATGGCGATTGTGTCAATCATCACGCTGCCGACGGATAGCGTCTTCATGACGTAACCCGACGGAGCGTTAAAGGTATCAGCTGAAAAGTCACAAAAGTCACACCTTGTTTATTAAGGGCAAGCACCCAAAAAACTATTGAGGCTATGACTTTAGCAGCGTAGTGGCCTGTAGGACAGACCTGCGCGAAAAAGGTTTGGCTCGGACTGCGAGGTGCTTAGTCGACCACGTCCACAGCAGTATTAACAGTGCCAGTGACGACCTTGACGGGCGCGGTTACAATTTTTGTGGCGGCGCAGGCATGTAAGCTTAGGGCCACCAGCACAACACATAAGATACGCAGCATTTCGCCACCTCTTCATGCAAAAATGACTGCGCTGAAGCTTGGCTCCAAACCTTAACCGGACATGACAGTTGGCCACAATTTTAAGAGAAGTGCGCGGCCTATTCCTGCAACGGCAGCGCGGCGGCGATCGCCTCAGCAATAGCGTCCATGCCAGCGTCATTGGGATGATAGGGCATGGCTTCATGAACGCCGCCATCATCGAGGTAGCCGGTCATCCACGGGATATCGGCGCAGGCATGATGTAAACGCCTGAGGGCCGCAGCATCGCCTAGCGTTGCTTGGGCCGCCTCTGCGACGCGCCGGGTTATGGCTTCAAGCTTTGCTGCAATCGTCCGCGCCAGGGCCGCTTGCTCTGGCGTCAGCGGCGCCTGTGCACACAAGCCATAAGCCGGCAAAACTGTTGCATAGGTTACGAAGACGGCATGCGCGTCTGGCGCCCGCGCTGCAATGCCTTTGAGAATTTGGCTGAGCCGCTGCTCTACGATTTGAAACTCCGCCTCGGTGGGCGCCGGCGGTATGTCACGGCAACCCCATGTCGACGCGGGATTAGGCCCAGCCGCCGCGCAGGAGGCTTGTATGAGACCGCCGATATAGCCCAAGTCATTGCCGCCAATGGTGATCGTCACCAGCTGCGTACCCGGGCCCACAGCATCGAGCTGCGCTGGCAGCTCTTTCCAAGCGTTGAGCACGTGAATGGTTTGCGCGCCGCTGCAGCTCACATCCGTCAATTCAAAACCGCGCAACCTGGCCAGCTTATGCGGATAATTCTCGATGGAGCCATAGCACCGCGGGTCAATGTCGGCCCGCATGGCACCAAGCCCTGGTCCGGCGGCAAATGAGCTGCCCATGGCGACGTAAGCTGTACCGGGCGGAAACGAGCCGGGCTCAGCGTGTAAGGGCCGCGCAAAAACGGCGAGGAGAAGGACAGGAATAACGCGCAGCATGAGCCTATCCTACCATCCCGCTGACCAGCCTGGGAATCGCTGTCTCTCGAGTGACCGATCCTCAGCACGACAAACACACCGCCACCCCTGGGATACCAACGCTTTCTTAAGGGCCAATGGCGCATAAGCGTAGTTTGTTGACTGGAGACCCTACGTTTTCATGGTGCAGAAAACGCGGCAAAGCGCAAATAGAGCCCGCACTGTTGGACGGACTTTGCGATATATCCACTCACTGGCAGTGCTGGTGATTGCGGTCGCTATTGTGGTTGGCGGCTATCGTATGGATCAAGCGCTCAGTCGCAATACGCTCGATGGTCATACGATTAATATCGCTGGCGCACAGCGCATGCTGTCCCAACGCATCGTGGTGCTCACGCAAATGCTGGAAACCGCCAACGCAGATGAGGTGGATCAAATCCGCGATGTGCTGCGCGATGCCCATGCCCGTATGCTGAGCGGACATAAATACCTGACCCAGCATCAAAAT
>ERZ1740067.2515-NODE-2515-length-11099-cov-6.566009_pt1 | contig 11099 bp, 9 predicted proteins | sample MGYA00581736_ERZ1740067 | MGnify/ENA primary metagenome ERZ1740067 (study PRJEB43018, sample SAMN04849236) | marine metagenome | isolation source: floating plastic debris | place: Pacific Ocean | collected 2008-08-27 | study: EMG produced TPA metagenomics... | reverse complement strand
CAATCAAACCCCGCTGCGTCTGTTTACAGACTACGCAAACGGGCTGGAAACCGAAGTTCCTGACCCGTATTACACGCGCGACTTTGAGGGTGCGCTTGATCTGATTGAACGCTGTGCGGAAGGGCTGAAAAATCAGCTGCGGCGGCAGTAGGTCTCTGCTGTCGAGCCGAAGGCGCGGTACTTTTTCCAGAAATTCTCGTGGCTGCCGCGATCGGATTGCCGAATCTCCTGCGCTTTGTGCGGGTCTTTGAAAAAGCTCGCTGCCAGACGCTGATCACCGCGCGAAAGATGCGTGTTCGCCGCTTTTTGGATGCAGTTGCAAAGCGACCGGCTGGCACCTTTACGGTCTGACTGCATGCAGGCCCGCGTGATCGGACCAGCATCTGCGAAAGTTGCAAAAACGGGAGTAGAGAGCGCGACAAGTGCCGCCAGGATTGCCAAATATTTCATATGTCTGCCTCGATCAAAGGAGCTGCCCGAATTGTTTCGGTGTCGTGCCCAAAATCACTTATGGCGTTTATTATGCCTTAAACCGGAAACCGTTTCAATTCTGTAGATGCGGTAGGGCGCACAGTTTTCAGCGCGCAGACAGAAAAGCCGCGCGGCCCATTTGGTACTGCGCGGCCGTCATTTGTCACGTGGAATCGCAGGCTATTCGAGCCCGACGCAGCTTGCGTAATAGCTGACCGTTGCGGGCCAATCGCTGAAAATACCTTTGACACCAACCTCTTGCGCCAGAACGTCGACCAGTTCGTACATCACACCGTCCGAGGTCGTGACGTCTTCGATGGTTTGGTAATACCAACCGCCACCCGTTGTCAGCGGACCCGAGCGTTCCAGCGTCCAGGTGATGATGTTCAACCCGGCGGCCTGTGCCTGCTTGGCCCATTCGGATGGCACGATCTCACCGTTTTCAACGGTGACCAGCACCCAGGTCGGTGGTGCGATATAGTTCACGCCCATCGCCTTGTATTCGGCCAAAGGCTGCGGCCAGGTGGCGGGATCCATCGGCGACCAGCCTTCGATATCGTAGTGATCCACCAGATACACGGCCTGCGCGCCGAACTCGGGCTCAGCCTCGATCCAGTAAAGCACGTCATCCAGATTGAACGATTGCGCCCACACGTCCGATGCGGGGATGCCCGCCGCCTTGTATTCATCAATCAGCTTTTGCGCATAGTCCTGCTGGCTGAAGCCTTCAAACGGCATCTCGACAGCGGGCGACTTCAATTCGGGCGTGAACTTTGCGCCAAGCGATTTGAACAGCTCAATCGACTCCGCATGGGTCATCAGCGTGCCCTTTTCGGCGGAATAAAGATCGGTGCGCCAGCCAGCGGTGCCGTCCATGTATTCCTCGACCGTTGTTTCTTTGGAATTTGCCTAATCCATCTTGCCGTTCAGCGTACGGTACTCAGCCAGCGTAATCTCGGATGTGCGACACTCCGCAACCGCATCCGTATCGCCGGAGGCGGGGGAAAACGGCGTCACACAGGTGCCTGCCAAAGGCGAGGCCAGGATGTTCGTTGTCGTGTGCAGATCGTTTTGCGCGTGGCGGCACACCAACTCAAGATCCTTGGTGAAGGTCACGTCACATTCCAGAATGCCCGCCCCCATCCGTGCGGCGGCGACATTGCTTTCAACCGTGTGCTCCGGGAACTGCATCGGTGCGCCGCGGTGGCCGATGGAAAAGTCGGTCCGCCTCACATCCTGACCCATGCACGACATCAGCGTCTCTTTCAACGCGCCGTCTTGCATCCGGTCAATCAGGTAGTAAGGGCGCGGCCCCATCTCAATCACATCGGCCAGGGCGATTGAGCCGCCCATCGCGATAACACTCGCATAACACAGGGTTTTCAGTGTCGTCATAAGACATCCTCCAGGTTTCATCCGGTTGGGTCTGAAAGCCTTGCGTGACAGCCGTGTGACGCTTTGATGAACCCTTTCGGAAAATCAGATTGAACTCATACAGGGGGTGCCGCGTTGTACAGGGTCACGCGGAAGTGCGCCAAGCCGTTGTGATCGCTCTGTTTGGCGCAATGCATCTGGTATAGCATGATTTGAGTTGAAAATTGATATGCTGCTGACGATTTTGTGGGGCCTGTTTTAATGATCCGGATGCCTATCCTGTCGGCCCTCTTTGGAGGAGCAGCTTTGCTGTGCATGACCCACGCGGTTTCAGCGCTTGACGTTGAAGTGCGTGCGCCCGGCACGGACGAGGCATTGGCCGAGGCGCTGCGCAACGCCTCGCTGCTTGTGCAGACCGCCCGGCAAGAGGACACCGTGCCCCCGATCGAAATCCTGGCCGCCGCGCAAGCCGACTATGCGCGCCTCATAGCCGTGCTTTACGAGGCGGGCCGTTTTGGCCCCGTCATCACCGTCCAGCTTGACGGTCAAGAGGCCGCCGCGATCCCGCCGATCGCCGCGCCGCCGGACATTCAGCGCGCTGTTATCACCGTCACCCCCGGGCCCGCCTTCGCGCTGGGCCGCGCCCGGATCACACCGCTGGCCCGCCGGACTGAACTGCCCGAAGGGTTCGCGACCGGCCAGCCTGCGTCCTTGAGCGTGCTTAGAGAGGGTGTCGCGGCAGGCATCGAAGGCTGGCGTCAGATCGGGCACGCCAAAGTGTCCGTTGCCGATCAACAGATCACCGCGCGCCATCCCGCACGCGCCGTTGATGTCGATATCCGCCTTGATCCCGGCCCCCGCCTGCGTTTCGGCGATCTGCTGATCAGCTCTGAAAGCGCTGTCCGCCCTGACCGCATCCGCGAGATTGCAGGCCTGCCCACAGGCTCTACCTTCGATCCTGACGATCTTAACAAATCTCAAGCCCGTTTGCGCCGCACCGGCACCTTCCGCGCCGCCGCCTTGTCCGAGGCGGAAGAGGCGAACCCCGATGATACTCTTGATATCGAAGCGCAAATCACGGATCAGCCTGCCCGCCGTCTCAGTTTCGGGGCAGAGATATCATCGCTTGACGGTCTTGCGGTGTCCGGCGCCTGGCTGCACCGTAATTTCTTCGGGGGTGCCGAACGCTTCCTTGCCGAGGCCGAGATCGGTGGCATCGGCTCAGGGGATGAAGACCCCGATTACCGCCTCTCCGCACGCCTCTCGCGCCCGGCCACATACCTTCCTGACCTCGAAGCCTACGCTTTGATCCAGCTGGAGCAGGTCGACGATCCCAATCTCTTTTCGCGCAGCTTCAACCTTGAAGGCGGTGCGACTTACTTCGCCGGTGAATCCCGCGAGTTCACCCTCGGCCTCGGCTACCAAACCGCCGAAATCGAAGATGACTTAGGTGAGCGCGACTACACAATCCTGACTTTTCCTGCCACCGGCACCTTTGACGAGCGATACGACCGCCTGAACGCCACCGAGGGCTTTTTCGGCAAGCTCGAACTGACGCCGTTCATCGGCCTGTCCGGGACCGATAATGGTCTGCGCACCGCGCTTGATCTGCGCACCTATCGCAGTTTCGGCACCGACGATGCCGTGACCTTTGCCGTCCGCGGCCAGCTTGGCTCTGTCACCGGTCCCGACATCGAAGAAGCTCCAGCCGATTTCCTTTTCTTCTCTGGTGGAGGCGGCACGGTACGCGGGCAGGAATTCCAGTCGCTTGGCGTCGAGCTGGATGATGACACCACCATCGGCGGGCGCTCATTTCTGGGCCTCTCCACCGAATTGCGGGTCAAAACCGGCGAACGCCTCTCGCTCGTGGGGTTCTACGACGCAGGCTATATCGGGGAAGAAGAATTCCCCGATGGCACGTCCGGCGAATGGCACGCAGGCGCGGGCGCGGGGATACGCTATGACACAGGCATCGGTCCGATCCGCCTTGACCTGGCCGTCCCTGTCAGCGGCCCAGATGACAACGAAGGCTTTGAAATCTATATCGGAATTGGGCAGGCCTTCTGATGCGCATCTTGGTTTTCCTTCTTTGCCTCTTGCTTCCGGTCACCGCTGCGGCGCAAAGCGCTGACGAGGATCGTGGATACCTTGCCGGTCTGCTTGAAGACGCGCTGGGCGGCGAAGGTCGCACCGTTCGCATCGTCGGATTTGAAGGTGCGTTCAGCAGCGCGGCCTCCATCGACGAGATTACGATTGCCGATGCGGAAGGCGTCTGGCTGACGCTTACTGACGTTGTAATCGACTGGAACCGCGCCGCCCTCTTGCGCGGCGCGATTGAGGTGAATGAATTATCCGCTGCCACCATTGAGTTGCCGCGCCTGCCGCTCCCGGTTGAGACTGACCTGCCAGATCCCGAAGCGACCCCCTTTTCTCTGCCCGATCTACCTGTTTCCGTCCGTATCGGCGCGCTTGATATCGACAACGTCTCGCTGGGTGAGCCGATCCTGGGCGAAGCGACGACGCTGTCTCTTGAAGGGTCCGCAACCCTTGCCGATGGCTCTGGCGAAGCGATGCTTGCGGCGACCCGCACCGATGACAAAACCGGCACGTTCACCCTCGACGCGGCCTTCACCGCGGCAGAGCGTGCTTTGCGCCTTAACCTGGCTCTAAGCGAAGGTCAGGACGGCATCGCCGCCCGCCTGATGAACCTGCCCGACACGCCCAGCCTCACGCTGAGCGTTCAAGGCGACGGCACGCTGTCGGACTTTACCGCCGACATTGCGCTTGCGACCGATGGCACTGACCGTCTGGGCGGCACCGTTACGCTTCTTGATGGCACCCCCGCCATCGAAGGCGCGCCTGCGCCGTTGGTTTTCGACGCCAACGTCAATGGTGATGTCACAGCTCTTTTCCTCCCCGAATACCGCGATTTCTTTGGCCCTGACATTCGTCTTGTCGTGCGCGGCGAGCGCGCAGTGGATGGCGCGCTTGATCTTGAGGACATGACCCTGCAAACCCGTGCGCTGAACCTGCAAGGCCGGGTCGCGTTGAACGCAGACGCGTGGCCCACTTTCCTGCGTCTCGACGGCCAGATCGCAAATGAAGACGGTACCCCGGTGCTTTTGCCGCTCTCAGGCCCCGAGACGCGGATCGACCGCGCCAATCTGCGCCTGCGTTTTGATGCGGCCCAAGGCGACGCGTTCCGTGGCGGGCTCCAGATCATCGACCTCGCGCGCCCGGATATTCAGGTCACCAGCACGTCCCTTGGTGCGCGTGGTTCGTTGCAAGGTGATGTGAATGCGATCGGCCAAGTCCTTGCTGCGCTTCGGTTTTCCGCCAATGATATCACAGTCCAAGACCCCGAAGTCGCCCGCGCCATAGGGCAAGACGTCACCGGCACGTTGGATGTCAGCTACCTTGAAGAGCGCCCGCTTGAGCTGTCAAACCTGTCGGTCGACGGGGCCACGTGGTCCTTGACGGGCAACGCGGTGGTCGACGCGCTTTCAAACGCATTCGAGACGCAGTTCAACACCAACATCGAAGCCAAAGACCTGACGGCCTTTGCCCCTCTCGCCGGTCAACCCATCGGCGGCGCGGCGACTGTGAACGCCACCGGCAGCGCGTCCCTTGGCGGGTTCTTCGATGTCACGGTGTCCGGGCAGGGCACCGACCTGACCACCGGCATACCCCAGGCCGACGCCGTCCTGCGCGGTCAGACCCAGTTGGATATCGCTGCCAAACGGGATGAGGCCGGCTTGGAAATCAGCCGTCTGGATATCGACAACCCGCAGCTTGGTGTAACCGCCGCCGCAACGCTTGCCACCGACAACGTGACCGTCACGTTTGATGCGCGACTGGCAAACGCGAACGTCTTTACGCCTTTGCTCAACGGTCCCGTGACCGTCAGCGGAAACGCCCGTCAGGCCGATGGTCGTTGGGTCTTTGACACTAAAACAGCCGCCCCGTTCGGCATTGCTGCCAACGTCCTTGGCAACGCGTCTGAGGCCGGGATCAATCTGACCTATAACGCCAACGTCCCTGATTTCTCCCCCTTTGTAGCTGAACTTCCAGGACCGTTGCGCATCGACGGCACCGCACGCCAACAAGGCAGCGACTGGGCGCTGAACACCGCGCTTGATGGTCCTGCGGGGACCAATTCGACGATCTCGGGCACTGTCTCTCCCGGCGGTCAGCTGAACCTCGCCGTGAACGGAACCGCACCTCTCGGCCTCGCCAACCCCGCGCTACGGCCAAACAACCTGCAAGGCACGGCGCGCTTTGATCTAAGTGTGAACGGCCCACCGTCGCTGGACGCGGTGTCCGGCACTGTGGTCACCGCCGATGCACGATTTATCGCGCCTGCCCTGCGCATCGGCTTAGGCGATGTCAACGCGACGGTCGGGCTGAACGGGGGTGTTGCGAACATCATCGCGAACGCAGATGTGCTGGAAGGCGGCAGCGTCTCGGTCAACGGTCCGTTGACGCTATCGGGCGCGTTCCCTGCTGACCTTCGTATTGCCTTGAACGCCATGAAAGTCGTCGATCCGACGCTCTATGACACAACTGTCAACGGCGCGCTCAGCATCGCTGGTCCTCTGCGTGGTGGCGCTCGCATCGCCGGCCAGATCGACGTGGGTGAGACGATTGTGCAGGTCCCGTCCTCTGATATTTCCACCTTTGGCGCGATCCCTGACATTACGCACCAAGGCGCCGCGCGCCCTGTGATGCGCACGCTGGGGCGCGCCAATCTGCTGCCCGACGAGGACGCCGCCCAAGGCGCAGGAACTGCCTTTCCGCTTGATATTCTTGTCCGCGCCCCCTCGCGTATTTTTGTGCGCGGCCGTGGGTTGGATGCCGAACTTGGTGGCCAAGTGCGCCTGACCGGCACCACCGCCGACATCATCACCACCGGTCGGTTTGAGCTGATACGCGGTCGCCTTGACGTGCTGTCAAAGCGGTTCGACCTCGACGAGGGCACGGTTCAGCTGCAAGGCCGGTTCGAGCCTTATTTGCGCTATGTTGCCGTCACCGACACTGCGGCTGGCACGGCAAGCGTCATTCTTGATGGCCCGGCGACAGAACCCACCGTCCGCTTCGAATCCACGCCAGAGGCACCGCAGGACGAGGTTCTTGCCCAGATTTTCTTTGGTCGCGACGCCACGCAACTATCACCGTTTCAGGCATTGCAACTGGCCAATGCGGTCGCGGTTCTTGCAGGTCAGGGTGGTGCGGGCATCGTCTCCAATTTGCGCCAATCCTTCAATCTTGATGATCTTGATGTGACCACAGACGAAGACGGATCTGCCGCCGTTCGAGCCGGTAAGTACCTGTCAGAAAACATTTATACCGACGTCACCGTTGGTGGCTCCAGCGGCGCGGCGGTGTCGCTTAATATTGACCTCACGCCTAGTATTACAGCAAAGGGGTCGGTCGAAGCTGATAGTAACACCTCTCTCGGTATCTTCTTTGAGCGCGACTACTAGCGCGCAAATCAGCGCTTGACGGGGCCTAAACATATCCATAACTCCGGATATATGGATAAGATCGACGCGCTCTCCGCCTTCGCCGCACTCAGCCAACCCACCCGGCTCGATGTGTTCCGCCTGCTGATCAAAGCTGGCTCGCATGGCTTGCTTGCCGGAGAGATCAGCGAAGTGCTCGATATCCGCCAGAACACAATGTCCGCGCACCTGACAATCCTGGTCCAAGCGGGCCTTTTGAAGAACCGTCGCGAAGGGCGCACGATCCGCTATCACGCCGATCACAAGGGCTTGCGCGGTCTGCTCGCTTTCCTGATGGAGGATTGCTGCGGCGGTAACCCAGAGCTTTGCAAACCCATCCTTGACGAATTGGCCTGCTGTTAATGACCTTCTCTTTATCCCGCCGCCTGGTCGCTGAATTTCTTGGCACCGCGTTCCTTGTCGGCACTGTTGTCGGCTCGGGTATCATGGCCGATACGCTCACCGAAGACGTGGCCCTTGCGCTGTTGGGCAACACGCTGCCGACGGGTGCGATCCTTGTGGTTCTCATCACGATCCTCGGTCCGATTTCCGGCGCGCATTTCAACCCTGCCGTCTCGCTGGCCTTTGTCATCAACAAGTCCATGCCGATCGCCGAGTTTGCGCCTTATGTCATCGCCCAGATCACAGGCGGTATCGTCGGCAGCCTTGTCGCCCACGCTATGTTCGATCTCACGATCTTCCAATTGTCGACCACTGCGCGCACCGGCACCGGCCAATGGATCGCCGAGATTGTCGCGACCTTCGGCCTTGTCGGCACAATCCTTGCGGGGGTCCGGTTTCGGGGCGATGCAGTCCCGTGGCTTGTCGGCCTCTACATCACGGCGGCCTATTGGTTCACCGCATCGACCTCATTCGCGAACCCCGCCGTTGCCATCGCACGCGGGTTTTCCGACACATTTGCGGGCATCCGCATGATGGATGTGCCTGCCTTTATCCTCGCGCAGATTGTCGGCTCGGTCCTTGCGGTCATTGTCCTGACATGGCTCCTGCGCGGAACGGAGGAAAGCGAATGACCGACACGCCACAGCTGTCCGAAGACGCATTCGCCGCGATTGATCAAGACGCGCTGCTGCGCCCCAAGACCTCGACACACGCCCCGCGTATCCTGCTGCTGTATGGCTCCCTGCGCCAAACCTCGTACAGCCGCCTTATGGCGGAAGAGGCTGCGCGCGTGTTGACCCGTTTCGGGGCCGAGACGAAGACGTTCAACCCGTCCGGCCTGCCGCTTCCGGATGATGCAGACGCGGATCATCCCAAAGTCGCTGAGCTGCGTGAGCTGGCCACCTGGTCCGAAGGCATGGTTTGGTCGTCGCCCGAACGCCACGGCGCGATGACAGGCATTATGAAAACGCAGATCGACTGGATTCCCTTGTCGATGGGTGGTGTCCGTCCGACCCAAGGCAAGACCCTTGCGCTGATGCAGGTGTCTGGCGGCTCGCAAAGTTTCAACACCGTCAACCAGTTGCGTGTCCTGGGCCGCTGGATGCGGATGCTTACGATCCCCAACCAAAGCTCCGTCCCCAAGGCCTTTCTTGAGTTTGAGAACGGCCGCATGAAGCCATCTCCTCTCTACAACCGGATGGTCGATGTGATGGAGGAGCTGGTGAAGTTCACCCTTCTGACCCGCGACCGCAATGACATCCTGCTGGACCGCTACAGCGAGCGTAAAGAAACGCGCGCCGAACTGTCAAAACGTGTGAACCAGAAAGCGATCTAGCTTACCGCAACCCGTCCCGCGCGATGGTTTGCGACAGTTGCAACAATGCCGCCGCCCGCGCTGCGCCAATCGCCACGATCCCGCCATCTGGATCATACGGCACCTCGATGCTGAAATAATCCGACCGGTTCCCGCGCCCGCTTGTGGGGGCCACGAAATACTGCCCTGTCAGACGAAATGCGCCGGTTTCCACGGCCAGCATATCCTCGATCCGGACCTCGACGCGGGCGTCTGCAAATCCGTCAAACGGCCACGGCTCGTTTGCCACTTGCGCACGGGTCAAAGCCGCCAAATTCCGGCTGAGTGCCAGCGACACTTCGCGGGACGGATCGTCCGCCCACAACACATCAGCCGAACTGACCAACGCGCCGTCCGCCCGCTGGATCTGGATCTCTTCCGCTGCCGCGTAGCTGGGCAAAGACACATCGCGCACCTCGACCGATCCAAAGCGGATCGACACTGTTTCGGTGATTTCCGGTACTGGAACCGGATAGCGCACAGCCGTTCCCGAACACGCGGCCAGTAGCAGGATCAAAGGAAGAAAGCGCAGCATCATCAACGTCCTAACAGTAAAGAATTCGGGTTGCGTTCGATTGCGCGGGCCAAACGCGAAACAGCCTCTGCCGCTTCGCTCAGGTCACGCAACGCCTCGCGCGCGGACCGGTTCAAATCCGAGCTTTGATCATAGCTTTGCAGTGTTGCGTTTGTCTGCGCGAGCACCGCGTTCATCCGGTCGAGCAGCGCTGGCAAGTCCTGCACCGACACGGCGACCTGATCGGCTGCCTGACGCGCAGATGACATTGCGGCGTTCACGTTCGCAACCGCACCGCCTTCGCGCAGCTCGGTCAGCGTCGCCTGCAACTCCGCCAACGCTGAGGAAAGCGAGCCGGGCAGGGCCCGCGCATCATCCGTGTCCACCACGTCTTCGGCAGCATCCACCAGATCGGTCAATTCGGTGATCAACGTCTCCAGCGGCAACTCGGCGGCTGTCTCCGCCAGTGCGTTCAATTCGGTGACCAGTTCCGGCACGCCTGCCGCCGCTTGCGCCGTCGCATCAACCGCCGCCAGCACCCGCGCGACTGCGCGGTCTTCTTCCAACTGCCGGGCCACGGCTTCGATGCGCAGCAACGCGGCCTCCATCAAAACCGGCACATTCTGTGCGGCCTCCGATCCGACCAGCCCACGCATGTCGCCAAGCAATGCCTGCAATTCCTCGGGTGTGTCCTGCAACGCCTGATCGGCCACCAGCGCGGTGCCTGCGTTCAGAAAATCAATGGCAGAGTTCAACAACTCCTCAACTGGCAAATCGCTGATCCGGCTCAACACACCTTCTGCCGTGACCGTGACATCCGTGATCTCGCTGTCGGTTGTGGGGATCACAGGGAAGGGCGTCGCGGTCACGTCCAGCGTCGCGGCAGGCGCGTCCGGAACGGTGATCAATTCCACCTTCAGCCCCCCGCTCAAAAGCCCGGCCGTGGCCAGACGCGCCCGAAGCCCGTCGGTTACGCGGTCTTGCAGAAAGGCCAACGCGCGCTCTTCTGTGGGATCATCCGGCAGACCCAGGCGCGCAGGCTGAATGGCCAATGTCACGATCAGCCGCACCCGCGGGTCGCCGAACCGTGCAGCGTCCACAAGCCCGTTCAGGTTCGTCACTTCGCCGATGCGCAACCCGTTCAGTTCGACCGCAGCGCCGGCGGCCAGTCCCGCCACGTTTTCCTCAAAGATCACCGAGACCTCCAGCGGGTCCACATCCGAGGCGGTAAACACGCTCGCTCGCGCTGTGCCATCATCGGCAAAGACGTCGAAAACATCACCATCCTGCGCGGGGTTGCCACCCGATACGAACGTGTCAAACGTGACCCCGCCGCCGACCAGTGAGGCCAGCGAGGTAAAATCCAGCTCCGCCCCGTTCGGTCCCAGCGTGAAGGTAAATCCGGAGCTGTCCCAAAACCGTGTCGCATCCGAGATGAGCTGATCATAAGTCTCAAAGACGATCGCCTCGGCAATCGTGACAT
>ERZ1740067.2514-NODE-2514-length-11100-cov-4.525487_pt1 | contig 11100 bp, 11 predicted proteins | sample MGYA00581736_ERZ1740067 | MGnify/ENA primary metagenome ERZ1740067 (study PRJEB43018, sample SAMN04849236) | marine metagenome | isolation source: floating plastic debris | place: Pacific Ocean | collected 2008-08-27 | study: EMG produced TPA metagenomics... | reverse complement strand
GGTAAGCTTTGAAATTGTCTCGGCTGTTGAGGTGTCGGTCTCCGTTGAAATGATTGTAGAGCGAGGCATGCATTGAGGCGAACTTTTGCAAGTTATGCATTCGCCTAAACCTATGCATCGCTCGTTCTCGTCGTCGAAACGGGAGGTGGCTGTTTTCTGCTCGATTATTGAGATGCCGGCCGGTTTCCTGACGCTGTTTGTTGCCAATTTCACGCATGGCGGCGCCATACGATTTGAGCTTATCAGTCACGATGATCTGCGGATTTCCATAGCGCTTCATCGCCTTCTTAAGGAACGTCAAAGCCGCCGCTTTATTGCGTTTCTTGGTAGCATAAGCTTCTAGAACTTCACCTTCGTGATCCACAGCGCGCCATAGATAATGCGTCTCTCCATTGATCTTCACGAAGACCTCATCCAAATGCCATCGCCACTGTGTGCGTTGGCGTAAAAATTGAGCGCGCCTCCTTCTGATTTGGCCCGCGAACAACGTTCCAAATCCATCAACCCAGAGCCTGATGCTTTCGTGGCAAATGTCGATCCCGCGCTCATGCAGAAGGTCTTCGACATTCCTCAATGAGAGAGAAAACCGCACATACATCATGACGGCGAGTTGGATGACTTCAAGAGACGTTTTGAAATAGCGGAAGGAGTTCTTTTTCATCGAAGAAGGCTAGAACTGGCCGTAACAGTGATCAAGCGCCAGTTCCGCTGACAATACCGTCGGCACTAAAGTGTGGGTAAAAATGTAGGCAAAGAATAAGAGATTAAGCACTTACTATTGTTAATCATATAGTTACGCAAATTTATGGCTAGTTACGCAAATTTATGGCGGAGAGAGAGGGATTCGAACACTCGGTACGCTTGCGCGCACAACGGTTTTCGAGACCGCCCCGTTCGCCCACTCCGGCATCTCTCCGTCCGCTCGCGTGTGTAACGTGGGGCTTGCTATCTCGCAAGGTTTTGAAGCTAAGCGCGCCGCTGAATAGCTCTGTTGCACAAAATTGCATTGAAAGTTGTTTGTGCAGCGCACATATTGCGTCCATGGGTATGGGTCAAACAGAGCACATTGAAAACCACATCGTCGCAAAAGCCAAGTTTCGTATAGGTCAGGTGGTCAAGCACCGCTTTTTCCCGTTTCGCGGTGTGATTTATGATGTGGATCCGGAATTCAATAATTCTGAGGAGTGGTACGAATCCATTCCCGAAAGTATTCGTCCTGCCAAAGAACAGCCGTTTTATCACTTGTTCGCCGAAAACGACGAGTCCAGCTATATCGCCTATGTAAGCCAACAAAACTTGCTGCCAGACGAGACTGGCAAACCGGTCAACCACCCTGACATTGGCGCTATTTTAGAGCGCTTGCCGAACAACGATTATCGTTTGCCAAACCAGCGAGCTCACTGAGAATCAAAGGACCATCACTGCGCTTGGAGTGGTGGACGAGGTAAAAACCGGACGTCAACCACGATAGCTAAAGCGCAGCATCCAGGTCCGTGGCCGCAAAGCGGCTAGGGCTGGATTGGGCGAATTGGCAAAGCCTGTCACGAAATTGACTTCATCAGACAAATTGCGGCCTTCCAAGCGAACCTCAAAGCGATTGTCCATATCGCTGGCTGCGATAAAGCCGTCATAGCGCGTATAGGCCTCGACTTGGATGGAGTTGGTGGTCTCCAGGTAGTGATCGCCTACGTAATTGGCCGTCGCACCGAACTTAATGCGTATATCATCGGTCACTGGCTTATTAATATTGATACCAGCTTGGCCATTCCAATCCGTGACCAAAGGTAGGAATTGCGCGCCTGACTGCGCGGCCTGAGAGGCCGGGTCCAGCGTGCCATAGTCACCATCCATATAGCCAATATTTGCAAACAGATTGAGCCACGGCAGCGGCTGGGCGGCGAGCTCTAGCTCGATACCGAAGATCGATAAATCGCCCACATTTTGTGTTGCAAAGGAGCCGGGGCCGACCACCGCCGTTTGTTGGCTACCAGAGATATCGTTATAGAAGATTGCAATATTGGCACGCAGCCGGTTGTCAAGCCAATCGGTCTTGGCGCCGCCCTCATAGGCCCAGACATATTGCGGGTCATAAACCGCGCTTAGCACTGTGGCATTCGCCACCGCCAGTCCATTAAATCCACCGGCTTTAAAGCCGCGGGTAATATTGGCGTAGGTGTAAACATTGTCCGCGACCTGAAACTCTAAACCAAAGGTGGGGGTGACGGAGGAGAACGTCTCTGACAAGGAGACTTCTGTTCGTTCCGGAAAGAAGGTGAAGATGCTTGCATCAAAGTCTTTGTTGTCCTTCGTATAACGAACACCCGCAAAGGCCGAGATGCGGTCTGTGATGGCATAGGTTCCCTGGCCGAATATAGCCCAGCTGGTTGTATCAATGTTGAGGAAGGTGGGCGGCAAATCGAACAGCCCGAAAAGCGGGATATCGTCCTTCAAAGTCTGATCACCGTTCTCTTTAAAAAAGAAGGCCCCTACAATCCAATCAAGCCGATCATTAAATGCCTTGCCTTGCGCTTGTAGCTCTTGGGTAATCTGATCTGCGTCAGCATCAGAGCGGCGGTCAAACGAGGGGGTAAAGCCGCCCATACCGTCGCTTATGCCAGCGGCGATATCCCACCGGAAAACATCGCGCACATCCACATAGCCGGTTACCGACCGGAAGGTTGCACAATCAGCATCATAGCTCAGGTCAAGTGTGATACTGTAGACTTCGGTTTCGCCGATGGATTCTTGCGGGAACTCGGTAACGAAGAAATCATCCCCAAAACGCGGCCGCACCTGATCGGTAGACACTTGGCTCGCAAAATTGAAGGGAACGGTGTCAGGCTCATACCGGATGGCGAGCGGAATATAGCCATCATTTTGGTCATCGCCATACGAGAAAGACAGGATGGCCTGGAACGCGTCTTTCTCATAATTGAGCTTACCGCGGAGGAGAAAGTTCCGTTCCGCGCCAATCACTTCGTTTTGAGCGCGGTTGAAAATATATCCGTCCGATTGGTCGCGGTAGAGCAGGGAGAAAGATGCGCCCAAATTCTCAGTCAATCCCCTACCGACGGAAGCCTGGATATTCTTCTCACTAAAGCTCCCAATACCAACGGCAGCATTGAACCACTCATTGTCTTTCGAAGGCGTTTTGGTGACGAGCTTGATGGCGCCGGAGAAATTGTTTCGGCCGTAGAGCGTGCCCTGCGGTCCGCGCAGGACTTCGATCCGCTCAATGTCAGCCAACTGGAAATTCGCGCCTTGCAGACGGCTGCGATACACGTCATCGACATAAATACCAACCACAGGCTCGGAAACGATCAGACCCCCGGTTTGTTCGGTCCCACCTCGAAAGCCGACTTGAAACGTTGACGGACTTGCAGTCAGCGGCAGCAGCTGCAAGTTCGGCACCGCTTGGCCAAGATCTTTGGTTTCGACAATGGCCAAGTCTTGCAACTGCGTCTCTGAAAATGCTGAGACGGTGACCGGCGTGGCCTGCAGGCTGGCCTCACGGCGCTGGGCAGTGACAATAATTTCCTCAAAACCAGTTTGGGCAAGGCTAGCGCATGGCACCGCGCATAGCGCGCTGGATGCAACCAAAAAAGTACGAATAGAATGACGACCGACCATGTTTTCCTCCTGTTCCCGATAACGCGGTCGATCGCACAGGATTCATCGATTTATTTTGGAGTTAGCATGTTTGTTCGCGTATTAACTAATTTTTAATCGTTAGCGAAGGGCCCTATGGCATCAATCGCCGCCGCATATAAGCCAGCTCTAACGCAGCGCGATAAGCGGCCTGTATGCGGTTGGAGGCCCCTGCATGCCCTCCTTCGGTATTCTCATAATAGAGGAAAGGTTGACCAGCTTCAGACAGCTTAGCTGCAAATTTACGGGCATGACCTGGATGGACGCGATCATCCTTTGTGGAGGTGAAGATAAACGCTTCCGGATATAGCGTGTCAGCGCTGACATTCTGATATGGCGAATAGCTGCGGATATAGTCCACCATATCTGGATCATCTGGGTCCCCATATTCGCCGACCCAGCTGGCACCAGCGAGCAATTTGTCATAACGCAGCATATCAAGCAGAGGCACGCCGATGATCGCCGCATTGTGCTTGTCGGGGTAACGCGTCAGCATAACGCCCGTCAGAAGGCCGCCATTGGACCCGCCCATCACACCGATACGCGCTGGGTCCGACACGCCGCTGCTGTCGAGATCATCCAATATTGCTGCTAATTCCGCGCAGGCTTTGTGCCGATTTTTTAAGAGCGCAGCCTGATGCCAAGCGGGACCATATTCCCCGCCGCCACGGATATTACCGAGGGCAAAAGCGCCGCCTGCCTTCAGCCAAAGCTGGTAATGGGGCGATAGATAAAATGGCTTGTAAGCGATCTCAAAACCGCCATAGCCGACAAGCCAAGTCGGCAACGGTTTATCACGCTCTCTTTCAGATGAGCGTACCAAATAGTAGGGCACTTTAGTGCCATCAGCGGAGGTGGCGAAACGCTGCTCGGTAACAATATCAGACGCGTCGAACCGTGCCGGCATGGCGTCTACTTTTGCAACAACGCCGGCGTCGATCAAATACAGCGTTTCTGGCTGGGTGAAGCTTTCAAAGGTAACAAACAGCTGATCCTCACCTTCGTTGGTATCGATGATCGAGAGCGACCCGGCTTTGGGCAAAGGCACCGTTGCCGTGGACCATTGGCCATCTGGGGTTTGTTCAAGCCGCAACAGCTGGCCATTGATATCGTCAAGCAGCGATATGTAGACGGCGGCATCTGTGGCGGTCACAGTCTCAATGGCCTGACTGGCCGTGGGCGTGAAGATGAGCTCTGGCGCGCCATTACCGCCGTTAGCCGCATGGTTCACATCGAACGCAATCAAGGACCCTGCCGGGAAGGTTTTATCGCCTACAGACCAGACCTTACGCATGAGCGCGAGGAGCCGGTCGACGCCATAGTGCACGATGTTTGCGTTTTCGGAGATGGGCAAAGGCGTTACCTGGCCGCTTGTGTCGAACACCGCGATACCGCTGGTCCAAAAAGTGAGGATGGATTGCAGATAGGTTCGACTTTTGCCGGTCTTGTGTTTTGAAACGGCGGACAAGCCCATTTTATCCGTCTCTAAAGAAAACACTTCGGGCGCGTCCATCAGCGCGGTGGCGCGCTTCCAAAGCCGCTGCGAGCGCGGATAGCCGGACTCAGTCAGGCTGCCCTCACCATAGTCCGTGCCTATGAGGAGATGATCCTCGTCCACCCAATCAAACCAGGTTTTCGCCAACGGCACTTCAAAGCCGCCTTCGACGAAAGCCTTTTCAATGAGATTGAATTCGCGCAGTTCAACGGCGTCCGTGCCGCCGGGCGATAAGGAAATCATGCACAGCCGTTCGTCTGGGCCAAGACAGGTGAGGCCTTTATAGACCCAGTTCTTATCTTCCGCCTTTGCCAAAGCATCAATGTCCAGGACGCTTTCCCAGGCTGGCGTTCCAGCGATATAGGCCGCTTTGGGCGACCGGCGGATGAGGCCGCGAACGTTGGCCTCATCTTGCCAGAAGTTATACACATAGTCGCCGCGGAAGGTGCCATACGCCAAGCGGTCCGGAGCGTTGAGCTGTTTCAGGATTTCAGCCCGGCTTTCTTCGAACCCAGACACACCTTCCAAATGTGGCCGGGACGCAGCGTTCAGGCCCTCCACATAGCCCAGCGCTTTTTCGCCCTCGACCTCCTCTAGCCAAAGAAAGGGGTCATCAGTATTGGCCATAGCCTGAGCTCCAAAAACGAAGGACAAAATGGGTAGAATGAAGACGCCAAGCTGGACTCTCATCGCTTCAAGGCTCCTAGAATACCGCGTACAATCGCCCGGCCGAGACCGCTGGAAATTGAGCGGACAATGCTTTTCATGGCTGCTTCCGACACGCTTTGCCGATTTGAGCTGCGTTTCTTCGGTTTCTTCTCTTCTTCACGCTCAGCAACTTCGGCTGCTTTTTCCGCGCGCTTGGCCAGAACCTCATAAGCAGACTCGCGGTCGACATCTTCATCATAGTGCCGACCAACCGGACTGGCAGCCATCACCATTGTGCGCTCCGATGGCGTGGCTGGGCCGAGCCGGGAGGATGGCGGCCGAATGAGGCAGCGGTCCACAATGCTAGGGGCGCCCTTCTCATCCATCGTTGAATCCAGCGCTTCTCCAACGCCAAGCTCTGTAATGGCTTCTTTGGTGTCGATATCGGGGTTTTGCCGAAACGTCGCCGCAGCAGCCTTGACCGCTTTTTGATCGCGTGGGGTAAAGGCGCGCAGCGCATGTTGCACGCGGCTGCCGAGCTGGCCCGCCACATCATCAGGGATATCGAGCGGGTTCTGGGTGACGAAGAAAACACCGACCCCTTTGGAGCGAATGAGGCGGACTACTTGCTCTACTTTATCGAGCAGCGCTTTGGGCGCTTCGTCAAAGAGCAGATGTGCCTCATCAAAGAAAAAGACCAGCTTTGGTTTGTCCGGGTCGCCCACTTCTGGCAGCTCTTCAAACAACTCAGCAAGCAGCCAAAGCAGGAACGTCGCGTAAAGGCGCGGCGATTGCATCAGCTTGTCAGCGGCAAGAATATTGATCCGCCCGCGTCCATTTTGGTCAAAGGCCATGAAGTCACGAATATCGAGGGCAGGTTCGCCGAAAAAGCGGTCCCCGCCTTGGTTTTCAAGCACCAAAAGGCGGCGCTGAATGGCGCCAATGGAGGCTGGGGATACATTGCCCAAAGTGCTGGAAATCTCTTTTCGATTTTCAGACACATGGTTCAGGATGGCCCGCAAATCCTTAAAATCGAGCAGCAGAAGACCGGCATCATCCGCCACGCGGAAGGCAATGTTGAGCACGCCTTCCTGGGTATCATTGAGCTCTAACAAACGCGACAGCAGCAAAGGCCCCATCTCTGACACAGTCGTGCGCACCGGGTGGCCTTGCTCGCCATACAAATCCCAAAACACTGTTGGATAAGCGCGGTATGCATAGTCCTCAAAGCCAATTTTTGAGGCGCGAGAGAGAAGTTTTTCATGCAGTTTATGGTCCGCGCTGCCTGGCTGCGACATGCCCGACAAGTCGCCCTTCACATCGGCCATGAACACCGGCACGCCCTGATCGGAAAAGCCTTCCGCCAGGATTTGCAGCGTGACAGTTTTGCCTGTTCCGGTCGCGCCAGCAATGAGGCCGTGGCGATTTGCGCGCTTAAGCACCAAACTCTGCTTGGCTTGGCCCGTGCCGATAAAAACACTGTTGTTTTCTGAGCCGGATGTCATTCGCCCCTCCCTAGCCGTTGCGGTATGGCGGTGTTGCAGCACAGTTTACGCACAACAGCAACAGCGAGGCTAAGATGATCAAACAGAGCACTCTCCGGCGCGCCGGCATAGCCGCGCTTTACATGGCAATCGGCGCCTTCGTGGCAAATGTCTTCGGCCCAGGCATCAAGCCTAGCGCGGCGCATGTGACGGGAATAACACGCCTAGAAATGGAACGAGCCGTGGCAAACGCTTTGAAGCAGAGCCAGCCAAATCAAAGCCTAAATGAAGCGGATGTTGAAGGCGCCTTGCGGCGCATCCTTGCGCGATGCCAGTTTTACGGCCAATTGATTGATGATGATCCGGACAGGCCTGACGATGCCGATTTCCGCGGCAAATTTCAGTGCTAACCGCCGCCTATTCGGCTGCAGAGCGCTGCTGAGGTTCGGTATTTGCGTTTTCGTCTAAAAACGCTTCCAAATCTTCATGACGGATACGCCATTCCTTACCGAATTTTACCGCCCGCAGTTTCTTTTCATTGATGATATTGCGGATGGTCCCTTCCTTCAGCTTCAGAAGCTGCGCGGCATCGCGAACAGTTAAGAGTGGTTTTGAAAGCATATTTCCCTCGGCGTTAACGCCACCTGATCCTTTTCAGCATCCATTCTCAGAGTGCAGTGATTCTATCCACAAAAGCCAAAAGTTATGTAGAGCATATCCGGACATTTAGACAATATTATGTTATAATCCAGCTACTTAACACCCAAAATATAACCACTCTAAGAGGATAGGACGACTGTATAGGTTTTTAGCCCGTTTGCAAGACGGTTCTTTTGTTTCGCCCTATGGCCTACGATAGTCTAGCCTTAGCCCAAACGCACAAAAGTGGCAGGATTCTCTATCGGTACAGCGCCTGTTCCGAGCTTGAACCGGGCCAAACCTGGCGCCACGTCTGTGTCGATTTGACCCAGGTGGAGCCCCTTTGCACCCTTGGAATGCAGAGTCTCTGCGGCGGCCTGTAAGACAAGATGCTGGGCGGATAGCCGCCGACCGAGCGCAGTGGATACACCCGAGATGTAGTGGCCATAAGGCGCAGCCCATAGAAACTGCCCGCCGGCTACAGGCGTTTCGCCATCATAGGCGACAACCACAAAGCACTGAGCTGAACCCGACGCCTGGTGCATATGCAGCGGCAGATCTAAGGGCAGAGCTTTATAGCCCAGGCGTTTGCGCTGCGCGTCTTCTTGCGCTGCCAACCAGCGCCCCTCTTTGCTATTCGCGCCATTTTTCCTGAGCCGTAGGCCTGCGCCCTTTGCCTTTGTAAGCCGGTTGCGCCATTTCTGGCGATTGGGGCCTACACCTCCGTCTGTAAAGCCCCATAGTGCGCTGGCGCCATCCGCATAAACAGGCTTATCTGCAATATCCTGCGCATACGCCCCAAAGATCAGAGCCGATCGCCACCGCCGCCGGAAGGCGTGCCACAGCGCGGCATAGATCTCGCTCGCAGCTACGTCAGGACGCAAACATAGGCCCGCCGGCATAAAACCAATTAATAATGGGCCAATACGGGATTGGAATAGCACGCCTTGCGCCACACCATCACACTGGTCGTTTGTGATCGTGCAATAGGTGGCCTTGTCTTTTCCGGCATAGACCGAGCGGTTCACGGCGAGTCCATAGGCAAAATACTGCTGAAAGCTCATGCAGTCTTGGGCTTTCAACCATTGATCCCATTCAGCGGGATTGATTTGCGCAGCTGGCTGAAACGCGACATGATAGGGCATCGCAGAACGCAAGCACGAAACGCCCACTCAATTGAAGCCTAAATCACATGCTGGACCTGTTTTCGGCTACCAAACCAAGCCGAAGGGCATCACCAAATATGGCTGGCGGCTTCTTTTCACTTGGGCCGTCTTGCCGCTTTGCCTGTTTCTCTTGCTGCTCGATGTGATCGGCTATGCCATTGCGCGCTTTGTGTTCGGCAGCTGCTATGGTGTGTTGTGCCTCATTGGCTAGCGTCGTCTTCTAGCACCACATCGACCAACTCGACCTGATAAATGAGAACAGCGTTGGCTGGAATAATAGGTGGCCGCCCCCGCGCGCCATAGGCCAATTGCGGCGGAATAAACAATGTAAACGTATCGCCCGGACGCATCAGGGCGATACCCTCGCGCCAACCGGCAATCAAACGCCGTGTCCTGAACAGTGCTGGCGCATTTCGCTCATAGCTCGATTCGATTTCATTGCCGTCCGTAAGTTGGACCCGGTAGTGCGCTAAAATGCTACTTTGCGGCGTCGCCTGCAGCCCAAGCCCGTCGCCTTTGACATCGACCCGATACAGCAGGCCACTTGGCGTTTGGTTCACGCCATCTTAGACGGCGACTTCCGCCAAATAAGCACGCGCGGCCGCCATGCGTTCTGCCGCATCGCGGTACGCCTGGCCTGCGCTTTTCTCGTCCGAGCAAGACACCAGCGCTAGTGCTACGCACAAGGCAAAAAACAGCTTTCCAGTCATAGATGCTGCCGCGCCTTATCTAATTCGTCCCGCGTATTGATCCCTAAAAACGCCGCATCGGCTGCAAAAGGAACAGTGATAGCTGCAACATCTTCAAACACCTGTCTGAGCGACGGCGCTGCATCGTCAGGATAGCGCGCTAAAGCAGTCAACGCGGGCACAACTCTATCGCTGGGCCAGCGGCTGATCGCCCAGATGGCTGACCCTTCGACAGACGGCACGGCGACATCTGGTGTATGCAGCGCCCCCGCTAACGTATCAGGCAGGTACGGCATATCACATGGAATCACAAAGAGGTCGGCTTCGGCGTCTTGCGACGCCCACTGCAAGGCGGACTTAAGGCCAGACGCAGGGCCAGACAGACGGCGATCGTCTGGCAACACTTGATGCCGCCAATCGCTTAGATCGGGGGTATTGCCCACAATTGCCAGCGCCTTGACTTGGGGCTTGAGCCAAGCAAGCGCCCAATCCAAAAGCATCTTGTCCCCAAGCTGCTGGCGATGTTTCCCACCGCCGATGCGCGTTCCCGCGCCACCAGCCAAAATTGCGCCAAGCAAAGTCATGAGAAGCTTCGGAGTTGAAGGCGTAACATTTTCAATTCATTGCAGATTTGGTAAGCCGCTGCAGCCCCCAATTGGCGGAACTTTGCAAACAGGGTCGGCAGGCTTGAAAAAAATCGGTGGGAGGGACCATGGGCGATGCACATTTCCGGCGGCTTGAATCCATGTATCAGGCGGCCCCTATCAATCGTACATTTGCAGCCAAACTTGCGGTCACCAAGGGCGAGGCGCGGGTTGAAATGGAAGTCTCACAAGACAGCTGGCATGCCGCGGGGGCGCAGCATGGCACGCCTTATTTTAAAGCATTGGATGATGCCTGCTTTTATGCGGCAAACTCCCTGGTGGAAGATGTCTTCATGCTGACCAGCGCCTTTAACCTCCACCTCACCCGCCCGTTTCAAGAAGGCCTGATGATTGCCCATGGCCGCTGGGTGCACGGCAAGCGGCGCGTGTATCTAGCGGAAGGCGTTTTAACCGACGGGGATGGCCAGGAGCTCGGCTTTGCGTCCGGCACTTTCATGCGCAGCCGCATTCCGCTCAATACCATTCCTGGTTATAACCCGGACAGCAGCTGAGCATGGATGCGCGGCTGCCGACAAAGATGTGGGTATCCGCCCGCCTCAATCAGTGGAATGCGGCTGGCTATCCCGCCGTCTTGCGGCGCCGCGGCGACCCGGACGGTGGCACAGTCATCATCATCGTTGATAGATGCGACGGCCATGCCGTCCTTTTAGGCCAGAGACGTGACTT
>ERZ1740067.2513-NODE-2513-length-11100-cov-7.497691_pt1 | contig 11100 bp, 11 predicted proteins | sample MGYA00581736_ERZ1740067 | MGnify/ENA primary metagenome ERZ1740067 (study PRJEB43018, sample SAMN04849236) | marine metagenome | isolation source: floating plastic debris | place: Pacific Ocean | collected 2008-08-27 | study: EMG produced TPA metagenomics... | reverse complement strand
TTAGGACGCCAGGTTTTCATCCTGGTAACAGGGGTTCGATTCCCCTACGGGCTACTAAACAGTTTTATAGTGTAGTGTTTGGAGGTATGAATAAACACTACAGCTTTTAATTTTTAATCATAAAAATGGCAAATCACAAGTCGGCATTAAAGAGAATCAGAAGAAACGAAGCGGTTAGATTGCGCAATCGTTATCAGCATAAGACTATGCGTAATGCGGTTAAAAAACTTCGTAATGAAGAAGATAAAAAGGCTGCAGAAACATTGTTGCCTACCGTCGTAGGTATGATTGATAAATTGGCCAAAAAGAACATTATCCATTCGAACAAAGCAGCTAACTTAAAAAGTAAGTTGATGAGTAGGGTCGCCGCAATGTAATTCGTTCGTAAAACATAATAAAAAAAACCCCCTTCGATTCGAAGGGGGTTTTTTAGTGGTCAATACTATTCTTTGAGCTGTGATGTATTTCGGTAACCGCTATTATCTTTATACCAGTCGTTATAGGTATTGCCACCTGAAGTAGCCCATTGGTTAAAGAAATTATAGGCTTGGTTCACAGGTACTTTTTCTTTAGGTGGCTTAAAGTTATGTACAATATCGATTGCCCAAGGTAATCCCGTTGGTGTTTGATAGTTTCCATCGGTATCCATATTTGTTACGGCCGTATTTGAACTGTTGACCGCCAGAGAAGTACGACTTCTATTGGGCAAGTGAATTTCCTTTGAACGGTCTTCGCCAACGATCAAGAATGGGTTGAACGGTGCAGTACCTAGTTCGGCCGTTGTCAGTGGGGTGGTGAATGCAATATTGATGACCCCTGGCTGATTGAGTTGTTTCTCGTGGTCGTCAAAGAAAATAACTACTGCATTATCTTGGTTCTCTTCCAGACCATTTGCCCCGATAGAAATGTAGTTTTCGGTTAAACGATAACCAGACACCGATGCTATTTGAGAAGGTACTAAGTTTTCCAATTCGATACCAAACCCATTGGTAAGTCCTGCACCATCAGAGGTCACTTCATAATAGATATCTAGCTGAACAGCTTTGTTTTCAGAATTTAGTACGGCAACAAACCTGTAATTTACTGCTGTATCATTGAAGTCATAGTCCCCTAAGAAAGGCCAAAGGTCTTCAAAAGCCACAGTACCCCAACCATACTTACTGGGTGTAAATTGTTCAAAGGCTTTATCGGCATCATCAGGGAACTCATCATCACTATCAGGAATACCATCGCCATCCGTATCAGGATCTTCCGCTTCTTCATCAATAATGGTGTATGTGGTCAGGTCATTTATGGTTCTGCCAAAGTCAATTCCTGAAGTAGAATTAGGCCCATAAATGTATTCCCATCCGCCGGTGACCGTATCCATTATGATTAGATTTGAACTAGAACTGCTATTGGCCAGCCAGAGTTCGTTGTTGGAATCAAAGGTCATTGATGTTGGGTTGAATGGCAGGTTGTCTGCGCTGATTCGGGTAGCTTGATACTCATTATTATTGTCCAAATCAAGACGGTACAATCCGCCGAAGCTAGATAAAAATAGGGTTCCGTCGGCAGCAAATGCCAAGTCGCCCCCCCCGGTTACATCGAGATTATTGATATCCCATGTTGAAATAACAGAAGCATTTGAGGGATCAATTGTGTACAATTTTGCTTTTGTAGAAAAATACAATAAACCATCTTGTTCACGATAGTCCAATCGAGGCCCACCCATCCCTACATTGCCTATTGTTGACCACGTATCGTTGACCATATCATAGCGCATTAATGGGTAAGGGTTGCTTCTACCGATAGAATATAAAAATAGATTTGTATGATCAATTGCTGCGGTATAGCTGCCTTGGGGCATTGCTGCTAAATCGGTCATGTTCCCGTTCAAAGGGTTGACCGTAAAGAGTTGACCTGAACCATTGACACAGTATAGGGAGTCAATCTCAATATTGCGATTTGCCCTAGATTTTCTAAAAATCTGTTTCGACTTAAATCGAGCTACTTCGGCTTGTCTGGCCTTTCCATTGAAATCTGTATGGGTATAGGTCGCTGTACCGTTTACAATATCAAGAATTTCACTGCTAAAGGAAGTGCCTTCTTTTCGACGAACATACAATTTAGTGTAGTATGAGGGTATCGAGGTAGTGCTTTGAAAGGTACCTCCTTCTGATTTTTGCGTAAAAAGAATTTGATTGTATTCATCGGACTCGAAAGAGGGCGCTGTTATAGATTCTCCGTCGTCATTGATGACCGTATTTTCTTCAAGGGTATATTTGACATCATTGTATGCATATACCGTATAAAGGGCATTAGGTGAAGGATCGTTAAAGGTTACGGTTACCTGTTCAGCAGTTTTAAACTCAAAACCGTCCGGTATTTGAAGCTCTGTCAATGAGAGTTCGGTAACGGGTACCTCTTCTTCGATTTCGCCATCGGGAAGAATACCATCATCAAATTTGTCTTTAACACATGAGGTCAAAAGCAAAGCGGCCAATAAGGCCGGTGAAAAGATTTGGGAAATTTTCATCGTTCGTATTTTGTATTACAAATGTTTATGTTTCTTTTTTTATAAAGACCTTATAGTATTCGAGTCTTAAAAAGATGTCGATTAAATGTGCAAAACCATCGGTAAATGGATTTTGTCAATAAATGAACGAAAAATCTTACAAAAATTATTTTTGAATCGATGAACGGAAGGGAAATGTTGTGAAAACCGTAAAAGTTGAAGTGAAAATCAATTTACCTGAAAGCTCTTCGCTTACTTACGATAAATCCGATACAGAACAGCGTATACATTATGACAATGCTAAGTCGCAAAATCATTTGAAAATTATATTTATACCAAATTTCAGGATTCAGAGTACCCCTCAGATACAATATTGAAAAAGTAAGATGAAAGGCAAATAATCCAAAAGATATCCAAAACATCAGATTGTGTTTTTCAATATTCCATTTCCAGTCTCTCCAATGGTTTGCCCAGTATAACATCGTGCTGATTGCAAGTGCGAATGAGGAGAAAGTAGTTGCATAATATAGGGTCATTACAAGGGGATTTTGAAAAAATGAGCTTATAATATATAAGCAGAGTGCCAAAATAGCTATAGTTTTAATCGCATTTTTCAGTTTGATGGAATTGACCAATTTCCAAAATACCCAGAAGAAAAAACCATAGTAGAAGAGGTCATAGATATTGTAGATTAAATCATTTGCAAACGTAATATCCTCAAAAAAAGCAAACTTATCTGAATACCGAATGAAATATCCCAAGAGCTCATTGAAAAAAGTATACGCAATTAATGCAGGTAAGTACTTGAGTACTGTATCAAAGAACTTTCTATAGTTGGCTAATGATATTAAAAGGGATATAAAGTATATAGGAATATTGAAATGTTCCCTAGTAAATTCGATTATATCTTGAAACATGGCGTTTAAAAATCACCAAATGGCGGTGGACCGCTCTGACCGCGATTCATGACCAAACTACCACCAGACATTAGGCTTGTACTAAAACTGGGTACAAAAGAAGCTTTTGATTTGTTTTCACTATCTCCATTTTCTCCACCTCTAGGCCAATAGTTTCGAATCAGTTCGGCTTGGCCGTTGTCGCCGATATAAAACCCCCCATAGTCATTACCTACCTTGGCCGTAGGTAATATAAAAACTGTGTTATGGTTAGCTTCTTTTCCTTCATTTCCATAATTACCCAGATAGATACGCAAACTGTCTGGCATAACCTTGGCCTTTCGGGCTTCTTGCTCGACATACTTTATGTACCTTTTTAAGGTTTTTAAATCAAAAGCCACAAATTGTGTCGGAATGAACTTTTCTTTCCCATCGCTCTGGGCCATTTCGAATTCCATGATTTGGGACGCTCTTCGATTTTCGTAGTTCTCACACAGAACTTTTGCTTCATCCAAAGAAATGATTTCTTCTGGTGCGTCTACCTCATCAACGCTTTGGGTCATCATTTTTGGAGCAACTTCTTTCTTTGTTTGAGTATTGCAGGCCCCTAGTAAAAGTAGTGCCAGCCCAAGTAGACCAAAGGTTGTTCTGGTGAAATTTAATCGATTCATTTTCATAAGTTTAGTTTAAAGTGGTTATGGTTTGTGGGGGATTACTTCTTAAAGATAGGGGTTTTACCACAAATAAATTAACAAAAAACCCAATGGAAAGCTCCATCGGGTTTTAATAAGTTGTTTTTTTGTATGATTGCTTATTCGTTCATGGTCATCAAAAACTCTTCGTTACTGCGCGTCTGTTTCATACGTTGTTCCATAAACTCCATTGCTTCTACGGGATTCATATCCGCTAAATACTTGCGCATGATCCACATGCGCTGAATGGTTTGTTCATCCAATAATAAATCATCCCTTCGCGTAGAAGATGAAATCAAATCTATTGCTGGGAAGATTCTACGATTGCTGATTCTACGATCTAATTGCAGCTCCATATTACCAGTACCCTTGAATTCTTCAAAGATCACTTCATCCATTTTAGAACCGGTCTCGGTCAGTGCCGTGGCTATGATAGAAAGCGAACCTCCATTTTCAATGTTCCTTGCCGCGCCAAAGAAACGTTTTGGTTTGTGCAATGCATTGGCATCAACACCACCTGAAAGTACTTTACCTGATGCTGGCTGTACAGTATTATAAGCTCTCGCCAAACGGGTAATGGAATCCAATAGAATCACAACGTCGTGACCACATTCTACCAGACGTTTGGCTTTTTCAATAACAATGTTGGCCACACGTACATGTTCACTGGCCTCTTTGTCGAAAGTTGAGGCCACAACCTCACCGCGAACGTTACGTTGCATGTCGGTGACTTCTTCCGGGCGTTCATCAATCAATAATATGATTTGATACACCTCAGGATGATTGGCCGCAATACCATTGGCAATATCTTTTAACAATACCGTTTTACCTGTTTTGGGCTGGGCAACTATCATACCCCGTTGTCCTTTACCGATGGGCGAAAATAGGTCTACAATTCTAGTGGACAACGTTGTTTGTCTACTTGCTACGTCAAATTTCTCTTTTGGAAACAAGGGAGTTAAGTGTTCAAAGGCGACTCGATCGCGAACTACCTGTGGGTCCAAACCATTAATTTTGTTCACCTAAATTAGTGGATAATATTTCTCTCCTTCTTTTGGAGGGCGAATATTGCCCAATACGGTATCACCGGTCTTTAATCCGAAAAGGCGAATCTGACTTTGTGATACATAAATGTCATCAGGCGAGGATAGATAGTTGTAATCAGATGACCGTAAGAAACCATAACCGTCTTGCATAATATCAAGAACGCCTTCACTCTCGATGATGCTGTCAAATTCAAATTCAGGCTCTTTATAACGGTTTTTTAAGTCTTTATCGAAGTTATTGTTACGGCGATCTTGATTATTGTGACGCCGGTCTTGGTGGTTTCTTCGATTTTGGTTTTTGTGTTGGCCGTTTTGACGATGTTGCTCTTTCTGCTGTTTTGAAGCATCCTCTTTTTTATCGTCGCTTTTAACTTCTTTTACCGGGACTTCAACTTTTTTATCACTGGTTTGTTGGGTTTTCTTTTGTGCCCTCGGTCTTTTTGGTTTTTGTTCTTTGGGTTTTTCTTCTTTGGTTTCATTTACCGCAGAAGGGTTGGATGCTTGTACATCCAAGATTTGGTAGACCAAATCTAATTTCTTTAAGGATTTGACCTTTGGAATGTTCAATTCCTTAGCGATTTCCTGTAATTCAGGTAGTTTTTTGGCTTTTAAATCTGTTATTTCAAACATTAAATAGGAAATAAATTAAACGTAAATCTGGATTTTGGAGTAAATAGTACTTGGATTTAGCTGTGGGGGATAGATTTCCCTAGGCAGGTGTCTTAGTATATAACACTGCAATTATACAAAAATATTTAAAAGAACAAGTGTTATTTGTCAATAAACCGATGTAAGTTTGCGCTCCACTTGCAAAAAAGATGATTCAACGCATACAGACATTGTACTTAATAGTTGTCACATTTTGTGCAGGTGCATTGCCATTTATACTTTCACTTTGGAAGAGTGTCGAAGAAATTGAAGTGTATGCCCAAGACAATTTGATGGTTTTTACTGCGTTTGTAGTCATAAGCGCTCTTTCACTTATTTCTATTTTTTTGTTTAAAAAACGACAAAATCAATTTGTGGTAAACAGATTGAATATGATATTGAATCTTTTTTTACTGGGATTTTTCGTTTACCGATCGCTAAACTTATCCGGAGAGACGGCGGTTTCTGAGAAGGGTATTGGGATGCTGATTCCTGTATTTTCTATCGTTTTTCTGGTCCTGGCCAATAGGGCCATCAAAAAGGATGAAGATCTTGTAAAATCTGTAGATCGTTTGCGTTAAACCTAACATCTTAGTAGTATTAGTGCGAAAAAGCCCGGTCATTGACCGGGCTTTTTATTTGCAGATATTTGATAACCTTTAAAATTGTGATATCAAAGAAGCCGGTGTAAAGTCGTTGTTGAACTTTATGTTGGTCATTGTTTCATAAATACTAGGCGCTTCGGCATACCCTTCTTCTGTTGGGATAAAGAAAGAACGTGTTGTGGATATCATTTGTCCATCAATGTTTTCGTACTCAAAGTTGGCCGCAATGACAGGTTCTTCAACACCCAAAAAGGGTAAGGAAAAGAAAAGGCGATCAATCATTTTGGTCTGAGGGTTCGCGTATACTCTGTAAAAGTCATTCTGATCTTTGCCCGTAACAGTTGCGACATGCGATAGTTTTAATATATCATAATCGATATCATTGTAACTTTCTTGACCTTCATAACTTACGGTGCTGCCCTTATCATTCAATTTGTAGGCCATGGCAAACCAATAATAATTTGTACGTCGTAAAAAGTTGGATACGGCATTTAACTGCTCATCTTCACTTATCTTACCGTTGACCATCACTTTGGTGTTGGCGCCATCAAAATACTGAGTCACTTCGCCTTCTTTATCTTGCATAAAGTTTACTTTGTGTTCGCTGTATTTTGCCAATGATGCCTCGTTCTCAAAAAAGTAGTACTCTGTTGAAACATCTGCTACATTATTTGCGGGTACGCGATAATCCAAATCGTAGCTTACGTTTTTTTTATTCCAAAGATCGTTCCATCCGCCGCTGGCATGTTCTATTGCCGCCAAGATGGATTGGGGGTCTTCGATATTGTACATCGGGGCTTTGTTCATTTCTTCAACTACGGCCGGTTCAGTAGTTTCTTCTTTTTTGGCTTTTGGGCCGCAGGATATTGCAACAACCAGTACCAAGAGTGATAGGCTTTTGCTCACAAGTGTTTTCATAAGTTGTTTTTACGTGTTTGCCTATTAGACGTCCATTTTTGGATTACTTACGGTGCTAGCTTTCTTTCTTATGAATGTGTAGAAAGTCCAGAACTAGTAACTGCCTTTTAGCGTTTACCCAATTCAATAACTTCTAGATCCTGAATTTTTTTTCCATCTATGGTGAATCGCAACATGGTGCGGACTTGATGAAACCCATGTTTTCCGCAGGCTCCAGGGTTCATATGGAGCAACCCCAAATTTTTGTCATTCATGACCTTAAGAATGTGACTGTGTCCACAAATAAATAGCTTTGGGGGATTTTTTTGAATTTCTTCCCTGACCCTTATGTTGTAGCGGCCTGGATACCCTCCTATATGCGTCATCCAAACATCCACTTCTTCGCAGGTAAAGCGATTGTGTTCTGGATACTCTTTCTGAATCACATGGTCATCAATATTGCCATATACTCCGCGAACCGGATGTATTGTATTTAAAGCGTCAGTTACCGCTAAGGTGCCAATATCACCCGCATGCCAAATTTCATCGGCCTGTCGGGCATATTTTAAAATAACATCATCCATATGGCCATGGGTGTCTGAAAGTAAAAGCACCTTAATCATTCGCTAAAAATATGCTAAAAAGCCGAGGCGTTCTATGGCTGGTCGGCTATTAAATTATCTTTGCGCTGCAAAACGGATTCGTTGCGATATTTCATAGAATTTTCATACCACGGGAAAGCATATCATGGTTGGCAAAATCAACCCAACGTGATTAGTGTGCAAGCGGTGTTGGAAAAAGCACTTTCCACCCTTCTTAGGGATGACATTGCAGTCTTGGGGGCCGGTCGAACCGATGCTGGGGTTCATGCCAAACAAATGTTTGCCCATTTTGACTACACCCAAGAATTGGATACCAATAAAATGCTTTTGAGATTAAATGCTTTCTTACCCAATGACATTATGGTAAAATCGTTGAGGTCAGTTGTGCCTGAGGCACATGCACGTTTTGATGCCACAGAACGTACGTATGAGTACTGGGTAGTCCGAGAAAAGAATCCTTTCTTGTATGATTTTGCCCATTTGGTATTTCGTCCAATACAGATTTCGCGGATGAACGAGGCTGCTAACATTATGATGGAGTATTCTGATTTTGAGTGTTTTTCAAAATCCAATACAGATGTGAAGACTTTTGTATGTGACATTCGGGTTGCATTTTGGAAGAAAAGAGGAGAAATACTCGTCTTCACGATTTCTGCGGATCGGTTTTTACGAAACATGGTCAGGGCCGCAGTGGGTACCTTGCTTGAAATTGGTTTGGGTAAGCGCGAGGTGGCCGATATTAGAACGGTTATTGAAGGTAAGGATAGAAGTAAAGCCGGTGTTTCAGTGCCTGCAAAAGGATTATATTTGACTAAAGTAAGTTATCCAGAGGCTATTTTTAAATGAGTAAGGAAGAGGAAATAGGCAAAGCATTTGATGTTAAACTTTTTCAAAGGGTTTTCGGTTTTGCCAAGTATTATGGGGGTATTTTTTGGACGGTAGTCTTATCGGGTATTTTTTCCGCAGCATTTGCCGTATTCACTCCGATAATAGTACAATACATTATTAACAAGGCACTTGATGCCAAAAATCATGGGCAGTTGTTAACGGCTATCTTGGTCATGGGGGGTGTACTTCTCGGTCAGGTTGTATTTCAATTGTTGTTCAATTATTTTGCCAACCTTCTTGGTGAATCTGTTATCAAAGATCTCCGTACACGACTTTTTGAAAAAATGATGTCTTTTAAAATGACCTATTTCGATAAGTCTTCCATAGGGCTTTTGGTGACGCGCACTGTTGCTGATATGCAACGCATCGGGGAGATATTTAGTCAAGGTTTTTTCGTTATCGTGGCCGATGTATTGAAGATGTTGGCCGCGGCTGTCGTCATGATATATATGAACTGGCGATTGGCTTTGATCGTATTTGCGATTCTTCCTGTGATTTTGGTAGCTACCCGTCTTTTTCAAAGGGCGATGAAAGTGGCCTTCATTGATGTTCGCGCCCAAGTAGCAAATCTGAACTCTTTTGTTCAAGAGCGTATCGCAGGAATGAAGATTGTACAACTGTTTCATCGAGAGCGTATAGAGAAGGAGAAATTCCGTAGTATCAATAAAAAACACCGTGATGCTTGGTTGAAGACGGTTTGGTACAACAGTATTTTTTTTCCTGTTGCTGAAATATCAAATTCCATAGGAATAGGACTTGTGGTCTATTTTGGGGTAATCCAACAGATAGAATCCGTGCGGGATACCAATATTGGAACCATTATGGCATTCTTCTTTTTGATGGAACTGTTATTCCGACCATTGCGTCAAATAGCAGATAAGTTCAATACGCTTCAAATGGGTATGGTTGCCGCCAATCGAGTGTTTAAAATTTTAGATACCGATAGTCATATTAATGACTCGGGCACCTTGGAACTACCCCACATAAAAGGAGATATTGCATTCTCAGATGTACGTTTCGGGTATAGTAAAGATGAAGAGGTCTTACACGGTATCTCCTTTGAGGCCAAGGCTGGAGAGACTATTGCCATTGTCGGCGCCACAGGGGCGGGAAAGTCAACCATCATCAATCTTTTGAATCGATTTTATGAAATTGATTCGGGTACCATTTCTATTGATGGTATTGATATCAAAGACTTTAAACTGGCCTCATTGCGTTCACATATTGCCGTAGTATTACAGGATGTCTTTCTGTTTGCAGATACAATTGCCAATAATATTTCACTAAGGGCCGATACCATTGGCTTGAGCGATATTGAAAATGCGGCCAAGCAAATAGGGGTACATGAGTTTGTGAGCAGTCTTCCTGGAGGGTATGAATATAATGTTAAAGAAAGAGGCACTATGCTTTCAAGCGGTCAACGGCAGTTGATTGCCTTTTTAAGGGCTTATGTCAGTAATCCAGAGATTTTGGTATTGGACGAAGCTACCTCTTCCGTGGATACTTATACCGAACAATTGATTCAAGAAGCGACCGATAAGATTACCAAAGGGCGTACTTCAATTATCATTGCCCATCGTTTGGCTACGGTCAAAAAGGCTGATAGAATTTTGGTAAAGGATGCCGGTCAAATTGTCGAGATGGGCACACATCAAGCACTATTGAAAAATGGAGGCTTTAACGGTGCCCTTAATCTAGCCCAATTTCTTCAAGAAGAACAAGTTGCTTAGATTATTTCGGTCTAAAATCCTCCCATTCGACATTTCCCGTTAACATTCCTATGACGACAAATAGAATGCCGATTCCCATCAAAAACAGTGAGAACATCATCAAATAGCCTAATGCGCGTAGTATTGCACTGATATTACTGACATGGTGTAGTTTTTGAAAAGCATAGAATTGATAAATTGTTGAAAGTAACAGTATCCACCAATTCAAATCTTGGTAAGTGATTTCGAAGAAGCTAAATAAAGGTAAACATATCAGAAATTGAACAAGGTACGTCTGTGCGGTTATATAAGTGTTAGCGATTAAATGTTCGGTATAATTCAACTTTTTAGTGTCCAAAAAAAGAAGCCACGTCATTGCTGCATAGGCCGGTATGAAGAGATAGGATAAAATGCCCTGATAGTCCAAAACAAAATCTGTTTTCGCCGCTACCTCCTGATCAAGATCATTACCGGTGAAGTCAACCGCATACCAGTTTCTTAAAATGTAAAATAAGATTCCTGAAGAGGTAATGGCGATAGCGAAATAGCCTATAGGATTCATGTGTTTTTTCCGGACTCCTGAGATAAAGCTATTGATAACAACATCAGGTTTGTGAAAA
>ERZ1740067.2512-NODE-2512-length-11111-cov-6.401501_pt1 | contig 11111 bp, 7 predicted proteins | sample MGYA00581736_ERZ1740067 | MGnify/ENA primary metagenome ERZ1740067 (study PRJEB43018, sample SAMN04849236) | marine metagenome | isolation source: floating plastic debris | place: Pacific Ocean | collected 2008-08-27 | study: EMG produced TPA metagenomics... | reverse complement strand
CCTTTGCCTGCTATCACCTCTTGACTACTTACCAAAAGGTTCATTTCAGCGTGTTTTTCAATGGTCGTACTTTTGGGGTCTTTTTCCTCAGTACTAAAATTGCGCTGGCAAAGTTCTTGTTTTTGGCAATGATACCAGTAGTAAAAAACTTTTGATTGAAGGTAGCCCAAGACAGGCTTTCATTAATTCTCTTTTGCTGAAACTCTGGCCTCATAGCCGATAAATCATCAAAATCGCCTTTTGACAAGTAATAATTGATTTTAGCTTTGTCACGGCTTTGTTTGAGGTCAAACTCGAGACGTTTGAGGTCGTTGGGCCAGTTAAGCGCAACATTTGACTGTTTCTTGATGACATTCTCGAGTCCGGTAAATTTGAGGTCATAACCTAACTCAAACCCATCTGGCTTCAAGGTATATATTTGCTCAATGAATTGACTATCAGACAGGGCCAATTTAAAGCGTACCGTTTGTGCTTTTTGCTCGACTACAATCTTAGAGGCCGCATTGGTGGTAAAATACAAGTCGGCCAAGTTAATATCTTTATTGTTTGAGGTGGTTAAGGTAAGGTCAATTTTACTATTCTTACCATCCATCAAATACAATGGCTTCTTGTCGTAAGTCTTGTAGTTTTTCAGTTGTACTTTATTAACAACCCCTCCTTTGGTATTGATAAATACCCGAATATTTTTATTTTCTAAAGTAATCTCTTTGGCGGTTCCCTGCGCTGCTTTTTTAAACTGGCCATAATCGGCAGGAGTTTTGGTCTGAGCCTTATCAGAAGCTTGCTTCTGGGCGTTTTTTTTGTTTTTGGTAACCTGAACACTATCTTTTGGATTCTTTTGGTTCGGTTCCTTCTTTGGATCAGGGCTAAAAAACTGGAAATAAACTGTCAACATCACAAAGATCAGCCCCAGCCCAATTACTTGATTTCTATCCATATCTTAAAAAAATATATCTTTTTTACTCACGACAGCCTCTGGAATGTTTATGCTGTCTCATCCACTCTTTTTCAAAACATCAATCACTTTCAATTTGTTAGAAGGCGATTTTTTCGTTTTTACTTTCTTGGTTTCTTTTTTGGAGATTAGTCATGCAAAGTTGCTAAATGTTACACTAATAACCCTATAAAAATTGTTTTTTTTCAATAAAACAAAAGAGGTTCGTGTAACACAAACCTCTTTGATTAATTCAATCTGGCTATGAATCACTATGCTTCTGAGCCACTCACTGCCTTTTTCTTACTATTTTTAGTTTCTTTAGTTCCGTTTTGGCTCCCCGCTTTTTTTCGTTTGGAGTTTTCTATGGCAGCAGCCACAAAGCTTACAAACAATGGATGAGGATTGGCTACAGTACTCTTTAGTTCGGGGTGAAACTGGGTCCCGATAAACCACGGATGACCTTTCAACTCCATGATCTCGACCAACTCTGATTGCGGGTTTACCCCCACTGCCATCATACCAGCTTCCTCGAAGCGCTCTAAATATATGTTATTGAACTCGTAGCGATGACGATGCCTTTCTTTGATTTCTTCAGCGTCATAGATTTCCGCGACTCTACTACCTTCACGCAAAGCACAAGGGTAAGCACCCAAACGCATCGTACCTCCCTTGGCAGTAATGTTTTTCTGATCTTCCATCAAATCAATCACCGCCTCTTTGCTATCTGGTTTTACCTCACTAGAAATGGCCTTTTTGATTCCCAGCACATTGCGGGCAAACTCTACCATGGCCACTTGCATGCCCAAACAGATTCCAAAAAATGGTATTTTGTGCTCACGGGCGTATTTTACGGCTTTGATTTTTCCTTCAATGCCACGGTCACCAAAACCTGGTGCCACCAACATGGCGTCCAGTTCATTGAGTTTTTCAAAATCAAAACCTTTTTTCTCCAACTCCTCCGACTGAATCCAACGAATTTCTACCTTGCATTCGTTGATGGCTCCTGCGTGTACAAACGACTCCGCAATGGATTTGTAAGCATCGTGTAACTCTACATACTTACCAATCAGGCCAATTTCTACCGTTTCTTTGGAATTTTTAATCTTGTATAAAAAGTCTTTCCACTTGTCAATGTTAGGCTTGCGTCGGCTCGACAAACGTAACTTGGTCAATACCCGTTCGTCTAGTCTCTCAGATTGCATCAACAATGGCACATCATAAATGGTATCGGTATCGATGGCCTCAATCACTGATTCATAATCTACATTACAAAACAAGGCCAACTTGCGACGAATGTCATCAGGTAACGAATGCTCGCAACGCGCTACTAAAATATCAGGTTGAATTCCGGCTTCGGAAAGGGTTTTTACCGAATGTTGTGATGGTTTGGTTTTGAGTTCGCCAGCGGCCTTCAGAAAAGGTACCAACGTAAGATGTACTACAATGGCATTGTTTTCTCCCAAATCCCATTTGATTTGTCGCACTGCTTCAATAAATGGCAACGACTCTATGTCTCCTACGCAGCCTCCTATCTCAGTAATGATGATGTCGTATTTACCAGTAGTGGCTAATAATTGGAAATTACGCTTGATTTCGTCGGTAATGTGCGGAATCACCTGCACTGTTTTTCCCAAATAAGCCCCATCCCGTTCTTTTTGAATTACATTGTTGTATATTCTACCTGTGGTGATGTTGTTGGCCTGAGTGGTAGCAATGTTCAAAAAACGCTCATAATGCCCCAAGTCAAGATCGGTTTCAGCACCATCATCGGTTACATAACACTCCCCATGCTCATAAGGGTTGAGGGTGCCTGGATCAATATTTATGTAGGGATCAAATTTTTGGATGGTTACAGAAAACCCACGGGCCTGTAATAGTTTAGCCAATGAAGAGGCAATGATTCCTTTACCAAGAGATGATGCCACCCCTCCCGTAACAAAAATGTGTTTAGCGAAAGCCATATATCTAATTTAAGGTAACTTCTTTTTTTTGCTTACGGGATACAAAGTTAATACAATATTTACGATTTCTAAAACTATCGTTTGGATGAGCAATGAGGTAGGCAAAAAAAAATTGGTGCGCTAGAAGCTAACACACCAATTCACCCAATTATATTACACAATGTATATATATTCTTACGAATTTATATCTCTTTTGATGCTACAAATGTAATAGGTCGTTCCCAAATAAAATTCGGTTTGCAAGTTTTTTTATCCTTTTGCTCTGTATTTCTTAACAATATATAACTTTATAAATATTATTTTTCACTTTAGCGATAAAACAAGTTATATAAGCTTATTAATCAATTATTTAGCAAAAACAAATTTCGTTTGGCAAGATGCATTTGAGGCCATACATTGTCCTTTGTAAGGATAAAGCTTACTAGAAGTGGAGGTATTCACTCTCTAAATCAAAATAATATTCTGAAAACCGTTTTTAGACCCAATGAATTTTTTGCTTCATTTTGGCCTGAAAGTTTTACTCAAATATTATCCAAAAAAAAGTGGAAAACAGCTAAACTTTATGAGTAATGTACCGTATGTAAATGGTTGGCAAGTGATGCTTGGTGATTTTGTATCCTCCTAAACGCTGCGCGGATGGTGTGCTGTTGCTAACGAGATGTCTTTTAGGGATGCTGCCGTAACAAATCAAAGCTTGGCTTCAACCCAATCAAGGTGATGTCGTCTCGTTTGGGAATGTTTTGAGCGTGGGTATTCAAGGCATCCAAAAATGTCTCTTTTTGTTGGTCAAGTGGAAAATGAGCTTGATCAACCATCATGGTTTTGAGTTTTCGCGACCCAAAACTTTTTCGCTTGGCATTGGGTGTATCAGCAAACCCGTCTGTAAACAAATAAATTACCCCATTGTCATCTTCTAGAGTCATTTGTCGTAATTTAAAGGTAGGTTTACCCGCGATAGAGTGCCCTCCAATGCTTTGTCGGTCACCTTTCAAAATCAAAACTTCTTGATTGTTGACATACATCAATTCATTTTTGGCACCACTAAACTGTAAATTAACTTGGCCAGTAGCCTCTATGGCCTCTAGGGTGGTTATCACAATATCCATCCCATCGTTCAAGTTACTCTCAAACTGTTTGAGTGTCCTGACCACTTCTTTGTGAAGCAGGCTGAGAATCTGCGAAGGATGATTTATTTTTCTAAGAATGATGATTTCCTTCAACAATGCGCATCCAATCAGCGACATAAAAGCACCAGGCACCCCATGACCAGTGCAATCAGCTACCACAAAAAATAATTTAGCGCCTTGGCGATGCATCCAATAAAAATCCCCACTCACGATGGATTTCGGTTGATAAATGATAAAGTGTTCCTGAAAAACCCGCTTCATTTCTTCTCCACTAGGAAAAATCGTCTGTTGAATACCTTCGGCATAAATCAGGCTATCGGTAATTGCGATATTTTTGCGTCTCAATTGCTGGTAAAACTGCTCTAGAGCAGATTTTTGATCCGCCAAATCCTGATTATTTTTTTCTATCTCTACCTGCTTGTCCTTCATATGCTCCTGAAGGGTCAACACCTCGGCCATGTTTCGCCCCAATTCATCTTGCTGGGTAATCAGAGTAGCATTTTGTCTTTCAATTTCTTGTTGGTTATCCTCGAGTTTGGTGGTGTACTTTTCTAGCTCTCCATGATGCCCAGCTACTTTATCCGCATATTGTTGTACTTGTTTTTTTTTACGTGCGTTCTGGAATAGAATAATCAAGATCAGGCTGATGACGATAAACAACGTCACGATGAGTGAAATAAAATAATTGAGTAATTTTTTATCTTTGGCCAGGCGGTGTTCTTTCAGTGTGATCACTTTATCTTCATTTAAGATTTTATCGGTTTGGTTTTTCCAAACCAGCGCATCTTCGTAATCGATGCCTGTTGAGGGTAAAAAATTCACTTTTTCGAAAGCTTGTTTTTTCACAATTTGCACCGCTAGTCTAATCGCTTTCCCACCTCCGGTTGGATATAGAAAAGTAGCCTCAATTTTCCGATCCAAGACCATTTGGATCCCTCCTGATTTTCCGGGAAGTGCATCTATCCCTATTATTTTGACTCGGTTGGTCAATCCATATTTTTGACACACTTCGTAAGCCCCCAAAGCCATGACATCATTGTGGGCATAGATGACCGAAATATCACGATACTGACCAATCACTTTTTCAAGGGCCCGTTTGGCGGCTGCTTTTTCCCAATTGCCGTAAATTCGCTTGCTCAATACTACCTCTGGGTATTTGCTGATGGCTTCCATAAAACCTTGGTGACGCTCGGTACAGGGAGAAGAACCCAATAAACCGCTTATTTCAAGGATACGCCCTTTTTTATGGATTAGATTGGCCGCGTAATGTCCCGCTTGCTTCCCGATGGCTTCATTGTTGGCGCCTACGTAGGCAGTAAATTTACCCGAATTCACCTTTCTATCTACCAACAACACCGGAATGCCTCGATTAAAAGCTTTCTCCACCACAGGCGTAAGTGCATCTGATTCCAGCGGAGATACAATCAATAAATCAATTGGGGTTTTTAATAACTTTTCGATATCAGCAATTTGCTCTTGTACATCATTGTGGGCATTTTCAAACACAAAATTGACCTCAGGATAAAAAGACAGCTCTCTTTCCATTTCACGAAGCATATTTCTACGCCATTCATCTTCGTTGGTACACTGCGAAAAAGCGATGACAAGCTTTTTATCTGCTCGATGACAGGACGTGAAACCACCTAGCACGACCACAAGTTTGATCCAGATAAAAAGCCTGGCAATTGATAAATGAGGCATTTATGGGTATTTAAATTAATTTTTGAGGTTGTTTTTTAATCATCGTCCACGGAATTCAGTAAACCCGAGCGAGTACTCCAAACGATGAAGTTAAGACAGTTAACTTACTGAATAACAGCTATTATTTCTACTCAAAATTACCATGCTTTATTGTATAAAGTAGAAATATAATAAAAAAATGTTGAAGGTTTATTTTAGGCTTTCAAATAGTGTGGGGGGCGCGCTCAAGCTTTCCAGAAGCATTGGTTGTTTGACGTCAATTGGATCAAGCAGGGCATCAGCATTAGTTGTTCAACAATAAATCCAAATCGGGCTGTAGTCCAATCAAGGTTACATCGTCCCGGTTGGGGGTATCCTGAGCATGCTCCTTCAAAGCTGCTACCAGCTGTTCTTTTTGTCGCTGAAATGGAAAACGAGCCAAATCAATCATCATGGTTTTGAGTTTTCGCGAACCAAAGCTTTTTCGTTTGGCATTGGGCGTATCGGCAAAACCATCAGTAAATAGATAAATCATGCCGTGGTCGTTTTCTAAGGTCATTTGTTTGAGCTTAAAATCCGGCTGATCATTAAACAAGTAACCACCAATGCTTTGTCGGTCACCTTTGAGCACAACAACCTCATGCTCGCTGATATACATCAATTCGTTTTTGGCTCCACTAAATTGCAAATTTATTTTATCAAGTCCTGGTTTCCCCTCCAATCTCACCACCACTACATCCATCCCATCGTTCATCTTGCTCTCAAATTGCTTGAGGGTTTTGATGATTTCTTGATGGAGCATACTAAGAATATGATGGGGTTGATGAATCCTTTTCAGCACAATGATTTCTTTGAGTAATGAATACCCAATAAAAGACATAAAAGCCCCTGGAACGCCGTGACCTGTACAATCTGCTACTATAAAAAATACTTGATGCCCTTCACGATACATCCAGTAAAAATCTCCACTGACAATGTCCTTGGGTTGATAAATGATAAAATGATCTTGAAAGGCTCCCTTCAACTCTTTTTCGCCAGGGAAAATTGTCTGTTGAATGCACTTGGCATAAGTCAAACTATCGGTAATGGCCGTGTTTTTTCGCCTCAATTCTTGATACAACTGCTGTAAGGTAATTTTTTGGGTTTCCAGGTCTTGATTGGTTGTTTCTATTTGCACCTGTTTTTGCTCCATATGTTCCTGCAGAGTCAAAATTTCCTCCATATGTCGATTCAAATCCTCCTTTTGGGTCTGGAGTTCTTCATTTCGACTCTCAAGTTGTCTTTGCGTATTCTCAAGTTCGGTCGCATGGTCTTCCAAAACCACATTGTGTTTCACTATTTTATCGGCATACAACTGAAGCTGCCTCTTTTTGCGCGCACTTTGGAATAATATTAATAAAACCAATACCGTTACGATGGTCAAGGCCATAATCAATAAACTAAAATACCTGAACAACGCTTCATCTTTGGCCAAGCGATGCTCTTTGAGCGCAATGATTTTTGCTTCGTTGATGACCTTATCGGTTTGATTTTTCCAAACCAAGGCATCACCACGATTGATTCCCAAGGTGGATAAATAATTGATTTTTGAGTAAGCCTGTTTTTTTAAAACTTTCATTGTTGTTCTAATGGCTTCTTCGCCTCCAGTTGGATTCAAAAAAGTAGCTTCCAGCTTTTTATCTAGAACCATTTGAATTCCCCCAGCTTCTCCTGGTAGCGCATCTATGCCTATGATCTTTACCTGATCAGTAAATTTATATTTTTTACAAACCTCGTAAGCCCCCAAAGCCATGAGGTCGTTTTGAGCAAAAATAGCATCCACTTTCTGATATTTATCAATCACTTTCTCAAGCACCGTCTTGGCAGTCTCGGTCTTCCAGTTACCATATACTTCCTTGCTTACTTGTATGTCAGGGTATTCTCTAATGGCTTCTAAAAATCCAGTGTGGCGTTCTAAGGAAGGGGATGACCCTACCTCCCCGCTTATTTCCAACACTTGGCCTTTTCCATTCAGTAACTTCCCCAGGTAATGACCAACTTTTCTGCCTATGGCGCGATTATTTACCCCAATGTAGGCGGTAAACTTATCGGTATTGGCAGTTCGATCTACCAAAATGACTGGGATGCCTTTGGCATAGGCTTTTTCGATGACTGCAGTCATTCCTTTGGCTTCTAAGGGAACCATAATGAGGGCATCGATTGGTTTTTTCAGTAGATTTTCAACATCTGCGATTTGCTCTTGTAGGTTGTTATGGGCATCTTCGTACAAGAAGGTCACTTCGGGGTAAAAAACCAGCTCCCTCTCCATTTCCCTTCGCATGTTTTGCTGAAATGCATCATTACTAGTACATTGTGAAAATGCAATGACGAACTTTTCGTTGGCTTTGCGATCTTGGCAGGAGGTAAAAATATAGACCAGACCAATGAGTTTAATCCAAAGAAAATATTTTCCAAGTAAAAAATGATCCATCTGTTCTATAGTTAAGGCTCAGTGATGTATTGTTCTCTATTATACCACTAGACATTTTTCGTTTGTGAAGACACAAACGAAGGCGGCCGCACCGTGGGCAGCCCAATTTAGCCAAAATGTCTAGTAGTATGGTTCTCTATCTAAGATAAACATATCAATAACATTTACCCACTTTAGAACCCATTATATTTAGTAAATCCCGCTTAAGGCAGTGCTTTATCCTCCATTTAATGTGTTGATTTTGTTTAACAAGTCATTAACAAAGGTTACCAACCCGTTAGGACCTTCTCCTCTGTTCTATGACTTCTTTTGTAGCATTCCATCAAATCACTTAAAACTCAAATGATGAAATCATTCCATACTTTTTATACACTACTTTTAACCGGTTTTTTAGGTCTGTTACTGGTTGGATCATCCGCCTTGGCTCAAACCAATCAGGAAGAAACCACTCGCATGCTCGTTGGTCAAATCAATCAAAAGGGTTTAGAGAAATCACCTTACAACCAATGGTTTAGCAAAAACTACCAAGACTATGAGGTAAAAACACCCGCCTTGGAACTTGACAAAAAAACGATATCACAACTGAAAATTAAAATCTTTTTGGGCACTTGGTGTGGAGATAGCAAACGAGAAGTCCCTCGGTTCTTAAAAATAGCCACTCACCTGGGCATTGCTCCTGATCAAATAGAAATGATTGCTCTCAAGCGTAACCGCAAGAGTCCAACAGGCGAACATAAAGGACTTTATATTCATCATGTGCCTACTTTTATTATTACCCGAGAGGGCCAAGAACTAGGCCGTATTGTTGAGGAACCCAGTGAATCGCTGGAAACTGACTTCGCAAAAATCATCCAACAAAAACCTTATACTCCTCATTTCAGTGGCTCAGAATATCTATTAGCCTTGTTTCAGACAAAAGGCAATGCATATATTCAGAAAAACCTCCCCAATATTGGCAAAAAACTCAAACTTCAGGTCAAAAATCAATGGGAGTTACTCCGACTGGCCTACATTCTCTCTATCAATGATCGGACCCCTGAAGCGCTCTCAGTTAGCAAATTGGCTGATCAACTGTATCCCAAGTCTATCTCAGTATGGCTGGCCATTGCCCGTTATTCACCTCCTAAAACGGCTACGAAAACGGCTCGTTGGCACTATCAGAAAGTACTTCAGGTAGACCCCTACAACAATGAGGCAATTCGAGGCCAAGAACGATAGAGTATAAGTGGAGATTGAGATCGGCTCCTTCAGATTTGTAATCTGTGCTAGCAAAAGTATTACTTTTTCTTCTTCTTCTTTTTGGAGGAAATTCGAAATGAAATTTGGGCACAATTTTCCCAATCTTGATTGGGTAGCAGTTGAATCTTACGATCGCCCAGATTAAAAGAAGGGGTGTATACCGCATCTTCCAGTCTGATAATTCGCTGGATGTCGGCAGAAAATCGTTTTTGAAATGGTTTGCCAATCTCCAATACAGTAGGCGAAAATAATGAAGAAGATTGATTGGTTTGGAGGGTAAGCCCTGACTCTATGGGCTGTTGTAGACGAGATGCAGCTTGATCGTTTTGGGCAAAGGCGGTCAAGCTAAATAATATCCAGGCAGCGGCAATCAAAATTAATTTTTTCATGGAATCTATGGGTTTGAGAGTAGCACTTGTTTTCTACGAATATAATAGATCTCCCCCTGCTTTTGTTTGTCGGTAAAAGCTTTTTATACCAATTGAAGGTTTTGTGATAGGAAATGAAACTTATTCAGGAAATACTACTAGACCACCTCCAAGGTAAACTCCTCTACTCCTTGAGTTTGAGCTTCCACTAAAAAATTAGCCAACAAATTCAGGTCCCGTTGAAAGGTATCTCCAAAATAATTCCACCAATATTCACGGTCATATGTCACTGCCTGTTCGTAGTTTGGATGCGTACCAAACCTGTTTATAAGCAACTGCAACTTGGCAAGAAAAGACTTCAGATCTACCCACTTTTCAAAATTAGGATCTACCCCCTCAGGATCTTCATAATACTGTGGTTCTAGCAAAAAGTCCAGATTCAAATGGAGCGCTTTTGCCAAACTATCTACAATTTCAGCTGATTTATTCCGAGCATTCTCGCAAAACTCGCAAAATCCTCGATCAAGAATCAGAAAACAATTATCTGGCTCACTAAAACCACTTACCTTGATTTTTACTTTAGTCCGGATGGCAATGTCTTGTCCCATAGTTTAGTTTGTAGTGAACACTTGTTTAGCCCAAGTCTTTAATTTACCAAATACTGGAAATGACTCAAAATACATTCCCTAAAATTTCCCTATCTTTAAAACCTCAAGACACCCAAATTAAGACAAGACAAACCCGAACGTATGTATTTTATTGTTTCTCCCATTGCAGCCAACTTCTTCTATAATAGCCTGCAAGTCATTGGAGAGTCAGTTGATTTGAAGATAGAAGCCACCGTAGACCACGAATCTGAAACAGAAGTAAGTGAAGCACATTTTCAGGATTTACGTAGTGCTACTTTGCAGCTCAATGCATTGTTTTACAATCTTATCAAAGAAATTACCGCCAAAGAATCACAAATATTTTACAGTCATTTTGCCCAAATTAGCTTTGTATGTGAGGCATACAACCTGGATCGTGATTTTGAAGCCGAAATCCACAGCTGGCGAATTTTATGTCGTCGTACCCAACGGCAAGATACCTTTGCCCCTGCTCCTTGGCAAGTGCTATCGGGCATTCAGTTGATGGCTAGTTTGGTGTATCATTTTTCTCAAGAAACCGTCCCTTCACCTCTGCTTCAACTGTACCAAGAAGCGACCCTTCCTTCCTTGTTTCAACCCACCGATCCTGCCGAAAAATTGGCGTTGTTGCGGGCAGTAGTTTTCCGAACCAAAGGTTCCGAAACCCTCACGAATGGCAAGGGCCGCTGTGTGATCATTTGTG
>ERZ1740067.2510-NODE-2510-length-11115-cov-8.357957_pt1 | contig 11115 bp, 7 predicted proteins | sample MGYA00581736_ERZ1740067 | MGnify/ENA primary metagenome ERZ1740067 (study PRJEB43018, sample SAMN04849236) | marine metagenome | isolation source: floating plastic debris | place: Pacific Ocean | collected 2008-08-27 | study: EMG produced TPA metagenomics... | reverse complement strand
CACAAGGCCATCACTAAGACTAGCAACAATGCCATGCACAATTATTAAAATAGCTTATAAGCTTCTTTCTTTCTTTCTTCACATAATGAATGTGAACTTAAACAATCAAGAAATGGGAATCCAAGCAGTGGGCTAATTGAAGCTTATTTAACTATAAAGTCTGCCTCAAAATAGAAAGGCTGGACACCAGCAGCTCAATTAAATTAAACTGCATCAACATGGTTACTGTACCAATTGAATTGTAATGCACCGAGCAATGATTCTAATTACAAAATTGTTAACAGTGCAAATGTACATCAAGCTCCAAAAAACACTCACCTTCCGATGTGGGTTGAAGAGTGCTGATTTTAGTTCCTCTGATATCATGTCTCGTCTACGGCGCCACTTATTTTTCCTTGAACGGTAGGATCCCTTTGTAGTTGGCGTTTGTTGCGAATTATCCATGTTAGAACTTCGGTGTCGTTTATTATGATAATGCTAATGATTGAGGTGATGTACTACGTTATGTGACCTGACAGCTACAAACTCAAAGAGTGAATGACTGCAAACTCATAGTAAACAAAGATTTCATATTAGCCTAAAATCCTAGCTTATAAATGGGGGGCGTACATATACACCATCCAATTCCTCAAACAGGGAAAACCATGAATGATTGTAGTTCTCAGCATATTGCTATCATAACAGTCATAGTAAATTAATGAGGATAATCTTGTAAACACCTCATTAAAATAAGATATAAAAACTCAGTGGAAAACATTTTTGGATCCATTCTTTTGACTTTCACAAGGAGTATTCTTTCAAAGAAGTGTGTTCTGTGTGTAGCCTGCATTGCAACATGAAGCGATCAACACCTAAGTCCAAATCAAAAGTTATATCCATTCAGAAAGACAAACCAGGACGAACTATTGATGCTGACTTAGTGACAAGTAATTTGGGGCATAGCTCTTCCACTCCTTCATCAACTCGATCTTCAAAAATTAATCAAGGTATGGCATAAAATTAATATACAATCACTTGCAGACCATTTTTATTACATTTATGCATATTGTAGTCTGTCTCATATTGGAGACTAGAAAAAAATGTGTGTGGCAGAACAGTACCAATCTGGCAGTAATTTAATGATTTAATTTTGTATTTTTGGGCAATTAGTGTTTCACTTGGATTCACTTATTTCGAAATGCTGCCGCAGCCTATAAAAATTACTAACTGAAATCATGTTTTCATCGGCTATTGTAAGACAAACCGTTAACACTATCGACCACCTAAATCAAAAGCAAATACAAACGTCTCTCGGACAGTTTTGTGCAGTTTTCTATCCGCTCACCGAGCGGCATCTGTTTTTACATGCACAGAGAATTGGTATTGGTATTGATTTACTCCATTTCTCTACCATTTCCTCTATCAAACTAAGGTTTTACAATATTGAAATGTTGTGCACATTGTTACTCAACATAAATGTTGCCAATATTTGTAATGTGTAACTGGCATGGTTACCAAAAAAATTCTTTAATTCATGCAATATTTTATTGTCATTGTTATTAGGTTAATGCAGTCAATTGTATTGATTTATTATCGCTTTTATTTTTTCACTTTCATTACTCTGTGTGTTGTTTCAAAAGTCTTTTCTTGCATTTTGTTAGGGGCATCTGGGTCAAAAGTATACCAGAACATGGATGAGAGCACTTCTTACTGGCGCCTTGAGGACCAGCATAGCTACGATGATTGCACTGCTGAAACTTCACTAAATAGCTCCAACCAAAGCCAGCTAGGAATGATAAACACGCTAGTCAATACAAATGATGTGCTGACAAAGGAACTAGAATCAAAATCTCAAAAGATTGAAGCTCTTGAGTTGAGGGTCAAAGAGCTAGAAGCTGAAAACACCAGACTTCAGCGTGAAACGATGGTGAACTCTAATTCAACAAATAACCAGAAAGTAGACAAAGAGCTGTCGGCTACAATCAAAATAGCCTATCCACAGTTTCATGTCAAATTCAATTTAGCTGAGCCTTACTCTAGTCAAAACAATAATATGGTGAAAGCGGAGCTATTAAAGCGACTGCAAGAAACGCATCCGGACAAATCTGCCAAGCTCATGAACATCGCAATACGATCCCGCTACAGTTTAGAAAGGCGTCGTGAAAAAGAAAAAAGTGACGACACACGCGACCATGATAAGGAACGCCGGCAATCCGCTCGACGCCATGATGCGTTTCTCGGTCGCAGAAAAGTCAGCAAAGAGCGCAGTCTGCATGAAGATTTGATGAAAGAAATGACAGCAGACGACATGTCTGACCTCGAATCAGGAGAGGAGGATGGACAAATGGTGCTCCGTAAAAAAAGACCTATATGGCGGACACCAACCAAAACTGCAGCTTTTGCATCGCTAGATGAGTTGCGGAACATTGAAAAAAAGAGAGTTGAGGCCTCACCCTCCCTTCGCTCCCGAAAGCAAAAATAAATACTAGATTCTATCAGCCTATACGAACTGCCTCATGTAATTAATCAACTGTGTATGGTCTAAATTTCTCAGCATTGTAATATTTTCTTTTGTTGTTGGGCTTTTTCTCGTGGCGATCATAATGAAATTTTTAATTAAAGTTTTGCTGTCATGACTTTTTATTGTTGAGATGTTAGTTACCACAATAAATGAAATAATTTTGTACCACCTTTATTCTCAAAAAATCAAACTGTAATAACTGTGCATAACAGCAAAATAATAAATATTGGAAACACGAATGACAGGTGCTGCACAACATGCAGTGAATTGATGATTAAAACTCTTAGAAACGTAACATTCCTGCTAAAAAGGAAGCAAAGTGGGCTGCACATCAAAACTATGCCTGCAAATCTTACCCACATGAAGTTTTGCTTGTTTGACATGTCCTGTCATGTCCTTGGTCATGCGATGACTGAAAACTATGAAAAAGACATCATGATCTGTAAATATTTTACCACAAAGGCCACAGTCTGTATCCCAATGAAATAGGTCTACCAGGACAAGCAAAATTATCTAAATAATGTATTTCCAATATTGTCTCATTTCCTCATTATCTCAAAGCTTAGGCTGTGTGTAATTATTTAGAATGGCACAATCATATTTTTAGCTAATCCTATCAGGATTATGAATAATTATGTCGCCTCACTGTATCTTTACAATGTTCTGGTGCTTGTGCAGCGTAGAGGCAACTTCTAAAAATGCCAAAATATAGTTTTTGTCTATTCTTGTTGACTTGTTATTGGTAAGGTTTCTTGTGGGCTATAGTCTATTATAGCAATTTATGATCATCAGTTTTTAAGTTTGCGCTGAATTATAAAAAAATAACTAAAAACACCTGTACACTACAAGTGATAACAACCTGAAGCATCATCAACATTTCAACCTTGACGTTGTATGGTATCTTTTGGGCTATGCAAATCTTTTATGTCACTTTGAAAAATCTACACATATAAAATTATGGGGGCCCTCAATTAGGCCTATATGCCGACATAAAACTTCATTATTTTCCACAAAGATTATCGGATTAGGATTCTCACAAAGTGACCGCCTTGGCTTCATTCAGCCAATTATCCCAAGCTTCACTGGGCCAACAGCTAGTGTCGATTTTTGGGAAAGATAATTTTCACAAAGCACAGAAGAAGTAATGTGTACACCGCGTTTATGATTTTTCTCAATGTGAGCAGCTGAACAAAATGGCATGCACAAGCATGTTCCGGTATTACTCATGACATTGCTTTGTTCTCGATAAATTGGATTGATATTGATATTAAAAATTCACACAATCTGTAATAAATAACTGCTGACAATGGGTCGATTGAAACTTGAATCAAAGATGGACCATTATAACACCGGAATTATTGCCATTGCTAAATTGACTGGATAACAAGAAGTTAAGAATTCAGTCTCCTGACAAGCTCTTTCTCAAGTACGTGTTGATGACTGAAAAGGAATGAATCATACAGAGATTGTTGCAATTGCCGCCTATCCCAAATATTTTGGCATTTTTGGCTGCATTGAAACCCCAAAAATCAATTTAACTGCTGGTGTCTCAATAGGAAAGGCATTTGACAGCATGTGGTAATAAATTTCCTGTAATAAAATTTGGTTATTTGTGGTTTACAGAACAACACTTTTAGACTTGTTTTCCAAAGACAGTGCACGCAATGGTAATTGTGTGCCAGGTGCAAAGGCAATGATAATATATATGAGATAGGTTGGCCCTAATTAAAAGCTGTACTCAAAAAGCCATTATCACTAAAAAATGATCCCTTGTTGGTCAATACCCACAGAGACAGCGGCTGGCCTACTCATGACAAATCAAGGAACCAGCAAAAAATAATAAATGCATGCTTGCATGGTACTCGAATTTATTTTCCTGAACCATATAAGCCGGATAAGCCAAGCAAGTCAAAAAAGCCTAAATTTAGCCTTTTCTATTCTTGTAGTTTTTTTTTGTTTTTGCTGCTTTTGAGTGATTGGCAAATTGCTGATACATGATAGGGAGCAAGAAAATAACATAACACACACATTGTTGAGACAGTATGTACCGGTACTCTGTGTGTGATAAAGTCTTATATGAACAAAGTAAATGTACATATTGTAGGTTCTGATATTTTCAGTGGCTGTATTTAGCTTAAACTGGTGAAATTTAAACCCGATTTCCATGATAAAAATGTGTAAAATAAACAGCTTGACTACTAATAATAAGATAAAAGTGATGTACCTCGTGAGAAATCATTCATCAGTATGCCAACAATAAAGGAGTGTGGTTAGTGATAGGGAAAATAATAATGGACAGCAGCTGTTATTTATCCCATTTAGATACTACTACAGGGAAAATTAAAATTACGATGTAAATGCTAGGCAATGCAATGTGTTTGTAAAATTAACTGTTGTGCCTATGTACAAATTCCTCCAAACAGCTTCACAACAATTGTTGGCAATTATTGTTAACGCTATCACATGCCCCACTTTCCAAGCAAGGGAATAGTGACACGAAGGTCAATGTTATTGTGCTTAATCACATGTGTTGCACACTTACAAATGACACGCTGGATTGGCATATATGAATAGTCACCCTCACCAACAAAATGTTTGTGATAGACATCCATTGATTGTCCCAAAACATGAGGTTGCTCATACCAAGAAAACCAATCAATTTTCAAAATTATTAGATACTTCAGGACACCTTCGGAGGTGCGGTGCTGAGTGGAGAGAATCTGGCTGATGCTTCCAGACCTGGCAAACTTCTCACAAGGGGAAATTTGGTGGTTAAAACCCCTTTTGAGCCACTTTGCTTGCACTATGTTGCAGTTGACTTTATCTTTACGGTCAATTTGTAGCGGCTCCCCTCTGAATAATAATGAGTCCATACTCTCTACTTGATGTAGCAGTTTGGCCCCTGCTTCCTCTCTACCAAGCTTTGTAATCATGGATGATAAGAGGCGATACTCAGTCTCACTGAGCTGTTTCTTTATTCTGCGTTCAGGCAGGCGAATCATTTCACAGTCATCTATTAGGAGAAAGAATGAGATGCCATCCAGATTGTTTGCATGCGAAACAGAGTGCTGATTTTCAATTTCAGAGCAAACAGACCTGAGAGTCCCCCTGTTTTGCTCAGTTTTTGGCAGACAGGTTTCCAGATCTTCCATTACCTCAGTTGACCATGTGGAGTGAGTAAGCTGGCTGTTTGTTAGGAATTTCCTCATCATTTGTTGTGTGATGTTATGATTATTCACAGTGAAATCGCCTAGCATTCCATTGTAGCTGAAAATAGTGTGGAAAAATTGTATCTACACAATACAGGACTGTAAAAATAATGTACAGTTGAGAAAAGCAGGTTACCTTCAATTGGCGCTGGTTTGATTGGTCATCATCTGTTAATTTCAAAAGCAGAATACCAGTAATAAAAGGGTGTTAACAAATATCGATTGTCATCGGATTGTCAACAATCATGAGGACATTATTTTGCAGAGATACTTTGACTGGTAGTTAGGCTAGAATAATCATAATATTCAAAACAATGATAAACACCCATGCCATAATACGCAAATGTCGATTTAACTTGAGAGCCAATATAGGTCATAAAAGGGGTGAAGAATATAAACATTAAAGAAGGCATGCTGTGTTTTGGACAGCCTGACCTCAAAACCTAGATCGCAAATCAGACAACAAGCATTTACATTGATTGTACACATATATATGCATATAAATTATTCACTTATGCCAAAGATTTGCATTTCTGTAACCATGGGCCATGGCTGTTTTTTAAACTTTTTCTTGTTCTGGCCATTGTAAATACAGAAACTTAGAACAATATTGAAAGTCATCAACGGGATCGATAACCAAATCCATACATGAATATGCATTACAGAATGTAATCCCTGTTCTGTCTGACTATTTGATGTGGCCTTACGCAGTACTGATTATACAGATGAAAGTACAAACGAAATCCATTGGATTGCTCATGAACCCTATGACCTCAGCATTTCCTGGGTCTTCTTCTGAATGACTTCTTCGAATGTTACAACAAGCTATGGTTTGTTTATGTAGCAGGCCATTGTTTATATAGCAGTGCATTGTCAAGGTGTGCAAGAAAATTAGTGCTCTAGTTATCCACACTTTTGGGCTGATTGACAGCCACTTATAATTATCGCTTCCGTATATTCACTTACATTTTTGTAAATCTAGTATTCAGATATTCAAATATCTAGAATCCCAAAGTAATCTACATTGTTGGGATTTAAATTTAGCTATTTCACAATGGCAAAATTAATAAAATTCAATTTCCACTTTTTATTAGATTATCACAAGTCTTCCAATGACAGCTAATATATAATTAGAAATTTAAATTCAATATTTGCCACAAATCAATTATGTAGATTTCGCTATTCTTAGCCAAGTCGCTAAAGTAAATTCTGTGTTTATTTTTATCCTGTTGTAATGGATCACATTTTTTTCTGAATCCAACTATTAGAAAACTCACCGCTCAAAACTGTAGCACCAGAAGGAGTAAACAGGTCCAAAGTCAAAAATCACATCTGCAAGATGACAAGCCATGTGGAAGTTCGGCGTGATGAATGCTTCCCCAAACTCTGCCTGAAGAGAGGTGCAGAATTGGAGAATCAGCCCATCTGCTAACGTTATATCAGCTTTAGAAACCACCTTCCTTGTGATAAGTTTTGTAGCGTGCACAAAAACCATCCACATGCGGTAATGTTTTTCAGGTAGCACTTCTCGTAGCGCAAGCGGACTGTAGATGAGGACCCAGTTCTTAAGTTGATCTGCGGTAAGAGACGAAAAGTTTGCAGCAATCTTTTTTGGAATTCTGCCAACGGATGACGGAACTCGGATTTTGTTGATTCCATTCTGGAGTGTCTCAAGTTTGTCACTTGGAATTATATGAGTTTTTATATAGTGTTTAGTCACGGTTTTTGCTATGCCGAGGTACATATTGTGCATGACATCTAAAATGGAGAGGAAAGATTTTTATTAATGTCAAAGAGGCTAACACTGTTTTGCTAGAGGTAACGCTGAAATCAACATGAACAGCGTTGGCATTGATCTTATGTGTCTATCATAAGGTCTTACACCTCCCAGGAATTTGGATAATCTACAACCAGGATTGATACATTGTGGTACCCCATAAAATCGCATCACCATGTTGCAACAGCACCAGAAGATTACAGGCATGTGGTATTTAACCATTCAAGTAAAGGAGGCATGACATGCTCCTATTTTTTATGATTATCTGAGATTCTACGGTTATTTTCAGCTCTCCAACCCTAGATGCATTTCATGGCCCGACTATAGTTATGGCGATTTGAATAGTGTTAAAGCATTCGAAGTGAGATATGTCTGGTGCATAAACTGATGATAAATACTACAAACCTATGGTGTGGTGCCTTATAGGGTCATGATACCTCAATCGGTACAGATCAGTCCAACGGCATCCATTGGCTTCTAGTCTTCTTTGGTCTGCCCTGTTGACTGCATGCTTTGACCGCTCAGCATCCTCTTTGTGCTTCACTGAGTCCCGTTTTCCCCACAAGTGTCTTTCAAAGCCACTGCTGTTTGCTTTAGTTTTTCCAGGACGTATCTCAATGCGTGGGAAAACTTTCATACACTTACTGCACCCTGCAAAAAAAGTCAAAAGGCAGATATTTTAGACAATCAATTCTATATTCAAAGTTGCGACTGCGTGCGCACCCAAGCGTGAGAAAAAATCAAAAGAATATTTCATTCAAAAACCTTAATTTCGCTTATAGTAAAAGCTGATAATCACACCATTTTTAGCTGGGTTGGGACACTCATAAAATTCGGTGTATAAAGTGTAAAGATCTGTTTGAATCAATGTCATGCAAACCATGCATTTAGCGTGGCATTTGATTTTAAGTTTTACAATAAAACTAAGTAAATACTGGTACTAATAATATTATTGGTGATGACGCAGGGGGTTGTTTTCAGTGTATTTAGTGCAATGAATATCAAACAGGGAAGTCTTTTACAGTTTATTATCAAAACGCCAGGTGAGGCATGAGGGTTTTCAATCTAATGTCTTAGTAAATCATCTGTGGGATCTGACACAGACCCATTAATTTTGTTTTCCTTATTGAAAAGAGCAGAATAGAGACGCAAATATAAACAATAATCAATGAAGTTTTCTACTGCGTAAGAGTATCCACACAAAGTAATGCAATTTTCAGCCCTTCTGTAAACCTGATAGGAATAAGAGGCTAAAATTTTCAATTTTTTTTAGATGCTGCCATTGAGCTTAAATCGTTGAATTGACCTAATTGGAATACAATTGAGTCTATGCAAAAATATATAAAAGCCAAATAAATTTTATTTACATGTATTTAGTTACTGCAAAGATTTTTAGTCAATATCTCTCGAAATTAGAAACTATAGCTAGACATTAATTTTAGCTACTTTAATTTCCAAGGGTGTGAAAATGCTTATATTTTCTAGTACTAACTTCATCTAAGGTGTCATCATTATATAAAGTACTTCACATCTTAATCATATTTTGTGACTTAATAATGCTGTTGGAAAATTAACTCACCATATTTTGAACTATAACTCATGAAGCCACAAAGTTTCCTAGTTGCAGGCAAATCAGAAGAAGATCCCAATATCCTTAAGCGATATATATTCCCAAAACGCGATGAGTCAGCCATTCTTATGCCGGTCTCAAGTCTTATGAAGTCATCAATCAGGGGACCGATAAATGTGTTGACGTTAAGTGAGGGCTCGTCCGGTCCTGGTAGAAGTCCTAACAACATAACATTGTCTTCTTTGAACCTTAATTCACGTGGGAGATTGGCCAGAACGAGATATATAGCACCGACAGGTTCAGTCGTATGCTTGAATGGCTGGAACCAGTCAATGTTTATGAGGCCGTACAAATTGTGATCATTTTCTAAATAGCCATCAGCTTCTTCTTTCCATAGTCTACCATCGTATATGTCTGCAAGCAGAGTACTGTCAATATTTCTTTTCCTCCATCTGTTGCACCGTGATACAAAGTCGCTGTGCCTCACAAATGTCTGCAAATATTCGCTGGCCGGCTTTAAGCAATACATATGCTTCGGTATATTGCTATTGCCTTGATAGAGCTGTGTATTGCATGGCTGGCGGAAACGTCGAATGTTGTGCTGCGGCCATTTCACATAGGTACATTTTCTTGCGTTAGGATTGATGCAAAACTCGTATGGGTAAATAGACTTGCATTTCGGGCATACCACATATTTATGAAAATCGTCCCTATCCAAATTGACAAGCTTTCTACACGTATGCAGGGTTTTCGGAATTATTTTAAGAAACGCAGATACGTCAAAGCTCAGAGCTTTCCCTAAAACTCCAATGAAGCAGACTATAAAGTGCATCACTGATGTGATTGCAGTATCAGATATTCCGGTGATTTTTTGCAACATCAGCAGGCCAACGATGAGTATCTGACGTAGCTTATTATATAAGTTAGGATCATTTCCTTCATTATCACCCCTGCAAAAGAAAGACATGCGCTGTAGATATCGACACGACATTATCTGGTAAACGATGATGCACTGGAAATTACTGGACAAATTTAACCTGTGGTACATGTAAGGCAGCACAATAAAGTACATTATCAATTTGAAGATGCAGCATTGTGAAAAGTTAACGTGGCAGTGATTCAATCAATTCAATTAAAGGGTCATGTGTACAACTACAAAAAGGCTACTTGAGTTCAACGTTGTAGGCCAAAGAAGTAACCTAATTGGGCTACAAACCTACTTGTCTGAAAATAAAACTAGATTTATATGCTTCCACCTTGCCCATATGATTCTTTCATTAATACATAAAAAAAGTGTGAAACAAATCAATAGCGGGTTAATTTAAATTTAGCGGTTTTAAATTGGCAAAATGTGAAATTATAACTCCAAAGAAAATTTTATTCCCACAGCGTATCTTCCCCGCATCGCCGTAATCCCAATATCTTGACGTTAGATAATAAATGCGTATAACGAAAAGAAAATAAAACCTACCCTGGTGCCTGCAGAGCTGCATTGTTACCATCGTCATTCGCCACCACTCGCATGCTGGCCTGCCGGTTCTCACATATCAGAGTACTTTTATGATTATAAAACGCGGTTTTTTTTAAAAGTTCACCGCACCCTCCTGGTACAGAGCAACGCTTAGGAAATCCACCTTTGTTTTCTGCCATCATTGATTTGTATACTGGTATGCTAATCATGAAAACTGATAACCAGATTGTGAGGCTATTATCTCCAACAAGCTGTTTTATAATGAATTATCCTGCCACGACAGTGCTGTGAAGCATCAGTCAAGCCTATCAATGACACTGGTGTGAAAAGACAACTTCAAAATATAGAATTAGAATTGAATGATGGCTATGTTCTATTCCAAACTTGGTATAGATTGTAATGCCTAGTTGAGCCTAAACCAAGCCTTGGGATAGATGCACTGTTCCTAAACTAAACCTGTACCATGTTAGTATATGCTAGAATATGAACCTGATTCATGCAGTGAAAGTTGCCTAGTTTTAAAGACTGAAGATTTGGAAACTTATCAAGAAGATTGAAGCTTTGAAATCTGAGATGGGAAGATCTGAA
>ERZ1740067.2509-NODE-2509-length-11116-cov-7.134075_pt1 | contig 11116 bp, 8 predicted proteins | sample MGYA00581736_ERZ1740067 | MGnify/ENA primary metagenome ERZ1740067 (study PRJEB43018, sample SAMN04849236) | marine metagenome | isolation source: floating plastic debris | place: Pacific Ocean | collected 2008-08-27 | study: EMG produced TPA metagenomics... | reverse complement strand
ATGCACTGCGGCGTGACGATCGTCCCGCCATTCACGACCACACTCAATCTGCTCATCACTCACCTGCCAAGGAGACCAAAAATGTCTGCAACCAACCTTGTTGATCTCGCCCGGGAACGCCGTATCCGTGCTTTGGCCACCCTCGAACATCGCGTGGATAACCTGTTCTACATCGCGGATCAAAAAATGCGCCGCCAAGAGCGCCGGGTTCGTCCGACCCCGCTTTTCGTAACCGTGCGAAAGACTGCACCGGTCATGTCTTTGGTCTACGATGTGGATCGCAAGGCCGCCTGATACGATCACTGGGTGGGGATCTGCCGTGGGGGCAGGCAGGGGCACGGGCTGAGAAATCGGCCCGTGCCTTTTTTTATTTGACGCGAAGTATAGCTGAACGAGACGGTTTACATTTATGTAAGGCTCTCTAACTTTATCCAAAGCCAGGGAGGTTGCCATGAAGCTGAAGGTCAACGGAACCGAGCATGAGGTGGATGTCGAAGAGGACATGCCACTGCTTTGGGTGCTGCGCGATGAATTGGGGATCACGGGGCCGAAATACGGTTGCGGGATTGCGCAATGCGGGGCGTGCACGGTGCATCTGGACGGGGTCGCGGCGAAGTCCTGTCAGGTTTGGGCTGTGGACGCGGTTGGCGTCGAGGTCACCACGATTGAAGGATTGGGCACGCCGGAGGCGCTGCACGCAGTGCAGGCGGCTTGGATCGAACACCAAGTGGCGCAATGCGGCTACTGCCAATCGGGGCAGATTATGCTGGCGGCGTCTTTGCTAAGCGATAGTCCCTCCCCCACGGACGACGAAATTGACGATGCGATGTCGGCGAACCTGTGCCGCTGCGGGACGTATCCCCGGATCAGAGCGGCTGTGAAGTCGGCAGCTGCGAAATTGCAGGAGGCGTGAGCATGGGACGTTTGAAAACCATTGCGCGGCGGACATTCCTGATCGGCTCGGCGGCTGTGATTGGGGGTGTGGCGTTTGGCGTTTACACCTACCGCAAGCCAGCCGCGAACCCGTTGGAGGATGGGTTGGCCCAAGGCGAAGCGGCGCTGACGCCTTATGTGAAGATCGATGCGGATGGGATCACGCTGATTACGCCGCGCGCGGATGTGGGCCAAGGCGCCTACATGGTGCAAGCCGCGTTGATCGCGGAAGAACTGGACGTGCGGCTGGACCAGATCACCGCTGATCCGGGCGTGCCGTCGGCTGCGTATTATAACGGCACCGTGGCGGCAGAAGGCTTCCCGCTCGCGGCAACCGATGACGGGCTGATCGCGCGCACGGGGCGCGGGGCGGCGGATGTCGCGGGCAAGTTGCTGGGGCTGCAGCTGACCGGCGGGTCGTCGACCGTGCCGGATGCGTTCGAGAAATTGCGCGTCGCAGGTGCCGTGGCGCGGGCGACGTTGCTACAGGCGGCGAGCGCGGAAACTGGTATTCCCGTAGACCAGTTGAGCACCAAGGACGGGGCTGTTGTGCTGCCCGATGAGAGCACGCTGGCCTATACGGCTTTGGCCGCAACGGCGGCTGGAATTGAGCCGGTGCAAGAGGTTGCGCTAAAGGACCCGTCAGAGTGGCGCTATATCGGCAAAGAGATGCAGCGGCTTGATATCGTTGCGAAATCCACTGGGACGCAAGAGTATGGTATTGATCTGCAAATGGACGGGATGGTCCATGCAACGGTGAAATGTAACCCGCGGATGGGCGGGGAGATGATCTCGTATGACGCGACCGAGGCGGAGGCCATGCGCGGCGTGAAGCGGGTTGTGCCGATCACCGGCGGTGTCGGTGTTTTAGCAGACATCACGTGTCGCGCGTTTCAAGCAGCCGAGGCTGTGACATTTGAATGGGGGGAGGCCCCCTACCCTGCGGATGACGCGGCGATGTGGGAGCAGGTCGCGGCGAGCTTTACGGCGGATCATCAGGACAGCCGGTTCAAGGACGAAGGCGATGTCGATGCGATGGAGGTTGCCGTCGAGGCGGAGTATCGCATCCCGCATCTGGCGCACGCTCCGCTGGAGCCGATGACGGCGACGGTGCTGTTGGATGGCGGGCGGCTGGATATCTGGACGGGCACGCAAATCCCGCGCTTCATGCAGGTCAATGCAGCGAAGCTGGCGGGGTTGGATGCCGCACAGGTGCATGTGCATGTGCTGGTGTCGGGCGGGAGTTTCGGGCGGCGGCTGGAGGATGATTACGTGCTGCAGGCGGTTGAGTTGGCAATGGCGGAACCGGGTGTGCCGATCAAGCTGACATGGTCGCGTGAAGAAGACATGGCGCATGACTTCCCGCGTCCCTTGCAGATGGCGCGGGCGCGTGGGGCGGTCTCGGGTGGACAGGTGACGGGCTTTGATCTGGGGATCGCAGCGCCGTCTGTCGCGGCGTCCCAGTTGGCGCGGTTGGGCCAGCCTGCGATGGGGCCGGATGTGGCGATTGTGGCTGGGGCGTGGGACCAACCCTACCGCATTCCCGATTACCGCGTGACGGGCTACCGTGTGCCGCCGATGGTGCCTGTCAGCTCGTGGCGGTCGGTGGGGGCGTCGGGCAACGGGTTCCTTCATGAGGGTTTCTTGGACGAGTTGCTCCACGCTGCGGGGGCGGATCCGTTGGACGAGCGTCTGCGACTTTGCTGGCATGAGCCGTCGCGCCGCGTTCTGGAGGCTGTGGGCGAGATGTCGAACTGGGGCGACGCGTTGCCGGAAGGGCGCGGGCGCGGTTTGGCGTTTACGCTGTCTTTCGGTGTACCGACAGCCGAAGTGGTCGAGGTCACGGCGACGGAACGGGGTATCCGGCTCGATCAGGTTTATGTCGCATGCGAAGTGGGCCGCGTGATTGATCCGGTGAATTTCGACAATCAGGTCAAAGGCGGCGTGATTTGGGGCCTTGGTCATGCGATGATGTCAGAGGTGACGTTCTCGGACGGGATGACCGAGCAGTTGAACTACGATGGCTATCCGGGGATGCGGATCTATCAGACGCCTGAGATTGAAGTGCGCGCGCTGGAAACGGACGCGCTGCGCGGGATCGGGGAGCCGAGCGTACCGCCGGCCGCGCCTGCATTGGCCAATGCGATCTTCGCCGCAACGGGGCAGCGGATCCGGGAGCTGCCGCTGAACAAATCGGTGGATTTCATCTAGCGCGCAGCAGGTGTGGTCTGGGCGGCGCGATCGTTGATCCATGTTGTGATCCGATCCAGCGCGCCCGGCGCATAGGCGTATCGTCCCGCAAACACAAAACGCAGCTGCGCATGCCAGGGCCATTGCGCGACCAGTTGCCAGTTATAGGGACCTGATCTGAGAAGACCGTGGGTCGCGTTCGGCAGAATGTCGATTTCTGTTGCCGGATGCGGGTTCTGCATCGTCTCGCGGTAGAGCGCGGCGTCGGTCTTGGCGTCCACGTTAAGATCCTCTGCGCCCCAAAGGGCAAGAAGCGGCAGGGTCATCTCAGCAATCTCTGCGCGCGCATCCGCAGCGCGGTTGCGTTGGATAAATGCCCAGCGCGGCGGGGTCAGGTTTGAAGCCGGATCATAGGATGCGGTGGGGGCAAAAACTGCATCGTCCTGCGATGCAAGATCTGCGACTGTCTGGGCGCTCTCTTGAGGTGTCATGCCTTCGCGCATCAGACGGGTGCGGGTGAAATACGCGCCCTGCTCTTGCCAGGAAACGGCAGCCCCGATGAGAACCAGAAAATCCGCGTCTTGCGCCGTCAGCCCCGGCAGCACCCAGCCTGCTTGAGAAAAGCCAAGCGCCCCGGTCGGGAGGTTCAAACGGTTTGACAGGGTCCCAAGCGCCGCACGGGGTTCGGCTTGTCGGTCTTGCATGGATTGCGCAAGCCAGTCGCCCTCGGACCCGCCAATGCCGGGCTTGTCCCACGCGGCAACTGCAATCCCGGCCTCTAGCAGCACATTGATGAACGGAGCGTATCCGTCGGCTGATGTGCGGTCTTGCGGGCCATCGCCATGAACCAGCGCGACCGCGGCTGTGGCGGGCACATCCGGCAGCCAAAGCGTGCCTTCAATCCGGGTGTCGCCTGCTGAAAACACAAAGGGCTCTTGCGCGGGTGCGTTCAGATCGTGGTCTGCCAGACGCAGGATCATACCAACGACAAGCAAGACAATGCTTACCGCTAAAAGTGTCAAAGGCCTGCGCCAGTCTCGTGTCATGTGGGATCCTGCCGCATGTGTTGTCTTTGGACATATGGCGCGCCGACAGGGCGATTTGAATATGTGCGCCCCAGTTTGCGGGGATCCTGCGCGGCCCTAGCGCAAATCGCACGCAGCGCGGCGCAGTCCTTGAGCGCATATTTTGCAGCTTTTTCATTCCAAACCCACGCTTTCTCTGCAAGGTTAACGCCTGATTAACCGTTCTGACCGAAGGGTTAAGCAGCGAAAGCAAAGGTGCGCGCGGACGATGCAGACGATTTATCCAGTTCTTTTATGTGGCGGCTCGGGCACGCGGCTGTGGCCGCTGTCGCGCAAGAGCTATCCTAAGCAGTTTGTGCGGCTGGTGGGCGATGAGAGCCTGTTCATGGCCTCGGCGCGGCGGTTTTCCGGACGGGCTGAGGGGCTGCATTTTGCGCGTCCTACAGTGCTGACCCATTCGGATTTTCGCTTTATCGTGACCGAGCAACTGGCCGAGGCCGGGATTGACCCGGGTGCTGTGCTGATTGAGCCGGAGGGCAAGAACACCGCCCCTGCGATCTTGGCAGCGGCGTTGCATCTGGCTGAGAAAGACCCCTCAGCCGTGATGCTGGTGGCCCCGTCGGATCACGTGGTGCCGGATGTAGAGGCCTTTCACCGGGCGGTTGCCAAGGGGATGGCGGCTGTGGATGACGGTGCTTTGGTCACCTTCGGGATCACGCCGGAACATCCTGAGACAGCCTATGGCTATCTGGAATTGGCGGAGGCCTGTAATGGGTCTGGCGACGCGATGCCTTTGACGCGCTTTGTCGAAAAGCCGGATGCGGAGGCGGCGGCGGCGATGTTGGCCGAAGGGCGGTATCTGTGGAACGCCGGAATTTTCCTGTGTGCGGTCGATGACATTATCGCCGCGTTCATGGCCCATGCGCCGGATTTGATGGCGCCGGTCAAGGCGGCGGTGGCACAGGCCGAGGTTGATCTGGGCTTTCTGCGCTTGGCGCCGACCGCGTGGGCGGGCTTGCGCGATGTGTCTGTGGACTATGCAGTGATGGAGAAGGCGGACCGCCTGGCAGTCGTGCCGTTCGATGCGCATTGGTCCGATCTGGGCGGCTGGGACGCGGTCTGGCGCGAAAGCGGTGGCGGGGTTGTGACAAGCGGTCCGGCAGAGGCGATAGATTGCGCGGAGACGTTGCTCAGGGCGGAAGCCGACGGCCAAGAGGTTGTCGGGATCGGGCTTGAGAACATCATGGTTGTGGCGATGCCGGATGCAGTTCTGGTGGCCGATATGCGCCGCGCGCAGGATGTGAAACGTGCGGTTGAGGTGTTGAAAGCCAAGGGGGCCTCCCAAGCTGAGCAAGCCGCCAAGGATCACCGGCCCTGGGGCTGGTTTGAGTGCCTGATGGCGGGGCCACGCTTTCAGGTGAAGCGGATTTCGGTGCATCCGGGGGCGGCGCTGAGTTTGCAAAGCCACGTGCACCGCTCGGAGCATTGGATCGTGGTTGAGGGGACCGCGAAGGTGACGGTTGAAGACGAGGTTCGGCTGATTACAGAGAACGAGTCTGTCTATATTCCGGTCGGCGCCAAACACCGGCTGGAGAACCCCGGCAAAGTGCCGATGGTGCTGATCGAGGTGCAGACGGGCGCTTATGTCGGCGAAGACGATATCGTGCGCTATGAGGACAATTATGCGCGGGGATGACCTTGCGCTCCCGCCCGTCTCGGCGCGCGCGGCGATTGTGCATGACTGGTTGCCGCTGGTCGGTGGGGCGGAGCGTGTGCTGGCGGATATGGTGCGGGTCTGTCCGAACTCGGAGATATTTACCACGTTTGATTTTTTAAGCGAGGCAGAGCGCGCGGAGGTGTCGCTGGGCGTGCCGGTGCATGCGAGCGGGTTGAACCGGTTGCCAATGGTGCAGCGGTATTACCGCAATTTGCTGATGGGCTGCACGCGGGCTGTCGAGGGGTTCGACGTGACCGGGCATGATGTGGTGCTGTCGTCTTCTGCGGCTTTTGCGAAGGGGGTTATTACGTCTCCGGAGCAAATGCATATCGGATACGTGCACTCCCCTGCCCGCTATGCGTGGGATTTGAGCCATGCGTATATCGGGGCGATGGGTGGCGTTGCTGCGCCTCTGAAGCGCGCGATTGCGCGGCGGATGATGCATCGGTTTCGGATGTGGGATGCGCGGACGGCGGCGGGGGTGGACACGTTTGTCGCGAACTCGGCGTTTATCGCGAAGCGGATCAAGAAGGTGTATCGGCGCGAGGCGGTGGTGATCCATCCGCCTGTGGATACGGCCGCGTTTACCATGGGCGGGGCGCGGGAGGATGTGTATGTGACAGCCTCGCGGATGGTGCCCTATAAGAACATCCCGATGATCGTGGCGGCCTTTGCGGAGCGTCCACATTTGAAGCTGCGGGTACTGGGCGACGGGCCGGATATGGGGCTTGTACGCAAACTGGCGGGGCCAAATGTTGAGGTTTGCGGCTATGTGGACGCGGAGCGGATGCGGGCCGAGATGCAGCGCGCCAAGGCGTTTGTGTTTGCGGCGAAAGAGGATTTCGGGATTGTTCCGGTGGAGGCGCAGGCTTGCGGAACACCGGTGATCTGTCTGGATGCAGGCGGCACGGCAGAGACGGTGCGGCCCTTGGGCGAGACGGCTCCGACAGGGGTCTGGTTTTCGGAACAGACGCGGGAGGCGTTGCTGGGTGCTGTCGATATGTTCGAAGCAGAAGGCGATGCGATACGCGCGGAGGATTGTCGGGCGAACGCGCTGCGGTTCAGTGCAGAGCGGTTCCGCGAGGAGTTGCGCGGGCTGATCTATGAGGTGGCGGGCGTTTAGGCGCCGACCACCTCGACCGTTTTACGGGACAAGGCTTTCACGGTTGGAAGATGCAGATCGATGCGGTCGGCCAGTGTTTCACGCGCGTCGAGATGCTTGGCGGCGGCTTCGGCGAAGGCTGTTGCTTCGAGCAGATCGGCGGGGGTGAACGCAAGCTCGGGCAGCGAGAAGAGGCCCAGCAGACCGCGCACCTTGCCCTGGTAGTCGAGGATCATGGCGGGGGTGCCTGCGCCCAGCGACGCGATACCAAGATGCATCCGGCCTGTGATGGCGAGATCGGCAAGGTGGCACAGGCGCTTGATATCGGTGGGGCGCACGGTTTCAGGCACAAAGTGGTGCGGGATGTCGTCGGGCAGATGGGCTGCGATCTGGGCCATGAACTGCGCATCCGAATGGGCGGGGCGATTGTCATGGGTCAGCAACAGGATCGCCGCGCGGGTCTTGCGCGACAGGGCCGCCATCGCCGCCGCATAGGCGCGCGCGGCGGTCGCAAGGTCAATGTCGGGGCGTTCCGCAATCAAGCTGAGCGGGTTGGCGTTGAGGATGACGACACGGCGGCCCTGCTCTTTCCAATCAGCCATCAGACGCTCGGCCCGTTGAGCGGCGGAAATGTCGCAATGGGCGGGGAGCGGGAGCAGGAAGGCGATGTCGGCTCCGCTTTCGACAGGCTTGCCGATGATTTTTGCAACGCGTGCGGCTGAGAGCGGTTCGCGGCAGAAGATTTTGAAATCGCGGCCATGTTTGGCGAGCCAGGTGACAATGCGCGGGTTCGCGGCCTCGGCAAAACTGAAGCCGGTGATGTGGGTGCGCACGCCGAGGCGGTGGGCCATATGGGCCAGATAGAGACGGCGAAAACTGCGGGATTCGGAGTAGCGGCCGTCGAGGATATCAGCGCCCAGCACGACAAAATCGGTGCAGGTGCCGAAGAGTTGGCCAAGAGCGCGGCAGGCTTTGGGGGACGGGACCCGCGCGAAATAGCCTTTGAGGCAAAGATGCTCGGTTCGCAGATAGGCGTAGCTGTCTGCGTCGCCGGGTTCGTGGCTGATGAGCGTGATACGGGCGTCAGGATGGGTGCTGCGCAGGCCTTGGACGGCGGCGTGGGTCATGGCGGCATCGCCCACGCTGCCCACGCCGGAAGTGATGAGGACGGCGATGTGCGGGGCGCGGCGTTTTTGCCCTTTGGCACCTTGGGCGAAGGTGACGGGCGCAAGGGCGCGGAGGATGGCATCGGAGGCGCGCCATGCGTGAGGTTTGAGGACGGTTTTGAGGCGGGTCATGTCGGGTCCTTTCTGAGGAGCGCGAGGACGGAAGGGTCGATACCGATCAGGCGACGGGTGGCGAGGATGCCGAGGACGCTGAGCGTTGCGAGGGCGGCGATGTTGGCGGAGGCGCAGCCGATGGCGCCGAAGCGGGGGATCAGGATCAGGTCGAGGATCAGGTTTATGGCGAGGGCGATCCAGAGGATGCGGGCGGCGGTTTTCTCGGCGTCGCAGAGGGTGAGGAGCAGGGTGCAGGGACCTGCGAGAAGCGTCAGGGCGACGGCGATCAGGTAGAGGCGTAGGACGGGGGCGGCGGCGATAAACTCGGGGCCGAAGAGCGACAGGAGGTGCGGGGCGAGGAGCCAGAGGGCTGCGAAGAGCGGGTGGCCGGACGTTACGATTATCAGCGTGTGTGTTCGGGTCTGGGCGATGAGCTGTGCGCGGTTTTGCTGGCCGTAAGCAGCGGCGAGTTTGGGTTTGAAATGCAACACAGCGACCATGCGCAGGAGGCCCAGCATCTCGGCCACGCGGGCGCAGACGCGGACCAGGGCCGTGTCGGTCGGGTCTGACAGAAGGCCAGTGAGCAGGACGTCGATGTGCTGACTGGCGAGGAAGCCGAAGGTGACGAGCGCGAGGGCGCGACCCGTGGCGAGCGGGGCGAGGTCTGTTGTTTTCAGCGTCTGCGGTAGCGTTTGGCGGATGGTGCCGGCGGCAAGGATGAGGGCGGCGGTGACGCTGGCGAGGGCGGCGGTGGTGTACAGGATCCCGGCTGCGCGCAGGTCTGCGGGGACGGGACCGAGCAGGAGGGTGGCGGCTCCGAGGGTGATCGCGACGGGAAAGACGATCTGGCTGGCAAGCATGGAGCGCAGGACGGCCCCTGCCCCAAGCACCCAGTTTTCAAGGAGCTTGCGCGCAAGCAGCAGCGGCAGGCTGATGGCGATAGCGAGGAAGGCGGCGTTGCCGGATTGCACGGTGAGGCAGACGGCGGCGAGAGTCGCAACAGTGGCAAGCGGGATCACGGCGCGGGCGGTTTGGCCGAGGGTGTTCTGCCAGATCGGCGAGGTGCGGGCATGGGCAGGACCGATACGGGCAAGGTCGCGCATGATGACTTGGTCCATTCCGAGCGAGAGCGCGAGGGTGACGAGCGCTCCGACAGAAATGGCGAGAGAGAGGGTGCCGTAGATTTCAGCGCCGAAGACGCGGGTGAGAGCGAGGGTTTGGATAAAGGTGAGACCGATGGCGCAGAGACGGACGGCAAGGGTTGCGGAGAGGCCGGTGATGAGGGGACGGCGGAGGAGATGCGTGGTCATGCGCGCGCCCTCCACGTGATGGCCGCGTAGGCCAGAAAGGCGGTTGCGAATTGCGGCGCGACGCCGTTGAGCGCACCGCGCAGGATAATGGTGATGAAGCCCATCGTGATGGAATAGAGCACAAGGTGATGCAGGGTCTGACGGGCTTGGGCGTTTCCTTCGATCCGGGCGGTCACTGCGCCGAGGGCGAGGAAGGTGAGCAGGACGCCGGGGATGCCAAAAGCCAGAAGTGCCTCGGCAGGTAGCGGGCTGGAGACGTTGGTGTAGGGATAGCCGAGCGTGGCGGAGACGAGCTCTCCGCTATCGGTAGGCTTGGCGGGCCAGAGGGCGCGCGGGACGAAAAACAGCAACACGCCTGCGTAATTGGCACCCCAGCGCAGGGGGGCGGTTTCGAGATAGACCAGCGTGTCGGCGAGCTGTTTGAAGCCGTCGAAATCGACGCGCAGCAGGTAGAGCGTCGGGTCGGTTTGGGCCATGATCTGGGCCATTTCGAGGACGCCCCTCTCGGCGTGGCCCAGCATTTTGACGGCCGGGAACAGCAGAAAGAGAAGCGGCGGGGCTGTGAGGGCGAGGGCCAGTTTGAGGCGGGGGGAGAACAGGTTGAGGCGGATAGAGAGAAGCGCGATGGCGCAGCCGAAGAGGGCAAAGCGCGGGAGCGCGGGCGGGTAATTGAAGCTGAGGCAGGTCGCGGCGGCGAGCGCTGTGAGCGCGAGGGTCGGGCCTTGGGTCGGCCGTGGCTGGGCGAGCAGATAGAGGCAGAGGACGAAGGTCAGCAGGCTGAGCGCGCGGCCGATATAGATGAGCTGGGAGGTCAGGCTGTTTGTCGCGCCGTCAAGAAAGCTGCTGCGGAGCACAAATAGGTTGCCGGGGCCGATCAGGGCCGCGATGGCGATGCTGATGAGGGTGAGTGCGAAAGCCCAGCGGTGAAGGGACTTGTCGGGGAGTTGGGGCACTTGGCGTGGCTTTGTCTGGCGCGCGGACAGGCGGGCGATGGTGTAGCAAAGCAGTGCTGTGGCAATCAACGCATAGGTGTGGTTGAGCGTCTGCGCGCTATAGCTGCCGCCCCAGGGGAAGGTCTGGTGTGCGATTTGCAGGCGCGCGGGGATGGCGAGGAAAAACAGAAAGAAGAACGCGATCAGGAAGTCGATGCCCCCTGCCCGGCGGTCGAGGATTGCAGCACTCCAGAGGGCGGCGGTGGCCGTCAGGCAGAGGAGCGCTGTGGTCGCGATTGGGGTGTTGAGCACGCCGCATAGAACGGTCAGCGCAAGGGTTGTCAGCCCGGTCAGGCGCATCAGGCGCAACAACAGTTCAGGCATGCGCAAGCTCCTGAAAAAGCGCGTCCCACCGCGCCGCGATCCGGGGCAGCGCAAAGGGCATGGCCTTTGGCCTTTGGGCCGCGCGAAACCGACAAAGCACGTCTGGGTTTGCAAGAAAGCTTTGCAACAGCCGGGTGACCGCGGGCTGATCGTGCTCGGCCGCGAGGCCGGGCGCGTCCTGCAGGCTCGCGCGTGGGCCAATAAGGTCGCAGGCCATAACACCGCCGCCGGTGGCGACCGCAT
>ERZ1740067.2508-NODE-2508-length-11117-cov-6.610016_pt1 | contig 11117 bp, 11 predicted proteins | sample MGYA00581736_ERZ1740067 | MGnify/ENA primary metagenome ERZ1740067 (study PRJEB43018, sample SAMN04849236) | marine metagenome | isolation source: floating plastic debris | place: Pacific Ocean | collected 2008-08-27 | study: EMG produced TPA metagenomics... | reverse complement strand
GTGCTGTCACGGGGGAATCCTTCCCTAAACCTGTGATCAAATTCTTGAGAATTTCGAGGAAGCGACGGGGCCAGTGAAAGCCAGCCCCGTGCTGTTGGATCTTACCGGAAGAGCGACAGGATCGACTGTGGCGCCTGGTTTGCGATCGACAAGGACTGCGTACCAAGCTGCTGTTGAACCTGAAGGGCTTGCAGGCGGGCCGACGTCTCTTCCATGTCGGCGTCAACGAGCGAGCCGATGCCGGTTTTCAGAGAGTCTGTCAGCTTGCTGATAAAGTCTGACTGCGTTTCGATCCGCCCTTGCGCAGAACCGAAAGATGCCGAGCTGTCGATCGAGTTCTGGATCAGATTCTCGATATTGGCCAAGGCTGCATCAGCACCCCCATTCGTGGTCACGTCCAAGGTATCCAGGCCAAACAGACCACCAGACGCTTCACCACCTGCGCGACCGGCGATTGCAATCGCCTTGGAGGTGCCGGTGTCGTTGTCAACTTTGATCATCCAATCGCCGCTGTCGTTCTGCGCAACCTTGGTTGTGACACCTTCGATACCAGCGCCGTCAACTGCGGTTTTCAGACCTTTGACAACGTCCTCAAACGTTTCGCCCTTACCGGCGACATAGCTGAGTGTCTGGTCCCCGACGGTCAATTTGTAACCATCGCCCTCGTTAACGGTTGCGGACGAACCAAAGGTGACATTTTCGGCACGTTCATCAATCGTGCCACCTGCAAGCGTGACATCACCTGCGCCCGTACCATCGGTCGATAGCGTTGCGGTTACTTCGACTGACTCAAAAGCACGCGTCGAGTTCACAGAAACCACCGCACCAGACACGCTGGCGTTGATGTCTTCCAGGCCCAACGCATTGATGCGTGCCGAAATCGTTGCAGCCGCTGCATCCTGATCACCGGAGAGTTCGCCTGCGCTGATCACCAACGATGTGCCGGCAATATCAAAGGTGAGACCTTCTTGGCTATAATCAGCATCTGCCGTCATGGTAAGCGTTGCTGCGTTGGCGGTATTTGTAGCTGTCGCAGCACTTCGGGTACCGTTCGTCGATAGGTCCGTCCCCGCCCCATACTTGCCCGTATCGGTGGTCATGTCAGCGCGCTGCACCTTGATGTTTTGCGCTTCAACGCTGCCATCACCACTCCGGTCGAGCGAGGAAAGGACATTCACATCCTCGTTGCCTTTCAGCATATTCAGGCCGTTGAACTGGGCCGCATTCACAACCGATGAGATTTGATTGCGAAGTGCTGTGATATCCGTCTGAATTTTCTCGCGATCGACGTTTTCTTCCTGTGCGGCAACGACCTTACCTTTGATCTGCGTCAGCAGGTCGGTCACGGTTTCAGAACCTTGGCGCGCCACTGCGACAGTTGATTCACCAAGCGAAAGGCTTTCAGAGATTGCCTTGAAGCCGCTCACGTCGGATTCCATCACTTTTGAGATTGCCCAGACCGCAGCGTTGTCTTTCGCCGTGGCCACCGATTTACCGGTCGAGATTTCGTTTTGCGTCTTCGCCAGATCGCCGTTGATCGACTTCAGCGTTTGAAGCGCGACCATCGCGCTGTTGTTCGTCAGAATACTAGACATAGGTGCCTATCCTTTTGTTTTGAACGCTTTGCGCCCGTTTGAAGAGTCGGCCCGAAAACCGAAGATCTGCCATTCTGACACTCAAGTTGTCCCGCTTGGCGGGGCATAGCATCCGTTTTGGCTGCCGGATCACTATGAAAGGGAAAGTCCTAATAGAACTCTAAGCAAGGCTTTGAAGTTATTTAGGATTTTAGTCGAAATCGCGACTTATGAGCGTTTCTCAAGATCGTGCTTTCGGGGCTGCCTTAATGCTGAACGATCGCCATTCGCGCCATAGGTTTGCAGTGGCGCGCCGGCGCCGCTTATCGCATTGATCCGCCGAATTGCGCTACGAAGGCCACGCATCGCAGCGCCCAGCAGGGCATGATTCTGATTCGACACAAAGCGAAGCCGCGCGTGCGCATGTGGATCAAGCGCCCTCACATTAGGTATCATCGCCTCTTTTTCGCGCGCGATCTGTGTCAGCGCGCCAAGATCACCCCCAAGCAGAACATCGCGTTCAGTCTTGAGAAGTGTGTTCATCTTTTGTTCAGTGGCGGTCATTTCGAACGTTCCTTCAATGCGTTGAAAATTGTCTCGGACAGGCCGATTCCACCTGCGCGGACCATTTCTTTCGCTTGCGCGTCGCGCAGGAAAGAGCCGAACTGGTCTTCGCCAATCCCCCCTCCGAATGTCTCGCGAGGCTTACCGACGCCGGCAGATTTGAGCATTTCGGACAAGAACGTTGCCTCAAGATCATCGGCCACTTTGCGCAACCGAATGGTCTGGTCGGGCGTTACGGCTTTCGGGCCAGCACCAATCGCATCCGTCATTTTCCGATACCTCAAATCGTCTGTATTTCGACGACTCTTGCCCGACAGAGGTAAAGAAAATGGTAACGGTCACAGGTCATAAGGGCGTCTGAAATACGGAGCAAAGATGCAGCTACATTCATTGATCGACCCGTCGGCGACACCGTCGAAAGAGGATTTGACCACTTTCCCGATTACGGTGGTCGGGGACGCTGATCGCAAAGATGCCATCGTTGACATGTTCACGGTTGAGATGCCGGAGGTTGAGGTTTCGACGGAGTCTGCAGATCAACCGCATATTCAAATGCAGCAAAGCATTGTACGGCCAGAATCGACTGCAAGCCACTTGGTGTCCGCCTGGTTGGTTGAGGGAACAGAGGTGCCAAAGAACATCACTCCAGCGGCGGAAGAACGCCCGTCGCCAGGGAACAATACAGACGTTGTCTTGAACAAAGAAGGTACCCTGATCGCCGCGGCGGTTTCTGGAGAGTTGAAGCCAATACTGGCTAAGTCGAAAACGCCGGACGGGATAGAGACGACCAAAACCAACGAGATTCAAACGGCTCGTGCGGATGCGGCTAAAACCCCTTTGGTCGCAGGGAGTGTGTCACCAAGCGAAGCTGATAGATCACAATCGTTGCCCCGCAACATCGCTGAGACGCCGGTTGATCGGACAACGACGCTTTTGCATGCAAGCCCGATCGCTTCGTCACAGCCCTTTGTTGTGGCGACGCCTCTTGAGGTTGCATCGAATATGCCCGCGACAAACACTGAGATGGTGGGGCGTACTGATGGAAGAAATGCGCTTCAAATCTTTCAAGATCAGGCATCAATGCCCCAGCAAGACGATACTGCAAAGACACAACGATCTGCTATGTATGAGACGACATCTGGCGAACGGACCGCCGCGCCGTTGGACAGTCTACGCCAGCCGGAGCCACTTGTGCAAAAGCCGATGCTGAAACAGGCCAAAGTGGTAGTTGAAACGACCACGCCTGATACGGGATCAAAAACTCCTGAAGAGCCCAAGGCAAGCCTTTCACAAACACAAAACGCTTTGACCCGGCCTCAGCCTGCACAGATGGCTCATGGCCCTGCAGAGGACATATCTGCCGTCTCCGATGCAGATTTCGAAGCGAAGATGCTTTCGGAGCGAACGGTGGGATTAGAGGTTGCTCAGGCCGGAGAGATGCGTCGGGCAGAAGCGTCAGCATCAAGTCCGCTACAAATGCGTCCTGAGGCGCAGCGAGCTGTCGTCGCGCAGTTGGCACAGGTGAACCTGAAGCCGGATCAACCCGTTGAACTGCGCCTTGATCCTCAGGAACTGGGTCAGGTGCGCATGGTTTTGTCATCTCACGATCAAAGCCTAACCCTTGTGATGAGCGCTGAGCGACCCGAAACGTTGGACCTCATGCGTCGACATATCGACCAACTCGCACAGGAGTTTCACGAAATGGGATATACGGATCTAAACTTCAGTTTTGCAGATCAGCAGGCATCGTCGGATCAGCATGAGGATGGCACAAAACAGCACATGCAAAGCGCTGAGTATGCGGAGGATGACATCAAACCGCAGGTTTTGAGGTTGGAATCGACCGCCGGTCTGGACATCCGAATTTAGGAGAAATCAAATGGACGTAACACAAACGACAACGGCCGCCGCGCCTCAGACGGGATCCAACGCTGTCGAGGCAAGTCAGAAGACTGTTATCAGTTCTGACTTTGAGACATTCCTTACAATGCTGACCGCACAGATGGAGAATCAGGATCCGCTGAACCCGGTTGACTCTACTGACTACGCCACGCAGCTGGCAACGTTTTCGGGGGTAGAGCAGCAGGTGCAGACCAATGATCTGCTCAAATCATTGAGCGGCCAAATGGGTGTTATGGGAATGGCACAACTGTCGGGTTGGGTCGGTATGGAAGGGCGCGCGACTGTTCCCGTGCCCTTTGATGGCAGTCCGATCACCCTTGATCCTGCGCCGCGCAATACGGCAGATCAGGCCTTTCTTGTGGTGCGCGACGAAACCGGAGCCGAGGTGCAGCGGTCCCAACTTGATCTGTCCGGCGGGACGATGGATTGGGCGGGCGTCGGACCTGATGGCACCGCGTTGCCTTATGCGACCTACAGTTTTGAGGTTGAAAGCCGGGCAGAGGGTGCGGTGATCGGCTCTGATCCGGTGGCCGTGTATGCAGAGATACACGAGGCGCGGATGGAGCAGGGGCAGACCGTCCTGATTTTCGAAGGAGGCTCGAAACTACCCGCGGACGAGGTCATGGCAATCCGCAAAGGTAGCTAAAAGGAAAGCGCTGCGAACACGGATAAACCACCAACAATCAGCCCGGCGGATGCCCAAAACACCGGCGCCCAGGTCTGTTTCGGGGCTTCATGTGTTGGTGTGCCAGCTTGCCGGATCAAAGCGGCTTCCGCCATCTGCGGAAGGCGCGGCCCAAACCGTGCAAGCACACGGGCTGTCTTTGCAAGGTCTGAGAAAAGTGCCTTTGGTCCGATGCTTTCTTTGATATAATCTTCAACAATCGGACGCGCGACTTCCCAGATATTGATGTGCGGGTTCAGCGTTCGCGCCACGCCTTCGACAACGACCATCGTACGTTGCAGCAAGATCAATTCGGTTCTTGTTTCCATGCCGAACCGTTCGGTCACTTCGAACAAGTATGTCAGTAGCCGCGCCATAGAAATACGCGTCGCATCCATGCCGAAAATCGGCTCTCCGACAGCGCGAAGGGCGCGGGCAAATTCATCAACATCCATATGCGCTGGAACGTATCCAGCCTCAAAATGTACCTCGGCAACGCGTTTATAGTCTTTGCGGATAAAGCCGAACAGAATCTCGGCGTAGACACGGCGGGTATATTCGTCGATCCGGCCCATGATCCCGAAATCATAAGCGATGATATCGCCATTGGCGGCAATCTTGAGGTTGCCCTGATGCATGTCCCCGTGAAAATATCCGTCGCGCAGCGCATGGCTGAGAAACAGTTGCAAAATGCGTTCACCCAGAATGCGGCGATCGTGTCCGGCGGCGTCAATAGCGACCACGTCGCCCGCGGGAATACCCTCGGCCCAGCCCAGCGTCATGACGCGTTTGGCCGATAAGTCCCACTTGACCGTTGGCAGCTGAAAGCCGGCGTCTTTACTCGTGTTCGCTGCATATTCCGCAGCGGCAGAGCTTTCCAGTCGCAGATCCAACTCTCCCATGACCACGCCTTCGAAATGGGTGATCACGTCCATCGGTTTAAGCCGCCGGGACGAGGGCGACAGAAGCTCAACCAGCTTTGCAGCCAAGTAGAACGCGTCGATGTCTTTGCGAAACGCGCGCTCGATCTTTGGGCGCAGAACTTTGATTGCAACGTCTTCGCCGGTCTCAATCAGTTTCGCCTTATGCACCTGCGCGATGGAGGCTGCCGCAACAGGTTCGCTGAATGCGGCAAAAACCTGATCGACCGGTAATTCCAACTCGCGTTCGATCTCGCGTTTGGCTTCCGCGGTTGAGAACGGCGGCAGCTTGTCTTGCAAGACCCGTAGCTGGATCGCCAACTCATCACCGACGACATCAGGCCGTGTGGAAAGCACTTGCCCGAACTTGATGTAAGCTGGCCCCAGCGCCGTGAGCGCGCGGGTGGCAGGTGGCATCGAAGGATCGCCCTTCAGGCCAAGCCATTTGAATGGCCATCCCAGAATACGTGCAACCAGCCGCAAACTTGGCGGTGCTTGAAACGCATCCAGCACGACGCCCATAGCGCCTGTTCGTTCCAAAGTCGCGCCTGTTCGGATCAGACGCCAAATATTGTGAGGGCCGCGCATCGGTTAGAGCTTCCAACCCGAGTGAAGCGCTGCGATGCCCATCGACAGATTGCGATACTTCGCATTTTCGAACCCGGCCTCGCGGACCATGCCAAGGAAGGTGTCTTGATCCGGGAAGTTACGGATTGATTCGACCAGATATTGATAGCTGTCGCGGTCATTGGCGATCATCTGACCCATGCGCGGAATCACGTTGAACGAATAAAGATCATACGCCTTCTGCATCATGTCATTGGGGATCTGACTGAACTCCAGCACCATCAACCGCCCGCCGGGTTTGAGCACGCGGAACGCTTCATTCAAGGCGTCTTGCGGGCGGGTGACGTTTCGGATGCCAAAGCTGATCGTGTAGACATCAAAGGTGTTGTCCTCGAACGGCAGCGTCATCGCGTCACCTACGACCCAGTCAAGGCTGTCCGACATCGACGCAGCCTCGGCCCGTTTGCGTCCCTCCACCAACATGTCTTCTGTCAAATCCAGAACCGTCGCATGTCCGCGCCCCGCGCGTTTTAGAAACCGGAACGAGATGTCGCCGGTACCGCCCGCCACATCCAGCAGCTTTTGCCCCGCGCGCGGAGCCAGCCAATCCATCATCGCATCTTTCCAAAGGCGGTGGATACCGACAGACATCACATCGTTCATCACGTCATAACGCGACGCGACGCTGGAAAAGACGCCCTGCACCCGCCCCGCCTTTTCCGTTTCCGGAACGGTCTCAAAGCCAAAATGCGTGGTGTTTTCAGGTTTGTCGGTCATAGGGTCTTGCCGTCCTTGCATCTGCTCTTTCTTATAGAGCGTCCCGGGCGCGTTACAATGTGCGCTCCTGCTAAGGAAGTGCGACATGCCCGAATTACCAGAGGTCGAGACAGTGCGCCGCGGATTGCTGCCCGTGATGGAGGGGCAGCGCATCGCGCATGCCGATATCCGCAGGCCCGATCTGCGCTGGCCGTTTCCTGAAAACATGGCTGAACGGCTGACCGGTAAGACGGTGACTGCGCTAAGGCGGCGGTCAAAATACATCCTTGCCGATCTGGATAGCGGCGAGAGTCTGATCATCCATCTCGGTATGTCTGGACGGATGCTGATCTCGGGTCAGAAGGTGGGCGAATTCCATCACCCGCATCCCGTGCCCGAAAAGCACGACCATGTTGTCCTTGGTATGGCAAACGGTGGGCGTGTCACGTTTAACGATGCACGCCGCTTTGGCGCGATGGATTTGACGGATACCGACCGGCTGGACGATCATTGGCTGATCGCCCCCATCGGCCCTGAGCCTTTGGGCAATGTGTTCAATGAAAGCTATCTGGCTGCACGCTTGCAGGGCCGAAACACCCCGATCAAGTCCGCGCTTCTGGATCAGAGAATCGTCGCCGGATTGGGCAATATCTACGTCTGCGAGGTGCTCCACCGCGCGAAAATCTCACCAAAGCGCAAAGCGGGAAACTTATCTGCCAAGCGCGCGGGAGCGTTGGTTCCCATCATTCGCGACGTACTTGCCGAAGCGATCGAGGCGGGCGGGTCATCCTTGCGCGATTACCGTCAAACCGATGGGGAACTTGGATATTTTCAACACACGTTCCGGGTCTATGACCGTGAAGGCGCCCCTTGCGTCACCGAAGGTTGCGACGGAACGGTGCAGCGAATCGTGCAGTCGGGGCGCTCCAGTTTCTACTGTGCGCAATGCCAAAGATAGCTTGAACACACTATCGAGGCTGCTAAGCCTTGGGGCTTAAGTTCAACAGCGACAGGCCCGCCCAATGGCATTTGAAACCATCATCGTTGAGGTCGAAGACCACGTTTCCCTGATCCGGCTCAATCGTCCGGACGCGCTTAATGCGCTTAACAGCAAGCTGCTGTCAGAACTGAGCCAGGCGCTGCAAGAAGCTGAGGCGAACGATAAGGTGCGCTGCGTCGTGCTGACCGGGTCAGAAAAGGCGTTTGCCGCCGGCGCAGATATCAAAGAGATGTCCGAGAAGACATTTGTCGAGGTGTTCACGACCGATCTATTTGCCGATGACGCTGAGCAAATCCTGAAATGCCGTAAGCCGATTATCGCAGCTGTTGCAGGTTACGCGCTTGGCGGTGGCTGTGAGCTGGCGATGATGTGCGATTTCATCATTGCCGCTGATACCGCCAAGTTCGGTCAGCCCGAGATCAACCTTGGTGTTGTCGCAGGCCTTGGCGGGTCTCAGCGGCTGACCCGTTTTGTCGGTAAATCCAAGTCTATGGAGATGCATCTGACAGGCCGCTTTATGGATGCCGAGGAGGCGGAGCGCAGCGGGCTTGTCAGCCGTGTCGTGCCTGCCAAAAAACTCATGGAAGAGGCGATGTCCGCGGCGCAAAAGATCACCGAAAAATCGATGCTCACGGCTATGGTCGTCAAAGAGTGCGTGAACCGCTCGTACGAGACGACGCTGCGCGAAGGGTTGCTCTTTGAGCGCCGCGCGTTCCATTCGCTTTTTGCGACCGAGGACCAGACCGAAGGCATGGCTGCGTTCCTTGACAAACGCGAAGCACAGTTTCGCGACAAATAGACAGGACAACCCTGTTGACTTGACCGCGAGTCGGTCTTAGAGACGCGACTTCAGATTATCACGAACCCGAAAAGTGGGACGTTGCACATGGCAAATTCGCCTCAAGCTAAAAAACGCGCGCGTCAGAACGAACGCCGCTTCGCCGTCAACAAAGCGCGTCGTTCGCGCATCCGCACCTTCCTGCGTAAAGTGGAAGAAGCGATTGCGTCTGGTGACAAGGATGCGGCAAGCACAGCGCTTCAGCAGGCACAGCCTGAACTCATGCGTGGTGTCACCAAAGGCATCCTGCACAAGAACACCGTCGCGCGGAAAATGTCGCGCTTGTCGTCGCGCGTCAAAGCGATTGGCTGAGACCGATTCCTTTCGGTAATGGTTAACAACGCGGTCTTCGGGCCGCGTTTTTTGTTTTTGGCGTTCGTTGCAATTTTGTCGTGAAAATCAGGTATCGCAACGGCTTGCCAGATTCGATTTCAGCTTTGTTTGAGTCAATAGAAAAGCGTTGTTGATCGGCTTGGTCCACGCTTGCTAGCTATAGTACATCGATTCACATCGTCCTTGGGGGGACACCACACCGGATCACAAGGTTGGCTTTGCCGATCACATGCGACGCGCGGGTAAACTGGCCAGAGGCATAAGTCAGCTCCCGATGCGACGCTCTGTATTTCAGAGCGCCGGAGGCCTGTCCAAACACCCGATTGAGGGATGAGCAGGGAGACCTGTCATTCAAAGACCGCCCCTATTTCGGGGTAGCATCTGAGCATCTTTGTTCAGGGCGTAGGGTAGTCTTTGTCGATTGTGATTGTCGAACGAGAGTCTGCGTTGCGGCAGGCACACTGTGGGACAACGAAAGTTTGAGGAACAAATGACTGACGAGAAATGGGGACAAGTTCGGGTTAATTTGGTTAAAACGGTAGGTCAGAATAACTACAAAAACTGGATTGAACCCTTAGAATTTTCGGAGCTGCAAGACGGGATTGCGACGTTCTTCGTGCCGACAAACTTCATGGGGAATTACGTCTCCCAGAATTTCGGCGATCAAATCTTGTATCAGCTGACGACTGCGGGCGAAGTTGTGCAGCGTGTCGTCTTTCAGGTTCCTGCAAATCAAACGACAAAACCTCAGTCTGTGAAACCCGCCGTGGCCGCCGTTGCAAAACCCGTTCGCGGTGAGGTTCCCGGCGCCCCGCTCGACAAACGGTTTCGTTTTGAAACCTTTGTTGTCGGCAAGCCTAACGAACTAGCCCATGCCGCTGCAAAGCGCGTTGCCGAAGGCGGCCCAGTCACGTTTAATCCGCTCTTTCTTTACGGTGGTGTTGGCCTTGGTAAGACCCATTTGATGCATGCGATTGCCCATGAGCTGCAAGAGCGCAAGCCTGAGCTGAATGTTGTCTATCTGTCGGCTGAGCAATTCATGTATCGTTTCGTTCAAGCTCTGCGCGAAAAGCGCATGATGGATTTCAAATCGCTTTTTCGATCGGTTGACGTGCTGATGGTCGACGATGTGCAATTCATCGCAGGCAAGGAAAGCACGCAAGAAGAGTTCTTCCACACGTTCAATGCGCTTGTGGACCAGCACAAGCAGATCATCATCTCGGCTGATCGCGCGCCGGGAGAGATCAAGGATATGGAAGACAGGATCAAGTCGCGCCTGCAATGCGGTTTGGTCGTTGACCTTCACCCAACCGACTTTGAGTTGCGCCTTGGGGTGCTTCAGTCGAAAGTCGATCAATACAGCGCCCAATACCCTGGCCTTGAGCTGGATGAAGGCGTGCTCGATTTCCTCGCGCATCGCATTTCGACAAATGTGCGCGTGCTGGAGGGCGCATTGACCCGTCTTTTTGCCTTTGCGTCGCTTGTTGGTCGCCCGATCACCCTCGAACTGGCACAGGATTGTCTTGCTGACGTGTTGCGTGCATCGGACCGCAAGATCACAGTCGAAGAGATTCAGCGCCGCGTATCCGAGCATTACAACATCCGCTTGTCAGACATGATCGGCCCCAAGCGCCTGCGTAGCTACGCGCGTCCGCGTCAGGTCGCGATGTATTTGTGCAAGCAACTCACGACTCGGTCTTTGCCAGAAATCGGGCGTCGTTTTGGTGGACGCGACCATACAACGGTCATGCATGGCGTGAAGCGCATCGAAGAGTTGAAGGGTCAAGACAGCCAAATCGCTGATGATATCGAACTCCTGCGACGTGCCTTAGAGGCCTGATAGGCTTGACGCTTTTACGTTAACCCATGATGGTCGCATGAAAGGACTTGAGCCGCAGGGCGAAGGTGCTACTTTCGCCGTCCGGTCATCGCAGGAGCTTGGAATGAAGATCAGTATGGAACGCGGCGCGCTGCTCAAAGCAGTCGCTCAGGCGCAATC
>ERZ1740067.2507-NODE-2507-length-11117-cov-7.394142_pt1 | contig 11117 bp, 9 predicted proteins | sample MGYA00581736_ERZ1740067 | MGnify/ENA primary metagenome ERZ1740067 (study PRJEB43018, sample SAMN04849236) | marine metagenome | isolation source: floating plastic debris | place: Pacific Ocean | collected 2008-08-27 | study: EMG produced TPA metagenomics... | reverse complement strand
CATCATTCACACCCGATTGCGCCGCGATGGTCTCGACCCCGTCGAGCTTGCCAATGGGGTCAGCGCCGATATTGCCCAACACATTGATCTCACCCAGGCACGGCTCGATCAGGGCCAGCGTGGTGTTGATCACATCCGCGTCGCCCGACGACAGCGTATTGCAATCCAGCAGGTCAAAGGCGCTGTCATCCGCAAACTCGAACCCCATCTTCGTCGCGGCTGCCATCGACACTGCCGTCGGTGTCAGGCCGGCACCAAAGTGACCGAGCACGACGTCGTTATCCTTTGCATAGTCCGCCAGTTCCGCCATGTTCGAATATGGCGCGTCGCCGGATGCCGCCAGCACGAACGGATAGGTCAGAAAGATGCCGATGGGCGTAAAACTGTCCTCTTCGATCCCGATGTCGATCTTGGGACCCACAACCGGCACACCGATCACAAACGACCCGATGACCGACCCGTCATTGGGCGCTTCAAGAACTTCGAGCGCGCCGGGGAACGGCCCATCACCACCGCCTGGGCGGTTAACGACTGTGGCCGGTTGGCCTGTCGCCTCGGCCATGTCAGCGGCGATCATGCGGGTCAGGATATCCTCGAAATCACCCGGAGGCCACGGGACGATAAACTGCACAGGCCCCGTCGGGTATTCTGCCAACGCGGGGCTGGCCAGCGCGGCCACGGCAAAGGCCGCTGATGTCAAAAGCTTTTTCATGGTTCTTCTCCCTGTTGTTTTGCTTTTGGTGGTCAATGTTCGAACCTGCGCTGGCGCAGGCTGGTGACAAAAGTGAAGGCGAGAACGCAGAGGATCACAACAAAAAGCGTGCCTGAAACAGGCCGGTTGACCAGATCAAAGACGGTTTTGATCTGGCTTGATCCCGCGGTGAGCTTGTCGATCATGATCGATCCGAGCACGAGGCCCAGCACAATTGGCACCAGCGGCCAGTCGAGGCGGCGCAGGATATAGCCCAGAAATCCAAAGCCAGCGGCGAACATGCAGTCGGTGAACGAATTGCGGATCGAGAACACGCCGACAAAGGCGAGGATCAGGATGAACGCGCCCAGCAAGCGGTTGGGGACGTAGATGATCCGGGCGATCCACCTGGTCGAGATCAGCAGCGTGAGCACCACCAGCACGTTGATGATCAGCAGCGCGATGAACAGCGAGAACAGGAAATCGGCGTTGTTCTCAAAGATGTCCGGCCCCGGCTTGATCCCTGCGTCAAAGAACACGACCATCATCATGGCCGTCAGTGCCTCGCCCGGCACACCCAGCGCCAGCAGGGGCACCATGGCGGCGGCAGGCACGGCGTTATTGCTGGCCTCCGACGCGATCAGGCCGTCTGGCGCGCCGCGCCCGAATTTCCCCGGCTCTGTCGACAGCGCCCGCGCGGTCGCGTAACTGAAGAACTGCGCCACGAACTCACCCACGCCAGGAATGATGCCTATGACGGTGCCGTAGCCCGCGCTGATGGTCACAACCGCCGGGTGCTGTTTCAGCTCACCGAAGCCGCGCAAGAGGCCGCCGCGCAAGCGCGCCTCGGGCGGGTCGGCATCCTTGCCGGTGAGCAGGAACAGGGCTTGGCTGATCGCAAAAATCCCAACGATGACAACGATCAGGTTGAACCCGGGATAGAGGTAATCGATGCCAAACGTATATCGGTCGATCTGCTTGAGCGACTGTCGCCCGATCATCGCGATCAGCACGCCAAACGCAAACAGCAGCGCTGCGATCCCCATGTTGCGCCGGTGTGCTGCGATCAGCAGCACTGCGCCGAGTGCGGCAGCCATAAAGATATCCCGCTGTCCAAAGAGCGCACCCAGATCGCGCAAGTAGGGTCCAAAGACCATCAGCGCCGAGAGCCCAAGCAGGATCGAAAAGCAGCCTCCGAAAAAGGACGCCGAATAGGCCAGCGAAAGCCCCCGCGCCGCCTCCCCCCGTCGGGTCATCGCATAGCCGTCATAGGTGGTCAGCGCGTTCACAGGCGTGCCGGGCGTGTTGATCAGGATCGCGGGGATCGCCCCGCCATACATGCTCGATCCATAGACGCCGAGCAGCAGCACGAGGCTGACCAGATCATCCAGAAACACCGTCGCGGGCAGCAGAATCGCAATGGCAATCGCCGGGCCGATCCCCGGCACGGCCCCAATCGCGAGCCCCCCGACCGACCCGATGAGGATGGCGACAAGGACGGGCCAGGCGGCGAGGTTGTCGATGCCTTGCCACAGCGCCTCCATTTCAGAACCACACTTTCATAAAGGTGCTGAGGCCCTGTGGCAGCTGATCATAGAGCCAGATGTTCACCGGTGTTCTGATCTGCAACCCGGTGCGAAAAACCAGGACGATCGCAAAGCTGGCGCCAAGGCATATGCCCATCCACCGCTTTCCGCGATAGCCCAGCCGCCAGGGCAACGCCGTTCCCAAGAGCAGCGTCGACACCAGATAACCCAGCACCGGCACAAGCATCGTGTAGGCGATGAACCACGCCACAAACTCCAACGCGCGCGCCCATTGCGTCAGCTCATGCGCGACATCGTTGGGCAGCTGAAACCGCGCGCGCCAGCGATAGGCGCGCACCGATCCATAGAGGTTCCAGAGTGCCGCGGGCACCAGCACCACGAGGCACGCGAGCGGTGCAATCCAGCTTTGCTTGAGGATACGGCCCAGACGCGCGGGGCGATCCTCGGGCGAGGTGATCCCGAACTGATCCATCCAGTAGCGTGCCATGTTCGCGGGCAGCTTGCGGTCCTCCCACCCGGTCTGGGTGAAGAAGAACACGAGGAAAAACAGGGCGACAGCGACCATGATCAGCGAAAACACCAGATCCCCGCGCCGCCGACGAAAGTCCGTCACGTCCTGCACATTGATCTTGGTGTCCGCCGGACACGCGCTGGAAAAGGCGCGGGTTCTGCTGGCGGAGCGGAGCGTCCCGCCCGCCGCGGCGCTGCGCAGCGCGTCAGAGGTGGCGCTGCTCTTCAAGCGGCCTCGGCCATGGCCTTGAGGCCGGTTTCCGTCGCGCTCAGGATCTTGGCCACGTGCTCTGCATCCACGATCAGCGGTGGCGAGAAAATGGCGTTGTTGCCCGACACCCGGATCATCACGCCGTCTTCATAGGCCGCTTTCTGGAACACCAGCGGCAGCGCCTTGCTCACCGGCGTCTTGGTGGCGCGGTCACTCACCAGCTCGATGGCGCACATGAGCCCTTCGCCCCGCACGTCGCCGATCATGTCAAAGCGGCCCGCCAACGCCTCCAACCCGGCCTTCAACTCGGGCCCACGGGCGCGCGCGTTTTCCCACGGACGGATGCGCATCGTCTCTTCGAGCGCTGCGACCGCTGCCGCGGCCCCCACCGGATGCCCGGAATAGGTATAACCCTGATCGACCGAGCCGACCCCGGTTTCATCATCCTCGAACACCGCCGCCACACGGTCCGAAATCATCACCGCGCCAAAGGGGAAATACCCGTTGGTGATCGCCTTGGCCGTGCACATCAGGTCCGGCTGAACGCCCCAATGGCGTGACCCGGTTTCATCGCCTGTCCGGCCAAAGGCGGTAATGACCTCATCGGCAATCAGCAGAACGCCGTGTTTGTCGCAAATGTCCCGCACCATCGGCATAAAGGAGGGATGCGGCGGGATTACCCCGCCCGCCCCCTGCACCGGCTCCATCACAAAGGCGGCGACCGTATTGGCCCCCTGAAACGCGATCTCGCGCTCCAGCATGCCCGCACTCAGCCGGGACAGTTCCGCCGGATCGTCGGTGCCAAACGGGTTGCGGTAGAGGTACGGGCCCGGAATGTGGTAGCAGCCGGGCATCAGCGGCTCATACGTGTTGCGGAACTTGGCATTGCCGTTCACCGACGCACCCCCGAAATGCGTCCCGTGATAGCCTTTGTCGAGGCTGATGAACTTCGTCCGCGTCCCCTCGCCCCGGATCCGGTGGAACTGCCGGGCCAGCTTCAGCGCAATCTCGATGCTGTCCGATCCGCCCGAGGTGAAAAAACTGCGCGCCATCCCGTCGGGGCCGAAGAACGCAGCCAGCAGATACGCGAGCTCGATCGCCTTGTCGTTCGATGTCCCGCGGAAGGTGGAATAATAGGGCAGCGCCTCGAGCTGTGCGGCAATCGCATCCTTCACCGGTTGGCAGGAATAGCCCAGGTTCACGTTCCACAGCCCGCCCACCGCATCGATGGTGCGGTGCCCATCCACATCCGTGATGAACACGCCCTCGCCGCCAGTCAGGATGGTCGGCGGGTTGGCCATGCTGTCGGCGGGATGGGCCATGGGGTGCCAGAACTGGCGGGCATTGTTTTCTTTCAGAAAATTGCTGTCTTTCATGACGCGGCCCTCGTGGTTTCTGGTGTCCAGATCGATTGCACGTCGGGCGGCACCGTGCCGCCCATCGCTTCGGTGATGTCGCGCCCATGGGACATGAGCAGCGCCGCCAGTTCCGCCTCGCGCGCCGCACCGCCCCGGCTGGTCGGATAGGCGATGGAGCATGTGGCAAAGGCTCGCGCACTTGCGTCGAACACCGGCACCGCGAGCGATGACACCCCGATGCGCAGCGTGTCGCGATTGTTGGCATAGCCGCGTTTTGCAATCCGGCTCAATTCGCCTGCGATGGCCTCACGGTCGGGCCGCCGTGCCCCTTCCTGCACCGTGCGCGGATCGGCCAATGCCATGTCGAGCAGGCCAGAGGTCGAAAAGGCCAGATAGGCCTTGCCCGACGATGTCGCGAACAGGGGCGGCAGACCGTAGGCGTCAAAGCTCACCCGCACCGGGTGGTCGTGATGTTCGGCATGGTAGACGTCCACGAGGTCAAAGCCCTGCAGGCGACTGATATGCACCAGCTCACCCGCGGCCCGGCTCAGCGCATCGATCACGCTGCGCACCATCTCGACCTCGGGCACGGTGCGCGCCCGCATCCCCGCCAGCCGCGTGATCGCGGGCCCCAGCCGATAAGCGCGGGTGCCCGCATCCTGCTCAAGATACCCAGCCTCCTCGAGCGCCACAAGGTGCCTGTGCACCGTCGCCTTGTCCCGCCCCGTCAGCCGTTGCACGTCCGTGAGGCCCAACCGCGTATGGGCCTCGCTGAACAGGTCAAGCAGTCCGAGCGCTTTGGAGATCGTCGACATGGATTCAGCTTGACGCAGGAAAATCACCCTTGCAATATATTTTTGCGTCTATCGGTTCACTATTTGAACCACCAGTAAGGGATGCCCGATATGTCAGCGCTGCACGACAACATTTCCAAACTGGCGCCGCATCTGGCGCAGGTGGCCGAAACGGGCATTCTCAACCATATCGGCGGGCAGGCACAGCCTGCGTTGAACGGCACATGGTTCGACACGACATCGCCGGTGGATGACAGCCTGATCGCGCGGGTGGCGCGCAGCGACGCCAGCGACATCGACGCCGCGGCCCACGCCGCCAAGGCCGCCTTTCCCGCATGGCGCGACATGCCCGCGACCGAGCGCAAGCGCATCCTGCACGCCATTGCCGACGGGATCGAGGCCCGCGCCGAAGAGATCGCGCTGTGCGAATGTTGGGACACCGGCCAGGCGCTGCGCTTCATGTCCAAAGCCGCATTGCGCGGCGCCGCCAACTTCCGCTTTTTCGCCGACCGCGCGTCATCTGCGCGCGACGGGCAGGCCCTGCCATCGCCCACGCTGATGAACATCACCACACGCGTGCCCATTGGCCCCGTGGGTGTCATCACCCCGTGGAACACACCCTTCATGCTGTCCACGTGGAAAATCGCCCCCGCGCTCGCCGCAGGCTGCACCGTCGTCCACAAACCCGCCGAGTTCAGCCCCTGGACGGCGCGCATCCTCATGGACATCGCCGAAGACGCAGGCCTGCCACCCGGCGTCTGGAACCTCGTCAACGGGATGGGCGAGGATGCCGGCCGCGCCCTCACCGAACACCCCGACATCCGCGCCATCGCCTTTGTCGGCGAAAGCCGGACCGGCTCGGCCATCATGGCGCAGGGCGCGCCGACCCTCAAACGCGTGCACTTTGAACTTGGCGGCAAGAACCCTGTCGTTGTCTTCGACGATGCCAACCTGGACAGCGCCCTCGATGCCGCAATCTTCATGATCTATTCGCTCAACGGCGAGCGCTGCACATCTTCGTCCCGCCTGCTGATCCAGGACAGCATCGCTGACGACTTCGAGGCCAAGCTCGCAGTCCGCGCCAACGCGATCAAGGTCGGCCACCCGCTCGATCCTGCGACAGAAGTCGGCCCGTTGATCCACCAGAACCACCGGCAAAAGGTCGAAGCCAGCTTTGCCACCGCACAGGCCGAAGGGGCCACCATCGCCGCCGGTGGCACCCGAGTGGGCGATGCGGGCCAATACGTGGCCCCCACCCTCTTCACCAATGCCACCAACGATATGGCCATCGCCCAACAGGAAATCTTCGGCCCCGTTCTCACCTCCATCCGGTTCCAGACCGAGGACGAAGCGCTCCAGATCGCCAATGACACCGCCTATGGCCTTACGGGCTATGTTTGGACGGCCGACATCACCCGCGCCATGCGCTTCACCGAACGGCTCGAGGCGGGCATGATCTGGGTCAACTCCGCCAATGTCCGCCACCTGCCCACCCCGTTCGGCGGCATGAAAGCCAGCGGCATCGGCCGCGACGGCGGCGACTGGTCGTTCGAGTTCTACATGGAGCAAAAGCACATCGGCATCGCCACCGGAGATCCCAATATCCCACGCCTCGGCACCTGATGCTTCTTCTCTTGTTAAAATACGGCTGGGAGTTTGCGGGGCAGAGCCCCTCATCAGCAAAAATGAATCGCGTGCGGCGCAGCCGCCCCTTTTAGGAACAGCCATGCCCGTCCCCCCGCCCGCGCTCTACCCGCCCATCAACAAAGTACGGCTGAGCCACGTGGAATACCGGGTCACCGACCTCGCCGCCTCCCGCGCGTTCTATGTCGACACACTGGGGCTCCAGATCACCCACGAAGATGCGCACAGTCTCTACCTCCGCGCGATGGAGGAACGCGGCCACCACTCCATGATCCTGACCCAAGGCGACACGGCGGATGTGGCCCGCCTCGGCTTCAAGCTCTACGACCACCCCGACCTCGACAAGGCCGCGGACTGGTTCAATGCCCAGGGCCGCCCCACCGCGTGGATCGAACGCCCTTTCATGGGCCGTGTCTTGCAAACGACCGATCCGTGGGGCGTCCCGCTGGAGTTCTATGTCGAGATGGACCGCCTGCCGACGATCGCTCAACAATATGCGCTCTACCGCGGGGTCAAACCGCTCCGGATCGACCACTTCAACCTGTTTTCGTCCGATGTGGACGGCGCGGTTGCCTTTTACACACAGATGGGCTTCCGCACGACCGAATACACCGAAGACGCGGACACCGGAAAATGCTGGGCCGCATGGATGCACCGCAAGGGCGGCGTGCATGACATCGCCTTTACCAACGGCACCGGCCCGCGCCTGCACCATTCGGCGTTCTGGGTGCCCACACCGCTCAACATCATCGACCTGCTCGATCTGATGAGCACAACGGGCTACCGCGACAACATCGAACGCGGACCGGGGCGCCATGGCATCTCCAACGCGTTCTTCCTCTATGTGCGCGACCCCGATGGCCACCGGATCGAGATCTACTGTTCCGACTACCAGACCGTCGACCCCGACCACGAGCCGATCAAATGGGATCTCAAGGACCCGCAACGCCAGACCCTCTGGGGAGCACCCGCCCCGCGCAGCTGGTTCGAGCAGGGCAGCGTATTCGATGGCGTCCCCACGTCAGACCCCCTTCTCAAAGCCCAGCCCATCGTGGCACCCTGATCCCCGAGGGAGACATATCATGAGCTGGGACGATTTCGCAGCACACGCCAAGGCCGTTGCCGACTGGGGCGCCGCATACCGCGAGACCATCCGCGACCGCCCCGTGCGCGCGCAGACCAATCCGGGGGACATCGCCGCCCTGCTCGACACCAGCCCACCCGAGGCGGGCACGGGCCTCGGCACGATCATGGAAGATTTCGACCGGATCGTGATGCCGGGCATCACCCATTGGCAGCACCCCCGCTTTTTTGCCTATTTCAACTCCAATGCCGCGCCCGCCTCGGTGCTCGCCGAATTCATCGCGGCCATCATCGCGCCGCAATGCATGCTCTGGCAGACCTCTCCGGCGGCGACCGAGATGGAAACGCGCATGCTCGACTGGCTCCGCCAAGGCCTCGGCCTGCCCGAGGGGTACCAGGGCGTCATTCAGGACAGCGCCTCGTCGGCCACCCTTGCCGCTGTGCTCACCATGCGCGAACGCGCCCTGAATTACCGCGGCAATATAGAGGGTCTGCACGGGGCACCGCAGCTGCGCATCTATTGCTCCGACCAGGTCCACAGCTCTATCGACCGTGCCATCTGGGTCGCAGGCATCGGGCAGGACAACCTCGTCAAGATCCGCACCACAGGCGATCTGCGCCATATGGACCCGCTCGACCTCGAGGCCGCCATTACCGAGGACAAACTGGCGGGCCGCGTGCCCGCGGGCATCATCGCCGCCACCGGAGCCACCGGCATGGGTGCGTGTGACGATCTGGAAAGCGTGGCCGCAGTGGCCGAAGAACACGAACTCTACACCCATCTCGATGCGGCCTGGGCCGGGGCGGCCATGATCTGCCCCGAATTCCGCACGCTCTGGACCGGGGCCGACCGCTTTGACAGCATCGTCTTCAACCCGCACAAATGGCTGGGCGCTCAGTTCGACTGTGCCGCCCATTTCCTGCGCGACCCGGATGTGCTGCGCCAAACCCTCGCCATCCGCCCCGAATACCTCAAGACCCACGGGACCGAGGACATCATCGACTATTCCGAATGGTCGATCCCCCTGGGCCGACGGTTTCGCGCATTGAAGCTGTGGTTCCTGATGCGCCATTACGGGATGGAGGGGCTGCGCAGCCGCATGCGCAACCACGTGGCGTGGTCGCAAGCGCTCTGCGACCGCCTCCGGGCAGAGGATGACTTCGAAATCGTGACCGAGCCGATCCTGTCGCTTTGGACCTTCCGGGTGAGTGGGGCGTCGGATGACGACACCCAGGCGCTCGTGGATGCCATCAACGACGATGGCCGCATCTACCTGACCCAGGGCATGGTCGACGGGCGCAAGGTCATTCGCTTTCAGGCCGGGCAATTCGACTGCGAGGACCGCGACTTCGATACCGCATTCGACACCATCACCGAGATCGCGAGACGCGAATGAAATTGGCCACCTACACGACCCAAGGCAGCACCTATTACGGGGCCGTCACCGATGACGGCATGATCCCCCTGTCGCCGAATTTTCCCAATTGGCCCAGCTTGCGGGACGTGGTTGCGGCAGATGGCTTGCACGACTTGGCCATCGCCGCCCAAGGCCGGACGGCCACGCATATGCACGTCACCTACCAGATCCCGGTGCCCAACCCGGAAAAGATCATCTGCGTCGGCGTCAACTTTCCCGACCGCAACGCCGAATACAAGGACGGGCAGGATGCGCCGCCGAACATGTCCCTCTTTCCCCGTTTTCCGCGCAGTTTCACCGGTGCAGACCAGCCGCTGATCCGCCCCCCCGAAAGCGAAAAGCTCGATTATGAGGGCGAGATTGCCATCGTCATCGGCAAGGGCGGGCGCCGCATTGCCGAAGCGGACGCCTATGACCACATCGCGGCGCTGACCCTGTGCAACGAAGGGACGATCCGCGACTGGGTCCGACACGCCAAATTCAACGTCACCCAAGGCAAGAACTGGGACCGTTCCGGCGCTATGGGCCCCTGGCTGGTGCCCTTCACCGCTGCGGCCCAACTGGATGACATTCGCCTCACCACCCATGTGAACGGGGAACTCCGGCAGGACGACCGCACATCCCGCATGCTGTTCCCCATACGCCGCCAGATCGCCTATATCTCGATCTTCACCACGCTGGTGCCGGGCGACATCATCGTGACCGGCACGCCCACCGGGGCCGGTGCACGCTTTGACCCGCCCAAGTTCCTCAAACCCGGCGACGTGATCGAGGTCACCGCCGAAGGCATCGGCACCCTGCGCAACGAGGTCGCCGATGAAGGCTGAGGACCACGCAAACGCAGCCGCGCAACTGGTCAGCGCCGAGGAAGCGCGCAGCCAGATCGGCCTTTTGTCCGTCGCCTACCCTGACATCACGATGGACGACGCGTATGCCATCCAGAAACAGGTGGTGGCGGCCAAGGTGGCCAAGGGAGACCCGGTGATCGGCTGGAAGATCGGCCTGACCAGCCGCGCCATGCAAATGGCGCTGAACATCGACATTCCCGACAGCGGCGTTCTGACCCGGTCCATGATGTTCGACACCGGTGCAACGATCCCGGCCGGTCATTTCATCGCACCCAGGATCGAGGCCGAGATCGCCTTTGTCATGCGGTCCGACCTGGGCGGCGCCGAGGTCACGCGCGATGATGTGCTTGCCGCGACCGATTATGTGGCCCCTGCCCTCGAAATCCTCGACACGCGCATCCTGCGCCGCGATCCTGATACCGGACAGGCGCGCAAGGTCTTCGACACAATCTCGGACAATGCCGCCAATGCGGGCGTCGTCATAGGCACCGAACAACGCGCGCCGGACAACCTGCCGTGGGTCGGTGCCATCGTGTCGGTTGGCGACACGGTCGAGGAAACCGGCCTCGGCGCAGGCGTGCTGGGCGACCCGGTGCAAAGCATGGTGTGGCTGGCCCGCCGCATGGCGCTTTATGGTGACCGGATCAAGGCCGGGCAGGTCATCCTGTCGGGCAGTTTCATCCGACCCATCGAATGCCCGCCCGGCACAGTCATCCATGCCGATTTCGGCAGCTTTGGCCGCGTCGACCTCAGCTTTGACTAGGTCGCCTCAACCTGTGCTATGAGACGCGCCGCAGCACCGCCCAACGCAACCGTATGCGACACGAACAGGAAGGCCGGGATACGCGCGAATTGTCCGTCAAACCCCGTCTCCGACCGCAGGGGTGCCAAAACGCGGGCGCGCCGCTCGGGCGCCAGCAGGAACTGCGCCAATGATCCGTTAAAATACAGCCCGGCCCGCGGGAAATAGGCATAGGCCAGCTCGCGGACCATCTGCCCAAACGCATCCGTAC
>ERZ1740067.2506-NODE-2506-length-11119-cov-7.018619_pt1 | contig 11119 bp, 9 predicted proteins | sample MGYA00581736_ERZ1740067 | MGnify/ENA primary metagenome ERZ1740067 (study PRJEB43018, sample SAMN04849236) | marine metagenome | isolation source: floating plastic debris | place: Pacific Ocean | collected 2008-08-27 | study: EMG produced TPA metagenomics... | reverse complement strand
CAAACAACAGATTTGTAACTAAAGATATTTTTGTAAAATCTACACTTTGATAAAATGTTAGTAATCCATAATCAAACTTTTTATTTATAATCCAATCCACTAAAAAAATACTTTTTGCAAAATCAATCACAAAATAACTAAATATAGAATATACCAAAAAATCTTTGTTTGAACTTGTCTGCAATAAATCATTAGGAAAATATATCGCAATCCAATTTTTTTGATCACCTAAAAAACACCAATCTAATAAACTATCAGGTGTAGTGCAATAAGGCTGGGGTAACAATATTTGTAAATTTTCATTAAAAGAGATACAATCAAAAACTATAGACGGCATCCAAAAAACATTTCCAGAATAATTATTTACTAAAAATGAACTACTACAATCCGAAGTTATGGTCATTAGTGAAAAAAAAACTCTAAGAGCCGTAAATGATAGAAGAACCAAACAGTAAAAATGCTGATGATAAAGCTCCTATAATAAAATATTTTAGACCACTTTCTATAGAATAACTTGAGTTTCGCTTAAAAGCTGACATAATATAGAAAGCAGTACTATGTAATTCAATAGCAAGATAAGTTGTAATTAAATCATTAGATGAACACAAAAATAACAACCCTAATATTGAAATAATAATTAACATAGTGTATTCAAAGTTATTTTGAATAAATTCGTCTCGAAAAGAAACATTAATAATTACTAAAAATGCTATAGATGATAAACAAATCATCAACTTAGTAGCAAAACTCAAATAATCATTAATAATGAAATTATTACTGCTAAATGATCCTATTATTAATAAATCTTCATTAAATATTAAAAGCATTGATAAAACAAGGAATAACGAACTTATATAATAAACTTGTTGATTTAATAAAATAAAACCAACTCTACGTAGATAAGCCATACTTATCGCATAAAAAGTAAATTGAAGCATAGAACAACTTAAAAAAAGCTCTATTGAAAGAGACATTTCTTTTAAATGGTATATTTGGAATAATTCTAAATTTATCATAATTCATTAAAAATAGGATTTGAACCTATTTTTAAAAAACCGAAAAACATTTTTATAATTTTTTTACACAATTAATTAATTTTATAACTTACTAATTGTGTTTCAATAATTCCAATTAAAGGAACTAAAATAATAAAAAATAAAAAGTAATAAACTGACGCTAATTGACCTAATGCAATAAATGGATCAGTAATCGGAGCTTGGCCGACCCACATTAACGTAGCAAAATCAGCTACTAATAACCAATAAAATATTTTGAATAAAGGTCGATAAGTAGTATTTCTAATATAACCTGTATAAGTAAAAGGAATTAAAAGCATAACTAGAATAGACCCCACCATAGCTACAATACCTGCAGTTTTGTGTGGAATAGACCGTAAAATTGCATAAAAAGATAGGGTAAAAAACCAGAACCTTGCTTTTACTTATAAATGTAGTAAAAAAGAAAAACAAGGCTACCTAATAACTCCCCCCCCAAACCCAGTGTGCAACTTTCACTGCACTGAGCTGTTCACAAAAATCTATTTTGCTTTTCGTAGTGATTTATTTTTATCGAAAATCCCACTATGTATATTTTATATGACATTTTGCACAGAGAGGTACCTGTTTTCTCCCTAATTTTAACAGTGTACGAACAAGGTTTTTTTAGTTTTAACCTTTTTGTAAGGTTTTTTCACACAATATACTCTATATTACCTGTGACACTGCATCCTATACAGAGTCCGTTTAAGAATTTTAAGAGGATCAGTATCAATCGTGATTTTGTAATTTTTAATATTACTTTTGAAACTATCTGGTATCGATAACCTTAGCTTTGACGCTGGCTCATCGAGATTTTTGCCAAACTTTTTAAACACTTTTTTACGACCTCTCAATTTAAATTTTCTCCCTAAAGTTAGTGCACAAGAATGACGTAATACAAAACCGATAAACTTATGAAATACATTTAAATTATTTACGTGTGAATAATAATTTAAGTAACCATTAATTATCCGATTATATCGATATAAAATTTCAACATGATTGTAATTAATCCAATGCGTTACAGCATTGATTCGCCACTTTCCATTTTTTTCCACAAAAATCATTTCATCAATAAGCTGCTCTTTAATCTTTGTATAGGGAACATCAATATTTATACTCACATGCGAAACTCTTTTTTTAGCATTACCTTTTACAAAAAATGATTCTTTCCGTATAGATGAATAAATTTCGTAACCTAAAAATTGGACTTTTTCTTTACTAGCGTGTGTAATTTTTGGCTTTTCTATCGTGAATTCTATATCTAGTTTTTCTTTTAAAAAAATTACAATTCTCTCACGAATTTTTGTCGCATTTTTTTTTGAGCCCCAAACCCCTATTAGCCAACTGCCACCATAACGTACGAAATACAACTTAAAACCAGTTTTTATTGTTGATTTCATTTTTCGAAGCTCTTTATAACCTTTTTTTCTTTCAGCTCCTTTTTTAGAACGCAACTTACATTTCACCCTATAATATTCAAAATTTGGTTCACTAAAGGGTTTTGTATAAAATTCCTCTTTTAATTTATCTATATACATATCAAACGAATGTAAATAAATATTACTTAAAATAGAACTAATTATACCACCTTGCGGTACACCAATTGCTGTTCCCTGATACCGGTTACCTACTACTACCCCTACTCTGAGAAACTTCCACAATAAATTAATAACTTGTTGATCTCTAATTTGCAAATTTATTATTTCTATAAGTTTATGGTGGTTAATCGTATCAAAATAACTTACAATATCTCCTCCTATAAACCAGCTAACACCTCTCCACTGCCTAATGTTTTTACATACAGTATGTGCACCTCTGTTTGATCGATACCCATGATTTTTATCACTAAACGTTTTTTCAAAAACTGCTTTTAATAAATATAACAAAGCTTGCTGTACGATTCGATCTTCAATTACAAATATACCTAAAAAACGCTTCTTACCACCAGTTTTAGATATAAAAACCTTTTTTATTGGTTTCGGCTGATACTTTTCCATTTTTAATTTGTTCGCTAGATCAAAAAAATACTGTTCATCTGTCTTAGAAACCGTAGACACTGGTTTTGATTTAAGTTTTTTATAACCTGCTCTTAATACTTGAGGATCACATACTATTTGATATACATTTTTTGACGGGTCCAATTTCCCATCCGCAATATCCTTTAGAATATCAAAACCACTTTTCGTAACTAAGACCTCTTTATTAGACGATTTTAGCTGCATCCCTTCACTAGAAAAATTTCTAGTTACTACGGACACTCTGTTACCGTAGAAATTACTTCCCTTAGGCAATCCCAAATTCTTTAACACACTGCCGCCTAAAATTTTCATAGCGACAACTTTCGTAAACTTAGCACAATGATTTCTACCACTATTTGTGGAAAGCATAACAACAACTCTATTACAAGATTTCCTACGACTATCTTGCGATGTTATAAACCAAAGAGTACCCCAACCTTTGATGGACGGTACAATTTCCTGCTTCTCAAAACTTGTGTATACATATTTACAATAACTTGATATACATCTTAAACTATGTTGGATAAGTCCGGGTATACCTTTACCGACATGCTGCACTCCCCTATTCTTTCGAACTAACGGTCTGTTACTAAACTCGGATAAGTCGGTTGTTTTAATGGTTATTAGAGTAAACCATGCTGAACGGCTAATTCAACAAGCAATGTATAAATTGTTAGACGGGGCACTTAAAAACTGTCAGTGAGTATAAAGACTTATTAGGTCTTATTTTCTCTGACCAGAACTGTACGAGCACCTTGCAATGCATACAGCTCCCTATAGATTGTTATAACTAATCGAATGAAAAAAAAGAAATATTATTAAGAAATAATGGGGGTTTCTGGCACAGACTTACGCAATAAATAAGAATCTTGAAATAGTTTATTTTTATGAAGCACTAAATGACAATTCCCATGTAAAAGTACTTTATTTTTACGAGACTCATAAAATTTTTCATTTAAGTTAATCTTATTTGCTACGCTACGTGGAACTAAATGATGGACGTGCAGCTTAGGTGAGCGGGACAAAAGGACTTTCTCATCCATATGCTCTTTACAAACTAAACACAAACCATTCTGCTCATCAAACAATTTCATTCTAAAATTAGATAATAACCGTCTTGTAATCAACTTATTTATACTTTTTTCAAAAACATTTCTAGAAGTATAATAATTTTGTTTACGAATTTTAAAATTTAAAAGAAATGAAATTATTGATAATCTCGAAAAAATATCTTGACAATACCAAATATAAGTATACTTAACTATCTTAGATGATTTAACATACTGAAACGCACGAGGTTGCCATTTTTTACCATTTGGATTTAGTTTACCTAAACCTAAAAAATTGTGTGCTACCCACTTTGGTCTTAGCAAACCATTATATCGAAATTTTCTAACCAAGATTTTTCTTAAATACTTAAAAACATAATTATCCACTCTTTTCCCATAAGTACATCCTTGACTAAAATAATAATAAGACCCCCAGCCTAATAATACAGAATTTATTTGCTGGAAAGATTTGTAAATTTCATTACGAGGCTGATGAAGAATTTTTTTTATGGTTGTTTTTAAACGTTTTTTTATGTCTTTAACTTTTTCTGAGCTTGGTCTAAGTATGATACCGAAGCCTTTAATACCTTCCCTTAAAGAATGAAAATTTTTCATATTGGAAAATAAAGGACTTCGTTTGAGTTGATCTCTAGGCATAATTAAAAACTCAAAACCTAAAAACTGAAATTTTACTTTAGATTTTATGTATACAAAAGACTTTGTTTTCTTATCATTCAACAATAAACCGATTTTTTTTAAATTTTTTCTTAATTTTGTCAAATGCCTGTAAAAAATTGCTTGATTATTCGCAATCAGTATGATATCATCTGCATAAGAAAAAATATCTGCCCATACTTTTCGTCTGTCTTTACCTCTTTCTTTTAAAATATTTTCAGGAAAAGCATTAGAAAGTAACAAATTCGCAATACTTGGGCCTAAAATAGAACCTTGGGAGACTCCCCGATTAACTTTACCTAAATTTTTAAAGTTACGATTTTTGTCTAAAAGATTAGGTGTTAACCAACGTCTAAGCAGAAAACGATACTCTTTAGGGAAAGGATATTGCTCAATAATTTGGTTATGAAAAAAATTATCAAAACATTTTTCAATATCAACAGAACACAAACACATTTGCTCAATATATTTAGCTCGATTTAGTTTGGCATAAACACTGGCGACAGCCATTCTAGCATCACGTCCTTTGCGGTAAGCAAAAACTTCAGGTTTTAACTCTTCTTCAATGAGAACGTCTAAAAAATTTAAAAACATATGTTGTAAAACCTTGTCCACAGACATGCTTATACCAAGCGATCTTTTACCTCCCTTGGTTTTAGGTATTTCAACCATGACCACTTTACATGGAGGTAATTTCGAAAGATTAATTAACTTCGTTTGGTTTAATAAAACAAATTTATCAGATTTTCGAGTAAGATCACTATAACCAACTCGATCATAACTGCTGCTCTTGGATTCATTAAACACTTTATCAATCGAAAATATTCGATTTCTAATATCGAAAACATGAGAAACTATAAGATCAAGTTGTTGCTCTCTCTTGCAAGATAAAATTTGATTTTGCACATTTTGAACGTAATCATTTATACTCTTACGTTTTAATAAACAATCGGTGGGCCACTTGTCACCTTTCAAATTTTCTAAAATTGAACGTTTTAAACGTTTTGACTCTATCTCTACAGTAGAAGAAAATTCTCGAGACAAACTTTTAGTGCTTACAAAAGGGTCTATTAAAAAACACGCCGAAGAAACTCCATTGCATTTTTTTCGCAATTTCAGCAAGGCCAAGCCAGAGCCAATGACATACTTCCTTACTGAAAAAGGCTTATCTACGAACGCTTCATTTAAAAAAATACTATTATCCACTTGTTTCTTTGAGGCGATATTTTTCTGTGTGAAAGAAAAATTTGCATGAATGATACATATCTGAACTCCGTACTCGAATCCGTTAATCATGCGATTTTGAACAAGAATTTTTCGTAAAAACCAAATATTGCGAAAAAATTGACAAGTCAAAATATCCGAGCTACACCTTTTTAAAACAAAACGAGTTTTCACTCTACAAGTGATCAATACTAAAAACTTCTTAATCAAGGGTTTCACCGAATAATAGAACTCTATAATTAGCATAATTATAGTATCACTAAGCGTAATAAGAAGTCGGGTAATCAAACGTAAAACTTTTGTAGCTAAAGACAATACATTTGTGAAACATTTTTTTACAAAATAAAAAAATAACATTTCTACTCTGATAGCGTGCGATAAACTACCGGTTCGTACCATTCCGGGATTAATTTGTTGGGGGTTTCCATAGGATCAGCAGGAATACAATTATCAGGGTGATTTAAATAATTTGGAAAAAAAAATACAAAAACACCAAAAAATAATACGAAACATGTAAAAGCAAACAAATCTTTAGCAAAATAGTAAGGGTAAAAAGGAATATCATCTATTCCTGCATCAGAGCCTATAGGACTAGTTGAACCATCTTTATGTAATAAAGCTAAATGGATTATAGTTAACCCTGCTATGATAAATGGTAATAAAAAATGAACACTGTAAAATCTACGTAATGTAGGAGCATTTACTGTATAACCCCCCCATAACCATTCGACAATAGTTTGTCCACCAAAAGGAATGGCAGTAACCATATTAGTAATTACCGTCGCTCCCCAAAAACTCATCTGACCCCATGGAAGAATATACAACTGTTTAATATACTAGTCTAGAGATTCCCAAAAAGTATACCCTGTACCTACTTTAGGCCTTCGTATAGCTAAAATATTGCTATAAACAGTCCGACTGTACATTAAGCATCATTACAGACACCCACCTATGACCCAGTCTGTAGCGACTCTATAGATAGCCGACGGTCTTGAAAAAAATATATACTTTAATGTATATATTGAGATCTGTTCGTTGACTCGTTTTCATAGCTATAGCCTTACTTAATCAAAGTAAAATTAAACTCATACTTTTGTCAAAATAATCAAACGGAATATTCTAAAATCTTGAATATAATATTGCTTTTCTCTATAGATTGCGCAATTTCACATTTGGACTATAAATTATAATCAATAAATAAGTTAAGTTTTCAAGTAATAATACTCTCTAAAAAATTGACTTAAATGCCTATAAGAAACCTGATGACCAGAACACACTTTAACAATTACTTTACTTATTTTTTTATAACCTATTTTGGGCAATTTCATTACCCGTAAAAGCTGTTCCCATAATTAATAAAAATAAAACTACCCCAGAACACCAAAGTAATTGTCGAGGTTTCATATAAGACCCATAATATAGTCCCCTAAAAATATGCGAGTATACTATGATAAAAAACATAGAAGCTCCATTAGCATGTGCATATCTAATAAACCAACCATTTGGTACGTCACGCATAATATACTCTACACTAGCAAAAGCCAAATCAATGTTTGCGGTGTAATGGGTCGATAAAAGGATCCCTGAAAGAATTTGAATTACAAGGCACATACCAGCTAAAGAACCAAAACTCCAAGCATATGTTAAACCTATAGGTGTTGGGTAATGAATAATATGACAATCCACAAAACCTACAAAATAATTTTTATTCCATCGAAATTTATTTAAAGATATATTTCTAGCTTTAGTTCGTGTTGCCAACCCAGCTTGTTTCATAATTTTAGTTAGACCTAAGTCGTTTTTATTTAAAAGGTTAGTAACCATTTTATTATAAAATTTAAATTAAATTCAATATAATTAATTAGGGAAACTATTACCCCACCAGTAAATATTAATAAATAAAAAAAGCCACACAACATATTGGGTCAAAGTTCCGCTATTCTTTTAAAATAATAGCCAGTGCCCACCAAACCGTGCAAGATAGTTACCCATCACACGGCTTTCCAACGGAACTACTTTATAATTAGGATTCGAGAGATTTCGACACCCAATATCAGATAAAATTCTTTCACCCTTGTATTGGAATGCATCTCCGAGTTCAGAACTGAATCTTCGAATTCCATATTTACAATCCTAAAAATAATTCTCGTAGTGCTTCATGGCCACCTTCCTACAGGTCTGTAGTACTATATGACCTCTGTCACCACCAAACCAAGATTGGTTTGGTGGTTTCACCGATACTATTATTTTTGTAGTGCTCAAAGAGCAAAAAGAAATATCGGACCCCGTTTCAATTTTTCTAATTGAAGCTAACTGGATTACCTTTGACGTACAGAACCTACGTGCTGTCGACCCACGTAAATTAGGTAAAAAAAGCTGCGAATGCTTAATTGGCTGGCAGAGCCATCCAAATCTTCGGTTCGATAAACCCAATCTAGTCCAATAATCTTTATCTAACCTTTGGGGAAACGTTGCTTATCCAAGAAAGGTATTAATTTCGGGGAATTAACAGCTACCCACCTCACCCCTTGGTTTATAAGTACAAACTTTATATCGTTATTCTTAAACATAAAATACGAATAAACGCAATCAAAAACAACAGCCGAACGGTCGCCCCAACGAAATGCCAGTACCAAATGGCTGACTCAAAACCAAAATGATGAGTATCAGTTTGCTGACCTAGAACAATTCGAGCCAACGATACTAATAAAGCAATAGTCCCAACAAATACATGAAATCCATGAAACCCTGTTGCCATATAAAAACAAGACCCATAAATACCATCACTTATATTAAAGGGTGCAGAAACATATTCTACTCCCTGAAAATATGTAAACAAACTAGCCAAAATTAGAGTATAGATTAATGAAATAAGAGTATGTCGTTTAGAACCTAAAATAATGGCATGGTGCGACCAAGTTACGGTAGCCCCTGAAGCTAATAAAATAAATGTGTTTGTCAGCGGAACTGTATAAGTATCAACAGCAATAATAGCTTGAGGCGGCCACACGCCACCGATGTTAAAAACAGGAGCTAAACTAGAATGAAAAAATGACCAAAAAAAGGCAAAAAAAAACATAATTTCCGAAACGATAAACAAAATCATACCTAATCTTAAACCCCGTTGCACAACAACAGTATGGTACTGTTCAAAAGTAGCTTCTCTCACAATATCACGCCACCAAACGTACATTACCAAAAAGACAATTAAAAAACCATTTAAAAAAAGACCCCAACTACCTATCATTTTATGCATATACGAAACAGCACCTATCGCTAAACATAAACCTCCTATAGATGCAATTAAAGGCCAAGGACTAGGATCGACTAAATGAAACTGATGAGTTGTTCTTAAATATTTAAAACTATTTTTTATATTGCTCATAATAAAAATATATATTTTACAACTTTACCTGAAAGAAACATTAAATTAACTCCACTCAATAGCTCCCACACACCAAACATAAATAAACCCAACTCCTAATTCAATAAGGTAAGGAAACAAAACCTTGCTTTTACAACTATTTATTGGTAAAAAACGAAAAGCAAGGTTATCCAATAACTCCCTTTCAAACTCAGCGTGCAGCTTTTACTGTACTAAGCTATCCACCAAAATCTATTTTGCTGTTCATGGTGATTTATTTTATCGAAAATCCCACTGGTATATCCTTATGACGTTTTGCACAGAAAAATACTTACTTTCTCCCTAATCTTGACGTTATTTTATAGAATACCGCTCACCAATTCGCAAATCACATTAAATCCTTTTCATCTACCTCAGAAACTATAAACGCTGGTTTTGAATTAAATTTTTGCATAACCTGCTTTTAATACTTGAGAATCGCATATTATCTGATATACCGTTTTTGACGGGTTAAGTTTCTCATCCGCAATATTCTTTATAAAATCAAAACCACTTTGCTTAGCTAAGACCTTTTTATCAGACGATTTTAGCTGTACCCCTTCACTAAAAAAATTTTCAGTTACTACAAACACTCTGTTACCATAAAAGTTACTTCTTTTAGGCAATCCCAAATTATTTAACACACTGTCGCTTAAAAATTTCATAGAGACAATTTTTGTAAACTTAGCATATTGATTTCTACCATTATATTTATGGAAAGTATCACTAGCAACTCTATTACCGGATCTCTTGAGACTATCCTGCAACGCTGTAAACCAAGGTGTACTCCGACCCTTGATGGGCAGTACGATTTCCTACTTCACAAAACCTATAAATACATATTTACAATAACTAGATACACATCCTAAACTATGTTGGATAAGTCTGAGTATATCTTTGCCGACATGCTACACTCCCCTATTCTTTCGAACTAATGACCTATTACTAGACCCGAATAAGTCGGTTGTTTTAATGATTATTAGAATAAATCATGTTGGATGGCTAATCCAACAAACAGCGTGCAAATTAGATGGCGCACATAAGAAATTCGATCATAGACCAAAAACCAAGTAAATCTAACTGCGTAATTGAAACACACCAAGGTAATAAAAAAATAATTTCAATATCAAATAAAATAAATAAAATCGAGATGATATAAAATCGAATATTAAACTGATGTCTAGTATCACCATAAGGATCAAACCCACACTCATACGTCGAAAGTTTTTCAGTTTCAGGACTCTGGGTCACTAAAAAATAAGATAAAACAACAATTAATAAAGCAAGAAAAACAGAAAAACATAAGAATATAAAAATTACTAAATACTCCTCTTTTATTGCTGAATTTTTGAATAAATTAAATTGCTCAAAACAGAAATTAGAACTAATGAAGCTTTTAAAAAAAAAATTAATATCCATATTATAGTAATTTCAAGCACCGCATCAAAGCTAAAATTAGAAAAACGAAAATTCGAAGATAGTTAACATATAAAACAAACAAAACTTATTCGTATACACATACGTACAATAGAAAAATCAAATTTTTTTAAAATAACTCGACCAAATATGCGAATTTTTAAATTTGCGACGTTCGACCCCTATCCCCTTAAAAAATTTGTATACATACTCGGGTCTTCCAAAAATGCCCCCGGAAATAACATGTCCCCCGAATCGAAAATTCGTAATCATACTCGGGTCTTCCAAAAATTC
>ERZ1740067.2500-NODE-2500-length-11135-cov-7.475451_pt1 | contig 11135 bp, 5 predicted proteins | sample MGYA00581736_ERZ1740067 | MGnify/ENA primary metagenome ERZ1740067 (study PRJEB43018, sample SAMN04849236) | marine metagenome | isolation source: floating plastic debris | place: Pacific Ocean | collected 2008-08-27 | study: EMG produced TPA metagenomics... | reverse complement strand
ATCACGCTCGGGCAGGTCGGGCAGCACGGGCCGGAGCAGCATCACGACGGCCACGCCGATCACGATCGCCGCGACATTGAGGATCGCACCGGCGCGCACCATCTGCGCCATCGTCACGTAGCCGCTGCCGAACACGATCGCATTCGGAGGCGTCGCGACGGGCAACATGAACGCGGCGCTGGCGGCCAGTGCCGCGGCAACGAACAGGTACATGCCGTCCACACCGAGCACGAGGCTCGCGCCGCCGAGCACGGGCAGGAACGCGGCCGCCACAGCCGTGTTGCTCGTGAGGTGGGTCATGACCTGCGTGACGATCGCCACGACGAGCACGAGGCCCCAGAGCGGCAGGCCCTCGAGGCCGGCGAACATCCCGCCGACGTAGTCATCGACGCCGTGCGCGCTGATCGCCGCAGCAAGACACAGCCCGCCGCCAAAGAGCAAGAGCACGCCCCACGGCAGGCGCACCGCGGTTTCCCAATCCATGGCGAATCGGCGGCGCTTGCCGTCGATCGGGATGAGGAAGAGCAGCAGCGCGCCAGTGAGGGCGACGCCCGTGTCGGTCAGGCCGTCGAGGCCGGTGAGGTCGACGATCAGCCCGCGGAACATCCAACCCGCCGCCACCAGGTTCATCACCGCAAAGACGCTTACCTCGTGCCAACGCGGCTTGCCCATCGCGGCAAGCTCGTGGCGGATCACCTCGCCCGCACGGTCCATCGAGCCGAGCTTCACGGGAAACGCGACGAACACGAGCACGAACCACGCCAGCGGCAGGAAGACCGCGACCAAGGGCAACCCGAGCAGCAGCCACTGCGCGAAGCCGATCTCAACATTCCAGGCATCCGAGAGATACGCGGCGAGCAGCAGGTTGGGCGGCGTGCCGATGAGCGTGCCCATGCCGCCGATCGAGGCGGCGAACGCGATCGCGAGGAGCAAGCTGGCCCCCCACCGCTTCGCGGCTGCCTCGTCCTCGGACTGATCGCGCACTAACCCGATCACGCTCACCGCGACGGGCAGGAGCATGATCGTGGTCGCGGTATTTGAGAGGAACATGCTCAGCACGGCGGTCGCACCCATGAAGCCTGCCACGAGCATCTTGGGATTCGTGCCCACCGCGCGGAGGGTCATCAGGGCGAGTCGGCGGTGCACGCCGCTGCGCTCCATCGCGAGCCCGAGTATGAACCCGCCCATGAACAGCCCGATCAGCGGGTGCCCGTAGCGGGTGGTCGCGTCGGCGATGGGCAGGACGCCGAGAATCGGAAAGAGCACGGCTGGCACCATCGCGGTGACAGCCAGGGGCAGCGCCTCGGTAAGCCACCAGATCGCCATGAGCGTGCCCACGGCAGCGGTTGCCCGGCCGGCTTCGCTCAGCCCGCCGTCGCCCGCTGCGTCGGCCGCGGGCAGGAGGTAGTAGATGGCGATCGCGAGCAGCGGCGCGCCGAGCATCCCGATGGTGCGGATGCGATTGGCGAGCGTTCCGACGTCGGATCCGGCCATATGGAGGGCCTCCGGCTGGGCATGCGGGCTGCCGCGACATCAGACCGCGACGCAAACGGACAACTATATCCGCAAGAGCCATGGATTCTTCGACCTACACGTTCAAGACCTCAACAAACAGAGAAACGGCCGCCAGTCCTTGGCGGCCGCCCTCATCAGGAAAACACGATCCGGTGCTCGGCGGGCATCCAGCCGCCGGTATCAGTCTTGTGAAACTCGGCCCTGCCAGACTTGGCGTGGCAGCCCCTCAATCCTCGGGGACGTGGTCGCTGGTCACGATCTCGCGGAATCGCATCCGCAGCTTGTTCGTGACCTCGCCCTCGTGCCCGTTGCCGATGATCGAAGCGTCCTCTTCGGTCTTGCCGATCTTGGTCACCGCAATGATCTCCGCGGCCGATCCGGTCAGGAAGAGCTCGTCGGCATCGAAGATGTCCTCGGGCGTGATCGTCTTCTCGGTGCAGCGGATGCCGCACTCCGGGGCGAGCGTGTCCATGACGAAGCGGCGGGTGATGCCCTCGAGGATGCACGCATCGGTCGGCGGCGTGAACAGCTCGCCGTCCTTGACGATGAAGATGTTGTCGCCCGAGCACTCGGCCACATCGCCCGACGTGTTGAGCATGATGCACTCGAGGCAGCCCGCGTCGATGGCCTCGATCTTCGCGAGGATGTTGTTGAGGTAGTTGAGGCTCTTGATCCGCGGATCGAGGCACTCGATCGGAATGCGGGGCCGCTCGGCGATGACCACACGCATGCCCTCTTCGTACATCTTGGGCGGGTAGAGGGCGATCTGGTCGGCGATACAAATGATGCCAGCCTCGGGGCACGCGAAGGGGTTGAGCCCCAGACTGCCCTCGCCGCGGGTGACGATCAGGCGGATGTACCCGTTGACGATCTCGTTGGCCTCGATGCAGCGGCGCTGGATCTGCTCCATCTCGTCGGGCGTGATGTGGATGTCCAGGCGGATTCTGCGGGCGCACTCGTAGAGGCGGTCCATGTGCTGCTTGGACTTGAAGATCTTGCCGTTGTAGACGCGGATGCCCTCGAAGACGCCGTCGCCGTAGAGCAGGCCGTGGTCGAAGACAGAGACCCTCGCCTCGCCCTTGGGCACGAGTTGGCCGTTGACCCAGACGAGCGGCCGCTCGCCCTGGATCTCGGAGATGTCGGAGGTGTCTTTTGTGCGCAGCATCCCTTCGGGCGTCTTGGAATGAGCACCCGCGGCGTGGGCAGAGCCGGCGTTGGTGGGAGTGGTTGTCATTGAGAGAGCCCTCCTGCTTGCGCAATCACGCGCGAAGATGCGCGTTGGGGGTGTTCCCGCCGAGGCCGACCTGCTGGACCGAGCCGGGGGTCAAGCCGCCCGAGAGCGCGGGCGGGGCGGGTCTCCATTATATCGGTCAACCTCGCATGCAGATGCGGGTCGGGCCTGAAAAACACAATGCGAACATCTTCGATTTCGCTTCGATTGCGCAGCAAATACACGCCTACTGCGCTGATCGTGCGGACATAGGCGATTCGACCCACAGCCCACACCGGGGGTTGATCGACGAGACTTGAGCATCGCACCGGGGGAATCCCAAGCCCGATCAGAGGCGTACCTCAGCCGCCAGATCACGCTTCGCCGCTTCGACGAACGCGTCGACTTGCGGATCGACCTCCTCGTGCCGGAGCGTCCGTGCGGGGTCGCGGAAGCCGAGGCGGAGGGTCAGGCTCTTCTTGCCCGCGCCCACCTGCTCGCCCCGGTAGACACCCACGAAGTTGACCGCTTCGAGCCGATCGGCACCGACCGAGTTCGCCACAGCCTGGACCCGCGACCACGCGACATCCTCGCCCAGGATCAGCGACACATCGCGCTCGATGCCGGGGAAGGCGGGCATCGGCTCGATGCGGGTGGTCGGGGGGAAGTGGGCAAGCAACGAACGCTCATCGACCTCGGCCGCTGCGACGCGGGTGCCGAGGTCGTAGCGGTCGGCAACGGCTGGCGCGATCAGCCCAGCCGTGCCGAGCACGAGGTCATCGGCACTGCCGTGCGTGATGTCATCGGGCGTGAGAATGATTCGCGCGCACGCTGCGGGGTCCCAGCAGCTCGCGGGAGTGTTGGCCGGATCGATCGGCTCCAGGCGCACCCGCGCGTGCGGGCCAGCCGTCGACCGGCCGAGCGCTTCGAGCACGCCAGCAAGACGGCGCAGGCCTGCCTGCGCGTCGTCGTGCGCACGCTTCTTGCCGGTCGAGAGCACGTCCATCAGCAGCGCGATCACGCGGCGTTCGAGGGAGGCGCCGTGCTCGTCCTCGCCGAAGATCGCGGCACGCTCGAAGAGCCGCACGCCGCCGGGCACCGTGACGCCGGCCGAACGATTGGCCTTTCGGCATCGCAGCAGGCTCGGCAGCACGCTCGGGCGCAGGCTCGGCTCCTCGCCGCGACGCTCATCGTCCACCGCGACGACCCTCGCGCCCGCGGGCACGAATAGCTCGGCCTCGGCGGGCGTGACGAAGCTGAACGTCACCGTCTCATAGAAGCCCATGCCCGTGAGCGCGCCCGCCGCGAGCGCGATGCCCCGCTCCGTGTCGCTCGGCGGCCCGACGCGCACAGCCATCTTCTCTTCGACCGGGATCGCGTCGTACCCCTTGGTCCGCGCGACCTCCTCGACAAGATCAATCTCGCGGATCAGGTCCGGGCGGAAGGCAGGAATCGTGCAGCGGAGACGCTCGCCGTCTGGCTGGACGTCGATTTCCAGCCGCGTAAAGGCGTCGACCATTTCTTGGTCTGACACATGGATGCCGAGGATCGATCGGCAGCGCTCGGGGCGGAAGTCGACCACGTGCGCCGCGGGAATCGGCTTGCCGGCTCGGATGAATCCATCGCCCGCGTCGCCCCCGCCCATGAGCGAGCCGCCCGCGACCTCGACGAGCAGCGCCGCGGCCCGGGCCGCGGCCGAGTCGATCTCGGCGGGCGCGACGATCCGCTCGAAGCGGTACGACGCGTCGGTCCGCAGCGTGTGCCGACGCCCCTGCTCACGCACGGTCACCGGGTCCCACGTTGCCATCTCGAGCACCACATCAACGGTGCCCTCGCCCACCTCGCTGTCGGCACCGCCCATCACGCCCGCGAGCGATTGGGCATGCTCGCTGTCCGCGACGACGAGGTCGGCGGCGGCGAGGTCGTGCGTCTTGCCATCGAGCGTCGTGAGCTTTTCCTTGGCTGCGGCGTGCCGAACGACGAGCGTCGATCCAGCGAGCTTCGCCAGATCGAATACGTGGCAGGGATGGCCCAGCTCGAGCGTGATGAAGTTGGTCACGTCGACGACGTTGTTGATCGGTCGCTGGCCGGCCGCCTCGAGCGCCTCGGCGAGCCATGCCGGACTCGGGCCGACCTTCACGCCTCGGATGAGCTGCACCGTGAAGAGTGGGCAGAGTTCGGGCGTCTGGTTCTTAAGCGAGACCACATCGCGCACGTCGCCCGTGCGAGAGGGCATGTTGCCCTTCGAGTCGCCCGAAGGCGGCATGAACGCACGGGGCTTGTCGGCCGAGAGGCTTGCCGCAACCTCGCGGGCGAGGCCGACGTGGCTGAGACAGTCACCGCGGTTGGACGTGACCTCGACATCGAGCCGAGCGTCGGGCATGCCGCCCTGCGGGGCGAGCGGTTCGGTGCCCTCGATCGGGAAGCCGGCGGCCGTCAGGACGCGGTCGGCCTCGTCGGCGGTGACATCACCCGGGGTGAGGTAGCGGTTGAGCCATGCGATGCTGGTATCCATAGGGCACGACGATAGGGGCCTTGCCACTGCCAATCGGCCCCCGGCGTGTCTCGCGGACACGCGGCTGAGGCCCGGGCTAGGCTGGCGGGGCATGCCGAATCTCACCCAAATCTCACGGCGACTCGCCCGGGCACTCGCCGCGGCGGGCGCGGTTGCGCTCGCGGGGCTGCTTCTCCCGGCGTGCAGCTCCGGCCCCGTCGCCGTCACCGAGCCGATGCTGCCCAGCGATCCGCCCGACGACTTCGCCCTCGCTGTAACCATCTTCGCCCCCGAGGTCGATGCCGACGCGATCTCGGCCCTGCCCCGGTCGGTCCGCCCCGCCCGCTACATCGTCGAGCCCGACGGCGTGCTCCGCGCTGCGATCGGGCCCGGCGCCGACGCGGACGTCTTCCCCGCCCAGACCCGCCGACTCACCGACCGCCAGCGGGCCCAGCTCTGGCGGCTCGTGCGCGATCAGGGCCTCCTCGCGACCAACCACCCCGCCCGCATCGCGACCGACCGGACGTACCTGTCATCGCCGGACCGCCGGGCTGTGCTCGTGGAGATCGCCGGCGCGGACCAGCGGCGGTACCTGGAGCTCTACGCCGACGATCGCGCGAGCGACCCGGCAATCGCGGTCGCGCTGACCGACCGCCTCGCCGAGCTCGCCTGGCTGCGCAACTGACCGGCTGCGCAACGCACCAATTGCACGTGGTGATCGCAGCACGAGCGCTGCCGGCAGCGCTCCCTACCGTGTTGCATGGCTGATCCACAACGCAACGCGACCGGGCGCACCGACCCGGTGGTCGGCATCGACCTGGGCACGACCAACTCGCTCGTGGCGATCGCCGACGAGCGAGGCCCGCGCGTACTTGCGCCCGAGGGCGAGTCGCCGCTCGTGCCCTCGGTCGTGCGGTACCACGACGACGGCTCGGTGACCGTGGGCAGCGAAGCCCGCGCCGCCGCGATCGCGCACCCGCGCACGACGATCGCGTCGGCCAAGCGCCTGATGGGCCGGAGTGTGGCCGATGCCGAGGGCGACCTGCCCTACATGAGCGTCGAGCTTGTTGCAGGCGAGCACGACACCGCTCGGATTCGGCTGCCCTTGGCTGGTGGCGAGCGGATCGTCTCGCCGCAGGAAGTCGCCGCCGAGGTGCTCAAGGCGTTGCGAGCACGGGCCGAAGCGGTGCTCGGCACGAAGGTCGAGCGGGCGGTCGTGACGGTGCCGGCCTACTTCGACGACGCCCAGCGCCAGGCGACGCGCGACGCGGGGCGCATCGCGGGGCTCGATGTCGTCCGCATCGTCAACGAGCCGACCGCCGCCGCACTCGCCTACGGCATCGGCACGGGCGACCGCGCGTCGGACGAGCCGCAACACGTCGCGGTGTATGACCTCGGCGGCGGGACGTTTGACATCTCGATCCTCAGGCTGACCCCCGCCGAGACAGACGCGGATGATGCAGACGACGCGAGCACGCCCGACTACTTCCAGGTGCTCGCGACGGCCGGCGACACGCGCCTCGGCGGCGACGATGTCGACCACATGCTCATCGCGCTCTTCACCCGCGAGATCCACGCGCTGCTCGGCATAGACCGCGAGGGCGCAGAGGCGGACCCGAGCTCGTTTCCGCCCGAGACGCGCCGGGCACTCAAGCAATTTGCCGAGGGCGTCAAGCATGAGCTGTCCGAGCGCGAGGCCGCGAGCGTGCAGATCGATCTCGGCGCAAAGGACGGCGAGCCTCGCGTCTATGAGCGCACGATCACGCGCGATGAGTTCGAAGCGATGATCGAGCCTTGGGCACGCAAGACACTCGACGCGTGCGCACGGGCGATGCGTGACGCGAAGCGATCGCTCGCGGGCGTGCCGCTCGACGCGGTGGTGCTGGTGGGCGGGTCGACGCGCGTGCCGCTGGTTCGGCGGGTTGTGGGCGAGTTCTTTGGCATCGAGCCGTACACCGCGCTCGACCCAGATCGGGTCGTCGCAATGGGCGCGGCGGTGCAGGCGGGCGTGCTCGGCGGCACGAGCTCGGGCTCGCTGCTGCTGGACGTCATCCCGCTCAGCCTGGGCATCGAGACCGCGGGCGGCGCGGTGGCGAAGGTCATCATGCGGAACTCGCCCGTGCCGACGCGCGCGACGGAGATGTTCTCGACGCAGGTCGACGGGCAGGTCTCGATCAAGCTCAACGTGGTGCAGGGCGAGCGCGAGATGGCGGGTGACTGCCGGAGCCTGGGCGTCTTTGAGCTCTCGGGCATCCCGCCAATGCCGGCCGGCGTGCCGCAGGTCGAAGTGGAGTTTCTCGTCGACGCCAACGGCGTGCTGCGCGTGTCGGCGCACGAGCGCCGCTCGGGCAAGCGCGCGCAGTTACAGATCGTGCCGAACCACGGGCTGACGGGCGATGAGGTCGACGCGATGGAGGCTGCGAGCATCGAGCACGCCCGCGACGACATGCAGCAGCACCGCATCGTTGACCTGATCGCCAACGGCAAGCTCGACCTCAAGTGGATCGGCGAGCGGCTCGAGAAGCATCGCGATGCGCTCGACCCGGCGTATCGCGACGCGCTGCGCGCACAACTGGCAACACTAGAAAGCATGATTATGCAGGCCGAGGCCGACTGGCGATCGGTCGATGCGAACGCCATGCACGCGGCGAAACAATCGCTCGACGAGGCGTCGGTCCGGCTGCAGGAGGTCTCGATCGCCGCGAGCCTGCGCGAGGATGGCTGACGCAGGCAGCAGCACGGCTCTGTCACCCGTGTGAAGAAAATGAAAAGCTCGCGCCTTTGTGCTTGACGGGCCGATCGGAACCAGTATTGTTTGCCCGTCGCGGAAGTGTTTCGTGACCAGGAGAACCGACTGTGCCCTCGATTATGCTCGTTATGTCGCTTAAGTGCTGGCGCAAGCAGATTGCTTGCCCCGGACGCGGCATGCGAGTGGAGAGCCGACGAAGCTGAGCTCCCTCGCAACTCGGAACGAACCGAGCGCCGCTGTCCGGAACACCCGGATGGCGGCGTTTTTTTCGTTCACACCCAAGGCGTGCCTTGGAGCGAGCGGGCCCAGCCGACCTCGGCATGACACGAAGACAGACAACGCGGGCGACCTGCCCGGGCGCGGTGTGTGTGCGCACGCCGCGAGATGAGCAATCATAAGACGTGGGCGCACACCCACGGGAAGTAGTTTCTGCGATGCATCTCAATCACACCGCGTTTGCCGCGATCACCAGAACCGATGCGACCCGGGCCCGCCGCCCGGCTGTCGCGCCCGCTTCAGTCGTGATCGAGATGCACGGCGTGATCGAGACGGCCGAGAACCTCACCTGCGCGGTGGTCAATCGCAAACTCATCGCGTCAAACCCGCGGGCCGAGGACCTCCCGCTCGCCTTCGCGGGCAGGCTGATACTCAACCCGGCCCGGCGGTATGCGCGGTTCAATTTCTCGGGCTCCTTCGCGAGCAGCCGGCGTGCGTACACCTTCTACAAGACGATCGACAATCTCTACGCCGGGCTCGACCTCGGCGATGCGCCGGTCATCCGCATCGAGGACGTCTTCACGGGGTTTGACTTCTCGCTCGCGCTGGATCTGGCGTCGGCGATCGGCTCGCTCGAGTGGCGTCAACCGGGCGCGGTGCCGACCAGCCCGGCGCGGGACTCCTCGGCCAGCGCACTGATCACGGGTGCCCGCGTGGCTGCGACACCCGGGGCGAGCGCGGCGCTGGCAGCGCTCGGGCTTGGTTTGCCGGGCGAGCCGAGGCGGCCCGTGGTCGGGCACCCGAGCCACAAGTCTGGAGCCGCGTGACCGGCGGAAGCGAGAGAGCGAGAGAGAGAGGTTTGGGAGAGGAGGAAAGTGGTCCCGGGGTGTGCGGCTGGCGTGATGTGTGCAACGCCAGCCGCCGGGCGCGGGCTGCTGAGCGGGGGTTGGCTGGTCGTCCTTTGTGGTGAGGGGCGGCCGGGCCGATCCATGGATGGGCTGATCTCCCGACAGCTCGGGCCATGGAGAATGGGGTTTTCTCCCTCGCAGCGTCCCGGTCGGAGCAATCCGGCCGGGGCGTTTTCATTTGGACGATCGCGTTTTTGGTCGTCCTCTTTGTTGCCCTCTTTATCGCGTTGGGAGGCGATCACGTAACCGCGAGCGCTGCCGCGGCGTCTAGGGTGGTTGGTGCCACGACTCCCCTCAAGCCGAAATCGCTACCGAACCTACCGCAGCCAGCGGAAGCTGACCCCTGCGCACAAGGCGGTCGCCTCGACCGGCACGCGCGGGGCGGACGCGGCCGAGTCTTCGGAGAAATCGGGCCCGAGGCGCTCGCGGTCGTTCTTCGCACTCTTCGCCAGCTTCTGGAATCTCGCTCGCGGCCAGCACGCGATGATTGTGCTTGCGATGCTCACCGGGTCGATCTACGTGATGCTCGGGCTCGTGCTCCCCGCGATGCTCAAGGTCGCGACCGACTTTGTCATGCTGGATAATCCAGGTCCGAGCGGGCTGCCGGCGTTCGTGCCGGATGGGCTGCGCGAGGATCGCAACGCGATGCTCTGGGTGATCGGCGGCATCGTCATGGTCGTCGCGCTGGTGCGGGTCTGCTTCCACATGTGGGGCCGATACCAGATGACCGCGATGGTAAAGAAGCTCCAGACCGGCGTGCGCCGAAAGGTCTTCGACCATGCGGTGCACCTGCCCCTGCACCGAGTGCAGCAACTCAAGAGCGGCGGGCTCACCAGCACTTTGCGTGAGGACGCGGGCTCGGTGGCCGAGTTGCTCTTCAGCATCTTCTACAACCCGTGGCTCGCGGCGACGCAGTTCATCGCGACGCTGGTGGTCCTCGCGGTGATCGACTGGCGACTGCTGCTCGGCGCCGTGGCGCTTGTGCCTGTCGTCTGGATCACACACCGGACGTGGATCGGCCGGATCCGCCCGATCTGGCGCGACATCCGCACCACCCGCACTACGACCGACAGCGAGATCACCGAAGCGTTCGTCGGCGTTCGCGTCGTGCGCGCGTTTGCACGCGACACCACCGAGAAGTCGCGGTTCGCACGGAACCAGCACTTGATGGCGCGGCAGGAGATGCTCGCGTGGTGGTGGAGCCGGATCATTGACGTCGCGTGGGCGCTGCTGATTCCCGCCGCGACGGCCGGCATGATCGTCTACGCGGGCTCGGCGGTGGTCCGCGGCGACCTGACCGTTGGCGATCTGCTCATGTTCGTCGGTTATCTGGGCATGCTGCTGGGCCCGCTCGAGGCGTTGAGCGTTTCGGCGACGAACGTGCAGAACCAGCTCGCGGCCTTTGACCGCGTGCTCGACCTGCTCGGCGAGGACCGCGAATTTGCGGATGCAAAGGAAACGACGCTGCTCGACCGCGATCTGGTTCGGGGCGAGATGTCGCTCGAGGGTGTGTGGTTCACGTATCCGCGGCTGCACCGCCGAAGCGCGAGTGGCAAAGATGCGACGCCCGGGCCCAGCGAGCCGGCGCTGCGGAATATCTCGTTGCACGTCGCGGCGGGCGAGACGATCGCGCCGGTCGGCAGCTCGGGCAGCGGCAAGACGACCTTCTGCAATCTCGTCGCGCGGTTCTACGACCCGACGCGCGGTCGCATCACGCTCGACGGCGTGGACCTGCGCGAGATCGACGCGGCGTCGTTCCGGCGCGTGCTGGGCATCGTCGAGCAAGACGTGTTCCTCTTCGACGGCTCGGTTTCTGACAACATCGCGTACGCGCGGCGCGACGCGACGGCGGAGGACGTGCAGCTCGCGGCCGAGGCTGCCAACGCACACGTGTTTATCGATGCGCTCGAGCACGGGTACGACACGCTCATCGGCGAGCGCGGCGTGCGGCTCTCGGGCGGGCAGAAGCAGCGCCTCGCGATCGCACGCGCGATCTTGGCCGACCCGAAGATCCTGATCCTCGACGAGGCGACGAGCAGCCTC
>ERZ1740067.2499-NODE-2499-length-11140-cov-6.362833_pt1 | contig 11140 bp, 8 predicted proteins | sample MGYA00581736_ERZ1740067 | MGnify/ENA primary metagenome ERZ1740067 (study PRJEB43018, sample SAMN04849236) | marine metagenome | isolation source: floating plastic debris | place: Pacific Ocean | collected 2008-08-27 | study: EMG produced TPA metagenomics... | reverse complement strand
TGAAGATCACCATGCAGTTGGAGCGGCTGATGGAGCCTGTCAGCTTGCGCATGGCTTGGCTCATCAGGCGGGCCTGCACGCCGACGCTGCTGTCGCCCATGTCGCCTTCGAGCTCGGATTTGGGTGTCAGCGCCGCAACCGAATCGACGATGACCATGTTCACCGCACCCGAACGCACCAGCGTGTCGGTAATCTCCAGCGCTTGCTCGCCCGTGTCGGGCTGCGAGATGAGCAACTCGTCCAGGTTCACGCCCAGCTTCTTGGCGTATTGCGGGTCGAGCGCGTGCTCCGCATCGACAAAGGCGCAAACGCCACCGCTCTTTTGCTGTTCGGCCACGCAATGCAGGGTCAGCGTGGTTTTGCCCGAAGATTCAGGGCCGTAGATCTCCACGATCCGCCCCATGGGCAGACCGCCTATACCCAGCGCGATGTCCAGACCGAGGCTGCCGGTCGAGCTTGCCTTGATATCCTGGATGGCACCTTCGTCACCCAGCTTCATGATCGAGCCTTTGCCGAACTGCCGTTCGATCTGGGCCAATGCGCTGTCCAGCGCCTTCTGTTTGTCTGCTGATTTCTTGTCTGTCATGTTCAAAAGGTCTGCCGTCGCCATTGTTTGGTCCTTTGTGTCATACCCCGGACGGGGCGGCAATTGGTGCCGTGCTGCTTCGATGTTCTCTTTGTGTTCCTTATGAGATCAAAATGAGAACATTGCAATTAAAATTCTCCACGACCTACCTTTTGCCAAAGGGGGTTAAGGAGTAGTTTACGCCGAAGAGCAAAAACGGACGGATCGGGCGGGGCTGCGGGTATGCTGGTGTTTTACAAGGCCAATCTGGTGTTCCTGTCGGTGCCCAAGACCGGCACGACCGCCTACGAGGAAGCGTTGCGGCCCCATGCGGACATGGTGATCCTCCAACCGCCCGAGCTGAAACACGCGCCCGTCTATCGCTACAACCGGTTCGTGCGGCCGATGTTTCTCAAGGTGTGCGACACCGAACTGGAGGTTATGGCCGTTATGCGCGAGCCGATCAGCTGGCTGAGCAGCTGGTGGCGGTATCGCCAGCGGCCTTTCATGCAGGACAAGCCGAACACGACGCATGGCATAAGCTTTGACGACTTCGTTCTGGCCTATCTCAAAGGGAAAAAGCCGGGCTTTGCCGATGTGGGCAGCCAGGCGCGGTTTCTGGAAACCCAACCCAACGGAACAGGGGTGACTCATCTGTTTCGCTACGAGGATCAGGCGGGCTTGCGGGCATTACTGTCTGCTCGGCTGGAGGTGCAGTTCACCCTCGAGCGCCACAATGTGTCTCCGGCCATTCCGGCAGAGTTATCGCCAGACGTGGAGGCGCGGTTGCGCCGCAAATGCGCCGAGGAGTTCGCGCTGTATGACAGTATCGCGACCAGTTGATCCGGTTCAGTGCAGCTGGCTATGCACGGTTTCAGCCAGATCGTTGAGCGAGAACGGTTTGGGCAGGAACACGGAGTTGGGTATCTTTTCTCGCTGGTCGTTCAGCTTGTCTTCGGCGTAACCGGACACAAAGACAACCCGCACATCGGGCCGTTCTTGCAACGCTTCGCGCACCCAGCTTGGCCCGTCCTTGCCCGGCATGACCACGTCAGTCACGAACAGATCAACGCTCAGGTCCACATCTTCCAGCGTCTTGAGTGCCGCCTCGGCGCTGTCCGCCTCCAGCACGGTGTAGCCGCGCAGGCGCAGGGCGCGACTGGCAAAGGCGCGCACGGGTGCCTCATCCTCCACGAGCAGGATGACACCGTCGCCCTTTTGCGGGTTGGCCTTCTCCGTTCTAGGCTTTTCAACAGGTGCCGGTGCAGCGGAGCGTTCCAGCACGGGGAACATGATCGAGAAACTCGTCCCGGCGCCCAGCTTGCTGTCGACAAAGATGAACCCGCCGGTCTGCTTGACGATGCCATAAGCGGTCGACAGGCCCAGCCCTGTACCCTCGCCCGTCCGCTTAGTGGTATAAAACGGCTCAAACACCTTTTGCAGTTTGTCGGCCGGAATGCCCACCCCTTCATCGACAACACGCAAGCACACATAGTCGCCAACCGGCACCGACACGCGGTCGCGTTCCAGCGGTTCATTCAGCGTCACGCATTCGGTTTCGATCTTGATCTCACCCCCTGCGGGCATCGCATCGCGGGCATTCACGACGAGGTTCATCAGCACCTGTTCAAGCTGCCGCTTGTCGGCCCTGATAGCCCGGAGCACAGGGTCATGCGTGAGCGTCAACCGCACCTTCTCACCCACCAGCCGGTTCAGCAGATGCGTCAGATCGGCCATCGTGTCGCGCAAGTCCAGCTCTTCTGTCCGCAAGGTCTGCTTGCGCGAAAATGCGAGTAACTGCCCCACAAGAGCCGCCGCACGGTTGGCGTTCTGATTGATCTGCATCAGGTCGCCGAAATCCGCATCCCCCTGATCGTGCCGCAGCAAGAGCAGGTCACAATGACCGGAAATAGCCGTCAGCAGGTTGTTGAAATCATGCGCGACACCACCCGCGAGTTGCCCGATCGCCTGCATCTTCTGGCTTTGCACGAATTGCGCCTCAAGCGTCTTGAGTTCGGTCGCATCCGACAGAACCGCAAGCACGGATGCTTCGCCGCCCTCCTTCATCTGGTTGAGCGCGACCTGAACGAATGTCTCTTTATCGGTTCGGCGCAGGCGCAGGAACTCGCTTTGCTGGACGGCGCGGCCGGAGACTGTTTCGGCCAGCCAATCATCCAGCGGGCGGCCCAAACCCTCCATCAGATCGCCCATATGTGCGTCCTGGACCAGCGTGTCACCCACAAGGTTGGCGGCCATGCGATTATAGCTTTGGACCTGTCCATTGGTGGCAAAGCGGACGAGCGGCACCGGCAAATCCTCGAAATCATGCCAATGGCTGGCCGGCGTCGCCTCCGGCGCGGGCAAAAGGTACACAGCCTGTCGACCGGCGCCCGCATCCACCGCCGTCACCAGCACGTCCAGCGGCCCGCTTTCGGTCGTGATACTGTTGACCATGCCCATCGAAAGGGGCAGCGCCGGAAACAGGTTTTCGAGGGTCATCGCGCGTTTTCCAACCAGCGTGCGCGCCGCGTCATTCATGTAAAGGATGGCATCGTTGCGCCCCAGCATGATCATCGGCAAGCCGGGTCCGTCGGTGCCCCGCGCCCCTTCGGCGACGGGCTCAAGCCGCCACAGGAAATTGTCGTCGCCCATATCGTGAACGGCCAGCCGCACCTGTCCCTTGCGGGTCACGATATCCTCTCGCGCGGCCCCTTCGATGTCGGCCATAGACTTGAGGCGAAACAGAATTCCGCCAGGATTGGCAAAGGTTGACCGCAATGTCCCGGCCAGCGTCTCACCGCGCAGCGTCGCGAAACGCGCGCGCGCGGCAGCGTTCGCGCTCAACACCTCACCGTCTGAGGTGCATACAAAACTGGGGGCGCTGTCCTTTTCGATGAAGCCCGACACCGCCTGCATCGTCCGATCCTGCGAGGAGCGGTCGCGGCGCTCGATCATCGTCACGGCAAACCCGAGCATCATCAGCGTCGCCGCCGCCGCCAGCAGGCCCATCTGGATCAGCGGCTCTGGCGCCAACACGCCCATCGTACCCAGCAAAACAGCCGCCAGCAGCAGACTTTGCCCACGCGCCGAGACGATACCGATCAATCGGGCAAGACTGCCTGAACCTTCAGCGTTCGCCGCCACTGCACACCTCCTGCAAGCCGAATCGTTCCTACATTTCTGCGCTGCCAGAGGTTAATTGCCACTTAACCACACCGCCGCTTGCAGAGATGAAGGACGGTAACCGCTTACCTGAGGTTGAGTCAAATGCTGCTATTCGCGCAAAAGTCGAGCGAGGTAGAACCCGTCGCCCGATGCATCCACCGACCAATGCCAATCCGCATCGCACCGCCAGCCCGGATGTCGCGCCGTAACCGCGTTGACTTGTGCCGCGTTCTCTTGGGCCAGAGCCGAGCATGTGGCGTAATACAGCGCGCCCCCATCCAACACGTAACCCATTGCCGTATCCAGGATGTGCGCCTGCAAGACGGTCAATTCGGTCAAGCGATCCGGCGTCAGATCCCATTTCGCCTGTGGCGCGCGCCGCCATGTGCCCGACCCTGAACACGGCGCGTCGCACAGCACCACGTCAAAGCGCGGCAGTTCGGCCAATTCGGGCGTCGGAGCAATGCGGATATCGTGCCCGCCACGCGCAGCCCGGGCGGGCAGATCGCGCATCCGCGCGGGCTCTGCGTCATGGGCGGTCACGTTCCAGCCTTGCGCGGCCAGCGCCAGCGCCTTCCCACCGCCGCCCGCACAATAATCAAGCGCCCGTCCCTGTCCGGTGATCTGAGCCATGGCAGCCTGGCTTGCAGCGTCCTGAAGCTCCACCAGACCCGAATTGTACGCCCCGGACACCCGCAACCGACGTGCACCCTCAAGCACAGTCCGGGCTGTTGCCGCGCGCGGATTGGGACTGGTTGTCACCCCGTCTTCGGCAAGTGCATGCGCCGCATCCTCGACAGAGCCGCGCGCGAGGTTGACCCGGACGCTGACCGGTGCCCTGTCGCGCAAGGCAAGCGCCGTCCGCTCCGCATCTGCGCCGAGGCTTGCGTCGAATTGCTCCAGCAACCAGTCCGGCATGTCCAGCGCCGCCCCGCGCGTTTCAGCTGCGGCACAGCGCGCCGCTTCGGCGTCCGTCAGAGGAGCGGGCGCATGGCCCTGTCCGCTGAACAGCGCGTCAAGGTCAGCCCCCGCCGCCCGCAACCGGCCAATCATGCGCGCACGACCGCTCTCGCCCCCACCGAGGGCGGCGGCACTGCGCCACTGGCGCATGGTATCGTAGACATGATCGCGCACTGCGGCGCGGTCCTTGGACCCGGCATAGCGGCTGCCACGCGCCCATCGTGTCAGCGCCTGTTCCACGGGCGTGCCGGCGCCAACCTGATCAAGGATTTCGATCGCCGCAGCGACGCGCGCACCCGGCGTCATGACGCATCGCTCACATCAAATAAGCCGCGCAACATGTTGAAATCACATGGCGCGATAGTTGGGCGCTTCGCGGGTGATCTGGACGTCATGGACATGGCTTTCCTTCAGACCTGCGCCCGTGATCCGGACAAAGCTGCAGTTCTGGCGCATCTCTTCGACAGTGGCACAGCCGGTATAACCCATCGCCGCGCGCAGCCCGCCTACCAGTTGGTGAATGACTGTTCCGGCGGGCCCCTTGTAGGCCACCTGCCCCTCGATCCCTTCGGGCACCAGCTTGTCACTGGCGGCGTCCTTCTGAAAATACCGATCCGCCGAGCCGCGCGCCATGGCCCCGAGCGAACCCATCCCGCGATAGGATTTGAAGCTGCGCCCCTGATAAAGGATCAACTCGCCCGGGCTCTCATCCGTGCCCGCAATCATGCTGCCCACCATGGCGCAGGAGGCGCCCGCCGCGATGGCTTTGGCAAAGTCACCGGAATACTTGATGCCGCCATCCGCGATGACCGGCACGTCGCCGGCAGCGGCCGCGCAATCCATGATCGCGGTCAACTGTGGCACGCCGACGCCAGCCACCATGCGGGTGGTGCAGATGGAGCCCGGACCGATCCCGACCTTGATCGCATCGGCCCCGGCACCGATCAATGCGCGCGTCGCTTCACCCGTGGCCACGTTGCCCGCCACGATCTGCACATCGTTCGACAACCCCTTGGCCCGGCGCACGGCCTCGGCGACCCCTTCGGAATGGCCATGTGCGGTGTCGATGACGATCATGTCGACGCCGGCATCCACAAGCGCCTCGGACCGCTCAAACCCGGCGTCCCCGACGGTCGAGGCTGCCGCGACCCGCAAGCGGCCAAGCTCGTCCTTGCAGGCGGTCGGGTTGAGAACGGCCTGTTCCGTATCCTTGAGCGTCAAAAGCCCTGTCAGCTTGCCCTCGGCATCCGTAACCAGCAGCTTTTCGATGCGCCGCGCCTTCATCAGGCTGATTGCTTCCTCGCGGTCGGCCGGTTCGTGCAGGATGGCGAGGTTGTCCGTTGTCATCATCACGCGCACGGGTGTGTCGTCACGGGCAGCAAAGCGCATGTCACGGTTGGTGACGATCCCGACGACGCGGCGGGTCTCGTCAATGACGGGAAACCCGCTGAAACCATAGCGGTCCGACAACGCCCGCGCATCGGCCAGCGTCTGATCCGCAGTCAGTGTGATCGGGTTGTAGACGATCCCGCTCTCGAACCGTTTGACGCGGCGCACCTCCTGGGATTGCGCAGCGATGTCGAGGTTGCGGTGGATCACGCCCATGCCACCTGCCTGTGCCATGGCGATGGCCATGCGTCCTTCGGTGACGGTGTCCATTGCCGAACTGAGCAGCGGAATGTTCAGGTCAATCCGCCGGGTCACACGCGTCCGCGTGTCCGCGTTCGTCGGCAGCACGCTCGAAGCCGCCGGGACCAGCAAAACATCATCAAAGGTAAGCGCCTCGCGAATCTCCATGGGGGTCTCCTTGGGAGGGTTCGTTTGACGGTTTCCTATCTCACGGAGGTACGGGAATGGAAAGGGGCAATTGGCAGGGCTTGCGCCTGCGCGTCCCGCTGACCAGAGTGCGCTGCATGACGCATGGATATGACACCGGCCGCCTGAACCTGCCCTTCGTGGGCATCGCGACATTTGGCAAACGGCCCTATGTCGAGGATTGGAGCGCCCTGGACGCGGATGTGGCCATCCTCGGCGCGCCCTTCGATGCGGGGACGCAGTGGCGCTCCGGGGCGCGCTTTGGGCCGCGTGCGGTGCGGGAAGCCTCCACGCTATTCAGCTTTGGCCATGCCGGCGCTTATGACCACGAAGACGACGCGACCTACCTGCCGGAGACCGTGCGCATTGTGGATATGGGGGACGCGGACATCATCCACACCGACACGGCCGGCAGCCACGCCAATATCGAGACTGGCGTGCGTGCGGCCCTCGCCGCCGGTGCCCTGCCCGTCACCATCGGCGGCGATCATTCGGTGAACATCCCCTGCATTCGCGCCTTTGACGATCAGGGGCCGATCCACATCCTGCAAATCGACGCGCATCTGGATTTCGTCGACGAACGCCACGGGGTGCGTCACGGGCATGGCAACCCGATGCGGCGCGCGGCAGAGCAGGACCATGTCACCGGGCTGACCCAGGTCGGCATCCGCAATGTCAGCTCTACCGCGAAGGAAGGCTACGACGACGCCCGCGCCATGGGGTCCGACATCCTGTCGGTGCGGCAGGCCCGCGCGTTGGGTCCAGGGGCTGTTATCGACCGGATACCGGAAGGCGCGCGGCTCTACATCACGATCGACATCGACGCCTTCTGCCCGTCGATCGCGCCGGGAACGGGCACCCCCAGCCATGGCGGCTTTCTCTACTACGATGTGCTGGAAATGCTGCAGGCCGCGGCTCGCCGCCATGACATCGTGGGCATTGATCTGGTCGAGGTTGCCCCGGATTACGACCCGACAGGCAGCACTGCGATCCTTGGCGCACAGATCCTGATGAACCTGCTGGGCTTTATCTTCCACGCCGGGAATGGCTGAAACGGGCCCTCCGGGGGGAGTTTTCCTGGCGAGATGAAGGATCAGGTCCCTCTTCATCTTGCCCGATAAACTCCCCCCGGAGGGTCGGTTTGCCCTGGTTCCTCGGGTCGAACTGACGCACGACCACCTCCACCTGTCGCGGTTGGACTTTTCCTTTTGGCGCAGTCGCCTATGCTGTGGCGCAGCAAGAATGAGGCTTTCATGAGCACCGATCCTCTCGTCGTCTTTACCCCGTCGGGCAAGCGTGGGCATTTTCCCGTCGGCACACCGATCCTGACCGCTGCGCGCCAGTTGGGCGTGGACCTCGACAGCGTGTGCGGCGGGCGCGGCATCTGTTCGAAATGCCAGATCACACCCAGCTATGGAGAGTTCCCCAAGCACGGCGTGCGTGTGGCCGAAAACGCCCTGTCCGACTGGAACGCTGTCGAGGAACGCTACAAGTCCAAGCGCGGGCTGACAGCGGGCCGCCGGCTGGGGTGTCAGGCCACGGTGCAGGGCGACGTGGTCATCGACGTGCCTCCCGAAAGCCAGGTGCACAAGCAGGTCGTGCGCAAACGTGCCGAGGCGCGCGACATCACCATGAACCCGTCCACCAAGCTTTTTTACGTCGAGGTGCAGGAACCGGACATGCACGAACCCTCCGGCGATCTGGAGCGGCTGGTGGCCGCGATTGAGCGCGACTGGGGTGTCACCAACATCCATGCCGATCTGCACATCCTGCAAGGCTTGCAGCCCACCCTGCGCAAAGGCGCCTGGAAGGTCACGGTCGCTGTTCACCTGGGCGACGACGAGAACGCGCCGCGTATCATGCATGTGTGGCCCGGCTACTACGACGGCACGGTCTACGGGCTGGCCGTCGACCTCGGCTCGACCACCATCGCAGCACATCTGTGCGATCTGTCGACCGGTGAGGTTGTTGCCTCGTCAGGCCTCATGAATCCGCAGATCCGCTTTGGCGAGGACCTGATGAGCCGGGTCAGCTACGGCATGATGAACCCCGGCGGAGCGGGCGAGATGACGTTGGCCGTGCGCGAAGGTCTGAACGCCCTGATGACGCAGATCGCGACCGAGGCTGGCATCGACAAGGGGCTGGTGGTGGACGCGGTGTTCGTGTGCAACCCGGTGATGCACCACTTGCTGCTGGGCATTGACCCGTTCGAGTTGGGCCAGGCCCCCTTTGCGCTGGCCACCTCCGACGCGCTGCGTCTGCGTGCCGATGATCTGGACCTGAATATCCACCCTTCGGCCCGCATCTACCTTTTGCCCTGCATTGCGGGGCATGTGGGCGCGGATGCTGCTGCCGTGGCGCTGAGCGAAGCACCGGACAAGTCCGACGACCTCGTTCTGGTGGTGGACGTCGGCACCAATGCCGAAATCTTGCTGGGCAACCGCGAAAAGGTGCTGGCCTGTTCCTCGCCCACTGGCCCCGCCTTTGAGGGCGCGCAGATCACCGCCGGTCAGCGCGCGGCCCCCGGTGCCATCGAGCGGGTCGCGAGCGACCCCGCCACCAAGGAGCCACGCTTTCGCATCATCGGAGTGGACATGTGGTCGGACGAGGATGGCTTTGACGAGGCATCGGCCGCGACGGGCATCACGGGCATTTGCGGGTCCGGCATCATCGAGGCGATTGCCGAGATGCGGCTGGCGGGATTGCTGGATGCGTCCGGCCTGATCGGCTCGGCCGCGCAGACGGGCACCGCGCGCTGCGTGCCGGACGGGCGCACGCAGGCCTACCTGCTACATGACGGAACACCCACGGGCGGGCCGCGCATCACCATCACCAACCCTGACATCCGCGCCATCCAGATGGCCAAGGCCGCGCTTTATTCCGGGGCGCGCCTGCTGATGGACAAGTTCGGCGTGGACGTGGTGGACCGGGTGGTGCTGGCCGGTGCCTTTGGTGCGCATATCTCGCCCAAACATGCTATGGTGCTCGGCATGATCCCGGACGCCCCCCTCGACAAGGTCACATCTGCAGGCAACGCCGCAGGCACGGGTGCGCGCATTGCCCTGCTGAACCGCGAGGCGCGGGGCGAGATCGAAGAGACCGTGCGGCGCATCCACAAGGTCGAAACCGCGATCGAGCCGCGCTTTCAGGAGCATTTCGTAAACGCCTCAGCCCTGCCCAACAGCGCCGACCCCTTTCCGATCCTGCGCAGCGTCGTGCACCTGCCCGACGTCAGCTTCAACACCGGCGGCGGCGAGGATGGCGGACGGCGGCGGAGACGCCGCGCGTGAGGCGGCTTGCCCTTGTCCTGAGCCTGCTTGCGGCACCGGCGCTGGGGCAAGGCCTGATCCCGAAGGTCCAGGGCGATGTCACTTTGGCCACGGCCCTCGCCCAGCCCGGTCTGATCGTGGACGGGGTGAGCACCTGGGCCGTGGACTGGGACCGCGCCGCACCGATGGATCTCCTGGTACAGACGGTCTACGCCTCCGCCCTCGGCGGCAATGCCACGGATCGGGAATACCGCATCGTCACACCCTCGCCCACCGGTCCGATCCTCGGGGCCCCATTCGACCTGCCCGGCAACGGCATCAAGGAAGTCTATGACCACCCGCAAGGGGCGTTGCTGGTTCAATTCCAGTATCGCAGCGGCGACCCGCGCTGTTGCCCATCGGGCCTGGTCAACACCATCCTCAGCCGGGGCGTGCCATGACCAACCTCGATCAACAGGCGTTCTGGACGGAGTCGGCTGGCCCCACATGGGTGGCGCTGCAGGACGAGATGGACACATTGCTAACCCCTGTCCTGACCGAGGTGATGTGCCGCAGTGCCCTGAAACCCGGCGAACGCGTTCTGGATGTCGGATGCGGCACCGGGCAAAGCGTGGCGCAGATCGCGGATGCGGTTGGCCCCTCGGGCCATGTCACCGGGCTCGACATCTCCGAGACGATGCTGCGACAGGCGCATGACCGGCTTGGGTTCAGACCACAGGTGCGCCTGACCATGGCCGACGCGCAAACGCACGACTTTGGCCAACCCTTCGACGTGATCCTGTCGCGCTTTGGCGTGATGTTCTTTGACGACACGCGCGCGGCCTTTGCCAATCTGTGGCGCGCGCTTGCGCCCGGTGGGCGGATGGTGCTGGCCGCCTGGGGGCCTGCCCCGCAAAACCCATGGTTCATGGAACCCGCCGCGGCCGCGCGTCACGTGCTTGGCCCGGTACCACGGGTGGACCGCACGCTGCCGGGGCCCTTTGCCTTTGAGGATGCGGACCGGGTGCTGGACCTTATGGAGGCGGCGGGCATTGCGGGCATGACCGTCGACACCGTGGCGATTTCGCTGACACCGCAGGGCGGTCTGGCGGACGCGGCCGAGCTGTGTTGTCATATCGGGCCGGCCGACAGCGCGCTGCAATATCACGAGGCGGATGCCGACGCCAAGGCAGAGGTCAAGGACGCGATCACCGCTCAATTCGCCCAATATGACGGGCCGGAGGGACTGCGCATTCCGGCGCTGATCCACATGTTCGAGGCGCGCAAACCCACTTGACGCCTGCCCGCCCCTTGCCTATCCAGACGCCTCAGCGCGCGGGTATGGTGAAAAGGTATCACGGCAGCTTCCCAAGCTTTAGTTACGGGT
>ERZ1740067.2498-NODE-2498-length-11144-cov-7.384886_pt1 | contig 11144 bp, 9 predicted proteins | sample MGYA00581736_ERZ1740067 | MGnify/ENA primary metagenome ERZ1740067 (study PRJEB43018, sample SAMN04849236) | marine metagenome | isolation source: floating plastic debris | place: Pacific Ocean | collected 2008-08-27 | study: EMG produced TPA metagenomics... | reverse complement strand
CCAGATGCCTGCTCCAACGTCGCTACTCGGCCAATACTCTTCCTCAAGACTGAATTCTTCAGCTTCTTGAACTTCGGGTCGAAATGGTGATTTTGTGGAGCTGACTCACGACACAGACACAGCAGCATCAATTACGCTGAAGCAGCCAAACATTCTTTGTCGCTGGGCACTTTCCTTTCAAGCCGTCTGGCATTTCCTCACTTTCAGCCAGGGTTAAAGCGTAGCTGTCTTCGTAATGTTGGTGGACTTCTTCATGGCGAATTGAGTGAGGCGGACCCGCCATTAAAGTTTGATCGTACTCAAAAGAAATGAGTAGCTGCGGTGCTTTGTTCGTAATGTCTAATAGATGGGTGGTGTAGCGATCGCGCATCTCTCTTGGCAATGCCACTAATGCTGCTCTGTCATAAACAGCATCAACAGCACCCAGCATATCAGCAGACAGATTAAATATATCGCCCACAAATATATCGATATCAGTAGCGCTGTAGTGAGTAACTTCACCGTGCTCTGCGACGTCCGGTGTTACCCCAAGTTCTGCAAACAGCTGATCAATCGCCACTTTGCTCAATTCAGCACCAGCAACGCAGTAGCCCTGAGACAGTAACCAAGCAATATCAAGCGTTTTTCCACATAGTGGAACAAATACGCGGCTGCCTTTTTTCAAGAAAAGCGTCCCGAAATGCTTTACCAGTAGCGGATTTACTTCACTGTTGTGAAAAGCAATATTATTGTCATCCCACTTTTGATGCCAAAAACTTGCATCCATCGTCACACCTACCTTCAAAGAGCATCTTAACCATAACGTGAGTTCGATAACTACTAGACCTGTTGTCCAATACTTTCTCACAGGGCATGATACGAGCTAAGGCAACCACACCACTAGGTGTAAATTGTGTGTATCGCCGCCAAGGATACCGCCTCAGCGCAAGCCATCATTAGCCAGTACTCGCAAACACTTCTTTCTCATAATCCGCTACAAAAAACTAAAAACCATCGTATTGATATCTCCATACGTCGATAGGTAAGTTACGCAAAAAACGGCCACAAAAAGGTTGTTGTCTTATGCTGAGACAACAACCTAAACTTACAAAAATCTAAGACAGAGTCTAAGACAGAGAAACTAGAATCAAACAGTGGATTAATCAGTTTTTGCTTTTGTCCACAAAGTTAGTCCCTCAATCGAGCGTTCTGCAGGAGCTGAACCGAGTAAAGAGATAAAGTATCCCAAAATCACAGCAATAGGTGCAACAATGGCTGAACGCCAAATGCCTGGGAAAATCAGCGCCCCAGCATCTGTTCCAATCTTCAAGAAAATAACGGTAGCCACTGTTCCATAGAAAGCCCCCGTTGCATTAATCCGAGGAAAGAGTGCCCCCATCAAAAACAAACCAAGCAGAGGAGCCACAAACATTGTTGTAAACTCAATCAAAAACTGCAGCAGGTCTGCCTCCTGATTCGCCACATAAAAAGCCGCAAAAATACCCAGAACACCCCATAGAACAATCAACCCCTGAGCAACCTTCAAAGACCGAGCCTCATCCAAGGGTGCTTTGGAATAGCGTTCATAAAAATCGACCGTTATGCAGGTTGCAAGGGAATGCAGCGCTGAGTCAATCGAAGACATTGCCGCAGCGAAAATAGCCGCCACCAATAAGCCCGAAGCACCGCTAGGCACATCATTCACAATAAAATGCGGCAGGATAGCATCACCCGGAATATCCGCAGGTAGTCCAGGATTCACACTGTAAAAGCTAAACAACAGCGCGCCCAAAATTAACGTCGCGGCCACACCAATAAATCCAGAAAACCAGCCCAACAAAATCGCCTTACGGCCATCCGACTCGCTAGCACAAGAAACATAACGCTGAACAGACTGTTGATTCGTACCCGCAACCGCAAATGCCAAAACGCCGTATGCAAATACAGCCGTCGGCAGCGAATAAATCGAAGCTGGCTCCCAAGTTGCATTAATCACTTGCAACTTACCGGCTTCTCCTGCCACACTCCAAAGCTCACCTAATCCGCCAGGTACACCGGCTGCCGCGGCCCACAGGCCCGCCGCCAAACCCACAAAAATCATTACAAACTGAAGGACGTCGGTCCACACAACCGCCGCAATGCCACCCGCTACGGTGTAAACAATAGAGACAATACCCACCAGCAATATCGCAACCGTCAGCGGAATATTAACAACCGTGGACAGTGCCAAAGAAGCCGCATAGAGCAAACCACCCAGCCGGGCAATCACAAACAGCAAAAAGCAAAGCGATCCAAGTGCTCTGGTCTTAGAGTCAAACCGTTTCTCCAAGTATTCATAAGCCGTAGTCAAATTCAACCCAATAAAGAAGGGCAGAAATATTGCAATCACTAGCCCGAACCCAAGCAAATCACCAATCTGCGTTTGCAAATACAGCAAGCCGTTGTTGTAGCCTTGCCCAGGCCCACCCAGCAGTGAAGCTGCCGAAAAAGACGTCGCAATTAGCGACAGACCAATCGCCCACCAGGGCAACTGCCGGGAGCCCCTAAAGTATTCATCCGTGGAGTTTTGTCTGCGGCTAGCCACAACGCCAATGGCGATCAGGACAACGCCATATACCACCACAATCGCCCAATCAATGGCACTCATAAGATGCCTTGCCTCACTAGATTCCTTACACGATGCGGATATCATGCCACAGTAGTGCAATCGGTCAAGGCCCAGTGTGTCAATCGATGTATCAATCAGTGTGCCAAAGCGTTCATCGCTGAGAGCGTCACTTCCCAAACAAGCCTGGGCTGCACATAGCTCAGCAGATAGGTGCGCGCCTTTTCCAGCGCGGCCAGCTCCGTTTCTTGACTCAGCCCCTGTTGCCAGTATCGATGCTGCAAGTAATCCAGTAGCCAAAGTTGCGCTTCCGTATCCAGGCTTTGGCTGATGTCACGAGCGGCTTCAAGAGCATCTCTTAAAGTAGTCGGTGGTGTTTCTATCTGTGTCAACAGCTCGGGGGGCAAATTTTGCAATTGCTGCCAACTATCAATGGCCCGGCCCGGTGAGCCCTGAGCAATGGCCATCACTTCCGCTGATTGCAAAATTTCGCTGTGACCTGTTTGGCCCAGTACTTGCGCCATGTGCTCATAGCTAAGGCGACGAAAGGGGACGGCCTGGCAGCGTGAAATCAGCGTTGGCAATAGCGCCTGCTGATCTGGGGCCATGAGGATGAGGGTAGCCCGACCGGGTTCTTCCAGCGTTTTGAGCAGCGCGTTGGCGGCGGCCTCGGCCATGCGTTCTGCTTGTTCTATGACCACAACAGCTCGCGGCGATTCTAGAGCTGGGCGGCTGAGAAAGCGAGCAATTTCTCGAATTTGCGGCAGGCGAATGCGCGGCGGGCTTTTTCGCTTCAGCCCAGCTTCAGCCGCTTGGCTAGGGGTCAGCAGCTGACCCTGATGCTGGTAGGTAGGCTCCACCCAAAGGAGGTCGGGATGATTGCGCGCCTGGATTCTTCTAGTAAGAACGGCGTCGGCCTCTGCTGAGAGATTGGCAGAAGCTTGCAGCAATAGACGGGCAAATCCGTTCGCTGCCAGAGATTTGCCCGTGCCATCTGGTCCGACAAATAAATAACCTGGTGCGACCCGCTGCAAATCAACCACACGCTGCAAAAGAGTCACTGCTTGGGTCTGACCGACGAGATTGGCAAATGGATGGGCTGTCATGATGGGCTGTTCATATCTGGATACCACTGATGCACACAGGCTTCTATAACCTGCTGAATGCGTTGAGCAACCGCTTCTACGGACTGGCTGGCATCAATTTCGGCAGTGGGTCCACTGCTAGAGAAGCCGCTATTAGAGAAACTGATGCGGCTACTATCAGTTTGGTCAGTTTCAGAGTTTTGAGTTTGTTCAGAACGTCTGTTGGCATAATGAGGGTCGGCATAGTGAGGCAAGGGATTACCGCTTGCCAGAACAGTGAAGCCTGCACTAACGCGCTGATGAAAAGCCTTGCTTGCTTTTTCTATGCGGTCGGCTGCGCCTCTTTTGGCAGCCCTGGCTAGGCCCACCTCAGGAGGAACGTTTAGCCAAAGAGTAAGGTCACTCTTAAGGCCATCGGTGGCGATTTGGTTGAGCGTGTTGATCAGGGTGAGATCAAGCTGGCGGCCGTAACCTTGGTAGGCAACGGTTGAGTCGGTGTAGCGATCGCACAAAATCCAATACCCCTGCTCAAGCCAGGGGCGCAGCGTCTCCTCGACGTGCTGAGCTCTGTCCGCGGCATATAGCAGCAGCTCTGTTTTGCTCAGAAGGGGGGCATCTCCTGTTTTTTGCTGAGCAAGCAGCAGCTGACGAATCTGTTTTCCAATCTCAGTACCTCCAGGTTCGCGCGTGAGCTTTATGCCCGAGATCACGTTCTGAGTTCGCAACAATTGCAGAAATTTCTGTTGAGGGAGCCAACGGTGTAAACGCTGAATTTGGGTGGTTTTTCCGCTGCCCTCTCCGCCCTCAAAAACAATGAGTTTTCCCTGCATACCGTGCGCACTCTCCGAGATTTTGCAGTCTCTTTATTGAAACTTTATACTGTAATTAACAAGCCTACTATTTCTTATTCTTGAAATCAGCGGTATCCTATCAACTATCTTCGTTCTGATATCTGGCACGGCGCGTGTAGCCGTTGCCTTGTTATTATTCTGATTTATTACCTATGGCACGCTACACCAACTTTTTTATGACTAGCGCACCCCAAGAGGAAGTCCATAAAGGTCTAGTAAGCGCCTTAGAGGGATGTGACCTCAACCTGGTCTATCAAGATCCTGTTTATATCGTCGCCAAAGAAAAACCTGGTCAAGTTTCGTTCGCACAGCTTACCACTGTGGAGCTCCTCATCAATCCGCCGACGATAGAAATGGGCGGTGCCAAGATCGATTTGGTTGTCAAGAACGAAGAGCTACCGCTGCGGCAGCAGAATCACTGTCGTGAGGTATTTGATCAGGTCAATCAGGCTATTTCAGACGTCAATGCGAAAGAGGTTTCGGAAGCCAACGCTTCGACACCTGTCAGTTAGAAAGCTGAGAGAGTTGAGCGAGCATTTTGAGTGCGGCAACCTCGAACTTAATAAAGATCAAATTAAATAGAACTTTTGCACGAAGCGCTAATTGCTGTGAGTTCGCGATAGGCTAGCTAATGGCTCTAGCTGGTTTTTCACAAGTGCGCAATGGGTATGGACAGATGACAGAAACGGATGCTCAACCCGAAGCGCACTCCGAAGTGCACCTCAAAGCGAACAGCGCCCACGCGCAAGATCCTCAATCACAAGACGATTCCCAACAGGGTGCCGCTACCTACCGTGCAGAGGTGCGTCGGGTACTCCTGCTAACCCTGATCCTCAATGTCGTCGTGGTGATTTTGAAGGTGGTGGTGAGCTGGTGGACAGGATCACTAAGCCTGATGGCCGACGCGCTGCACAGTGTAACGGACAGTGCCAACAATGTATTGGGTTTGGTGACCAATCAGTTAGCGTCTCCCGAACCCGATCGCGATCATCCCTATGGACACCAGAAATTTGAAGCGGTAGGCGCACTGGGAATCGCAGCGTTTTTAGGAATTGCTTGTTTTGAGATTTTGAAGGGAGCGGGCGATCACATTCTATTGGGTGGCGATCCGGTCAAGATGGGGCCCACCTCACTGTGGATCATGCTCATTGTGCTGGGTGTGAACATTTTCGTGGCGTTCTATGAGCGACGAGTGGGGAATCGGCTAGGGAGCAATATTTTGATTGCAGACGCACAACACACCATGAGTGACATCTGGATCACGATTGCGGTGCTAGCAGGTCTGATTGGCGTGTGGGCAGGCGTGCAGTGGCTAGATGTTTTGTTGGCATTCCCAGTAGCGCTTTTAGTCGTGCGCAGCGGTTGGGTAGTGCTCTCGGCGAACTTACCCTGGCTAGTAGATGAGATGGCGATCGCACCTGAAGCTATCCATAGCGTCGTCATGCAGGTGCCAGGCGTGCTCAACTGCCACAGTATCGCCTCACGCGGCCTCCTGGGTCGCCAGGTATTTATAGACATGCACCTAATTGTAGTGCCACCAGATGTCATCAGCGCTCACAATATCACTGAAGAAATAGAGCAGCGGATTATAGAAGAGTTTGGCCCTAGTCGGGTGACCATTCACGTAGAGCCACCGAGCTATGTAGAGCCAGAGATTTCCTACGGTCCGGGGGAACACCATCGACGGAAGGAGCATCCGGAGCATTCGTAACCAGAAAAGCCTATGCCAACAATGAATTTGCCTACCTGGATCACCTTCTCTCGCCTGCTAGGTGTACCGATTGTCCTAATCGCATTGCTAGAGCCAACGGATATGCGGCGTTGGATTAGCGTTGTTGTTTTTGTGATTTTTGCCGGGACGGACTGGCTCGACGGATATTTGGCTCGTCGGCTTGATCAGGTTACAGAGCTGGGCAAATTTCTCGATCCACTGGTAGATAAGCTACTAGTGATGGCACCGCTAATGGCACTCGTAGAGATGAGATTAATTCCAGCCTGGGGGGTGTTTTTGATTTTGGCGAGAGAGCTAACAATTTCCGGCTGGCGAGTGAATCCAAGCTTCCAGAAAGGGGCAGTGCCAGGGGCAGGCATGTGGGGGAAAGTAACAACGGTGGTTCTGATTGTTGCGATCGCTGTTCTCTTAGCGCCATTATCATACCCTTGGCCCTTTATTGGTGTTACTCTTTTTTGGGCAGCAGTTGCCCTCACATGGATTTCAGGTCTGTTGTACTTACTCCCAGGAAAGACGGTATGAACGTCTTTCCATTCAAGATAAGGTTATGTAACGCCCTGCCCAAATGATTCACCAAGCCGTTTAGAGATAAGGTGTATCCCATCGCTACCCCCCGCCACTGCTAGCCCAGTGATGGAAATATCCAAAAATCGGAAGATAATTTGTTGAATATTTGGCATAGATAGCAAGCTATCCGCAGCAAAGAGAGGCTCGAGTACACGGATGCCGGCGATTCCCAGCATTACACCAATCAGTAGTGCGATAAGCTGGATTTGGGTTTTTGTTGTGGCTTTTTCCTGAGTTAATAACTCTTGGATTCTCTTCAGTTCTGACTCGGCCGTGTGTTTTTGGATGCTGCAAGCTGTTTCTTCATTACCTTGTTCTTCTTTAGCATCTTCTACAACTCTCTTCCAATATCTGACATCTCGTTCAAGATGCATCTTGTTTTGACTTCGAAAACCAACCACAAAAACTTCTAACGCTCGTTCCATCAGAAGCGCCATAAATGCTAAAAGTGCCAAAGATTCTAGTGTTAGTCCTAAAAATTGGCTCACATCTTGAGTAGCCAGTTCCAGATAAAGGGTACTACCTTGCGGCCTAATCCCTTCAGCCAGCTGAATCTGTGCGCTAGTCGAACCTACGCTGTGAGTCACGATGACAACAGAAAGAAAAGTGACTGCGCTACAAATGAGCCATTGATACTTTCTTATCGTTAAAAAATGGCTTTTAGTGGATATGGTTTCGAGCTTTTGAGTAGAGGGTGTAATTTGTGTATTTTCAATCATGAATACGCCTGGTTTCCATCAGTGACAAAAATCTGTCACGAGAAAAGACGAATTTTCTGCGAATTTCACTCTCTACAGAGTCATTCCTTGAGATAGAGCGCATTTTTGCCAAATGAAGCTCTCCTCCAATCCACCGTACCTCTCTTAGCCAGAAATCGTAATGTGAGAACCGTCTTCGTCTTTGAACACATCGATTCGAGTCTGAAAGGCTTCTCGAAAGTGTGGCATATGCGTAATTGTGAGAATACAAGCAAAATCTGGCGCGATCGCCTCAATCGCTGCAATCAATCGATCGCACCCCTCCCGGTCCTGCGTCCCAAACCCCTCATCTACAATCAGTAGCTGCAACGCTGTCCCCGATCGCATTGCCAACAGCCGTGCGATCGCCAGCCGAATCGAAAAATTCACTCTAAACGCCTCACCTCCCGAATAGGTCTCATAGGGCCGCGTTCCCCGGGCATCCGCAATCAAAATATCCAGCGTATCAATCAGCTTCTTCTTACTGCGTCCCGTTTTCTGCGTTACAAACTGTACATGCAGCTGATGATTGCTCAACCGAGCTAATATCTGATTCGTCATCGCCTCCAACTGCGGCAGCAAATTCTCAATCATCAGCGCCTGAATGCCATTGCGCCCAAAGGCCTCCGCCAATGTCCGATAAACCTGATATTTATGCTTAATATCTTCTAGTTGAGTTTGTTGTTTCTCTTGTTGCACTTCTACAGTATTCAATTGTGAAAGCTGTTGTTGCAACCTCCCCAGTTGAGATAGCTGACGATCGCGCGCTTCCAAACCAGTGGCTAATATTGTCTCAATCGACGCCATCTCTGTCTGTGGATCGCGCTCACCACTTTGCATATCTATCTGCGTCTCTAGCTGTTCTACGGCTTGCGCCAGCGTTGCGACTTCAGTGGAGTGCGTCTCACACAGTGCTGTTAACTGCTCTACTTTTTCGGCTAAAGAAGCTCTCTGCACTTGCGCCTGTTGTAGCTCTTGATATCGCCCCTGCCATACACGCGCTTCCTTAAGCTGTTCCCGCAGCTGATTATGATCTTCCAAGCTATAACCAATGGCTTCAATCTGTTGTTCTATTTTCTGCAGTTCTTTCACGTCCGAGCAGTCTTGCGCCGCTGCAATCACAGCCTGGGCTGCCTGAACACTTACTTGCAGCTGAGGACGTTGCTCACGAATTTGCATAAGCCGTCTTTCGGCCTGTTTGATTTCAGTATGTTTTATTTCACTCCAGCGAAGACGCTCTACTTGCGATCGCACCAGAGCATGGTCCCTATCGTCATACGCCATCCCTGCCAGCAGCGTTTCAATCTGCTTCAGCTCACCCTGTAACTCCGCCGCATAGTCATGTTCCTGCAAGCAGCGCTCTAACTGGGCCCGCTCTTCGCCCATTACCTGCAGCTTATCCTGCAAGCTATTCACAGTGTCTAGCTTTGCCTTCAGCTGCCCTTGCTCTTCCAAAACCTGTGAGTACTTGGCTAGCTCATCTTCTAAGGCCCTATACTCCTGCCGCAAAACCTGAATTTCACGTTCTGACACAGCTAGCTGCTCACGAATCGCCCAGATTTGGTTCTGGACTTCATCGCGTTCAGTGACTGTGCGATCGCGCAGTTCCTGCCAAGTCTTACCCGCTAGCGACTGCTCACACAGCGGGCAGTGCGCCTCATCTGGATTTTCCAGCAGCTGCAAGGTCTGATCTAGCTGCGCCAGCGCCACCTCATAGTTCAGCTGGTTCGCCTGCAGTCGCTCCATAAAGCTGCGTCGCTCAATGCCCTTCTGCCGTACCGCTTCTTGATAATCACGGCGCTGTTCCAAGTGTGCTATTCGGTGAGAAACCTCCTCTGCTTTTTCGAGAAGCTGCGTGGACTGCCGCTGCTGGGTGGTGAGCTGTGCTTGCTGCGTATCTAGAGATTCTATCTGAGTGGTCAACCGAGTCTGAGCGCGTTCTAACTGGCCTTGAATTTGCAGAAATCGTTGCCGCAGGGGAGCACTTTCAGCTTCTATTTTGTCAAGCGATCGCAGCTGCTGTTTTGCCCGTTTCAACGCGGTCAAGTTTTCGACAACTTTGTCTTTTTTGTCCAGTACTTTAACAACCTCTTCCTCCTGCTGATCTAGCTGTCTTAGCTGAGCTTCGTACTGAGCTAACTGAATTTGCGCTTCCTGATACTGGTGGTTTTGCTGCTGCTGTAGCTGTAATTTCTGAGCTTGAGCCTGCTGATAGGCCTGAAACTGTTCAGAGCACTGTTCTTCCCTTTCTTGCAGCGTTTCCAACACTTCGTAGTGCCGCTGAATTTCTGTTGCTTTCGCTAAAACCGCTTTGACTTGACTCAGCTGTTGCTGAGCCTCTTCATGCGCTATTTTATTGGCATCTAGCGTTGCTTTTTGATGTTGAAGTTGTTGTTGGCTTAACGCCAACTCCTGTTGCAATGCCTGCCGTTGCAGCTGTCTTTCCTTTAGCAACTTCAGCGTCTTTTTGTGTTGTTTCTGGACAACTTTTCCAGCTGCAATTTCGGCTTTCAGCTGCTCATGCTGTTGCTGAATGTCTTCCCGTGCCTGTATCTGATTGGCTAGCTGTGAGAGCAAAGCCTCCAATGGCTGAATCTGAGCCTTATAGCCTCGAGCACGTTCTTTTGCCTGCCCTGCCAGCTGGTCATAGTGTCCTAGCTTCAGCAAATCTGCAAGGACTTGCTTGCGCTCGCTTGGACGCTTTAGCATAAACTCGTCGGCCCGCCCCTGCCGCAGGTAGGCTGCATTTACAAAGGTTTCGTAATCGATTTTCAGCTGCTGATTGATGTATTGCTGGGTAGCCCGTACGCCTTTTTGTGTCAGGCTCTTGTACTGACGATCGTCGCCTAGGTTAATGGCCTGATCTCCATTCGTCTGAAGCTGAAACTCCAGCGCACTGGCCTGATTGAGACGCCGGGTGCGAATGATGCGATAGCACTGATCGCTGTGCACAAAAACAAAGCTCACTTGAGCTTCTTTTGCACCTTGGCGAACCACATCGTCTTCGGCGCTGACTCGGCTTTGACCCCACACACACCACGCGATCGCCTCTAGCAAAGAAGACTTCCCAGCGCCATTAGCCCCACACACGCAGGCCACATGCAGTCCATCAAAATCCAACACCACCTCTCGGTAGCTCAAAAAGTCTTTAAGCGTTAGCTGCTTGGGAATCATTCACTACGCGTCTTGCCCCACCTCAATAGAAGAAACAGAGCTTTTCAAACAGCCCATCAGGCAGCATGGCAAGCACGGCAACATGGCAACATCTCCATCTTACCAATACAAACGATCTTAAGTACGTTTGAACTTAAGTGATCGGGAATTTAAATATGTGCGATCGCAAATGATCGGCCTGACTTATGCATTGCTATGGACTCAAGCCTCTTCACCACTGCGTAATCCTATCCAAGCTCGATTCTGTAGAGACTCAATCCCATAACAGCGCAGTAGTTTATAACACAGCACTTTCACAGCTAATTTCTTCACAGTGCACGTCCTGTGCATTCACCTCTTCACATCGGTCACCGCAAATTGCCTGCGCCAACTGAGGTCTTTCTACGCAAGCACCCGCGAGCCTCGAACCTCGTA
>ERZ1740067.2495-NODE-2495-length-11151-cov-7.213681_pt1 | contig 11151 bp, 7 predicted proteins | sample MGYA00581736_ERZ1740067 | MGnify/ENA primary metagenome ERZ1740067 (study PRJEB43018, sample SAMN04849236) | marine metagenome | isolation source: floating plastic debris | place: Pacific Ocean | collected 2008-08-27 | study: EMG produced TPA metagenomics... | reverse complement strand
TGCACAGCAACTGACCATGGTGTTTATCCACGACGATTTGATAGCTGATGGCCATGCCCATCCCTGTTCCTTTCCCAACTGCCTTAGTCGTAAAGAAGGGATCAAAGATTTTTCCTCGAACCTCCTCTGGGATTCCAGGGCCGTTGTCTGCAATGGTGATAATGACTTGTTCTTTCTGACAAGCGGTTGTGATCGTAATTTCAGCATCTGCTGTCTGAGTGTCTTCGAGGGCATCAACCGCATTCACCAAGATATTCATAAAGACCTGATTAATCTGTCCTGCGTAGCAAGCAACAGGGGGTAAGTCTCCATAGTTCTTGGTGATCTGAATGCCAGAATGCTGGCCACTTTCTTTGAAACGATGCTCCAAAATTACCAGTGTGCTATCGAGGCCCTGGTGCAGGTCAACCGTTTTGTATTCTGCCTCATCCATGCGCGAAAATGTACGCAGGGAAAGCACGATTTGCTTGATGCGCTCGGCTCCCATACGCATGGACTGAATCGTCTTAGGCAGGTCTCCTAATAAAAAGTCCAGCTCAATCTCTTCAATGCACTCTTGCACAGCTAGAAGCGGTTCTGGGTAACAGGTTTGATAGACCGAAATTAGTGCCAGCAAGTTTTCCACATACTGGTTTGTGTGGGCGATATTGCCGTAAATGAAGCTCACCGGATTATTAATCTCATGGGCGACGCCGGCTACTAGTACGCCTAATGCCGACATCTTTTCTGCCATGAGTAACCGCGACTGCATCGCTTGTACATCTGCTAGCGCTTGCTCTAGCTCATGGCTGCGCTCTCTGAGGGTAGCCTGGGACGTTTGCAGCTCCTGAATGGTCTTCCCCAAAAGGGATTCTGCCTGCTGGCGACTGCGATGTAGCTGATCTAAGTTCCGTTGGTTTCTAGTGAGTTTCTTTTTAAGTAATTGGTTTTCCTTTTCAAGTGCCTTGAGGCGCTGTTCAGCTGTTGTTAGCTCTACCATTGTGCTCTAATCTGTCCCCAGGAGAACCGTCACGAGCGTTTCCTGGTGGTAGCGCGTTTCACTGCCCATTTCGAGAGGGGCAATTTCTCCGTAGGTGTAGAAACCGCATAGCGGCACAGTGGTATCTATAAACTGTCGTCCTAGGTCATATTCTTCTTGGGTTCGATGCCCCAGTAGCCAGCGGCGAGCAGCGCAAGAGAAAATTAAAGCGGCTGCCGGTTGCTTGCCAGGGTAATGCGCAAAAGCCTGCTCAATGGAAACTTGAGTCGCAGCCACAATATGATCGCAGGTGGTGTAGGTGATTTGTACGCTGGCCTGCGCTGGCATTTCCCCCATAAATAGGATGCTTCCTTCTGCTAAATCCCAATGGTTGGAGGCACGTAGGTAAAAGCGATCACAATCCCCCTCAAAAATAGCAAGGGGATATTCTCCAGAGATGGGTAAATCGCCGAGATACTCTTGGTAAAAAGCTGTTGCGGGCTGACCGTCAATTTCATACACCATGGGGCCGTCAGATTTGGTGATAACCGCTTTGCGACTTAGCGGTTGCCAGCCACTGGCTACGCCATGTGAAACGTTGAGATCGCCGCAGAATACCAAAATAGGGAGACCATTCTGGAGGACTTCGCCCTGGAAAAACTGGTAAGTCCTTTCAAACTGAAACTGATCGGCAGCTCGGCCACCGACAATCGGTATGCCATCGGGCAACAGCGTTTGGAGCTGGCGTAAAGCGGGCTCTGTCCCTTTTTCAAGACCGTCTGGGATGGTAATGCATAGTTTCGCGTTGGCCAGATTATCAAGTGCTAGGGATGATATCGATTGCTGGGCCGCTGCCACTGCGTCTTTTGATAGCCCTCGACCTAAGCCCGCTCGTATTTCTACGGTATCTGAGCAGAACATCATTAGGGTCAACGAATCTTCTTGAAACCCCATTACCGACGACACTTCTCCATCGGTTGTCCCGCCGATCAAGGCCATTCCTGGAAAGGCATCTTGGATGCGAGAAAGAATCAAAGTATGGTCAAAATCAATCGCCGCGAGCAGAATACTTGCTTGAGGTTGGTTACCCTCTAGTTGGTCCGTGCACTGAGTCAGCACTTCTGCGATCCCATCCTCTGAATCCGCATTGTTGCTGTGGCCAACTATCACTTTGAACATGGAAACCTCTTGCCTATCTATCCCAAGCTGTAAGACATACAAAGGGACAAATATGCCATTAGCTTACTTTTCAAAAGTTAACTTGGAAACGTAAGCTAATGGCATCCGAGGATTCGCTCAACCCACTTCCCAGATGCACGAAACCAGATGCGCCTTATCTGTTCAGCTGTCGTGACCCATGACCGTGATCCGTTACATCGAGAGAAAGTCTCTCTATCGAGAGGCATCACAGTCACTTATGAAGCGATCGCAGGGTGGTGTCTTCCTATTGGCTCAGGGTTATGCCGATCGGATTCACAACCAGCGGCTAAAGCCTGGCAATCAGGCATTTTGATGAAACTGATACTCCTATTTCGTAATCTCTACTATGGCCAAATCACTGACCGAAGGTCCCATCAGTAATCAGTTAGTGACTTTGACTCTGCCAATGGTGGTGGGCATTTTTGCTATTGTCGCGTTTAACTTGGCCGATACCTACTACGTGGGTCAGCTCGGCACCAATCAGCTGGCTGCGATGAGCTTTACGTTTCCTGTGGTGATGACGCTGGGGAGTTTGGCGCTGGGCTTGGGTGTGGGGGCATCTTCGATTATTGCGCGGGCGATTGGAGAAGGTGATCACAGCCGAGTACAGCGGTTTACCACCAACAGCCTGACACTGGGCGTTACGGCAGTTGTGTTGCTCTCTGCCATTGGGCTGATGACGATAGATCCCCTCTTTACGGCGCTGGGGGCCGGTCCAGATGTGCTGCCATTTGTGCGGCAGTATATGCAGATTTGGTATTTTGGCATGGTGTTTTTGGTGATCCCGATGGTGGGCAACAGCGCTATTCGCGCTTCCGGGGATACGGGGACACCTAGCCTAATTATGATTTTGTCTTCCGGATTTAATATCATTCTCGATCCGCTACTGATTTTTGGCTTTGCGGGAATTCCTGCGCTGGGGCTGGTCGGCGCGGCCTGGGCAACGGTGTTCTCTCGGGCGATGACGCTGATAGCTTCTTTGCTGGTGCTGCAATTTAAGGAGCATATGCTCTCATCTCACCTGCCAGATTTGGAAGAAACGCTTTACTGCTGGCGCGATGTGTTGACGGTGGGGCTGCCTGCGGCGGGCTCAAATATGATTACGCCGATTTCGATTGGGGTGGTCACCAGTATGCTGGCAGCCCACGGGCCGCTGGCGGTTGCTGGGTTTGGTGTGGCTTCGCGGGTGGAGTCTTTTGCGCTGATTGCGCTGATTGCGTTGGCGTCGAGTATTGGGCCGTTTGTGGGGCAGAATTGGGGCGCGGGAAAGTATGGCCGGGTGACGGTGGCGTTGCGGCAGAGCTATTTGTTTTGTTTGGGCTGGGGGGCGCTGGTGGCAGTGGGGCTAGGTGCGATCGCCTCTCGCGTAGCGCTACTGTTTAATTCAGATGTAGACGTTGTGAGAATCGCCACCATTTATCTCTGGATTGTGCCAATGAGCTATGGCACAGCGGGCGTTATTCAGGTGGCAAGTTCTGCGTTTAATGCATTGGGTAGACCCACTCCGGCAGTGATTATGACGGTGCTGCGAATGTTTGTGCTGTATATTCCGCTGGCATACCTGGGCAGTCGGCTATTTGGGCCGGTGGGCATTTTTGCAGCGGCTACGGTGGCAAATGTAGCGGTGGGAATAGGCGCTTACTGGTGGAGTAATCGTGCGTGTTGTGGCCCTGTGGGGCAACAGGCTTCCTGAGTGTTGTCAATATAAGTCTTACAACAAAGCAAAGATAAGCGCTACCAGTCCAAAGGTCGTTAGATACAAGAGGGCAGGCAAAATAATGAACCACAGCCGTGCTCGCCATCGATCGACGGCAAAGAGAGTTCTCACGCCTCGGTAAGCGCTAAACAGCTCCCAGAAAGAGAGTGAATAGAGTACCAGTGTCAACACGAAATCCTGCGCGTAGGCCGTCAAGTAGTTTTCAAATATCAGCGTCCACCATAGGACGAAGGCTAAGTGGGGTATCGCAGAGACCAGCCCTGCGTAAACCATCACCAGCCGTGACATGCGCGGATCTGGGTTGGGCGCGCCGGAGAACTTAATCCGCAGGCGAAACCACCAGCCGCCGATAAACCAGAACACCCAGCCACCGAGTAATCCCAAGGCCAGTGCCAGCGGCCAAAAAATATGCCACTGGAGTATCAGCTCAAACAGGTTGAGGTTGAGATTTGAGGTGCCGAGTTCAGCTCTGATGAGCTGCTGTTCTAGGCGGGTAATGGCGATGGAGGTGCCGATGATCCAGCAGGTGATCGCAAGGTTAACCTGCTTGCCAAGGGCCGCTTCTGGCGAGAAGAACCAGCGAGCATCTAGAAAAATTCTGGTGAGGTAGCCAGGGCTGAGGGGGGAGGGTGCCTGACTGTTGCGTGGAAAAAGTGCGTCTGCGGTTTGTCCTTTGGAGGCTCTTGGGACGTCTGAAGAGGGCTCGGGCTGTGTCGCTGTTTGTGTTTGCCTTGCTTCGGAGGGCTTTTCTTCAACGTCCATCGCTTTTTTGTATCGCTTACGGTAGGAAGGGTAATAGCGTTTACAATAGCGCGATTTTGGTGTGAACAGACGTTAGCGCTTATCTAGCATTACTCTGACGCTTCCTTGGCTGCTTTAAATGAAAATTACCTCATAACAACAGGCGGCGGGTACTGAATTCTATAACTTTGGTCGCTTAGCTCACACATAAGCAATTGCTGAAATCGTTTACTTTTACGAGCTAAGTGGCACGCAAGCGTACGTAACGTTGAGGGCGTGGCCAAGACCAAGGCTTAGCCTCACCTTCGGCGGCATCCGTACGCTCGCGGCAAGAACTCAGCGGAAGAACTGTTACCGAAGAGCTTTATCATATAGTTGCTGCAACAACAGGTAACGCGATTATGAATGATGAGCCTTTGCCCAGTGTTGTCTCAACGTCAATTTTGCCGCCATGCTTTTCAGTGATGATTTGGTGAGCAATCGCCATTCCTAGTCCCGTTCCCTTGCCCACGGCTTTGGTGGTAAACAGGTTCTCAAATATTCTGGATTTTACTGCTTCTGACATCCCTTTACCGTTATCGAAAATGCGAATCTTAACCGTTTTTTGATCTGCTGACATCGCAGTCTGTAGGGTGATTGTTTGAGGATTGTTCTTTAGATCTTCAAAGGTCGTTTGTTGTGCTATCTCATCAAACATATCGACTGCATTTGCCAAGATGTTCATAAAAACCTGATTGAGCTGACCTGGAAAGCACTCAATCTCAGGTAGGTCACTGTAGTTTTTGATGACCTCAATGGCCGGGCGATTTTCATTACCTTTCAAGCGGTATTTGAGAATCAGTAGCGTGCTATCGAGACCCTCGTGGAGATTCGTTCCAACTTTGTGCTCAATATCGGCGCGGGAGAAGGTTCGTAGGCTCGTGCTGATGGTTCTAATGCGATCAGTGGCTCCTCTCATTGAGTTTAGGAGTTTGGGCAGATCTTCCAACAGGAAGTCAATCTCCATGTCTTCAGCATTTTCCTGAACTGTCTCATTGGGTGGTTGCTGTGCCTGGTATGTTTCCAAGTGCTCAAATAAATCTTGAACGTGATTCTCGGCGTTTTTGATGCTGCCGTTAAGAAAGCCAATGGGATTGTTCACTTCGTGCGCGATGCCAGCTACCAAGTTACCTAAGGTCGCCATTTTTTCGTTCTGTACGGTTTGTAGCTGAGCGCTCTCTAGCTCATTCATCGCTTGTTCTAGCGCTTGATTTTTTTCAGTAATGATTGCTTCAGCTTGCTCTTTTTCTGTAACTTGTTGCTGCAAATCCTGGAAAGCACTTTGCAGCTGATGTGCCATTGTTGTAAATGAAGCAGCAAGTTGTCCCAGTTCGTCCTGGCGGTCAATAGAAAGATTTACTGCAAAATCTCCATTAGCCAACTTCTGACTTGCTGTTGTGAGATGACTGAGCGGATGAGCAATCTGATGTTTTAAGACTGAGAAAAGTAAGATGACCTCAACTAAAAGAGCAGATAGACCCGCTATCAGTACAAACTTAATGGTTCCTAAAGCCGATTCTGATAAGAGCGCTTTTGGATAAACGGTTACGAATAGCCACTCTGGCCCAGCAATCTCTGTAAGGGCTAAAAATTCTTTATCCTCATTATTCTCAATAACCCCTTCAGAGCGTGCCAAACTCAGCTGAAAAATTTTCTGGAGATGCTCATCATTGAGATTATTTATATTGAGCTGACCCTCGGCCTGTTGGATTTGTTGAATATATTGGGGATGGGCCATGAGTCTGCCACTTCGATCAAATATGATGTTGTAAGCTCCTGGTAGATTGTTGTTGATAGTTTGTTCTATCAAGTTATTTAAGCTGATATCGTGGCCAAAGCCACCCACAAACCGTTCATTTATATATAGGGGCACGACTGCCGATACCATCCACACCTTAGTCACAGTATCAGCATAAACGCCTGTCCAAACAGGACCTTTGTTCGGATTATGTTGGGGGTCTGCGACATAAAAGTATTCATCTCTGGAGGGTTTAAAGTCAGCGTTTGCCTGTAGCGCCAGCGGTGTGTCTTTCCAGTAGATGGTTGTTGTATTTTTAATTGTATTTAAATAGGTATTAATAAACCGATTACTCCAAGCCATTCCGTGGCTGGTGATGAGATGCTGGGCAACGAGTAGCTGCTGCTTAAGCGACGAGCTGAGCTTTGTTTCTTTATTTATAAATGATGTGGCTTGCCAGGCAGTATCGAATTCTGAAACTGGTTGCCCGTCGGTAAAGTTACGGGTTGACCCATCCTTCCAATGAAAAAACTGCTGATCGAATCGCGATGATATGTCTTGCTCAGACGGCTGATTGATTTCTTTTAAGAATCGGTCTCTGAGGGACGTCAGGTTATCTTCTGCCAGCTGAAAAATGGCACTCTCTCGCTGCCCGCGTTCTGCTATGTAGCGTTCTAATTGCTGAATCGTCTGAGTTTCCAGGTTGTGGATCACATGAAAATAGCTCACAGTGGTTGATACCAGCACCACTAGCGCGACCCTAAGGGACATATTTATCAGGGTTTTTCCTGTAATCGAGGTTCGATAAAAAGCAATAATCCGCGTCAGTAAGCTTTTCATAAGACAGGTGAGACGGCGCTTGAATATTTGAGAGGACTCGTAAGCCGAAAAATCGGGAGCTGATAAAAATAGAGTACCCACAAGCCTTGAATCGTTGGATTCTGGTTATGCTGATATCATCATATTGTCGGGACTTTCAGCGCAAAAAAGGAGATGACGAAGATCATCTCCCATGAACAGAAACTTATCTGCAAAAGTACGCTTTTTCTTTCAGAGTAGCTGCTGGAAGACTAGCTTGCAGCAACTGAATCGGCTGGCATCTTATTACACTGCGGTGACCTTGCCAGCGATCGCTCCTACGGGTGCCACCGGTCATTTCGTACTGGCTGCTATCCCGGCCAACCTAAATCTTTACGCCCATCAGCACATTCTCTAAAGCGGCAGCGAGTCTCTTGATCGTCGGCTTCATGTGGCATGAGCGGAGCCGTCTACCTTGGAAAATCCAACGTTGTATTGTTCCACTTCCTTGCGAAGGCTAGCAATTTCGTTCTCGTACCAGGCGATGGTCGTGCCGTTACAAAGGTCGAGCTTAGCGTCGATGGATTTGATGCTAGCGAGTCTTTTCTCTGCCTTCGCGAGGACGGCAGAAGCTTTTTTACGTCGTGCCATAATGCACTCCTTTTTTTGGTATGAAGTATTTTGATGTGATGTGCGAGCGGTGGCGTAGCCTGTTGGTTATGGATTCGCTTAGACGGTGTGCTGCCGTCGCTTCACTGAGATAAATATGCCCGTTAGTATGGACAAAAATCACAATGGCGTTTCTGTGTAATTGCAGATATTTTTCAGAACCCGGAAAAGTTTAGATTGTATTTTTGCGTGGAGTTGTGGAATGAGGCGTTGTTTTTGCAACTTTGGGAGCAGTATTTGTAGGTTTGGCAGAAGTGTGAGCGCTCTTCGCACATGTTTCGCAACATCTTCCCACTGACTAAAACTTTCATAAAACCTACCCAATCTCATGCATCACCAAGTTTTATCTTCGTCCTCTAATTCTGCAATCTATCGCAGCGCCACTTCCTCTATATGCATAATCGCTTTTGCCACCCGCGCCTCTCGTCTCTTACGCATTTGATGCGGCGTTGTTCCCTAAACCTCTTCTGCTAGTTGAAATAGATTAGGTTTAGATGCCTTATTGTGTTGCCAACCTTCTGGGTATGATGCTTGGGCTGAGGGGCGTGCTCTTACACGCAGTTCGTATAGTTTGAGGTTGTGCCAGGGTGCTAAATCGAGGCCTCTACGCATGAGATAGGATAGCAATGGATAAAAGGCGCAATCAGCAAGGGTGAATTGTTCACTGGCGATAAATGTGTGTTGGGCCGTTCGCGCTTCCCACAAATCAAGCTCAAATCTGACGGCTGCGATCGCTTTTTTGATCTGTTCTTTTTCAAAATCACTCATCTCTGAAGGCTTTTTAAGAAACAGCTTCTCCATGGGATCGTAGGCACAGGCAGAGGTTTCGGCCTCTTGTATCCATGCGATCACCCTCCCAAACACCTGCCAATCATCTTGAGCTGGCATCAGCGCTGGCTTCGGGTATCGCATTTCCAGGTAATGCAAGATTGCCAAAGACTCATTTACTTTAGTCCCGTCAGGTTCAATCAGCAGTGGCGTTTGCCCTCTGGGATTGAGTGCTAAAAACTCAGATGTTTTGGTCTCTCGCTCAGCGCGCATTACGCGCAGCCGTTTGCTGACAAACGGAAGCCCCTTCTCGTGAAGCGCCATCAGCACCCGCCAGCTAGGAATAGAGCCGTTCACAATGTAGAGGATTCTCTCTTGTGTCATAAATCTCAGCTCCCTATTCTAGAAGGTCCTGAAAGCTTAGAATCTCGAATCCGGGTTGGTACGAGGCCGGATCAAATCGATCGCTGTTGTTCTCCTCACGAAAGAGTTTGACCAGTTTATGGGCCTCTGCTTTCTCTTTCTCCAGGCGTTCTTCTGGAGGGAGAGAGGCTATTTTCTCAGCTCTATTAATGGCTTCTTCTACAGTGTTGCTGGGTGCCCCAATTCCCCACACAGCGACCGTCTGGGGATTGTGGTAAGTGCCAATATAGCGAAGCGTCAGCGAAATCCTCGGTTCACCTATACCTTGCGAGCCTAGCTTTTTAATCCCGTGTGAATATGCATTGTTGGTATTGAGGCTCATGGTAAACATCGACCCGTGCGGCAAGGGCAGCTTTTGTAATGCTGGCTGCCGGTCACCTTTCGCTCTGAATATCATGGTTCTGGTTGTCCCAATCGACACATTCACGATTAAAGAAGGTCTGACGATGTCGAGGGTTTTATCGGCATGTTCACTAATCCAGTCGCGGCCGTGCCGGTACAGCTGAATCAGGCAGTGGTTCAGCGGATGGCCAATGCGTTTTTCCACCGTTTGACGAATCGTGTTTACCGTCAGCGTCCAATCGGTGAGCGGCGGCTGTTCATCGGCAGGATGCCGGTACAACGGTTCAGTGCCATCTGCTTCAATGGTGCCTTGCAGTGCAATCAATCGAGGAACTGGGCCTCCTCGGTGACTCATCCGATGCCATTCAATCTCGTTTGACAGGGCCTCGAAGGTTTTATCGTCGATGCAGGACTTTAGAGCGGCGCAGTGTAAGACGCTCTCACCTGCGATATGGGTGAGCTGAACAGGATTGCCTTCGGACAGTAATTCGCCCCAGTGACGGCTTTTTGCACCTTGTTCTTGGAGCGATCGCACCGCCACCACATGCTTCCCCTGTGTACTCGCTGACGTCGCCTCCTCCAAAATCTCGACCCCATAGCCCTGCGCTAGCGCAGACTGTGCCGTATGAAACACACACACATTCGTCGCCACGCCACAAAGCGACAGCTGAGTAATACTGTTGGCTTGCAGCCACTGATGCAGTGTTGTTTCACGAAAAGCATCGTACCAGTGTTTAACAATATGAATTTCGTGATCTGTGCCGTGATTTGTTCTTTGCTCGAAGCTCGTTTTCAAGGGGGCAACAATTTCACTACCCCAGGAATCTTTAACGCAGCAAGGTTTCCCTAAGTGCGTTTTTCCCTTGAGTTCTGTAGGTGTACCAGTGGCCTCGCCATACTGTGAGGTCACCCACACGATAGGGCGATGCTGTTGTCTTGCGGCTTGCACTAGCCAGGCGATCGCATCGCAAAGCTGCTGTGGCGGGATATGACGCTTCGTAAACGCGCCACCCGCTGCCAGAAAATCACTTTGCGCATCTATAATCAGCAGCGCCGAAAGAGAGCTCATCTGTATTCCACAGGTATCGGTCTAAATCCTATCTACAAATCCTCAGCATCTCATTCCCGCCAGGCTGTAGCTCGTAGTTCACAGTTTCAATGCTGTGCCGATAGCCTAACTTTTCCAGCTCAGCGATGACAGGCGCGATATGGGGAGATTTCTCTTGGGTGAGTGTCAGTAGTGGGAAGATGCGAACTTCTGTGCAGATGCGGAGCATTTCTGCGATCGCACTCATATGAAAGTCCGTATCCAGCTGCTCGGAATAGAGAAACAAAAAATGGGAACTCAGCCCAATATCGTAGTGGGCATCGAGATACGCCAGCTTTGGTAGGGAGCCAACGGTATAGCGCCCTGCTTGCTTGCCAGTCTCATAATCTCGGCAAAATCGCTCCATCACTTCTATCCGGTGTGCCCTCAAAGCGTCGGCTGACTTGTGGTAATCCCAAACCCAACTCTCAGGCGTGCGCTTAATCTGATTGATAATGTTGTCAACCACCGCATAGAAGCGCTCCTTGATCTCCTCTGCACCAAACACATATAGCGGGTCGCAAGACTGAATCCGATAGCCCTTTTCCGTCCCCTCCGCATTAAAGCTTGCAGGGCCATCCGCCACACTCAAAATCGACTTCTGCAAGTCTGCTTCAATGAGGGAAAACATGTGAATGTACTCGTCAAGCGATCGCCCAAAGGGGACGACC
>ERZ1740067.2493-NODE-2493-length-11161-cov-7.318296_pt1 | contig 11161 bp, 12 predicted proteins | sample MGYA00581736_ERZ1740067 | MGnify/ENA primary metagenome ERZ1740067 (study PRJEB43018, sample SAMN04849236) | marine metagenome | isolation source: floating plastic debris | place: Pacific Ocean | collected 2008-08-27 | study: EMG produced TPA metagenomics... | reverse complement strand
ACCAGATGGCCAAGCCAACCACGATCAAGATCCGCCTGAACTCGACCGCAGGCACGGGCCACTTCTATGTGACCAAGAAAAACGCACGCACCATGACCGAAAAGATGTCGGTACGGAAGTATGATCCGGTGGCGCGCAAGCATGTCGAATACAAGGAAGGCAAGATCAAGTAAGATCGCACCCTCTTTGAGATGCACAGGCCGCGCCCTCTCCGGGACGCGGCTTTTTTCGTGTGTGGAGACGGAACATGGAGACATTTGCGTTCACGCGTCGATCAGACGACCTGGTCTACAGGTTCGTGCGGGATCATGTGCCCACGCCGTGTTACCGGCGTGCAGACCGCCCCGACCTGACCGTTGTGTGGGACGCGGCGCTGGGCTGCCTCATGCGCGATCCGCGCAATGGCGCACTTGTGGGCCGCACCTGGGAACGGATCGCGGCAGACCCGGGCACGCCCCCGCCGGAGGGGCCATGGGTCACGGCGAAAGGCATCAAGAGTTACCTTTACGATCTGTCATACCGCGGTCGGGCGGATGACATGGGGAGGCTGCTGTGATGCGGATCCGGGCGACAACCATGGCAGATCTGGCTGCTGTGGATGCGCTGCTGGCGCGCAGCTATCCCAAGCTGCTCAAGGCGGATTACCCGCCCTCGGTGTTGGTGACGGCCCTGCCCATCATTGCGCGGGCGCAGCCCAAGCTGTTGGCTTGCGGGACCTATTTCCTGCTCGAAGAGGATGGTGTGGTCTTGGGTGTCGGCGGTTGGACGCCGGACCGTCAGGACGTTATACTGGGCCATATTCGCCATGTCGCCACCGATGATCGTGCGGTGCGGCGCGGCGTGGGGCGGGCCCTGATGGCGCATTGCTCTGACACGGCACGGGCTGCAGGTGTGCGCCGGATGGAATGCTGGGCCACGCTGACCGCGGAGCAGTTCTATCAGGCCTGCGGGTTCGAGACCGTGGGCCCGATAGATGTCACGCTGGAGGGTGGGATTTCGTTCCCGTCGCTGCGGATGGTGCGGGATCTCTGACCGAGAGGTTGCCGAAAGGGGCGCGCTGGCGCGCGCACGACATTTTTGATTTGGGGCAGCTTCACGCTCACCAAGACAGAGATCCGTCTCGCCTCCACGCACGCCTGAGCCGGGGCTGACAGGCCCATGCCATGCGCGCAAGCGAAATAGCCGTATCCCCGTGCCGGGCCCCCTCGGCGATTTGGCGTGCGCGCATGTCCTGTTCCTGTCCACCCAATCTCAGGCGCGCGCGGCTCCGAGACAGAGTATCTGATGCGGTGATGATCCTGCGCGCGCTCAGGTGTCGGGTCCGTGGCGTGCGCGCCTTGGCCTGGCCCTTGCAACGAAAAAGGCCGGGCGTGGTGCCCGGCCTTTGGTGTGCGTTTTTGTCTGTGCCTACTCTTGCTGGCCCATGAACATCAGCAGGAACTGGAACATGTTCAGGAACGAGATGTAGAGGCTCAGCGCGCCATCATAGGCCGCCTTGTCCAACCACTCCTGGTCACCATGGGAGGCATGCGCCACATAGGTCGTTTTAATCTCCTGCGTGTAGTAGGCCGTCAGGCCGGCAAAGATCAGGATACCGATGATGGAGATCGCGAACATCATTGCAGGTGATTGCAGAAAGATATTGATGACCATCGCGACGAGCAAGCCGATCACGCCCATGATCAGGAACGTGCCCATGCCACTCAGGTCTTTCTTCGTGGTATAGCCGTAGAGGCTGAGACCAGCGAAGGCGATGGCCGTCACGATGAACGTCTGTGCGATCGAGTAGGGCGTGTAGATCATGAAGATCGTACCCATCGAGATACCGATGACAGCGGCAAAGGCAAAGAAGCCGAATTGCACCATCGCGGCCGAACCGCGGCTCATGAGTGCGCCCCAGCCAAAGAAGATGAACGCCAGCGGCGCAAACATCAGAACCCACTTCAGGGGTGAGACGTAGAGCGTGTAGCCCAGGCTCGTCAGGTATTCACCGTTGCCCAAGGCATATTCCGTGGGTGTCGATGTGATCGACAGACCGGAAATGGCCCACGCGGCAAGCGCGGTGATCAGCATGCCCACGGACATCGTGCCGTAGACCTTGTTCATATGGGCGCGCAGGCCCTCGTCAATCTGGGCGGCGCGTGTTCCGGCCGCCGACCGGATCGTATTCAACTCAGCCATGTGTGACCTCCAAGAATATTAACAGCTCAGGCAGCAGAAACTGCCCGTCGCGGATTTCCGCCCGCGTCTGTGCTGAATATCAGGTCGGACGGCCCAGCTTTCAAGGGTTTTTCGTGTGTCGATGGCGCTGGTCATGCGACATTCTGACTGTTTTTGTCATAAATGCCGCATGCTGGCGGGTTTTGTCTCCGCAGCGCTCAGATGCGCCATGTTGCGGGCACATCCCAGATCGGCTTGGCCGCCTCTTGCGCGGCGCGCCGCGCGCTGAGGCCGATATCGTTGAGAGCCGCCGCATCCAGGCGCGCCAAGGCGCGGCGCGACCGCCAGACATCAAAGAGCGTGAAGAGAGAAAACCGGGCCCGCACAGGGGCCGCGATCCGGTGGGCGCGGGTGTTGAAATCGAGCAGGGCCATGGGGCAACTCCGTGGTAATGTGTGATGTATTGGACAGCATTCATAAGTTCTGTTGATGTATATGGCAGGCTATGGCATATCTGTGAAACGAATGTTTGTGACATGATTTATCAAGGGTCGTGATATGAGAAACCTGGACATCACCACCTTGCGCTCTTTCGTGGCCGTCGCCGAAAGCGGCGGGGGCACGCGCGCTGCGGGGTTCCTGCATCTGACGCAATCTGCGGTCTCGATGCAGCTGAAACGGCTCGAGGAGCTTTTGGACCTCGACCTGCTGGACCGCTCGGGCCGCAGCATCGCACTGACGGCATCCGGCGAGCAGCTGTTGGTCTATGCGCGGCGCATGGTGGCGCTGAATGACGAGGTGATCACGCGCCTGACCGATCAAGCCTATGAGGGCGAGATCACGCTTGGCGTGCCCCACGACATCGTATATCCGGCGATCCCGCGGGTCTTGAAACAGTTCCACGCGGCCTTTCCGCGGGTCAAGGTGCAATTGAACAGTTCCTACACCCGTTGGCTCAAGGCGGAATTCGCCAAAGGCGCGTGCGATATCATCCTAACCACCGAGACGGGGATGGACGCGGGCGGAGAGGAATTGTGCGTCAAACCGCTGACCTGGGTGGGCGCGCCGGGCGGGTCCGCCTGGCGACAGCGACCACTCAAGATGGCATTCGGGCGTCAATGCACGTTCCGGCCCCGCGTGGTGGAGCGTTTGGATGCGGCCGGCATTCCCTGGGATGTGGTGGTCGAAACCGAAAGCGACCGCACAATCGAGGCGACCGTCGCGGCAGATCTGGCCGTGCACACTATGATCGAGGGGACCGCGCCACCGCATCTCGACCGGATCGATCATGGCGGCGCCTTGCCGGATCTGCCCGCGCAACGGATCAATCTGTATGGCGCGACAGGGGCGGCCAACGAAGTTCAGGATGCGCTGATCGGTTTCCTGCGCCAAGCCTTTGGCAGCGGTGACGCAGGAATGTTGCGTGCCGTCTGAGCGGGAAAGCGGTCTGATTCGGACTTTTTTGGACGGTTTTTGATCCGATAGGCGGCATTTTGCGCGTGCCTTTCGTAACGTAAACTTCTGATTTTGGACCCACTTGGATGCGGCGCAGTTCGAAAGTGCAAAAATAGTTAACGATACACGTTTAGATTGCTAAACCGTTGATCATGTTCGAACATCGGACAGAATTGTTCAAGAGTGAGTCGCGGCAACCAACTGAAAAGCGGCCCCTTTTTAGCGTGGCAACGGGTCGTGGCCTTGGTGTGTCGCAGGCTGTTTACTCTCCCATACCGGGTGGTTTGCGTTGAAAACCATTCACGTGCAGGTTACCCTTTTGACACTGGCGCGCGTGGGTCGATCCCCTTCCGTCAAAAACGCGTTGCGTGCGTGCACCATACGGAACCGCCGGGGCGGTGTTAGCAACAGGAGTGTTTGAATGGCACATATTGTCGACGTGCATGTAGGCAAACGTATCCGGCAGCGCCGCTGGCTCATTGGCATGACGCAGCAAAAGCTCGCGGATATGGTTGGGATCAAATTCCAGCAGATCCAGAAATACGAAACCGGCGCGAACCGGGTCAGCGCGTCGCGCCTGTGGGATATCGGCGAGGCGATGGGCGTGCCGGTTGCCTTTTTCTTCGAAGGCTTGCAAGGCGATGCAGCGACCGCCGCCGAAACCCGTGGTGACGTGCCGCAGGACATGCTGTCGGACAAAGAGGCGATGGACCTCGTGCGCACGTATTACGCGATCCCCGAAAACCAGCGCCGCCGCCTTTTCGAACTGGCGCGCGTGCTCAGCGACGTGGCGTGATGCGCGCCTGATCCACGCTTGCAACGGGCAAATGCCTCTGGCACTCGGTTTCCATGACAATCGATTATACCTCGCTTGCGTTGGTGGCTCATGACATGGCGGATGCGGCCCGGGCCGCCATCCTGCCCCATTTCCGCTCGACCGGTTTGATCACCGACAACAAGGATGCAGGCGGGTACGATCCCGTGACCCAAGCCGACCGCGAGGCCGAGCAGGCGATGCGCGCCGTGTTGACGCAGCGGCGACCAACGGACGCGATCCTTGGCGAAGAGTTCGGCGCACAGAGCGGGCAAAGCGGCCTGACCTGGGTGCTGGACCCCATCGACGGCACCCGCGCCTTTGTCGCGGGCACGCCCACCTGGGGCGTGCTGATTGCGGTGGGCCCGGACACCGGGCCGGGGCTGGGCCTGATTGACCAGCCCTATATCGGCGAACGGTTCGTGGGGTTTGGTGGTCAGGCAGAGGTGCATGGCCCCCTCGGGCGGTCCCGCGCGACCACACGCCAGACCGATGACCTGTCCGAAGCGATCCTGTTCACCACCTTTCCCGAGGTGGGCACGCCCGCCGACCGTGCCGCATTCGAGCGTGTCGCCACCTCGGTCAAGCTGACCCGGTACGGGATGGATTGCTACGCCTACGCGCTGGTGGCCACTGGCCATGCCGATCTGGTCATCGAGGCGGGGCTAAACGCCTATGACATCCAGGCCCCGATCGCGCTGATCGAAGCGGCGGGCGGGATCGTGACGAATTGGGACGGCGGCCCGGCGCATGATGGCGGACGCGCATTGGCGGCGGCCAACGCCCGCATCCACGCGCAGGCACTTGCGCTGTTGAACGCGTCCACATGACAGAGGTGTTGATCCGCGGCGCGGACCATCTGGTCACCATGGACGATGCAGGCACCGAATTGCAGGGCGCTGACATACGACTGTGCGATGGCGCCGTGGCTGAGATTGGTGTGGGCCTTCGGCCGGGCGACGGGGCAGAGATCGTGCAGGCCGCAGGCTGTGTCGTCACGCCCGGCCTCGTCAACACGCACCACCACCTCTACCAAACGCTGACGCGTGCGGTGCCGGGCGCGCAGGATGCGCTGCTGTTTGGCTGGCTCAAGACGCTTTACCCGATCTGGGCGCGGTTTGGGCCGGAACACATGCATGTGTCTGCGCAGGTTGGTCTGGCCGAGCTGGCGCTGTCGGGATGCACCCTGACGTCGGACCACCTGTACCTGTTTCCCAACGGCGCGCGGTTGGATGACACGATCGCGGCCGCTGCCGAGATTGGCATGCGCTTTGCCCCCACGCGCGGCGCGATGAGCATCGGCGAAAGTGCGGGCGGCCTGCCGCCCGACACGCTGGTCGAACGTGAGGCGGCGATCCTGGAGGACTGCCTGCGGGTGATCGACACGTTCCACGACCCGTCAGAGGTGTCGATGTGCCGTGTCGGCGTGGCCCCGTGTTCGCCCTTTTCCGTCAGTCGCGCACTGATGCAGGACGCCGCCGCCCTCGCGCGGGACAAAGGCGTCCGCTTGCACACCCATCTGGCGGAAAATGCCGAAGACATCGCCTATTCGCTCAGCCAGTTCGGGTGCAGACCGGGGCAATACGCGCTCGATCTGGGGTGGGTCGGCCCGGATGTGTGGCACGCCCATTGCGTGCAGTTGGAATCGAATGAGATTGCCCTTTTTGCCGAAACCGGCACTGGGGTTGCGCATTGCCCCTGTTCCAATTGCCGCCTTGGGTCCGGCATCGCGCCGGTGCGCGCCATGCGGGACGCAGGGGTGCCCGTGGGCCTGGGCGTCGACGGCTCGGCCAGCAACGATGCAAGTCACATGCTGGCCGAGGCGCGGCAGGCCATGCTGCTCCAAAGGGTTGCGCATGGTGCGGATGCGATGAGCGCGCGCGAGGCGCTGTGGCTGGCCACACGCGGGGGTGCGGCTGTCTTGGGGCGGCCGGAATGCGGTGTGTTGCAGTCGGGCAAGCGCGGCGATGTGGCGATATGGGACGTCAGCGGCGTGGCCAGCGCGGGCAGCTGGGATCCGGCGGCGCTGGTGCTGGCAGGGCCCATGGCGGTGCGCGATCTGTTTGTCGAAGGGCGGCAGATTGTGCGCGATGGGCAGGTGACGACGCTTGATCTGCGGTCGGTGATTGCGCGTCAAAACACGCTGGCGCGCGCCTTGGCAGAGCAGGGCTGACATGCGGTGGGTCGCTCTGTGGCTCTTGTGCGCGCCCGCCGTGTGGGCCGATCCGGCAATCCTGCAGGCTGTCAATGCCGAGCGCGCAGAACAAGGGCGCAGTTTGCTTGCATATGACGCCCGGCTCGAGGCGGTGGCCCGGTCCCACGGCGCGGACATGCAGCGCGCCGGGTTTTTTGCCCATGAGGGCAGCGATGGGTCCAACCTCGGTGATCGTTTGCGCCGGAGCGATGTGTCATTCTGCTTTGCGGCAGAGAACATCGCGCGCGGCCAGCAGAACCTTGCAGAGGTCATGCAGGGCTGGATGGGATCGCGCGGGCATCGCCGCAACATCCTGCATCGAAGGGCGGAAACGGTGGGTGTTGCACGCGTGCGCGATATTTGGGTGATGGTGCTCGCCGCGCCGTGCTGAGCGCGTTTTCCGACACGGAAAACGGCTGGAAACCGACGCGGTTTCCCTGTGGCTCTGCGGTTTTCCGCGTCGGAAAACAGCCGGAAACTGTGTCAGTTTCCGGTCCGTCGCTGGCCTGCCACCCAGACATCGGCAATCGCGCGGTCGTCACCCATCATGATCGTGGGAAAGACCGCGTCCCAAATCGTTTCTGCCTGCGCGTGCCGTTGCGCGATCGCCGGGGTCGAGGCGAGGTCGAGCACGGTGAGGTCTGCGGCCAGACCCGGCGAGATCTGCCCGATCTCGGTGTCGCGGTGCAGCACTTGGGCCGAGCCTTGGGTCGCCAGCCACAAAAGGGCCGCCGGATGGACGGCAGCGCCGCGCAACTGGGCAACCTCGTAGGCCGCAGCCATGTTGCGCAGCATCGAAAAGTTCGACCCGCCCCCGGTGTCCGTCGCCAGCCCCGTGGGCTGGCCCGCTCCGGCAAGCCCCGTCAGGTCAAACAGCCCGGAGCCGATGAAGGTGTTGGACGTGGGGCAATGTGCAAGCCCCGCGCCGACCTCGGCCAGCCGATCCCGTTCGCGGTCCGTCAGATGGATGGCGTGACCGTATAGGCCGCGCGCGCCCAGGAGGCCGTGCGCCTCGTAGACATCAAGATAGTCCCGCGCCTGAGGATAAAGCGACCGGACCCACGCGATCTCGTCCTCCTGCTCGCTCAGATGCGTCTGCATCAGCACGTCGGGATGCGCGGCCCAGAGCGCGCCCAAGGCGTCGAGCTGATCGAGCGTCGACGTGGGCGCGAAGCGCGGCGTGATCGCGTAGCGCGCCCGGCCCGCGCCGTGCCAGCGTTCCAGCAGCGCCTTGCTGTCATCGTAGGCGCCTTGCGCGGTGTCGCGCAGATCGTCGGGCGCGTTGCGGTCCATGCAGGTCTTGCCTGCGGTCACAGCCATGTTGCGGAACGCGGCGGCGTCAAAGAGCGCGTCGACGCTGCCGGGATGGATCGTGCAATAGCTTGCCACGCTTGTCGTGCCATGCGCCAGGGCGAGGTCGAGGTAACGCCCGGCGATCTCGGCGGCATAGGCCTGATCGTCAAACCGCATCTCTTCGGGGAAGGTGTAGGTGTTGAGCCAGTCAATCAGCCGCTTGCCCCAGGACGCGATGATCGCCGTCTGGGGGTAGTGGACATGCGCGTCCACAAAACCCGGGCATATGAGGTGGCCATCATAGCGCGTCTCGGCCGCATCCTCGGCTTCGGCGGCTGCGCCGACGGCTGTGATCCGGCCATCCTCGATCAGGACCGCGCTGTTTTCGAGCACGTTCACTGCGCTCTCCCACCCATCCGTGAACGGGTTGCCGGCATAGGTCAGGATGTGGCCGCGCAGGCGGTGCGGTTGGGACATGACGCGCACTATGCCGTGCTGCAGCATTGAATGGCAATGGCGTGCACGGGCCCCATTGTCTCGCTTTGTCGCGACGCCTATGGTCGGGAAGGTACGGCCAAGACATCACCGGGGAGGGCGCCATGACAGAGCCAGCGGACGCAACCGACCCGGGCCCGGACGACGCCAGCTATGCGTTGGGGCGCAAGAACGTTTCGGCCATCCTCTATGCGGTGGATATCGAGGACCGGGCGCAGCTGACCGCGCTGATGGAACCGCTCCATCCGGCTGATATCGCAGACCTTTTGGAGCAGATCAACGCCTATGACCGCTCGCGGTTGATCCGGCTTTACGATCGCGCGTTCGACGGCGAGATCCTGTCGGAGCTCGACGAGTCGATCCGCGAAGAGGTGATTGCGGTCCTGCGGCCCACCGTGCTGGCGGAGGCGGTGCGCGAGCTTGACAGCGATGACGTGGTCGACCTGATCGAGGACCTCGACGACGCGCAGCAGGAACAGATCCTCGATGCGCTCGAAGACAGCGACCGGGCCATGGTCGAACAGTCGCTGTCCTTTCCCGAATACTCCGCCGGGCGGCTCATGCAGCGGGAAGTGGTCATGGCGCCCGAGCATTGGACGGTGGGTGAGGCCATCGACCGCATGCGCTCGGCCCCCGAAGAGGATCTGCCGCGGCAATTCTACCATCTGGTGCTGGTGGACCCGCGGTTGCACCCGGTGGGAAATGTGACGCTGGGCAAGCTCATGCGGTCTCGCCGCGAGGTCATGTTGAGGGATCTGGTCGAGGAGACCTTTCAGGTTATCCCGGCGACGCAGGACGAAAGCGATGTGGCCTATGCGTTCAACCAGTATCACCTCATCTCGGCCCCTGTCGTGGATGACGAGGGGCGATTGATCGGCGCGATCACCATCGACGATGCGATGGCGGTGCTGGATGAGGAACATGAGGAGGATATCCTGCGGCTGGCCGGTGTGGCCGAAGAATCCGCCTTGTCAGACCGGGTGCGCGAAACCACCGGACGCCGCTTGCCCTGGTTGGCGGTGAACCTGGTGACGTCGATCCTGGCATCGCTGGTCATCGCGCAGTTCGACGCGGCGATTGCGCAGATCGTGGCGCTGGCCGTGCTGATGCCGATCGTGGCCTCCATGGGTGGCAATGCCGGGACGCAATCGCTGACGGTTGCGGTGCGGGCGCTGGCGACGAAGGACCTGACCGGCGCCAACATCTGGCGGGTGATCCGGCGCGAGGTGCTAGTGGGCCTGATCAACGGGGTCGTATTCGCTGTGATCATGGGCATCGTCGGTGTGATCTGGTTCGGCTCGCCCGCGCTTGGTTACGTGATCGCGGCGGCGATGGTGATCAACATGGTGGTGGCCGGCCTTGCCGGAACGGCGATCCCGGTGATCCTCGACCGGGTGGGGATCGACCCGGCGCTGGCGTCGGGGGCGTTTGTGACGACGGTGACGGACGTGGTCGGCTTCTTTGCCTTTCTTGGGCTGGCGGCGCTGGTTCTTTTGTGACGATGGGTGACGCTGTTTTGCTGCGCAAAAGGCGCCCCACCCACCGTCCCTTGGGGCGCGCCGCATGAGTGTTGCGGACCGGAAGGCCGCGGTGCGCAAAGCGGCCTTTGCCGCGCGGAAGGCCGCCCATGCAGCCGATACCGGAGGCGCGTCGGGTGTCTTGTCGTCGGTTCTGGCGGGCTATCGTGGCGTGCCCTTGGCGGGCTACATGCCGATCCGGACAGAGATTGATCCTGTGCCCGCGATGGCCGAGGCGGCAGCGCATGGGGCCGTCGCCGTGCCTGTCATTCAGGGCGCAGGACAGGCGTTGCGGTTTTCGCGTTGGGTCCCGGATGCACCCATGCGGGACGGGCCCTTTGGGGCACTGGTGCCCCAGGTCGATGATTGGCTGGAGCCCGAGATCGTGATTGTACCGCTTGTCGCCTACACGCGTGCAGGCGGGCGGTTGGGCTATGGCGGCGGGTTCTATGACCGGACGTTGGCGCAATTGCGTTCAGCCCGCGCGACACTCGCCATCGGCTTTGCCTATGCCGCGCAGGAGGTGCCGGACCTGCCGCTTGAACCCACGGACCAGCGGCTGGATATGATCGTGACGGAGCGTGGTGTGATAGAGCCATAACCCACGCACTGCGCCTTGGCGCTGCGGCCCCCAAAGGATCGAAATTTTCAGCCAGACGCAGACAGAGCGCTTGCCGTTTCGACCGGGCAAGGCATATGGGCTTGCTATGAACATACTTTTTCTGGGCGATGTCATGGGCCGGGCCGGGCGGCAGGCCGTGACCGATCATCTGCCAAAGCTGCGGGCCGACTGGAACCTCGATTTCGTTGTCGTGAACGGCGAGAATGCGACCTCGGGCATGGGTCTCTCGGGCGCGCATGCCAAGGCCCTGCTCGAGGCGGGCGCGGATTGCGTGACCCTTGGCGATCATGCCTTTGATCAAAAGGACATGCTGCAGTTCATCGAGAGCGAGCCCCGGGTGTTGCGCCCGCTGAACTTTTCCAAAGCCGCGCCGGGTAAGGGTGCGCGGGTGTTTTCCGTGGGTGGGCGCAAGGTGCTGGTCGCGCAGGCCCTGGGCCAAGTGTTCATGAAACGGCCCTTTGACGACCCGTTTTCCGCGCTCGAGACGGTGTTTCGGACCCATCCGCTGGGCGGCGCCGTGGATGCGGTGATTGTCGATTTCCACTGCGAAGCCACGTCCGAGAAGATGGCCATGGGCCATTGGTGCGACGGGCGGTCGAGCCTGATGGTGG
>ERZ1740067.2492-NODE-2492-length-11163-cov-6.968581_pt1 | contig 11163 bp, 10 predicted proteins | sample MGYA00581736_ERZ1740067 | MGnify/ENA primary metagenome ERZ1740067 (study PRJEB43018, sample SAMN04849236) | marine metagenome | isolation source: floating plastic debris | place: Pacific Ocean | collected 2008-08-27 | study: EMG produced TPA metagenomics... | reverse complement strand
AGAGGTTCTGATACTCTTCGCCTTCTACTTCTTCGTACTCGTACTCATAATCAGCCGGATCATTCAATCCAACAAAGTCTTTGATCTTTCCAAAAAGACCACTCATATCCTGTGCTCCATCACGACATTAACGACTTGGCAAAAAGCTATGCGCACATAAAAATAACACGCACTGCTCGAGATAAAAACTAGGTTTTCCGAAAGAATTTCTGCGCCTATCGAATACGTATACCGGAGGCATCAAAAATTTTAGAAGATGGAGACCCTTGATGACAGAAGGCTATAAGAACTCAATCCAGTCATCTTAGGTTTCCTTAGCGTAGGGAGATCCTAAAAACGCAGATACCTTGGCTGGCTTAGCTTACATAGCTCCACTCAGGTTACAAACGTACTTGCGTACACTTTGTTTCCCAAAAGTTATCGGAAAGTAACAACTTAGTTTTATTGAATCCTTAAATTAGATTCAAATGCATTACCCCACGCTTTTGGAAATGTGTCAAGTTTTTTTTATGTATTTTTTTGACATTTTTCCGTTAGCACTTTGGGCAAAGTTGCATACAGCGTATCACCCTTACTCCCATAGGCTATTGACGAGCCAGACAGTGACAAGTCGGACAGTACCGAGCGGACAATGGTAAGACCTAGCGCGCGCCAAATAGGGCGCTGCCGATTCTCACCATAGTTGCCCCAGCCGCGATCGCAGCCTCAAAGTCTCCCGACATGCCCATCGATAGCTCCAATATCTTCAGGTTTATCATTCCCGCTTGATTAATCTGCTCAGCCAACGCTTGCGCTTTAGCAAACCCTTCTGCCGACGCATCCGGTGATAGACCATAGGGCAAAATCACCATCAGCCCGCAAATGTTGAGATGGCTGAGCTGATCCAAATCTGGTAAAGCCGCCATCAGTGCATCCACTTCAAATCCTGTTTTAGTCGGATCAGCAAGCAGCTTCACCTGCAAGCAACAGGAGGGATGACGCCCCATCTCAGCAGCCTGGCGATTGAGCCGATTAGCCAGCTTTAGGCTATCGACCGAATGAAGCCAGTCAAAGTTTTCAACCACCTTACGAGACTTGTTCGACTGGATGCGACCAATGAAGTGCCAAGTCACATCCGTGAGATCGCTCAGCTCTGCCTGCTTTGAAAGGGCCTCTTGCACTTTATTTTCTGCGAAATCACGGATGCCTTCGGCGTAAGCACTCCGAATAATGCTGGCAGGAAACGTCTTACTAACCGCAATCAACCGAACGTGATCAGGAATGAGCGATCGCACCTTAGCTAATCGCACAGCAAGATCACCAGACCAATTAGCAGGAGGGTTCGTATTATCGCTAGGCATAATCAACTGAAATATGGGGCGGCGCGTTCTATTCAAAAAGCTTGCTTATACGTCCTTTGCAGCTGATCGTATTCAGCTTGCTCCCCCGTACGGCGAATCACACGCAGCCGCTGGTCAATCATCTGCTTTGCCTCTACCCGTCCAATCGGATCAAATGCAAGGCCACTCGCATCGTTCGTCACTACAAAAAACAGCCGATGTGCATACAGCGTTGCATACAGCTCTTGGCCTTCATCAAGTAGGCAAACTCTAAACAGTAAGCCAAATGTCGGATGATTCAGGTAGTTTTCGTTACTCATGCGGGCTTTTACAAAGGGTACGACAGACGCTATAACGGCACAGCTATGATTCCAGTCTGCCCACAACATCCTCTATAGACTGAGTCTACAGCGTTTCATCGTTATTTAGGATTTATTCATTAGCCCCAACGCCAACAGCTGAGCTTTCGCTTTTTGCAACGACTCCTGCCATTCGCGCTCAGGGTCGCTATCCGCCACAATACCTGCCCCTACCTGCCCCCAAACAGTAGCAGTATCAGGGGCTTCAGCGTTAGCTGCCCTTTCTTCAGTGATCAGCAGGGTCCGAATCAATATATTGAGGTCCAAGCGTCCCCGCCGATCCAAATATCCACAGGAGCCGTAGAATAAACTCCGTCGCACGGGCTCCAGTGTCTCAATAATCTCCATACAGCGAACCTTGGGACAGCCTGTGATAGTTCCCCCTGGGAACAGTGCTGCCACCAGCTGAGCAGCAGACACATCTGCCGGCAGCAGGCCGATGACATTACTCACCAAATGCATGACGTGACTGTAACGCTCAATCACCATCAGCTCATCAACTCGCACGCTTCCCCATTCGCACACACGCCCTAGGTCATTGCGCTCTAGGTCCACCAGCATAATGTGCTCAGCGCGTTCTTTCGTGTCATTTAAAAGCGTTTGAGCATTTTGCTGATCAGCCGCTGGCGTATTGCCTCTAGGCCTGGTTCCGGCAATCGGCCTTGACTGAGCAACGCCCTCCTTCAGATGCACCAACCGTTCCGGCGAACAGCTCACAACCGAGCCCCAAGGCGTATGCCAATAGCTCGCAAACGGAGACGGATTGATCTGATGGAGTGTCTTATACACCTCCCAGCTCGGCATCGTTGTTCGCGCCCGAAACCGCAGTGAGTGATTGACCTGAAACACATCACCGGCCCGAATGTGCGCTTTAGCTTTTTTCACCGCCTGCTGAAACTCAGCCTGTGGCGTCTCAAAAAGCAGTCCATCTGTTTTCCAAGTCGGCGATCGCTGTAGATTTTTCTCTCCTAAATCTTTTTTTTCTCCTATATATATAGAGGAAAAGTTATCGTCATCTGGCGAGCTATCACTATCGGTAGCGTTTACGCCTAAAACAGTCCGCTGCAAAATCTTCTGACTCAAGCCGTCTAACCCCTTGGGTGTATCAGCCGCTAGCCAAACCCGCTGCGTGACATGATCAAGCACGGCAAACTCTGCAGGCTCGTACCAAAAAGCCACTGGGAAGGGCAGCTGATCATCCTTTAGCCAGGGAAGCCGTTCAATTTCCCACGCCAGATCGTATCCAAGCCAGCCAAGCCAACCACCCAGAAAAGGGAGATCCTCTGGAATCACTTCAGACTCACCGGGCATCAGTTCGGCTTTCGGAGGCGCTATCTGCCCTAGGCTTTCTAAAAAAGGCAAAACCTCGCCCAGCACAGGTGCCCAAAGCTGATAATGCTGTTCTACCAGTCGGGGCGGCCCAGCGCAAATAGAATGGCGAGCTAATGACGGCTTGTAATCTGAGTGCCCAGTCTCACTACCAAAAGGCTGCGGCGCTATGGCAGGACTCTCCAGCAGAGTAGCAATCCCTGCCATACCAATCTGCGAAGTACCGCTCAGAAAAAGCGCTTCAAAAAGCTGCGATCCCGAACAATTCATTAAAGAGTGCGATCGCCAAAAATATCGGGCGCAAGGACTCAATTTAAGGTCACCAGTCGTCATCTACGCTGCCGCCTCAAGCCACACCACCATACATTAGGCGACTCCACCAAAAAACACCCAACCCCACTAGCACCAGCCAATCCCACCAGCGCAGTCGCAGTCGATGCCAAATGACCCGATGGGTGTTGGGACTAGTAAAGCCACGCACCTGCATGGCACTGGCAATCTGAGTCGCCCGCAAGAGCAAATTCTCAATCAGCCGCTCAGCTACCATCAGCCAAATCTGAATCGCACCACGCACGCCGAGCTTCTTCCACTTAATTGCCCGCGTCCGAATTGAGCGCACCAAATTTTGCACTTCTTCTAATACCAGCGGAATAAAACGTAGCGCCAGTGTTAGCGTCAACGCAATTTCAGTCACAGGCAGCCCCGTCCACTTCAGCGGTCGCATCAGATCTTCAATGCCTTCGGTGATCTCTTCGGGAGCCGTCGTCAGCAAAAACAGCGTCGTCGAATAAATCAGGGTGAATATCAGCGTACTCACCTTCACAGCCAGGCGTAGCGATCGCTGGGTAATCTTAATCGCCAAATTGATTGGCCCAACCTTGGCAATTTGCCAATCGACAATGTCATAGCGGTAGCTCGTCGCCGTCGGCAGCGCGGGCAACGACTCAGATGGGGTAAGACTCTCTGGCCAATCACTGAGCATATCTGCTGTTGGGAATCGCGGCTGCTGCGACACAGCGATGCCATCTGGCGCAATCAACAATATCAGCGTTGCGATCGCCCCAAATACAATCAGCCATCCCATCTGCTGACGCCACACCCGCAGCGGAATCCGCGCGCTTACTGTCAACACCAGCAAAAACACCACAATCGCAATTCGACAGGGCGAACTCGCCAGCACCGGTGCCAGCAAAATACTCAGCAGCCAGACCAGCTTCACTCGCGCATCTATCTTGTGCAGCCAAGTCTGTGGCGCTTCCAAATACAGCCCAATCGGGAGCGATCGCAATAAATCCATTTAAGTTGTTGTGCGCTCCCCTACAAATCCTGCCAACTTATCCAGCCGGACTATTTCCTACGGAAAGGCTCCGCCATCGACTCCGCTCAGTCCTCGGATATGCTCTCCTCAGTGACTGAGCGAAGCCGATCACGTAGTGTTCGCGTAGCGAATAGCCAACTACCCACCAATCAACCCAAATACCGAACCTTCGTCGCCCGGTTCGGCCCAGCGCTCGAAGAATGCCCCCGCTCGATATCGCGCACACTCTTACCCCGCCAAATCAACCGAATCGGCGTCCCGTCATAGCCCAAATTCTTCCGAAACTGCTTCTCAATATAGCGGCGATAGCTCTCCCCAAACAGCTTGGGATCATTCAAAAACAGCGCAAACGTCGGCGGCTGGGACTTCACCTGCGTCCCATAATAAATCCGTCCCTGGCGTCCCTGCCTTGTCGTGGGTGGCGTGTGCCAGCTCACCGCATCTTCGAGCACTTCATTCACCACTGATGTGCTCACCCGGCGACGATGTTCGACAACGGCTGCATCCACCGCATCCAAAATTTTTGGCAAACGCTGACCCGTTAGCGCACTCACATACAAACGTTTCGCCCAGCCCAAAAAGTGAATCTTCGCCTCAATCTTTTTATCGAACTCGTAGATCGTGTGCGAATCCTTATCGACGGCATCCCACTTATTCACCACAATCACACAGGCCCGGCCTTCTTCTTCGATCCGTCCTGCCAGCTTTTGGTCTTGCTCAGTCACCCCGTCTAGCGCATCAATGATCAGTAGCACCACATCTGCCCGCTTGATCGCCTTGAAGGCGCGATTGATCCCAAAGAACTCCGGACCAAAATTTACATTCTTCTTTTTACGAATACCTGCTGTGTCAATCAGTCGGTAGCGCTTTTGATTTTCATCTTCCCCCCGCATGACCACCATATCGATGGCATCACGAGTCGTCCCCGAGATGGGACTCACAATCGAGCGTGACTCACCCACAAATGCATTGAGCAAGCTCGACTTCCCGACATTGGGTCGGCCTACGATTGCGACTCGGTACTCGTCTAACTCTTCTAGCTCATCTGTAGCAGGCAAGTGCTCTACGAGCGCATCGAGCAGCTCGCCTGTGCCATTCCCGTGAATTGCAGAAATCGGGTACGGCTCACCCAGGCCCAGCTCCCAGAACTGTGCAGCCTGAACGATGCCCTCGTCTGGGGATTCGCATTTATTGACGCCAAGGACTACTGGGACATTTTGCGATCGCATCCAAGATGCAATTTCCTGATCGCCCTCCGTCGGTCCCGTCTTCCCATCCACCACAAAAATAGCTGCCGACGCCTCACTCAGCGCCGCCATCGCCTGCTCACGAATGTAAGGCAAAAACTCCGTATCGTCATCAAAAACAAGGCCACCGGTATCAACGACAACGAAATCACGGTCATTCCAGAACGCCGGCTGATAGGTGCGATCGCGCGTCACCCCAGGCTGGTCATAAACAATTGCCTGCCTGCCACCCGCCAATCGGTTCACAAACATGGACTTGCCCACATTGGGGCGACCGATAATAGCGACAACAGGGAGAGCCATGGAGAAATAGACCTACAACAAAAGGCCCTTGCAGACGAAATAACCATTATAGTACGGCCCTAATGGATCAGCCGCTCACAAAACCGCCTTTATTTCAGCCTTCGCATCTTTTCTCAAACCGGCTGCAATCCGAAATAGCTCTTGCCCTGTGTGCAAATAGCTATCGTCATAGGTGTAAGTAAATCGCTCGATTTCTTCCAAGCCATCTTCCAGCTGGTTCAAGCAGTAATACAGGTTTGCTGCGCCGCTTGCGACACTCGCCGGATTTGGCATCGACTTAAATTTTGTTTGCGCTTTCTCTAGGCTCTCTTGACACGCTTCCAAATAGCCCTGAAAGGCTTCCATCAGTTCATCATCGAAGGGATCAGCAGAGAGCGATCGCACCTCCGCTTTCAACGGCTTAATAATCTTCCCAATCAGTCGATCGGTCGGATTAAATACGTTTCGCAGCCACTGCTCAATCGTGGCATTGCTACCAGCACGCTTTCGGCGCTTCTGATACTGAGCCTGAGAATCCACGGTGCGCGCCGTTCTATCGCGTAGCTTTTCTTTTGCAATGAGCTGTCGCTCGACATCGTAGCGCTGGCGTTCTTGCACATCGCCTAGCACTTCGTAAGCGGCATTCACCGACGCGATCTTATCCGTTGCTGCCTGATTATTAGAACTATCCGGCTGACTATCTGGATGAAACTGCTTCGCTAGTTTGCGATACGCCTGCTTGACCTGCGCCTGAGTTGCCCCGGCCGCGATGCCTAGCGTTTTGTAATGATCGATATCGCCGCGAACTTTGTTTACCATGGCGATATTTTACCGTGCTAGCTTCCCATCGGCTCAGGATCTTGAAACAACGGCGTACTCAAATAGCGCTCACCAAAGCTAGGCTGAATCATCACAATCAGTTTGCCAGCATTCTCAGGCCGTTTCGCGATTTTCACCGCCGCGCACAGCGCTGCGCCACTTGATATGCCAGAGAGGATGCCTTCTTCTTTGGCCAGACGCCTGCCAAATGCGATCGCCTCGTCATCGCTCACCGGCACCACTTCATCAATCAGCTCTTGATTCAGCACCTTTGGCACAAACCCAGCCCCAATGCCCTGAATTTTGTGCGGTCCAGGCCGCCCACCCGAAAGCACAGCGCTATTCACCGGCTCCACGGCCACCACCTTAAAGCTCGGCTTTCGCTGCTTAATCACCTCACCTACGCCAGTAATGGTGCCGCCTGTGCCCACACCCGCAATCAAAAAATCCAGCTGACCCTCCGTATCCTGCCACAGCTCTTCCGCCGTCGTTTTTCGATGTACCGCCGGATTTGCGGGATTGTCAAACTGTTGCAGCATATAGGCATCCGACAGATCTTCCACCAGCGTCTTTGCCCGCTGAATGCAGCCACTCATCCCTTCAGCTCCTGGCGTCAGCTCCAGCTCCGCCCCAAAGGCTCGCAGCATCGCCCGCCGCTCAGAACTCATCGTTTCTGGCATCGTCAGTACCAGTCGGTAGCCCTTTGCTGCCGCTGCCATTGCCAGCGCAATCCCCGTATTGCCAGATGTCGGCTCCACTAGCGTGGTCTTCCCCGGCGTAATATCACCCGCCATCTCAGCTGCTTCAATCATGCTGATACCAATGCGGTCTTTCACCGAAGCCGACGGATTCATCCCTTCCAGCTTTACGACAATCTCAGCCACACAGCCTTCGGCCTCCGGAATTCGCCCCAGCCGCACCATCGGCGTCCGCCCAATCAAATCCGTAATATTATTAGCAATTTTCATATAGGATGCTCTTCGTTATATGTAGTACATCAAATCCACCTGCTGACTAGCATTCCGCTTATCCACCAAATCTTGCAGCGTATAGCCTTCTAGTACTGTCTCCGCTGCTCGCCGTGCTTCTTGCCACACATCTGCGACCACAGATCCTTCTGTCGTTTTCGGCGATTTGACTTCCTTGGACTTAGCATCAAACCCTTCAATGCAGCTCACCACATCTAGCAACGTCACCTTCCAAGGCTCACGGGTGAGCAAGTAGCCGCCCTTCGCTCCTCGCTGGCTTTTCACAAACCCACCCCGGCGCAGGGTCGCCAGCAACTGCTCCAAATAGCGATCGGGAATCCCCTGCTCAGCCGCAATCTGACAAATGCGCAGTGGCTCGCCCTTACTGTAATGCAGACTCAGCTCAATCAAAGCCAGCAAAGCGTACTCACTCTTACACGATAGTTCCACAGGCGCTGCCCATCAGGGAAATAAGAAATAAATAGATAAAGCTCGTAACAGGAGACAAGCCTGATGAAGCTATCTACTTATTATATCCCGGTTCCACGGTGGGGATTGTATATTTACTTCAACGCACCGCATAGTCGCAAATCTGCAAAGCTATCAATTCCACACAAAAAAGGGCCCCACGCTAGTGAGACCCTAAAACCCATGTAAGAAGGAGCAGACGTTGAGCCGCCTTTTTAGAAGCTGAAAGAAGCTCTGAGTGCACCGTACACGTTGCTATCATCACCTACATTCGAGTCATTGTCGGTGTAGATAACTGCCGGCGTCACGCTGAAGAATTCATTCACACTGAGCTTGTAATATGCCTCAATAAGCAGCGGATCTCTATTGATAGCTGGGGAAATGCCACCATAAATGCCTAGTTCGTTGTTTTCACCAAACAACCCTGGGAAGTAAACACCGCCCATGTAGGAGTCAAGATCACCATCCACACCCTCAGCTGGGCTATACGCATAGTGGCCTGCCAACACAACATTCCCTAGGTCCACACTCGCTAAACCTGCCACGGTGTATTCGGGCTTTACTTTCGTGCGCAGGGGATCAGTTCCTATACCACCGTCGAAGTCAGTTTCCTGGTCGCCATCTAGGTAGACAACAGCAGCATCAAAAACACCATCTGTGAGCAGGTTGAGCTGTGCCATGTAGCTGTAGTCATTGAACAAGCCAAGGTCGGCTCCGTTCTCGTTGCTGGAGTCAGACATATAGGCCAGATCCAACACCAAGTTGTCAGAGATATCTACATTAGCGCCTGCACCAAAGTCACCCGCCGCATACAGGAAGTAAAACTCAGGCAGACCGGCCGCCGCCACAGAGTAGTCACCAAACGGCACAATCAAGCTGCTGACAAAGTCTTCAGGCAAAACGCTATTCGCAGCAATCTTCGCATTGACTCTGTTGCCCACGGGAAAGCTGTAGGCAATATCATCAAGGACCACATTGTCCTCATCGCTACCGCTGGTGTAGTTTAAGCCGAATTCACTATTGGCCAAAGACCCTGCTGAATCCGTCGCAGATAGACTAATCAGCAGATTATCTTCGCCTGTAAAGCTCGTATTCAAATTCAGCCGAGACCAGTATTCAAAAGTAGCGTCGGCTTCTTCCCCCCCCACAACCGCGTCGTCAGCTGTGGGTGCTGCAGCCGGATCTTGAGAAACAACACTATCGGCGAAGGCGTCCGCATCACCGAAAGGAATGACTAAGTGCGCGTCAAAATAGCCGTTGAGCTTGGTGGTGGTTGAAAACTGATTGGCTTCTAGCTCGGCAACGCTATCTTCTAGCGTGTCCACTCTGCCGCGAAGTGTAGACAGTTCAGCCGCAAACTCTTCTTGCAAGCGACGAACCGTATCTAGCGACTCGCTGGAGTCGATAAGCTGCACAACGACATCGAGGCAAGCGTTCAACCCTGCGGCAAACTCATAGCGAGTCAGCGCTCGATTGCCACGGTATGTACGGTCAGGATAGCCTTCCAAGCAGCCATATTCTTCTACCAGCCGCTGAAGTGCGGTGAAGGCCCAGTCTCCAGGCTGCACATCAGACAGCTCTGAAACAGTCGTCACCTGAGCCAGCTGTAAAGGCTCATAAACTGCTATCTCAGTATTAACGGTCTCAGCGGCAGTAGCGGGAGATAGGAAACTACCCACACTGGCAACCGCACCCAACGCCATCAACCCGGTAGTTGAGGATTTTGTCACTACATCTTTCATAAGTTTGCTCTGCTCACACCTACACATCACCCCACAAAGAAAGGGGACAATATAGAGTGCCCAAAGCAAGTTACATCTAAAATAATCGCTCTATTGTTGATCTGCACATAGACATAAAGACATATCAATGCAAAAAGGGACGTTTGCCATATCAGCAAACGTCCCTCTCAAAAACTGATCAACTAGAAGCTAAGACACACAGAACCTAGCTTCCAAATTTCACCAGTTTAGAACTTAAAGGTTGCACGAACTGCACCATACACGACTTCAGTGTCACCACCACTAGTGTCGTTGTCAGTGTAGATTAGCGCAGGCGTAAAGCTAAAGAACTCGTTTACGTTGACATCGTAATAAGCCTCAACCAGTACAGGCTCACGTCCGCTAGCGGGAGCAACACCACCGTATACACCGAATTCGTTACCAGCGCCCAAGAAATCAGGGAAGGAAACACCGCCCATGAAGGAATCAGCATCATCGCCGCCGTTGAAGTCAGTATTGGCGTAGTGACCACCAATTACGAATCCACCAAAGTCTAGGCTAACCAGACCAGCGATTGTGTTTTCTGCCGCATTAGCGTCAGCATCGCCAGCACCAATGTACGTGATTGCTGCGTCCAAAATGCCATCAGTCAAGAAGTTGAGCTGGGCAATGTAGCTGTTGTTGTTGAACAGACCAGTATCTTCAGTGTTAGTGTTGCTGCCCGCAGAAGAGTAACCCAAGTCGAGTACTAGATTCTCAGAGAAGGCAAAGTTAATACCTGCACCGAAGTCACCACCTTCGTACAGATCGTAGAACTGAGGACCACCTCCATCAGCAACGCTAGGACCGTCGAATGGAACGATCGTGCTTGTGACAAAGTCATCAGTTACAACGCTGTTTGCAGCGATGATAGCGCTAATGCGATTACCTACAGGGAAGCTGTAGTAAACGTCGTCTAGCTTCACATTGTCGTTAGGGCCACCACTACCAGCACTAGCCAAACCGCTGAATGAGTTTGCCAAGGAACCGTCGTTGTCACCAGCACGCAAACGCAAACGCAATCTGTCTGCACCTGTGAAGCTAGTGTCAAAGTTCAAACTAGCACGGTACTCAAACGTCGCATCTGCTTCGTCTAGCGCTGTACCCTCAAATTCGCCATCGCCGAAGGGTACGACCAAATGAGTTTCAAACAAACCACGCAACTTAGTAGTTGTCGAGAACTGGTTAGCCTCTAGCTCAGCCACATCAGTCTCAAGGGTGTCTACACGACCACGAATGGTTGCTAGCTCAGCGGCAAACTCTTCTTGCAAACGACGAACTTCATCCAAGCCAT
>ERZ1740067.2491-NODE-2491-length-11165-cov-7.382628_pt1 | contig 11165 bp, 9 predicted proteins | sample MGYA00581736_ERZ1740067 | MGnify/ENA primary metagenome ERZ1740067 (study PRJEB43018, sample SAMN04849236) | marine metagenome | isolation source: floating plastic debris | place: Pacific Ocean | collected 2008-08-27 | study: EMG produced TPA metagenomics... | reverse complement strand
GCCCGCGAAGCGCCCAAGGCGGTCTACGAGCTGGAACATTACGGCGTGCCGTTTTCCCGCACCGAAGAGGGCAAGATTTACCAGCGTCCCTTTGGCGGCCACACCACCGAGTTTGGCGAAGGCCCCCCGGTGCAACGGACATGCGCCGCCGCCGATCGGACCGGCCACGCCATCCTGCACACGCTTTATGGCCAGTCGCTGAAGAACAACGCGGAATTCTACATCGAATACTTCGCCATCGACCTGATCATGTCCGACGACGGCGTGTGCCAAGGCGTGCTGTGCTGGAAGCTCGATGACGGCACGATGCACCTGTTTTCGGCCAAAATGGTCGTGCTGGCGACGGGTGGTTATGGGCGTGCCTACTTCTCCGCCACATCCGCCCATACCTGCACCGGCGACGGTGGCGGCATGACCGCACGGGCCGGTCTGCCCTTGCAGGACATGGAGTTCGTGCAGTTCCACCCCACCGGCATCTACGGTTCTGGCTGCCTGATCACCGAAGGCGCGCGGGGCGAGGGCGGTTACCTCACCAACTCCGAAGGCGAGCGGTTCATGGAGCGCTACGCGCCCACCTACAAGGACCTCGCCTCCCGCGATGTCGTGTCCCGCTGCATGACCATGGAAATCCGCGAGGGGCGTGGGGTAGGGGCCGATGGCGATCACATCCACCTGCACCTCAACCACCTGCCGCCCGAGACACTCGCCGAACGGCTGCCCGGCATCTCGGAAAGCGCGCGCATCTTTGCCGGTGTCGACCTGACCAAAGAGCCAATCCCCGTCCTGCCCACCGTGCACTACAACATGGGCGGCATCCCGACGAATTATTGGGGCGAGGTGCTGGCACCGACCAAGGACAATCCGCACAACGTCTCACCCGGCCTTATGGCCGTGGGCGAGGCCGGCTGCGCCTCCGTCCATGGTGCCAACCGTCTGGGTTCCAACTCGCTGATCGACCTTGTGGTCTTTGGCCGTGCCGCGGCGATCCGCGCACGCGAAGTGGTGGATGCCGCGGCGCCCGTGCCCACGCCCAGCCAACGGTCGATCGAGGCGGCATTCTCGCGCTTTGACGGCCTGCGCTATGCCAAGGGCCACGTGCCCACGGCCGAATTGCGCCTCGAGATGCAGCGCACCATGCAGCAGGACGCGGCCGTTTTCCGCACCAACGCCACATTGGCCGAGGGCGAGGAGAAGATGAAGGGCGTCGCCGGCAAACTCGATGATCTCAAGGTCTCCGACACCTCGCTGGTGTGGAACTCCGACCTGATGGAGACGCTCGAGCTGACCAACCTCATGCCCAACGCCGTGGCCACGATCACCGCCGCTGCCGCCCGCAAGGAAAGCCGCGGCGCGCATGCGCACGAGGATTACCCGGACCGTGACGACGAGAACTGGCGCAAGCACAGCCTCGTGTGGTTCAAAGGCAACGCGGCCTCGCTCGGCTATCGCGGCGTGATCACCCAGCCGCTGACCAGCCACAATGACGGCGGCATCGACCTCAAGAAAATCGCGCCCAAGGCGCGGGTGTACTAAGCTTCGTGTGCGCGCGATCCACAGCATGTCGGCGCCCGCTTCGGCAGCGGGTCTGAGACCGCCCATGTTGGGTGAGCTCAAAAAACTGGCGCGCAAGGAGGGGTTGGTGATCCATCCCCACAAGATGCGGCCGTTTTACTTGCGGCACTATGGGTTTGAGGCTGCGACGATCTTTGACGTGGGCGTTTTCAACGGCACGCCGTGGCTATACGACAGCTTCCCAGAGGCGCATTTCGTGCTGGTCGATCCACAGGGGGATCTGCCCGGCCCACGTCCTGCCAAGGGCGATTTCCATGTGGTGGCGCTTGGGTCCGAACCGGGGCAGCTGACCCTTAAAATCCCTGAAACGAAACCCGGAAAAGGCGGGGATATGGCCAGCCTGCTCGACAGGCAGGACACGCTCGTCAAAACCTTTACCGACACCGAAATACGTGACGTGCCCGTCGTCACGCTTGACAGCCTTGCGGAGGGTCATATCGCCCCCTTTGGCATCAAGATCGACACCGAAGGGTTCGAGGCCCAGGTGCTGGCCGGTGCGACTGAAACGCTGAAGCAGACGGAATTTGTCATCCTCGAGTTGTCGCTCACCCACCGCTTTGACGGCGTCGCGCCGCCATCTGCGGTCATTGCAACCCTGGCTGCACATGGGCTCGAGATGCGAGATGTGCTGGCCATGGCCGACGGCCCGACCAAGCGGTCAAAGCCGCGGCATATAGATGTGCTTTTCACCCGGTGGGCCGCGTCATGATCCGCGCGCTTGTCCCCCTGCTGGCCCTCACCGCCTGCGCCGAGGCGACCCAGGCCGTCGATGACGTCGCCCGCCGCAGCGCCAAGGCGGCGGTGGCCGAAACGCTCACGACCCGCTTTCCGGCGGTGCCGCAACAGGCGGTCACGCCCTTTACCGATTGCGTAATCGACAACGCCACGGCGCGCGAGATCGGCGAATTCGCCAAGGACGCCGTGATCGGCGTCTCGGAAACCACAGTCGCTCTGGTGACATCCGTGCTCCAGCGCCCCGAAACCCAAACTTGCGTCACCCGGGCAGGCCTGACCCTGCTCACCGCGTGAAAGGAGACCCGAAATGGTCCAACTGACACTTCCCAAAAACAGCCGCATCACAACCGGCAAGACCTGGCCGAAACCCGAGGGCGCAACGAACCTGCGCAAGTTCAGCATCTATCGCTGGAACCCCGATGACGGCAAAAACCCGCAGGTGGACACGTACTTTGTCGATGTGGACACGTGCGGGCCGATGATCCTTGACGCGCTGATCAAGATCAAGAACGAGATCGACCCGACGTTGACCTTCCGCCGCTCCTGCCGCGAAGGCATCTGCGGGTCTTGTGCCATGAACATCGACGGCATCAACACGCTGGCGTGCATCTACGGCATGGACGAGGTGAAGGGCGACGTCAAAATCTACCCCCTGCCGCACATGCCCGTGGTCAAGGACCTGATCCCCGACCTCACCCACTTCTACGCCCAGCACGCCAGCATCATGCCGTGGCTCGAAACCAAGACAAACCGCCCTGCGAAAGAGTGGAAGCAGTCCATCGAAGACCGCAAGAAACTCGACGGGCTCTATGAGTGCGTGATGTGCGCGTCCTGCTCGACGGCCTGCCCCAGCTACTGGTGGAATGGCGACCGCTACCTCGGGCCAGCGGCCCTCCTGCACGCCTACCGCTGGATCATCGACAGCCGGGACGAGGCGACAGGCGAACGGCTCGACGACCTCGAGGATCCTTTCAAGCTCTACCGCTGTCACACGATCATGAACTGCGCCAAGACCTGCCCCAAAGGCCTCAACCCGGCCGAGGCCATCGCGAACATCAAAAAGATGATGGTCGAACGCACCGTGTGAGCGGTATCGCGTCTGCGCATGACAAAGGCGCGGGCCGGGGTGGACCCCGCCCGTGCGCATCGCCGTATATTGAGTTCGGTGCCGCACCGGTGAGATGCGCGTTAATGCCGCCATCCGCGGCAGAGTTCCCGCTATCGCCGCTCAATCACTTGCTGGATTGCGATGACAGACGCTGGCGGGGGGCGCCAATGCGCGACGCAGCGGCGGCCAAGTATGAGGTTTTCTGACCGCCAAGATGCGTAACGACAGGGTTCGGTTGCGATGTTGCGTTTTGGAATTAAACTCCGGCACAAGACGCAGACCTCTCACAGCCAAAAGGATCCCGGATGACCAAGCCCGCAGACGCAGATGCGCGGCGCGCCATTGCGCCGGTGATCTGCTATCCACCAGATACCTTGCCGCAACCGGATCTGGCGCTCTACTCAGCGGCCCGGACCACTGCCACCAAAGTGTCGGAAATCATTGCAGCCCCGCGCGAGGCCGCCTGTTTCGAGGTGCCTGTAGGCCACTTTTTCCGCATCACAAGCATTGAGGGCCCACAGGTGGGGGATCTCAATCTCTGGAACCTGCACGACCTCTCCGAACGGTTTTATTCCGGCAAGACCCGCGCCTTGCACGGGACCCATGTCAGCACCGGTGATCGGCTCTGGAGCAGCTTTCCCAATTTGCGGCCCATGGCGACGATCACGTCAGACACGCTCGATTGGTATGGGTTCGACGCGTTCGGCGGCGGCGTGCATGACGTCATCGGCACCCGGTGTGACCCCTACACCGGGAACCTGCTGCAAGGCGGGCATTACCATCATTGCTGCCATTCGAACCTGATCCGCGCGCTGGCCAACCATACGGGCCAGACCGCACAACATGCAGAGCCGTATGTGCATGATGTGCTGAACGTTTTTATGTGCACCGGATTTACGCGCGACACGGGGCAATACTTCATGAAGGCCAGCCCGGTCCGCCCCGGTGACTATATCGAGTTCTTTGCCGAAATCGATCTTCTCGGCGCGTTGAGCGCGTGCCCCGGTGGCGATTGTGGATCCACGCACACGTCGGACGCGGCCGCATGTTATCCGTTGAAAATCGAAGTGTTCGCGCCACCGCCCGGCAGCCTGACAGGCTGGGAAACCCCGCCCAGAAACGGCTACAACCGCACCCACGGCTTCACGTAAGGCGCGCGCTTGCCCGTCTTTGTCCCCAAAAAATCCTCCCCGAAGGGCCGATCAGACATGGGGCGCCGGCCCGCCGGTCAGCGCGACACGGTCTAAGCGAACGCGGCCTCCAGCGCGATCTCCACCATGTCGCCGAACCTGCGCACGCGATCTTCGGATGGCAGCGCCTCACCCGTCTGCAACTGGTCACTGACCGTCAACACCGCCAATGCGCGCCGTCCGTGACGGGCGGCAAGAGTGTACAGTTCCGCCGCTTCCATTTCGACGCCAAGAATACCGTGCCGGACCATCTGCTCATCAAGGTCGGGCCGTTCGGCGTAAAACACATCGGATGAGTAAATACCGCCCACATGCGTTTTCGTGTCTCTGGCCTCTGCCGCCGCCACGGCGGCCCTGAGCAGCCCGAAATCCGCACACGGCGCGTAATTGAGTTCGCGAAAGATGCCCGACGACGGGGACGTTATGGTGGACGCCGTCATCGCGATGATGACATCACGGATACCGACATGTGGCTGCATGCCACCGCAGGACCCGATCCGGATCAGCGTTTGTGCGCCGTATTCGGACATCAATTCATTTGCGTAGATCGACAGCGACGGCATCCCCATACCGGAACCCTGGATCGTGACCCGGTGACCGCGCCAGGTGCCCGTATAGCCAAGCATACCGCGCACCTCGTTGACCAGCTCCGCACCGTCAAGAAATGTCTCTGCCGCCCAACGGGCGCGGTAAGGGTCGCCCGGCATCAAGACTGTGTCTGCGATTTGGCCGGGCGCTGCCCCGATATGTACGGTCATGTCGCTCTCCTGAGTGTGGTGTTGAGCGACAGCTAGCCTAACCGGGGATCAGACCTCAAGCGTTGCGGGATCAGTGCCCGCGGCAACCGCGTCTTTATACCATTGCGGTTGGCGGCCTTTGCCGGTCCAGGTTTGTGATGGGTTTTCCGGATTTGCGAATTTCGCGACGCCACCTTTGACAGATGATTTCGCTGTTGCGCCGCCCATCAATTCCGCAAGCGTAAAGCCATAGTCAGCCGCCGCTGCTTCGGCCGCTTTACGTGCTTCTTTTTTATCTCGTTTCTTTGCAGCCACGAGAGCAGCATCTATGTCCAACCGGAGTTTTTCAAGCTCTTGATGCGACATCTTTTCGAGATTTTTCGCCATTATTTCATCCCTAATTCTGAGTGGTTTTCGAGCAATAGGGGAAGAAATGCGTTAATTGCAATGGTTTGGCTGACTGGAATTTGTGTCAGATAGGCAAAATTATGCCCATCGGCCAACTTTGGCGCGAAAAGGTTAATACCAACGCGGGAACTAAACAGTTTGGTTCTGTTTCGAGTCCGCGTTTATTCCGCTGCAACTGCCGCTGGGTCAACCAGCGTGACAATGTCCTTCATGATTGTATTCAATTCAAAGTCTTTGGGTGTATAGACCCGTGCGACGCCAAACGCGCGCAGGCGTTGCGCGTCCTCGTCTGGGATGATCCCACCCACGATGACGGGTACGTGCCCAAGACCCGCTGCCTGCATGCGTTGCATCAGATCCTCGACCAGGGGTATGTGGCTGCCCGACAGAATGGACAGGCCCACCACGTGAGCCTCGTCCTGGCGTGCGGCGGTCACGATTTCTTCGGGTGTGAGGCGGATACCCTCATAAGCGATGTCCATGCCGCAATCCCGGGCTCGCACTGCAATCTGTTCGGCCCCGTTCGAATGACCATCAAGGCCGGGTTTGCCGACAAGGAACTTCAGACGGCGCCCCAGGCGATCGCTCACCGCATCCACCGCGTCGCGCAAATCATCCAGACCTTCGGTGTGGTTCGACCGTCCTGCGGAAACGCCTGTGGGGCCACGATATTCGCCGTGGATGCTGCGCATTTGCGCGGCCCATTCACCCGTCGTGACACCGGCACGCGCACAGGCGATCGAGGCGGGCATGACATTCTCGCCCGCCGTCGCGGCGGCGCGCAGCTCGGCGAGCGCATCCTTCACAGCTGCAGCGTCGCGCGCGGCGCGCCAAGCGTCCAGGCGCGCGATCTGGTCCGCCTCGACCGCAGGGTCCACAACCATGATGCCGCCGTCGCCGGTCATCAGGGGCGACGCTTCGCCGGCCTGATACTTGTTCACGCCCACGACAACCGTTTCACCCTTTTCGATGCGGCCCAACCGGTCCGCATTGGATTGCACCAATTGGCCTTTCATGTAGTCTATGGCGGCAATCGCACCGCCCATCGCATCGAGGCTCGCCAATTCATGGCGCGCGCCGTCTTTCAGCGCTTCGACTTTTGCATCCACCGTCGGATTGCCGTCAAAGAGGTCGTCGAATTCCAAAAGGTCCGTTTCATAGGCCATGATCTGCTGCATCCGCATCGACCATTGCTGATCCCAAGGGCGGGGCAGGCCCAATGCCTCGTTCCAGGCGGGCAACTGCACGGCACGCGCCCGCGCCTTTTTCGACAGGGTGACGGCCAGCATTTCAATCAGAATACGGTAGACGTTGTTTTCCGGCTGCTGTTCCGTCAGCCCCAGCGAATTGACCTGCACGCCATAGCGGAAACGGCGGAATTTTGGGTCGGTGACGCCATAGCGGGTTTCGCAAATCTCGTCCCACAGATCGACAAAGGCGCGCATTTTGCACATCTCGGTCACAAACCGGATCCCCGCATTCACAAAGAAGGAAATGCGGCCCACGACCGCTGGGAAATCCTCCGGCGCAATTCGGGGTTTCAGCGCATCCAGCACCGCGGTGGCCGTGGCGAGCGCAAAGGCCAATTCCTGTTCCGGCGTCGCACCTGCCTCTTGCAGGTGATAGGAACACACGTTCATCGGGTTCCATTTCGGCAGGTTGGAATAGCAATATTCGGCCACATCGGCGATCATGCGCAGGCTGGGTTCGGGCGGGCAGATATATGTGCCCCGGCTCAGGTATTCCTTGATTAGGTCGTTTTGTACCGTGCCTTGCAAGGCCGACACATCCGCCCCCTGTTCTTCTGCCACAGCAATATACAGTGCCAAAAGCCACGGGGCCGTCGCATTGATCGTCATCGACGTGTTCATCTGTTCCAGCGGAATGTCGTCGAACAGGGTGCGCATATCCCCCAGATGCGCCACGGGGACGCCGACCTTGCCCACCTCACCTCTGGCCAGGACGTGGTCACTGTCGTACCCCGTTTGCGTCGGCAGATCGAACGCCACGCTGAGCCCTGTTTGACCCTTGGCCAGGTTCGCACGGTAAAGCGCGTTGGATGCGGCAGCCGTCGAGTGGCCCGCATAGGTGCGGATCAGCCAGGGGCGGTCTTTCTGGGTCATGGCGGCCTCGTGAATCGTCTGAGCAAGAAAATTACGTCAGTGAGGTCATAGGCGAAATATTAGGTCGCCGTCAATCCGCTGCGTCGCGGCATTTCTGCCGCGCCTGCACAGCTTGTGCGTTACGCGTCAGTTGCGGGTGGCCGCTTGCGCCGTGGCAGCATCGCGACGACAAGCGTCAGCCAGCCCAGCACGCCGATGGCATGCGCCGACAGGGTCGCGGCACCGGAAAAGGTCAGGTAGGCCCACAGCACTTCGGGGCGGGGTGGCGCCTGGATCACCGATTGCGCGGGCAACCCATCAAAGATCAGTCGGTAATAGGTGTAGTAGCCCTGCGGCGACAGCCAGATGAAACTGATGAAGACCACGCCCCAGATGAAGGGGCGCAGGATGTAGGGCCGGTGAAAGGTCAACAATCGGGTGAATCCCAACGTCACAATGGCCATGAACACGGACACCAGCAAAAGGCCGATCTGACCGGCCACGCTGAGCGTAAAGAAACTGTCGCTGCTATACATTGTGCCACTTTGCGTCTGTGACGCGTTCCCCGCCAGTGCGAAGTTACGTGTTGTCCCGCACCCATACGCCTGCGAGAGTTGACGGATGTGGCAAACGGTTGAACTTCCGCTGTGGTTTTTCGTGCTGATCGTGCTGTTTGCCGCGGTCACCTTTGCCTCGCATTTCCTGTTTCCCTCGGTGCGCTGGTTTTTGCGGCGGCGCCTTGAACGCGCCGTCGCGCGCCTCAACGAACGACTGACCGTCCCGATCGAGCCGTTCAAGCTGGCGCGCCGCCAGGACATGATCCAGCGGCTGATCTACGACCCCGAGGTGAGCCAGGCCATTGTCGAGCATGCCCGAGCCGAAGATGTGCGCGAGGATGTCGCGTTCGAAAAGGCCCGGCGCTACGCCCGCGAGATTGTGCCGAGCTTTTCCGCCTTTGCCTATTTCGGCTTTGGCATCCGGGCAGCGCGCTGGCTCGCCAATGCGCTTTATACTGTACACACCGCGACCCAGAACACTGCGCATCTCAAGGACATACCCAATGATGCGACGGTCATCTTTGTCATGAACCACCGCAGCAACATGGACTATGTTCTGGTTACCTATCTGGCGGCGCGCGCTTCCGCTCTCAGCTATGCGGTGGGGGAATGGGCGCGGGTCTGGCCGCTGAGCCGTCTCATAAAATCCATGGGGGCGTATTTCATCCGCCGGAAATCGCGCGGCGCGCTCTACCGCAAGGTGTTGGCGCGTTATGTGCAGCTTGCGACCGAAGGCGGCGTGACACAGGCGATCTTTCCCGAAGGGGGGCTGAGCGTGGATGGCACGCTCAAGCCATTCAAAATGGGCCTTCTGTCCTATGTGATCGACGCGTATGACGCCGACGGGCGCGATATCGTGTTTGTCCCCGTGGCCATCAACTATGACCGCATCCTCGAGGACCGCATGCTGATCGCCGCACACCAGCGCGGCGATCGCCGCTTTCCCGCACGCATATCGGTGGTCATGGGCTTTGTGATCAAGATGTTCTGGAAGCGGTTGCGCGGGGTGCATATGGGCTTTGGTGCCGCGAGTGTCAGCTTTGGCCGGCCCTTGTCGTTGCGGGCCGAGCCGGGGTGCACCTCGGTCGAGGATTTGGCCGCCGCGCTCAAGGACCGGGTCGAACAGTCTATGCCGGTGTTCGGCGTGCCGCTGCTGTCGCATCTGTTCCTGCATGCGGAAGATCCCCTGAGCACAGACGTGATCCACGAGCAGGCCGCCGTCCTGTTTGCCCGCACAATCGGAACGCGGCCGCAGCTGTCCCGGGACAGTTTTGCGGGGTTTGTGGATGCCGCGCAGACGCAGATGGCGCGGCGCGGGATGATAGCCGACGATGGCATGGGCTGGGCGATCGTTGCGGCCGAACGACCGCTTGTGCAGTACTACGCCAACTCGATCCAGCTTTCCCCTGAACCGGAGAATGCTGCGACCGCAAAGTCATAAAATTACAAAATAAGACTTTCTGAGGTTGCTTTATTTCGTTTTGGCCCATATCCACGGCAAACACCGCATCGATTCTGCGCTGCGGCGGAAACATCATGGCTATGGAGGCTTCAATGGCACTCGACACCAGCATCGCGTCCTACGACGCGCCCGAAAAAGACCTCTACGAGATGGGAGAGATCCCGCCCATGGGCTATGTGCCCAAGCAGATGTATGCGTGGGCGATCCGCCGCGAACGGCATGGCGAGCCCGACACGGCGATGCAGCTCGAAGTGGTCGACGTGCCGACGCTGGACAGCCATGAGGTGCTGGTGCTCGTGATGGCCGCGGGCGTGAACTACAACGGCGTGTGGGCCGCTCTGGGTCAGCCGATCAGTCCCTTTGACGGGCACAAACAGCCCTACCACATTGCCGGGTCCGACGCGGCGGGTATCGTTTGGGCCGTGGGCGACAAGGTCAAGCGCTGGAAGGTGGGTGATGAGGTCGTGATCCACTGCAACCAGGACGATGGTGACGACGAACATTGCAACGGCGGCGACCCGATGTATTCGCCCAGCCAGCGCATCTGGGGCTACGAGACGCCCGACGGCTCCTTTGCCCAGTTCACCAACGTGCAGGCGCAGCAGTTGATGCCGCGGCCCAAGCACCTGACCTGGGAAGAAAGCGCGTGCTACACGCTGACCCTCGCCACCGCGTACCGGATGCTGTTCGGCCACGAACCGCATGACCTCAAACCGGGCCAAAACGTCCTGGTTTGGGGCGCGTCGGGTGGTCTGGGCTCTTACGCGATCCAGCTGATCAACACGGCGGGCGCGAACGCCATCGGCGTGATCAGCGACGAAAGCAAGCGTGACTTTGTCATGGATCTGGGCGCCAAGGGCGTGCTGAACCGCAAGGACTTCAACTGCTGGGGTCAGCTGCCCACAGTCAACACGCCGGAATATGCCGAGTGGTTCAAGGAAGCGCGCAAGTTTGGCAAGGCGATCTGGGACATCACCGGCAAGGGTGTGAATGTCGACATGGTGTTCGAACACCCTGGTGAAAGCACGTTCCCGATCTCGACCTTCGTCTGCAAGAAGGGCGGGATGGTCGTGATCTGCGCCGGCACCACCGGGTTCAACTGCACGTTCGACGTCCGCTACATGTGGATGCACCAGAAGCGTCTGCAGGGCAGCCACTTTGCCCACCTGCAGCAGGCCTCTGCGGCGAACCACCTGATGGTCGAGCGGCGCCTCGATCCCTGCATGTCCGAAGTGTTCACGTGGGATGACCTGCCGCAGGCGCACATGAAGATGCTGCGCAACGAACACAAGCC
>ERZ1740067.2490-NODE-2490-length-11166-cov-14.070741_pt1 | contig 11166 bp, 11 predicted proteins | sample MGYA00581736_ERZ1740067 | MGnify/ENA primary metagenome ERZ1740067 (study PRJEB43018, sample SAMN04849236) | marine metagenome | isolation source: floating plastic debris | place: Pacific Ocean | collected 2008-08-27 | study: EMG produced TPA metagenomics... | reverse complement strand
GTTGGGGAATAGCGCCAGAACAGGCTGTAGAGCATAGCCCGAATGATGCCGGATTTGCCGCCGCCTGTGGTGCCGCCCACGAGTAAATGGCAACTGTTGGCATCGGAGATATCTACTTCTCGTAGGGTGCCATCGAGACCAACGCCTAAGGCCAGGGTGATTTTTGAGGGGGGCGACGCTCGCAACTCTGACTGTACATAATCCTCAAACAGGACAAACTGCCGATCTGGACGCGGTACATCTAAAGCCACGCAGCCTGACTGGGCCGAGATAATAGGTACTGTATCTAACCCCAGATGGACTTTCAGGTCAGTAGCCAGGGCAGAGATGGCCAACACTTTCACTCCTAAGCGTGGCTTGAGCTGGTATCGGGTAAAGGTTGGTCCTGGTACTTCCCCCAGATAATCCACCTGTACCCGGAAGGCCTTGAGTACCGAGACGATCTGGCCGCCCATGCCCTTGGGTAATGGTTCTGATTGGGAAGCTTTAAGTTCAGTTCCTTGATTGGGTTCATAGGCAGGTAGGTTGAATGCTTCCTCTGCCATCAGGACATTCCAGCCGGTTTCAAATTCCTGGCGATTGCTCACGACACCCAAGGCCATCGCCACCTGGATCAGGTCACACCAGATCTGCTGCCCAGCGACGCCTTGAAATTCGTGGGGATATTCTTGAGTGTATTGGTTGGCGATCGCACAAAACTGCTTGAATCGTTGGAACTGTGCGGGGGACATGGTGACTTCCTCTAAACATGGCAAAGGGCGACTACCCGGAAGCAGTCGCCTGATAATGGGGGTAGGGGCTGACCTACACCAGTGAGCCGGTGATTAGCCAGTGCAGACCGACTGCGCCAAAAGCCCCCAGGGCAAAGCGGGTACACCAGGCGACTTTGCCATTGCCATCGCGAAAGAGATCGTTAAAGATCCACCAGGCGGTGGCCACCAGAGGCACCAGTAAGCCGGTCTTCCACATGGGGAAATAGTTGAGATTCTCTAGCAGGAGAGCGACCCAAAGGGTAAAGCTGGCGGTGGTTAGGGGTTTGGGATTAGGCCATTCGGAGCAGAATTTGAGTAAAGTTGCAATAGCAACAGTCCAGCCGAAAAACACGAGATGGTCCATCCCTGGTACCAGGCGTGGGGCTAGGAAGAGGCCCGCAGTGGCAAGGAGACCGGCAAAGCCTACTGCTGCCAGTAGTTCATCTCCAGAGGACTTGCCCAGGCTAACGTTTTTGATGCCCGGCATTGGGGTTGAGGTTCCAGTACCCTGGACCGGTGGTTGCATGGTGGAGATTAGTCGCTTTAGTTCATTAAAACTCATGGTGTTAGTCCCCCTCGGTGATAAGGCCAATACAGAGCACTGTGAGCACAGCGAAGAAAATGGCTAGAAACCCATTGGTGGACTCTCCTCCAGCTGTTGCTTCCACTTTGTTATCGACGGTCAGGTTGATGGTGGGTATCAGCGGTGGTGGCGGTGGCATGTTGAACTGTTGCTGGGCTAGCTGACTCAGGAGATCTTGGTGGGCTTGTTGTTGGGCCAACAACATCTGTTGCAGTGTTGCCATGTGGTGGTTCATCTGCTGCGCTTGCTGTTGTTGTAATCCCTGAAACTGGCTGATCAGGGTACAGAGTTCCTGTTCTCGATGTTGGGCCAGCCCCTGGCAGATATCGGCCACCAACTGGGCGGTCTGGTAGGGCTGGGGGATAAGATTCAACACGTCATAGAACAGCTGTTGCCGTTCGGTTTCGAGCTGGGTGGGGTGGATGATGTCACCCGCTGGCACAGGCATGGTGTTGGGACGTCTTACTAAATGTGTCATGGTTCATATCAGGGGATTAGGGTAAGGATCTGCAGGGATAGAAGAGAGTTTGAGCCTAGTTGGTTTACGGATTTGTTAATCGCTGGGGGACCTCGCCAGCGCGGTGGAGAGGGTTGGGCCTGGAGACAGGGGATAAGTTGGCGGCAATTAAAACAAGAAGTAACAAGATTGCGCCCAGTGCAAATTTCATCGTTGGTAACCTCCCTGGGGTGGATGGTATGGAGATTCAGGAACCTATCGAGGTGGAAAACAAGAGAGAGTTCAGGACCAGAGGGGAGCCAGATGGGTGCCTGGATCCCTTGGAGGGGTGGACTGTTCTGAAAGGGTGACGGGTTGAGCAGTTGGTTTTGGGGCCACATCAGCCATGGTGTCAGCACCCGGCTCTAGCTCCCAGGTGGCCTTCAGGTGTCGTCCGTAGCGGGTCAAGAGCACTCCCACCACTTCGGTCAGGCTGCCCAGCCGAGTGTTTTCTTTCAGGTCATTGGCAATGGTGAGATGCTCTTCCCGCAGGACAATCCGTGCTTGCGCCATGGCTTAGTCCTCCAGCAGTCCATAGAGGCTGATGAGTTGGGGGCTGGGCTGCTCAGGAATCTTGAATCGTCCATTGCTGGTCTCGGCCAGGGCCGTGGCCAGGGTAGCCGACCCACCCACAATCAGAACTTCGCCAATTTCGGCAGCCTGCCTGACCCAGGTTTCTCGCAGGGTGGCCTGGATATCTGCCAGCCAATCCTGACGGCAGCGCTCGAACAGTCCAGCAAAGCTCTGGCGTGGACCAATGGTGAAGGTGCCGGTGGCAATGGCATCCATAATTAGCCCCAAATCGGGACTATATTCGGAGCGAGCTTTGAGGGCAGCGGCAATTTTATTGGCCAGGTCAAAGGTGCCCGGCAGTTTCACATCAGCGGCCCGGTCAATCAGACCATTGGGCAGAATCACCCGTGCCAGGGCTGTCCCACCGCCGAGATCGAGCACGGCGTTTTTGCGGTGATAGCTAAACAGACCTTGATTCCAGGCATAGCGCCAGGCGCTGAGGCATTCATCGACTACCTCCACCCGGTTGATCTTGGCGGCAATTTCTACACCATTGCGTTTGAACTGGTGCAGTCCCTGCAGAGCGTTCAAACGTTTTACGGCCTGCTGATCGCGGGTATCGGGAGTGGTGACCACCAGGGTATCAATCAGAATGTGGGTGCGATCTTCTGTTGGTTCCAGGGCGGCAAGAAATAGCTTTTGGGCCAGATTGGCTTTGCTGTGTTGGTAGGTAGGCTTACCTTTCAATTCTTGGGCAACCTGACCGACCACGTAACGGACGCCGTTGGATTCGATAATCACGGTGTCCGAGTCTGGCAGAGCATCTTCCCAATCTTCCAGGGGTTTGATGTAGGAGGGAATGCAGCGGGGCTGATGGTCTGGGCTAACCCATTTGATGAAGCGGTTACCTCCATCAAAGGCAAAGCGGCGATAGGTGAGGACGCTGTTGGGCGTTTGGGTGACGGATTGCGTGCTGGTTTCGGCACGCTCAATGGCAAGTTTCATAAAGGTCAATGCCTCCTTGAGGTGATGTGCGATCAGGCTTGACGGTTACTTACAAGGTCAAGACCTGATTGGAAGGGCAAGTACGAAATGTGGATCGTTTTGACGTACCTGCATCTAATTACATCATATTTACATCTAATAAGATACGCAATAGGCGTAATGAAATACGAGTCGCGTCTAAAGCGATGTAAGGGGATAGACTGATGTACGAGTTGATGCAAGGGCAAAGCGTGAGCAAGCGGATTAATGTAACCCTGCCGGATGCGGTGGCTGAGCTACTAGAGAAATGGGCCGACCATGAAGGACGACCCACAGCAAATTTGGCAGCTTATATTATTGAGACGGCAGTACGTGACGCTGAATCAAAGGGGAAGTTTCTGTCAGAAAGTACTGGCAGTCAAGAAGATCAGAAAAAAGCAGAATAAATTTGAATTTGGGAAGCAATTCAGTCTCGGATTAAGTGTCTGCACTATTCAACTGGCCACGAATATAATTATTTTGATGGTCTGACAATAGGGAAAAATAATGGAAAGCCGCATTAGCTTTGATGGTGACATAAATGATGAAGACTCATATCAGCTAATAAAACTGGCTTCTGTCCTTGAGGATGAGTACAGTTTTTCTGTAAATCTGGAGAAACGTCAAGCAAATCAAGGTGAACGGGATGGAGGGCTGGTAATCGGTATTGCAATTGCTTCCTTAGGTTTAACTGCTATTCAAGCATTGTTAGCTGCTCTCCAATACTGGGACTCACGTCAGCCTAAATATTCAATATCTGTAGTCTCGGGTAATAAGACATTACTAGTTGAGAATCTGACAAAGCAACAGATCGAGAACGAAGTGAGTAAATTACAGGCAGAGTCTCCTGAACCACGCATTGAAATCAAAATCTTTAAGGATTCTTAGATGTCATCTCAGAAACAAGAGATAAAAAGAGTTGCTTTTGTTATCAATGCCTTTGCCAAAGAGCTTAAAGGTCTTAACCGTGATGTTTCGAGAGTTCATACGATCCTAACTGAACCGAGCCTGGGTGGTTGCGAGAATTGGGGGCCTCCAATCCATGACTGTAAAAGCCGAACTAAGTTTTTTGAATGTCTGCTACCACTTCTTGAAAATTGGAATATTACAGATCAGTTTCTTTTCTACTTTGCTGGGCATGGGGAGATAAGAAAAGGAGAACAGTACTGCCTTAAAGTAGGAACCGCCAATACTGATTTCTTACCCTTTTCTAGCTTGATGAGCGAATTAGATGCTAGTGGTGTAAATCGGGCAATTATCATACTTGATGCATGTCATAGTGGTGCTGCAACTGAAGGTAGAAAGCGAAATTCAGACTCGAGTATATTTTCTGTTATAAATCAGGAGAAAATCCCCAGAGGCATAGCAATTATTGCTTCTTCTAAGAAGACCCAAACAAGTCTTGAATTGCCAGATGGATCTCAGGGTATTTTCACAAAGTTACTCTGTGATGGCATTGAGAGCGGGCTTGATGGGAAACCAACGAAGGATGGTCGTATCAGTGTAGAAGATATAGTTGACTATATCAGTGAGAAGCTAGAGAAAGACGATAAATATCTTGAATTCAGCCAGCGTCCGGTTTTTTCAGTTCACAAAGCTGACAGATCAATTTGGCTGACAGAAAATCCTAGTGGAGTGCAACCCAATGAATCAAATTCCTTAGTCGCTCCTGCATCTGCTTATGTCAGATCTTCAGAAGAACTTAGACTGCTTTATGAAAAGACTCTTCCTTCTCAACAGCCTTGTCCCAATGTCACCATTGATGATATAGATTGGGAGCTAGTCAGCGAATACTCTGGCAGAACACATTATTCAAACTTATTTGACAAAGATTCTAAAGAGGATGTTGTTAGCAAGCTTAAGTTGTACTCACCAATTTCTTGCGATGGAAGAAAGGCCCTCCACAAAGCTGCTGTCCTTTGTTTTGCTGAACGACCAGAAGATTTTTATCCACAAGCGAGAGCGGTGTTTGTTGTTGGCAGCCCTGGAGATAGAAATTTTATACGAAAGGAGGTAAATGGTCCACTTCGTTATCAGGTTGAGAAACTTATTGAATTGACAAGAAGCCATATAGATAGATTCTCTTATATAGCAGATGACGGACTCAGAGACGAAAGAGAAACCATCGATTTTGATGTGGTACGTGAATTGGTCTCAAATGCTATTGCTCATAGGGATTATGATTCTTATGGAACTGTCCAAGTCACACTAACACCAGAAGCATTTGAAATTCAAAATCCTGGCACCTTCCCAACTGATACTTCATGGGATAGTTTTATTGAATCTTCTACTTCCTATTCTAAACCTGTTGATTCAGCAATCTCGCTCTATCTTTCTCGGTTGCTTGCATTTGAAGGAATTGGTCGCGGGTTTAATGTCTTTAGAAGATATGTAGCAGAAAATGGGGAAAACAGTATTGTTTGTAACGAATTGCCAGGTTCAATAACATGTATTCGTGTATTGAAACAAGAAAAGAATTTTTTAGTACCGATTCGAGAATCAGAAAATGTTGGGCATTTGCAAGACTTTGGAGATGCTCCAGACGTTCCTGTTTTTTTTGGGCGTACTGAAGAACTAAAAATATTAAAAAGGTGGATAATTCGTGAGCATTGTCGATTAATCGTTATTTCAGGGATAGGGGGGATTGGCAAGACTGGGTTGTCGTTGAAGTTAGGGAAAGAGGGGATTGGCAAAACAGATTTATCTGTAAAACTAGCGAGAGGTATTCAAGATGAATTCGAATTTGTTATTTGGAAAAGTCTTCGAAATGCTCCTCTTGCTAGAGATCTATTAACGGACATAATAAAGTTTTTGTCGCTTCATCATGAAGCAGTCTTGCCCGAAAACTTTGATGCACAGGTCTCACTTCTGCTCTCCTATTTGAGGGAACATCGTTGCCTTTTAATTTTGGATAATATGGAGAGCGTATTAAGCAGCGGAGGGGGTCCGGGGCAATATCGAAAGGGTTATGAAGATTACGGCTACTTGCTTAGGGCTGTTGGCGAGGGATCTCATAAGAGTTGTTTGCTAGTGACTAGCCGTGAACAACCCATAGAAGCCGCCATGTTGTCAGGAAAGGCAAAGCCTATTCGTTGCCTGGCGTTGGGGGGGTTACGTAATGAAGATGCTAAAAAAATATTTCAAACTATTAGTTCATTCTCCAAGTTAGACGAAAATTTGCAGGAGTTGGTGGAGTTCTACGATGGGAATCCCTTAGCCTTAGAACTTGTAGCTCATCACATTAATGAGGTTTTCTTTGGAGATGTTGCAAGATTCCTGCGAGATGGTAGACATGTTTTCGATACTCTTCATGATTTGTTGGACTGGCATGTTGAACGTTGTTCAATATTAGAAAAAGAAGTCATGAACTGGCTTGCAATAAATCGTTCTCCAGCATCTTTGTCTGAACTTAAAGAAGATATCTTGTTGTCACGTACTAAAGAGGAACTTCCTTCAATATTGCAATCGCTGCAAAGAAGGATCCCAGTTCAAAAGATTTCTAAAAGTTTCACCTTGCCGCCAGTAATGATAGAGCACGTCACTGAAAGATTGATTGCAAAGGTTTGCGCTGAAGTCGTTGATGGGAAAATAGATGCAATTAATAACTATGCTTTGATTAAAGCAACTTCAAAAGAATATGAGAGAGAAGCTCAGAGCCGTTTTATTCTTGAACCTATCATCAATGAGCTGATTGAGATTGAGGGTGGCCAACAGAAATTTGAAGAACAAATGCGAAAGCTCCTTTCCGTATTGCGGAGAAGGGATTCTACATATCCAGGGTATGCAGGAGGAAATATTTTGAATATGTTATCCCAACTCCTTACAGATTTGCAGGGCTATGATTTTTCTCACCTCTCGATAAGGCAAGCTTATCTGTCAGGAATAAGCTTGCACAATATCAATCTCGCTTATTCCAACGTATCAAAATGCATGTTTTACCATGATTTTTCTAGTATCTGCTCAATTGTATTTAGCCCGGATGGTAGGTTTCTTGCTACAGGGGATATTGACGGTTACATCCGGCTATGGGATACAAGTTCCTATCAATTAATATCTGCTATTTATGGCCATACCGATATAATACGATCTGTTGCATTTAGTCCTGATGGGAGCCTTATTGCAAGCGGTAGTGAAGATGCGATAGTGAAAATATGGAATATTGCTACTGAAGAATGTCTCTTAAGTTTGAAAGGACACGTAGGTAAGGTGCAATCTGTTTGCTTTAACCCTAGCGAAAGAATCTTGCTTAGTAGCAGTGATGATAAAACTATCAGGCAGTGGGATACTGTTACTGGTGAAAACCTCTGCATTTTAACAGGGCATACAGAAAGAGTTCGCTCCGTTGCTTTTAGTCCAAGTGGCCAGATGATTGCAGGTGGCAGTGATGACGAAACAGTAAAAATCTGGGAGCGAACGAATCAAATTTCTAAAACCCTTCAAGGACATACTGGAGGAGTGACTTCTATCGCTTTTAGCCCTGACGAGCGGAAGATCGCAAGCAGTAGCGATGATGGAACAGTAAAAATCTGGGATGTTGATAGTAGTCAATGCATAAGCACGTTATTTGGACATAGAGACAAAATAAAATCTATTGCTTTCAGTTTTGGCAATGGAGATTTACTAGCGAGTGGGGGCGAGGACTGTACCATAAAGATTTGGGATGTTAATGCTGAGAAATGCCTGCAAACCATACAAGGGCATGCTGATTCGGTAGATTCAATTGCGTTTAGTCCAGACAATAATGTAATAGCTACTAGTAGCAGAGATGAAACTATACGATTCTGGGAAGTTAAGAGTGGGCTTTGCATTAGAGTCCTTAGAGGTTTTGGAATTTCACGAACTCCAAAACCTTATGAAGCAATGGATATAACTGGTACTACTGGCTTAACTAAAGCTCAAAAAATGACACTTAAAGCACTAGGGGCGGTAGAAACATGATGTCAATCTGGAGACTGTCCAATTCGAATGGGAATCGCTACGATAATTGCTCGTGTTTATTTGTTCTACTCACCTAACGCTCCCCCATTTATACAGTTAGGGCCAGTTTCACTTTGCTGCCAAGCCTTCGCGATCTCCTGACGGAGGAACCTAAACCGCTTCACATCCTCTTGCGTCAACCAGGCCTCTACATGATAAAACTTCTGTCCATTTTGCTGCTGGGTACGCAACGTCAAAATCGTCTCCGGTAGATGCGTTGCATCCCCCTTAAACTCAATATTCAAATTTCGACCCCGCTCCACAATCGTATAAAACTGCTTCCCTTCAAACACCCGCTGCCCCCTGGGCTGATGCCCACAAAAACGCTCCAATAGCAGCACAGCAGTCCCCGCAATTTGCTCTGCCGTTTTGCGGTCCACTGAGATCGGTACTCTGGTCTGAGCAGGCTTCACGTCAAATCATTAATAAATGGATTTAGCCCCGCCATAATCGCCGCATCCTCCCCCAGGAAAGCCCGCAGTTGCGGATCTACCGGTCCTGCGTCAGTAGCTTGTTTAATGGCTGTGGGTGATGTTGAAGCAGAGATCGCAACCCCTGCTTTTTCCACTGAGTTTGCAACCCCTGACTTTTCCACCGAGATCGCATTCCTCCTTTCTTTACCCCCTCGGCCACCATTCCCCAACGATAGCCCTCCCAACCCAGCCTCCAGTCCCAATAACTCCGGCAAAAACTGCTCCTGAATCTCCAAAATCTGTGTCGTCAACTGCCGAATCGATCGCAACGCTTGCCGTCGCACTTCGTCAGCTGACGCATCCACCGCTACCATCGCAAACGGAGCATAAAACCCATTCAACGCCTGCCGGGTTCGATAATGCAGGTCATGGCGCGACTGCCCCCGGCAATAGCCAATCACCGCGACATCCAACGCATCCCGGCTAGAGTACTGAATCCGTGCCTTTGTTTCCCGTTGACTTGTCATCTGTCTGAACTTTCCCTTTCAATAACCAGATATATTCCAAACCCGCTAGCGCGTCTTCGCCGGAGTGCCGTTGTACATAAACGCCTTGAACAGCCCATACACATCGGCCCATCGCACGCTGGTAATCAGGTCCGGTTCAGCTGTGCCAGACTCACCCCGTAATACATCCGTCATTTCCTGACGCAACGAGTCTGCCCAGGTGATTTGGGGTGTCAGCCCCCGCTGCTCAAAAAAATGGGTCAGCTCGGCTTGAATAAAATAGGCGGCACCTCCACCGACGATGACATCTACATCAGCTGACGGTAGCCACTCCACCAGAAACTGGTTTACCCGGTCCAGATAAAACTCACGGGCATAGCTACAGGCTTTGGCTAAGGCCAGCGGTTCACGTCGCCCAGGAATGCGGAACGTTTCATGGCCCCCCAATACTGCTTCCAGTAAAGCTGGATCGTCCGGTGCGATCGCAGGCAGTTCCGTTGCACACTGTTTCAGATATTCCACAAACCCTGGCCCCTGGGAGGTGCTGTTCATTTCCTGGGGTGTGCTGCCCTTCTCAAAGGTGAGGATGGATAGATTGCGATGGCCAAACATGAGTACGACGACGGTGCGATCGCGAATTGCTACATTTGCCCGAGCCAGTTGTAATCCCTTGGCCAGATATAGGCCAGCTCCCTCCGGCTGCATTTCAATCCGGGCCAGTTGCCCAAAAAGGGTTTTGCCTCGGAATCCAAATTCTGCGATCGCACTCTGAATCTGAGCCTTTAGTTCCTTGCGGTCCTGCCAGTATTCCTCCAACGGCAGCAGCAACCCAATCTGGGCTTCGAAATCATAGCCTGCTTCTGTAGAGGCTTCTCCAGAGTGGGTCTTTTCAGCGATCACTCCCAGGGTGGCCAGGATTTTGTAGACGGCGCGATCGCGTTTTGGCAGGGCCAGACCGGAGTCGCCTTTTTGTGCGATCGCCAGTGCCCCGATTGCATAGGCACTGTTGCCTACCATTACATAGGCACTATCCTCTGGTTCCTGGCTGGTCAACCCACCCAACATCAGTCGGTCTAATCGTGTGGGGTTCAACCGGGCTACCTGTGGGTCCAGGTGCAGTAATGAGGGCCTGCCATGCCAGTAGAGACATTTGGTGGCGGAGCTACCCATATCAATGTAGGTCTGAATGGTTTGGGGCATTGGTTTGGCTGCCAGTCACAACAGGTCATCAACTACTTGAAGAGATTGTTATTACCCATCAAGAGCTGGTAACAGCTTCATTCTGGTTTGGCTGCCCAGTAAACGACACCTTCACGACTTGATTGTTATCTTTGGCAAAATAAATCACTAAAGTTATCTCACATCTACTCCTGAGAATGCTGGTGATCACGACTTATTCACGACTTGAGCCTGTTAGAAAAACGGCTCCTGAACTTTCCAAGGCAATGACTCCTGCAATTTATAGCCAGTTCACAACTCAGCCACGACACTGGAATGACTCCATCACGACTTCTGTCGTTAAGCCCTACCCAAAATCTCTTTTGTGAATCAAGTCAGTGATATTCAATAACAATTTTGTACACCCTGGATAGGGCATATCCCCAGGATTCTCACTGAGTTACAACAGAAGGCATAGTCTCACACCAGGGCCGGATACTCTCTCCTGGTGAAGCAGCATTAGTGGATCGAATAGGCAGGCTACGCCACTCCACTCCGTTTCGTTGCTTCGCGGTTCCACACACCACGCCCAGCCCTGGGTCAGGGGATTCTGGAAACCCTGCATAGCAATTGTCCCAGCCATCGGTGTGCATTGTCTCTCATTAATCATATTCGAGCAAAGACCTATGGGTAAAGGATTTAGCGTATCGCTGCCCCTCGAAGAGGCAGCTATGGTCGAGAAAGA
>ERZ1740067.2489-NODE-2489-length-11168-cov-22.093404_pt1 | contig 11168 bp, 11 predicted proteins | sample MGYA00581736_ERZ1740067 | MGnify/ENA primary metagenome ERZ1740067 (study PRJEB43018, sample SAMN04849236) | marine metagenome | isolation source: floating plastic debris | place: Pacific Ocean | collected 2008-08-27 | study: EMG produced TPA metagenomics... | reverse complement strand
CGGGGGCAGCGCTGCTCAAGGGCCTGATCATGTTTTTGTTTGCCATCGCCGTATTTGCCAGAGCCACCTATCAGCTATTTGCCGGGGCCAGTCCCGAGGCGTCCATGATGGGGGCAATAGGTCTATTGGCACTACTGGCAAACCTGTTGTGCTTGTTGTTGTTAACGCAGCATCGCAATGACAATCTGAACATGTCATCGGTATGGCTGTGTTCTCGTAATGACATCATTGCCAACACGTCTGTCGTGACTGCGGCGGTCTTGGTGTTATTCACCCATTCAATCTTGCCCGATCTGGCAGTTGGGCTATTGTTAACCGTTGTCTTTGCGAAGTCAGCTGGAACCGTACTTTCACAATCCTGGAGAGAGCTGCAGCAGGCATAGTTTGGGGCGATTGTTGATAGGTAAAATTTCGTTTGAAATGGTGTTGTAGGGTTTGAGAATGATGGGAATGACTCGGGCGGTGCCTTGGTCATGGCGCTCAATAGCTCGCTGCATTTCCAGGTCGTAGCAATAGTCTGAAGCCATAAAACGGGGGCTGATCAGCAGCAAAATTACCTGGGCGGTTTCCAGATGCTGTTTAATGGCGGTATCCCATTCTGTCCCGGCTTCAATGGCCCGGTCGTGCCAGGCTTGAATTTTGCCCTGGCGCTTTAAACTAGCCAGATGTACGTCCAACTCTTCCCGCAGGGTTTCATCTTTGTGGGAGTAAGAGATAAAAATGCTCACGGGTTCAGAAGAGGGCGGATTAGCTGGTGGCATAGGCTAGCAGGAACACTCAGGCCAAATTTTGGGCAATACCCTTTGTTGATGTCAGTATAAATAGCATTTTGGTCGCAGCTGCTTGCTAATTTAATGGGACGATTCTTGAAACCTCTCACCCGACAACGCCAACAATTTCTCCACCGTCGGCGCATCACCAGCCACTTTCAAACAGTTGCTCAATGCCTGTCATACCTTAGACATCACCTGCACAGCTGCCCTCAGGATCATAGGCTATAGTATGCCTAGTCCTAGTCGGGCCAAGTCACCCATGGTAGTCACCCTCCAGCTTCGCCAACTCGACGTCCCCCCAGGCCAGCGCCTCCTGGTCCGTAATCTCGACTGGCCAGAATTTGAACGCATCCTAACCGAACTCGGCGAGCATCGTGCATCCCGCATCGCTTACAACCAAGGCATCCTAGAAATCCGTATGCCAACTCCCGAACACGAGGTCGACAAAGAACTCATTGGTGACATCGTCAAAACACTGCTCGACGAACTCGAAATCGACTGCGAATGCTTTGGCTCTACCACCTTTAAACAAGAAGCCATGAACAGCGGCATTGAGCCAGACCAATGCTTCTACATTCAAAACCACGCCCAAATGCGCGGCAAACGGCGATTAGATCTGAGTATAGATCCATCACCTGATCTAGCAATTGAAGTAGACGCTACCTCCAAAACCCAAATAGATGCCTACATCAACCTGGGCATACCTGAACTATGGGTTTACACACAAAACCAACTCAAAATCTACACCCTACAAGCAGGCCAGTACGAATCAGTAACCATCAGCCCCACATTTCCCGAATTACCCATTCTTGACTGGGTGACCGACGTGCTGGTTCAAAGCGCTAATTTAGGCCGAAGCCCTGCATTGAGAGCATTTCGAAAGAAAGTACGACAGATAGCATAGTTTCAGGAACCACATATTATCAAGTCGTTAAATATAGTAATTTGTTACTCGCTTGCCCTTTACTCTTTTACTGTCCCAAACCCCTTTGTCTTGCCATAATTCACAGTTCGAAAAGAAACCTGCCCATTCTCCGGACTATACAGCGAATAGGTAGATTTGCCGGGAATGCGGCCCACAGAGCCGACACCAATCACTTGGCGAGGTGTTTTTCCATGATCCTGAGGCTCTTGCACACCGTCCAGGGTAGTCACGGTCGAGCGTAGCTCCGCCGGGTTAACCGAGCATTCGAAGGTAAGGCCCGAGCGACCACAAAAGAGATAATTGGCATCGGCCCTAATCAAGCGATCGCAAAGCTGAATTGCCGGGGTATCAGGGGTAAGCTCATCAGCATAGCTGACGGTGCTGCCGTGGATCAGTAAACAGTCGAGTTCATGGAAGCCAAAGTGTTGCGATCGCAACCACCGCACCGACTCCCGTGACACCGATTCCCATAGAGTTTTCACCCCATCACCGCCATATTTCTCCATCAGCTCCGGCGCATCTTGCAGCCCGCTGACTCCGTGCAAACTAAAACACTGCTCTTCCCACCAGCCCACACATACCTGGGGCACCAACTCACCTGGTCGAGGAGACTGTAGCCGTTGAATCACCGCCTCATTCTCTCCCTGGAGGCCAACCACATCCCCCAGGATATAGAGATCGCTCACCGCCTGCCGTCGTATATCCTGCAACACCGCCTCATAGGCCGGCAGATTTCCTTCAATGCCGCTTAAGATTGCCCACTTCACCGAGTCATCTCCCTATTGTTTTAGTATCTACCGTTCGCACACATGGCTCGGATCGTCTGCCCGTTCTGCAAACTCCATACCCCGCGATAACCGCCAGGCAAAGATAGAAGGCAATCCGCTGTCAAGAATAGCTTGACAGGTTTTCTCATAATCATAGGCAACCTCCCGTAGAGTCACCTGGGTTGTCTCCGTGTCGTAGAGAACATAGGTGGCATTGGGCCGACCGTGGCGAGGTTCTCCTACAGAGCCCGCATTAATAAGACGCTTCAGCGACGCCTGAAACTGTTGAGGATCTGAAGCTTGAGCCGGACTTTTTACCGTCACCGACAGTTTCGCATCCTCTAACTCTCGCACATAGGGAACGTGGGTATGACCACAGAACAACACATCGGCATCGACAGAGAGAACCCGCTCCAGTGCGGCAAAACCATCCATGCTGGGCAACAAATATTCATGCTGACTGTTAGGGCTGCCATGGACAAAACACAGATTATCCTGTTTTAACGACAGGGGTAATGTGGCCAAATACTCCCGCACATCGGGTCGAATCTCGTTGTTGGTCCATTCATGGGCCAGTTTGCCCCGTTGTTCAGCAATCTGTGAGGGATAGCTGCATTCACAGGCATTTAACCCTTCCACAATGTCCTCATCCCAACAGCCCTGGCAGGTGGGAATCGCCAACGAGCGGATCGTATCTACCACCTCATTAGGGTGAGGGCCATAGCCCACCAAGTCCCCCAGACAATAAATCTGGTCAGCTTTCTGGGCATCAATGTCTGACAACACTGCATTCAGCGCTTCGTAGTTGCCATGAATGCAAGAGATCACTGCGAGTTTCATACCATTACCTCTTGCTCAGATTCTTCTATTACGGTCTCTTCTTCTGACTGCAACTGTTGGTACTGCCGCTGATACTGGAATAGCACATCATCGGCCAAACAACATGCCAACACTGTTTGAGCAATTGTTTTTTGCTCTAAGTCACGCCCCACAATTTCCAGACCGCTAAAGCGATCGGGACGTCCGTCAAGCCACCGAGGCAACTTGAGTTCAGTATATTCAATGCCCGGTAACCCTTCGACAAAATCCACATAAAACGCCCGACCATCGGGCAGTTCAAAAATGCCTTTTAAGCGCATTACCTGACCGTAAGCTCCTCCGGTCAGTTCAATCAACACATCATCTAGGCTAGGAGGATCAAACACTTGCCCCGTCAGGGGCGATCTCCATATGGCCGGTAGCTTATCAGCACCCGATGCTTGGCTATGGTTGCTGGGAATCACCTCATCTGCCCAGTCGTGCCATTCAGACGTTGCCAGATCGGGGGGCACAATGGCGATCCGTCGCCCAGGATACGCTGATAACAACGGTGACTCCAGATCCAGATGAAAGCCTAACTCCATAAAAACCTGGGCCTGGTCGGGCAAGTCAGTCAGCACCCTGGCAAGCTGATCGTCCGAAATAATCGATACCCAAGGGAAGCAATAGCCAATGCGGGCTAAATCAACAGATGCCTGCGCCCCCGGATACAGATAAAACAGAGGACGCGCAGCATCTTTAAGAAACTGGCTAATCCAGGTGGTTTTACCCACCCCAGGTGGACCGGCCACTAACGTGAGATCAAAGGATTCCATAGAAAGCGCACAATCGTTCAGATCGGGCATCAAAACTTGACTGCGTAAAGCAGCTTTGAATTATACTTCTAGAATGATAATCATTATCATTTTTTCAGGATTTATTTATGGTTAATGCTGCGGCACTGCCCAAAACAATTGATCTGGCGATTGTGGGGGCAGGTCCCCAGGCATTGACACTGGTTACGCATTTGCTGCAAAAAAAGAAGTCCATGCGCAATCGCTTTGTGGTGATTGATCCGTCAGGGCAATGGTTGCAGCAGTGGCAACATCAGTTTAGTGCCTATGAGATCCCCCACTTGCGATCGCCCATCGTCCATCATCCCGACCCCAACCCCTATGCCTTGAGGGCCTTTGCTGAGTCGAGAGCCGATGAGCTATTTCCCCCCTATGATTTACCCGGTACCCAGCTGTTTCATGACTTTTGCCAGGAGATCATCCGCCGTTGGCAGTTGCAAGATCGGGTAGTTTCAGCCCAGGTCAATTGTCTGGAACCTATACGCGAACGGGGACGACAGCGCTTTCGACTCACCTTTACCAACGGTCAAGTATTGACTGCCAGACGAATAGTGCTGGCCATTGCTGGCGGCGTTCCCCACGTGCCAGATTGGGTAAACGCACTGCCCCAGAACTATCCTCCCGAGCGTCTATGCCATTCCCATCAGGTGGACCTGCGAAGGTTGCAACTAGCAGGAGAACAAATTTTGATTGTTGGCAGTGGTTTGACCGCTGGTCACCTGGCGGTGGGTGCGATCGCACGAGGTGCCCAAGTGATGATGATGGCCCGCCGCACCTTTTACGAAAAACTGTTTGATGCCGAGCCCGGTTGGCTAGGGCCTAAATATCTCAAGGGGTTTCACGCCGAACCCAGCTGGGAAAACCGCTGGCAGATGATTCGCGATGCCCGCAATGGCGGCTCCCTGACACCGGCTGTGCTGACAAAGTTGCGACGGTTAGAACGCAGCGGCAAACTCTCGTTTTATGAGCAGTGCGAAGTGCAGTCTGCCACCTGGCAAGATAATACCTGGCAGGTGAGCTGCAACCATCCAGAAGCACACCACTGTATTACCCACCTGCCCATTGACCGGATCTGGCTGGCCACGGGGAGTACGCTGGATGTGAATCAGTGGCCGTTGTTATCTGCCGTGAGAGAACAGTATCCACTTGCTGATGTGGAAGGTTTGCCGATACTCGACAAGCATCTGCGGTGGCCAGGGTGCAATCTATTTATTATGGGAGGCGCAGCTGCGTTGCAAGTTGGCCCCGTCGCCCGAAATTTGTTTGGGGGAAAATTAGCGTGCGATCGCATTGTCCCGGCTTTAATCAAAGAGACACAGATGCATCTATGAAAACAACCCTAGCTGTTGAGGTGGTGATTCTAGCAATGACCACGGCAGCGGTGGCACCTCAAGCCCCGCTTTTTCTAACTGCATTTGAACGTAACGGGCAATGGCGGGGGACTTGGCCTCGTCTGGGCAGTGGACAAAAAAGTATACCGACAGCCCCTGGGCAAGCCACTCCCCGACACGTTCCACCCAGCCCGCTAAAAAGTCACGATTTTTATCTAGCTCAGGGTGACTGATGTAACGCACCAACACAACGTTAGCGGTTGCAGTTGGCCGCAGAGGTACGCGAGGCTTTTTACGTTCCGAGCGTAGCTGTGGATCATCGGCTGGATTGCTCCAAGTAAAAATAGGACGCGTATCTAACAGCACTCGCCCCACACCAAACCGAGTCAACAATGCATCTAGTCGGTCTGCCTGGGGAGACTTAAACCAATCTAAATGACGCACTTCTACGGCCAAAGGATTTTTGTGATGGGGCCAGTTGACAACAAACGTTTCAAAATCTGCAAACGAAGCTGGGCTATACCGAGGGGGCAGCTGGGCAAATATTGGCCCCAGCCGTGGCCCTAACCCCTGCATTAGGGAGAGAAAATCCAGGGCTGCCGACAGCTGCGGCATCAACGCTCCCCCATGGGTGACCGTACGTGGCAGTTTCGGGCAAAAGCGAAACGTTTCGGGGGTATTATCGGCCCAGCGCTGCACTGTCTCCGGGGTAGGAACAGAATAAAATGTAGTATTGCCCTCAACACAGGTCATGCGTTCACCATAGAGACGCAAAAAATTGGTGGCGCGACTGCCCGTCGGGTAAAAGTCTCCAAGCCAGTCTTTATAGGCCCAGACGGCACAGCCGATACGAAAATCTGCGAATTTACTCATTCCATGGTGTTGCGTTGATTCCGCCAGTGGCGGGCAGTGCGTTTTAGGCAATCCACGCACCTACGCCTGGGTTAAGAGCGAATCAAGCTGCCCTTGACCATCGAGGGCGTAGAGGTCGTCACATCCACCAATGTGGCGGTCATTAATAAAAATCTGAGGTACGCTACGACGTTGATTTGAGCGCTCTGCCATTTGGGCACGGGCGGCTTCATCGCCATCGATCTTATATTCGCTAAAGGCAACGCCCTTCCACCACAGCAGCAGCTTGGCACGAATGCAGTAGGGGCAGGTCTGCCACGTGTAGATTTCCACATTCGCCTTGACGGCGTCAGGGTTACGACCGAGCAAACGGTTCAGAAATTCCATGGGGGGGTGATCTAGAAAACATATCTGCACTAACGTCGTATTCACAACGCTACTGTCTCTATGGTAAATCTTTTCTAGGTCAATCAGCTGCTCTACAAACTGTCGACAATATAGGTACCGAACAGATCAGCCCTGGTATATGAACTTAAACACGACTAGGGCATGATCATCGTCACAACCCAGACCAAATTTCCCTGGCACAATTAGGTCATTAAGGAATAACGCTTACTGCGGCTCCCACTTCGGTGGGGGCCCTTTTTGTATGGATTGGTCGTTTAATATCGGCCTTTCAATATCCCAGTAAAATTTGGTGGCTCAGGACTTTTTTACGCGTCTGTCAAATCTTGATAAGGTCGTTGACCAATCTTCGATAGGCTAAGGGCTGCCCCGATTGGAGTGAATTTATGCCCGGTAGCGGCCACAGCGTTGAAGCAGCGCTGGCACAACGCGATCCACAAACGATTGCATCGTTAATGCCCAAATGGGAATGGGTGTATGACAACTACTTTCATACCCGTACAGAGGGTTGGCACCATGTCCCTAAACAGGCTCTTTTTGTTGGGGCTCACAATGGTGGTCTGGCGTCGCCTGACTTGCTGATGCTGATGGTGGATTGGTTTCGTCGCTTTGGCTATGAGCGACCCATCTATGGTCTGATGCATCCTAAAGTGTGGCAGGTGAATCCTGGGTTGGGTCGCTTAGGGGCTCGGTGTGGGGCGGTACCGGCTCAGCCCAAGTTTGCGATCGCAGCCCTCCAACGCGGTGCCAGCGTCCTCGTCTTTCCAGGAGGTGCCCAAGACGTTTTCCGCCCCCATCACCAGCGCCACAAAATCCAACTCATGGGACGCACCGGCTTTATCAAGCTAGCCCTACGGGAGCAGGTGCCCATTGTCCCCGTTATTTCCCACGGAGCTCACGACACCTTTATCGTCTTAAACGACTGTTATAAACAGGCCAAGTGGCTAAATCAACAGGGGCTGCTGCCGTGGATTGGCGGCATTGATCCAGAAGTGTTTCCCATCTACCTGGGGCTCCCCTGGGGGTTAGCCATAGGTCCCTTACCCCATATTCCCTGGCCCCACCCGATCCATACCCGTGTTTGCCCACCCATTGTTTTTGAGCACACGGGTCGCACCGCCGCCCAGGATAGCACCTACGTAAAACAATGCTATGACCGGGTTGTTGACCACATGCAAACGGCCCTCAACCAGCTCATGCTGTCGATATAGCCCCCGAGCCGCCCTGCAAAGAAACCCGCAAACCTACTGACAGCTGCTAGGTGGCAGGGACGACCCCGCATTAATCTTTGAGAAATCGTTCAGTTCTAGGGTGGCACTACTGTAATAGCGACCTCCCTCATCCCCACGGGTACGACGCACTCGCAAAAAGGTGGCAGGTCCCCAAAACGTAAAATTCTCGGCCAGATCACGGGCAACGCCATCGTCAGGATAAGCCTGACCGCTAATGGTGTTACCACTGACACGACCAGTCACACAAATCGATTCGCCATCGATGTAGCTATAGGAACCGATAATCTCATCATCGGTTTTGCGAAAAACAAACAACACCCCACCTCGACTGCGCAATTCCTGGTCAGAATAAGCTCGAGCATCAGCTGGCCCCGATATATAGCGATAGTTACCATCAGCCAGACCAGCGATCGTGTCATAGAAAGTCGGTGGTGTTGCACCATCACCGGCACCACGCGGCGTCTCACCCCCAAGCACGGGCAGATCTGATCTGGGAATATCACCTCCCAAATCAGGTAGCTCTGCCGAAGCAGATGAGCGCTCTAACGACGAAGCAGCCGGTCGTGACGCCACCGCCTCAGCCCGACAGATCAACGTATCGTTAACTGCCGCAAACCCATCCGGGTCATCAAACCCCACCAGCTCACGGTAGTAAGTGGCATCCGTCAGTAACAGCTGCCGCACCCGATCAATGGACCGATCAGGAAAAATTAGCGCCCGCTCTGTCGTCAGCACCGCCTCCACTGGCCCAGGGACAAAGGTACCCAGCTGCTCATAGGCCACCTCAGTGGAGCCGTTCGCCTCCGTCATAGTAATAAATGTTCGCATTCCTAACGGGTTAGGGATACCGGTACTGGGGTCGTAGCGACAAATAATTGTGGGACTAGGCTGTGCCTGTAGTGGTTGGTTGACGGCATCATGCCCCGTAATCGTGGTGACAGCTGCGACCAAGGCCAAGGGGAATACATGCTGATGTCTGCCAACCATGGATAATAGCTCTTTTTTAAACAACTACTCAGATTAAACCGCTTCTCCGTCCAGAGAGACTGATTTTTCTGGGAAAAGCCAGAGTTTCAACTCACCTTACCCAGGAGATTAAAAGAATTCTATGGGTTAGGGTACTCCTACAAACATTCAACAGACAATAAGTATGAACGCCTCGCTTTCTTTTGATATCCACTACACTCAACCCAAAGGAAAGCTATCTTCTTTACAGCCATCACACGTTGTACCGTTGCTGATTTAGGAGATGAACCGATTTGTGAGATATGCAATGTACCGATACCTAGCAGATAAATTCATGCCGGGGAGCAGCAACGCCCACTTTATAGCAGCGCCAGACAACGGATCCAACTGACCATGAAGCTTGCTAATCGTTTTGAAATACTGGAAATTTTAGATCGGGGTGGCTACGGAATTACCTATCGCGCCGTCGATCACCACCAGCCGAGTAAGCCACCATGCGTTATCAAAGAACTCACCCATACCAGCCCTAAAATTCTAGACATGTTTCGGCAAGAGGCCAGCACCCTAGAGAAACTAGGCATGCACTCCCGCATCCCGAGACTACTGGCGTATTTTGATGAGGGCAACAAGTTTTATCTTGCGCAAGAATTGGTTCGAGGCCATAACCTCAGCCAAGAAATTCGAGCCGGGAAGCCCCTAGACGAAAGCTATGTCACCAAATTATTAAGGGATATCCTCACGGTTCTAGCCTTTGTCCATCAGCATCGGATGATCCATCGAGACATTAAGCCTGCCAACCTAATTCGACAAGCCAGCAACGGCGATATTTTTTTAATCGACTTTGGCGTAGTCAAGACCCTGAGCAAGAGCGCAATCAGTCGTAATGGCCAAATGACAGCCACGGTCAACGTGGGCACCGTTGGTTACATTGCCCCAGAACAATCGCGGGGGAAGCTCTGCTATGCCAGCGATTTATATTCCGTCGGTATGGTGGCCATTGCGGCACTGATGGATGTCCCGCCCCAACGTTTAGACATTAATCCCCTGACCCAAAAAGTGCAATGGTCTAATCCAACCATTAGTCCAGCCCTTGAAACCTTTATCAAACGGCTAATAGCCCCCAATCCAAACCATCGTTACCCGACGGCAACAGACGCACTCAAGGCGCTTGAGAAAACTATTACAGGCATTCGAGTTGGGCAAGATAGCGCCCTACCCACCCATGTTGCCGCCAAAGGCAAACTCCCCTCAGACACGACATCAGCCACCACCAAACCCATTACCCTAATCCCACCCAAAATCATTTTAAAAGTGATGGGTTACATCACAGCAGCATTGGTAGCAATCGGGTTTGGAGTCAAAGGTTACCAGTGGACAGCTAGAACCCTGAGTGATCGTTGGGCTGCGGTTAAAGCAGCAGTCCCAACGGTGGCGAACAAAGAAGCGAGCCCCAGTGAACTGGTTAATCTGGTCGACGATGGCAGCATCCAAAATCGACCAGAGGCGGTGGATGCTTTTTGGGGTATGGTTGCCGCCGCCAAGGATGAAGGAGTCGAGCTTTTACCGCTAGCGGGCTACATTTCCCTAGCCGATCAACGCAAGCAGCTAACCAGAGAAACCGATACAACAATAGGGCAGTGGCTCAAGCAGAGTGATTATCACACTGGCTATGCTGTGGCCATTGGCGATAAAAATGCCGATGAAAGCACGGACTGGGATCTAAGCTTTAAACAAACCGATGGTTATCGGTGGCTAAAGCGATATGCCAAAAATTATGGGTTTGCGCTGTCGTATCCCCAAGGAAATCCCGCAGGCGATCAGGAACCCTGGCATTGGCACTATCGCGATGGCTTAAAAAATTAGGCGTCGTTTTCAATGGATGCTTTCGACAATGGTGGAGAATTTAAGACCACTTTAAGAGACTATAGGAGAGAATCCTGCTGTGGCTGCGTAGTCAAATTAACGGCTCGCACACAACTCGAAAGCCAAAGGAATTACTACGACCGGTTTGGCTATTTTTATCACGGGATGCTGAACGACAATAGGGCGTGTCGTTAAACCATGAGCCACCTCGAATCACCTTAGAGGCCTGGGAGGAATTAGATCCCCGCTGATTGGCATCGGTGGGGGCACCGTTGTAACTGTCGTAGTAATCGTCAGAACACCATTCACTCACATTACCGTGCATGTTATATAGGCCAAACTCATTGGGCCAGAAACTATCGACAGCAACTGGGGTATTGCGATAGTTCTCTTCAATATTTT
>ERZ1740067.2488-NODE-2488-length-11171-cov-5.809914_pt1 | contig 11171 bp, 9 predicted proteins | sample MGYA00581736_ERZ1740067 | MGnify/ENA primary metagenome ERZ1740067 (study PRJEB43018, sample SAMN04849236) | marine metagenome | isolation source: floating plastic debris | place: Pacific Ocean | collected 2008-08-27 | study: EMG produced TPA metagenomics... | reverse complement strand
GTTGGCTGGACCGTGGCCATGAACTTCTCGGTTGCCGATGCAGATGCGACCTTCATCGCGCTAATGAACGGCATCTACCCGTCGATCCTTGAAGATGGTGAGGTTGCCTCCCAGGCTGTTTGGCTGCTGGAAGGCTACGAGCCGACTGACGCCGCCGTCGGCGTGTTTGACGCCGCTAATTCCGGCACAGCTCCCTATCCGATGCTGCCCTATATGGGTCTGATGCACACCGCCCTCGGCGCTGAGCTGACCGACTTCATGCAAGGCAACGAGTCCGCCGAACAGGCGCTCGCCGATGTGGAGGCTGCCTACACAGCCGCCGCCAAAGAAAATGGCTTCCTCCAGTAAGGAAAGCCAGAGGGCGGGGTTACCACTCACGCCTCGCCCTCTCCTAATCCCTTCAGCGGCAGGCACACGCCATGAAACACAAGACCTTCTTTTGGTTTTTCCTTCCGACAGCCATGGCAATGCTTGTGTTCATCGCAGCGCCCATCGTGTCGGTGGTCATGCAATCGTTGTTTCTGCCCCATGAAGCGGTCCTTATTCAGGTCGAAAACTGCGGCCCCTTTGGCTGCACGCAACAAACTTCCATCGACCAGGAAGCCACCCAGGCCCTGCGCGATGCCGCCCCCATGGGCCGTTTTGCTGGGCTCGAGATTTACTTCGACCGTGGCCACCTTGCCACCGCCGAAATCGCCCAAGCCTGGCGGACCTCCGACAGCTGGGGGGCCTTCTTTGGCGAACTGAACAACCTGCCATTCTACCGCGCCATGGCCTTCACGCTGACCTACACCTTCACCGTGACCCCGCTGCTGATCGCGCTGGGGTTCTTCATCGCTGTCGGTGTGAACTCAGTCGCCCGCCAGCTGCGCGGTTTCCTGATCTTCTTCTCGCTGCTGCCGATGATCGTGACGCCACTGGTCGGCTCGCTCATCCTCTTTTGGATGATTGATGCGCGGGGCATCCTGGGCAATCTGATCCAGTTCCTCGCCAATGATCCCGACCTGTCGCTCAAAGCCTCGACCCCGCTGATGTGGGTCTCGCTCATCGTTTACGGCATCTGGTCGTCCGCGCCTTTCGCTTTCGTCGTCTTCTACGCGGGCCTGCAAACCGTCCCGCAAGACACACTTGAATCTGCGCAGATCGACGGGGCAACACGCTGGCAGCAAATCCGCTACGTTCTGGTCCCGCACCTGATGCCGCTCATCACTTTCGTGGCGCTGATACAGCTGATGGACAACTTCCGCGTATTCGAACCCATCGTCGGCTTCTCGGCGCAGGCCCACGCGACTTCACTCAGTTGGATCATCTTCAACGATCTGGGTGGCGAAACCCGCCAGCTGGCCGCTGCTGCGACCACATCCGTGCTGACCGTCTTGTGCGTGGCGCTTCTGCTGACGCCCGTGCTGGTCCGCACATGGCGCGACTTCAAGGGAAAGGCCTGATCCATGGCGTCCAAAGCTCAAGAAAAACCGGTTGGCCTGCGCATCGCTCTGACCGCCTTTCTGGTTGTCTGGCTTGTTGCTGCCGCGTTCCCGTTCTTTTGGACCCTTTGGGGCAGCTTCAAGGTCGAACTTGATTTCTTCTCGATCACCAACTGGCGCGCTGCCCTCACAGGCCCCCGGACCGAATTCACATATGACCGTCCCTTTACTGGCGCAGGCTACGCCGGCGCGTGGCTTCAAGAGGAATTCTGGCGCTCGGTCATCAACACCTTCATTGTTTGTTTCTTCGTGGTCTGCATCTCGCTCACCCTGGGCACATTGGGCGGTTACGCTTTGTCCCGCTCGGGTCACAACTACGTCTTCTGGTTGTTGATCACTGCGCTGATCTTCCGCGCGTTGCCCCCCATCACGCTTGTCTCCGGCTACCTGCCGCCCTTCTTTCAGTGGAATATCTGGGGCTATCTGCCCACGTCGATCATCGTGCTGGTTGCCATCAACCAGCCCTTCACCCTTTGGATGCTGCACAGTTTTTTCCAGAAAATCCCAAAGGAACTGGACGAATCCGCCAAGGTTGACGGCTGCACACAATTTCAGGCGTTTCGCCATGTCATCATCCCGGTGATGTGGCCCGGCGTCATTACCACAGGTCTTTTCAGCTTCCTGCTGGCCTATAACGACTTCGCCGTCACCGCGATGCTGCTGTCGGAATCCAACCGCACCATGATCCCGGCCATCGCCGCATTCCTTGGCACGACGCAAACCGAAGGCAACGTGATGTTCGCGGTCGCCGCTGTTGTCTCGGCCACGGTGCCGTTGTTCATCATGGTGATGTTCTTCCAGCGCCAGATCGTGTCGGGCCTGACAGCGGGCGCTGTCAAAGGCTGATGCCGGACCGCGTTACATCGCAGGCTGTTGCGGAAAAGGCAGGCGTCAGCCGGTCTGCTGTCAGCCGGGTGTTCACGCCAGGCGCCTCCGTCGCGCCCAAGACCGCCGAAAGGGTCCGCGCAATCGCGGACGAAATGGGCTACCGCCCCAACGTTCTGGCGCGCGGTCTGCTCACAGGCCGCTCGCGGATGATCGGCCTTGTGGTCGCCTACCTCGACAACCAGTTCTACCCCGGCGCGCTCGACAAGCTCTCTGCCGCGTTGGAGGCGCGGGGCTATCACGTCCTGATCTTCATGGCAGCCCAAGCCGCAGACAATGTCGAAGAAGTCGCTGAGGATATCCTCGATTACCAAGTCGACGGCCTGATCCTCGCCTCTGTCACGCTCAGTTCGAACCTTGCCGCCCGCTGCCGGGCGCGCGGTGTGCCCGTGGTGCTGTTCAATCGCCACCAAAGCGATGGAGAGCTTTCCGTAACCTCTGATAACAATACCGGGGGCCGCCTAGCGGCGCGTCACCTGATTGCGCGCGGTGCCCGCAAGATCGGCCATATCGCAGGTTGGGAAGGAGCCTCCACCCAGGCTGATCGCGAGGCGGGGTTTCTGGCGGAACTTACTGTCGCCGGTCTGTCATGCCATGCCCGCGCAGTGGGCGATTTTCGTCCCGAAACCGCACGTGCAGCCGCGCGCAAGATGTTTGCAGGTCCCGATCATCCGGACGCTATTTTCGTCGCCAATGATTACATGGCTTTCCCCGTTATGGACGTGATCCGGCACGAAAAAGGTCTGAGCATCCCCGAGGATGTCGCCATCGTCGGCTTTGATGATGTCCCCGTCGCCTGTTGGCCCAGCTATGATCTGACGACGATCCGCCAAGACAGCGGCGCAATGGTTGACGCCACGGTCGCAGCCCTGATCGCGAGTGTTGAGGGTGACACGCCCGCACCCGCCCTGATCCCGGTCGAGTTGGTCAAACGCGGCAGCGCTTAAAAGGCACCTGTCTTCAGCAGGATTTGCTTCCAGATCGCGGTCTCGTCAATCAGCGTAAACTCCCGCCGCAGCCCACGTGGCCCGAACTCCGCATGGGTGATCCCCATCACGTAGACCTCCGCTCCGGTCGGCGCGCCGAACATGCCCCAACCCTCATGGCGCCCGTGCAAGGACCACCGGATAGCGGCCCGTGGTGACATCATCGCGTCTTCACGTCCGATCTGATGCTCCACCGTGAACGCCGCCGATGGAAATGCTGCCCGCAGCCCCAGCCAAAAGCGATCAGCAGCGGCGTGCCCATGGGCATGAACATGCCCGGGATAGGCCAGTTCGCAGGCGCGATCCCACTCGGCTGGAATGACGGAAAACTCGGCGGCCATCAGCCGTTCCAAAAGACCTGCCAATCGTCCGCCCCAAGGATCATCATTGCCAAGCCCGTGATACGGACCTGCGACATTGGTCTCGCGCGTCATCGGCTGGACACACGCCTCCGGCCCCCCTTCGCGCGCGATCAGATCGCGGGTCCAACGGATCACATCGCCGCCTAACTGCCGCACAATCGCGGATTGGTCGCGGACCAGCCACTCGTCCTTCACGGCGTTTTCCTGACACCAGCAATCCGCCAAAATCCGGTACTCTAACCGTTTGCCGCTCGGCGCGCCGTAAACACCCGGCCCGCTATGGGTCGCCCAGCAATATAAGCGATGCGAGGACAGAAAGCTGTCCGCGCCCGTCTCGCACCAAATGACGTCTTCACCGGGCAATTCGCGGTCAGGGAACTCTGCGAGCGTCGCCATTGTGGCGGCAATAATCCCGCCATTGCCTTGCACGACCGAGGCGGGGGAGCGCACGATCAGATCGTCGCTATAGTATCGCTCCAGCGTTCCAATTCCGCGCTGTTCCCAAATCTCTTGGGTGATGCCAAGAATATAATCGGGCGCATCGCGCCAACGCGGATCAAAGCCAGGCATGAACGGAGATTTCGGTGTCATGTCATCAAGGTACGGGCCAATGCTATGGACGCAAGTGCGATTAGCAGGGAAAGGCAGAACGGTTTGTAGTAGGGTTCGTATTTCGGGGTAAAAAGCCGCTGGCCCAACAGCACGCCCAAGACTGTCGGCAGCGCAAACGCCAAGCCGCGCCATGTCGCGGTCCAGTCCATCACGCCGTAAGCCAGCAACGTGACCATGGACACGATCGACGAAAAGAAAAGATAAAGCACCAATGACCCGCGCATCTGCCGCGCAGGCGCATCGCGTGCCAGAACGTAAAGTGCCACGACCATGCCGCCGATGGAAGCCAGACCGGTCACGATCCCCGACAGGATGCCAGACCCGTAAAGCCCTGACGTGGTTGCCAGAAACGCCAACCGGATACGTAACAGCTGCGTGCCCGCCAGCACGATCAGAAGCGTCAGTGCGATCAGCGCCGAGGTTTCAACGGAAACCGACGTCGTCAGCCTAAGCCCCAACGGCACCCCGATGGCCGACCCGATCACCAGCCCTTTGACCACGCCGCGATCCGCATCGCTCCACCCGCCGCGGACCATCAGCAAAGAGGCCGCCATTTCCAGCCACCAGCAGATCGGGATCAGCGCGACCGGAGGCAGGATCAGCACCGCCGAAGACATCACCATCGCCGACAATGCAAAGCCCGAAAATCCGCGGACAAGTCCTGCCACAAAGGTGATCGCACCCAGCGCAAGGATCTCTGTCGATGAGAGATCCAGAAACGCGGTCATTGTTCCAAAGCGTCGATCTGGGCAGAGGTCACAGCGACCGCGTCAAAGATGTCATCCGCTGAACAGCCCCGGCTGAGGTCATTGGCAGGCTTGGCGAGGCCTTGAAGAAACGGCCCGATAGCGGTTGCCCCGCCAATGCGCTGGGTGATCTTGTAGGCGATGTTGCCTGCCGCGAGATTGGGAAAGACCATGACGTTGGCGTGCCCCGCGACCGGGCTGCCCGGTGCTTTGCTGGCGCCCACGCCCACATCAAAAGCGGCATCAAACTGCATCTCGCCGTCAATCGCGAAATCTGCGGTTCTCAACGCAATCTTGGTCGCCTCTGCCACCTTCAGCGCGGCATCATGGTCTGCGGAGCCTTTCGTCGAAAAGCTGAGCATTGCGACCTTCGGCTCGATGTTCAAAAGGGTGCAGGCCGACCGGGCGGATTGGATGGCAATCGCGGCCAGCTCTCGCGCTGTCGGCTCGATCACCAAGCCGCAATCGGCATAAACCAATGGGGCGCCGGGATGCGTCGGATGCGTCTTTGGCAGGATCATCACCGAAAAGCTCGACACCAGCGGTGCGCCCTGGGCGGTGCCGATCATTTGCAGCGCGGCCCGCACCGTGTCGGCGGTGGTATTGATCGCGCCGCCGATTGTGCCGTCTGCACGGCCCATCCGCACCATCAATGCGGCCCAGATCAGCGGGTTATTCAACGCGTCTGCCGCTTGTTCCGGTGTGGGGGACTTCTTGGCGCGAACGTCCAGAAAGCGCGCGATCATTGCGTCACGCGCCGGGCTTGTCGCCGGGTCTTCAAGCATGACGCCATCGGGCAATTTCGTTCCGGACGGAGCAAGAACGGTCACGCGCGCCAAGCCTTCGGACACAACGCGCCACGCAGCCTCTTGCACGCGGGGGTCTTCGCCTTCGGGCAAAACGATATGGTGCTGCGCCACCTTTGCGCGGGCACGCAAAGCGAGAAGCGGCGAACTCACGCCGCCGCTTCCTGTTTGTATGCTGCGCTGAGGATCACTCTGCCGCGACGTTCATGTCATCTTTCGACACGCCCGCCACTTTGACCGGCTTCTTCATCGCATCACGACGGAACGGCTCACCCAGCTCCTGGTTCAGGATCACTTCGATCAGCGTGGTCTTGTTGTTTTCCATCTGATCCTTGATCGCCTGGTTCAGCATCTCGGTCAACTCGTCCATGCTTTTGGCCTGCACACCGATCAGGCCGCAGGCTTGTGCGATACCGGCATAACTGACCTGCATGTCCAACTCGGTGCCGACGAAATTGTCGTCGAACCAAAGCGTCGAATTCCGCTTCTCGGCACCCCACTGATAGTTGCGGAACACGATCTGCGTGACCGCCGGCCATTCGGGACGGCCAATCGCGGTCAGTTCGTTCACAGCGATCCCAAACGCGCCGTCACCGGCAAAGCCCACAACAGGCACATCGGGCTTGCCGATTTTTGCCCCGACGATAGATGGCAGGCCGTAGCCGCAAGGTCCGAACAGGCCGGGCGCAAGGTACTTACGCCCCTCGTCAAAGTCGGGATAGGCGTTGCCGATCGCACAGTTGTTGCCGATATCAGACGATATGATCGCCTCGCGCGGTAGCGCAGACTGGATTGCGCGCCATGCCATGCGCGGCGACATCCAATCCGGGCGGGCGGCACGGGCGCGCTCGTTCCACGATGTGCCGGGATCATCCTGCTCGTGATCCATCGAGGACAGTTCCTGTTTCCAGGCTGATTTGGTCTGGGCGATGTTGTCTTTACGCGCCTGACGGCCCGCGTCGCCAGCATCATCAGCAAGATGAGCAAGGATACCGTTGGCGACCTTGGCTGCATCGCCGACGATGCCGACGGTGACTTTCTTGGTCAGGCCAATGCGGTCAGGATTGATGTCGACCTGAATGATCTTTGCGTCTGTCGGCCAGTAATCAATGCCATAGCCCGGCAAGGTCGAGAATGGGTTGAGCCGCGTGCCAAGGCACAACACGACATCCGCTTCCGAGATCAACTGCATCCCGGCTTTCGATCCGTTATAGCCCAGCGGCCCGGCAAAAAGCGGGTGCGAGCCGGGAAACGCATCATTGTGCTGATAGCCCACGCAAACGGGCGCATCCAAACGCTCGGCCAGCTTCATCGACGCGTCGATGCCACCTTCGGATAAGACCACGCCAGCGCCATTCAAAATGACCGGGTTCTTCGCGTTGGAAATCAGCTCAGCCGCCTTCGCAACCGAGTTCTCGCCGCCGGGCGAAACCTCGAATTCGATCGCCGAAGGGATTTCGATGTCGACGACCTGCGTCCAGAAATCGCGCGGGATGTTGATCTGGGCGGGACCGGACAGGCGGTGCGCTTTGGCAATCACACGTGCCAGCACTTCGCAGATGCGCGATGGGTCACGGACCTCTTCCTGATACGCGACCATGTCTTCGAACAGCTTCATCTGCTCGACTTCCTGGAAGCCGCCCTGACCGATGGTCTTGTTGGCGGCCTGCGGGGTCACCAGCAGCAGCGGCGTGTGGTTCCAATAGGCGGTTTTGACGGCGGTCACGAAGTTGGTGATACCTGGACCGTTCTGCGCGATCATCATCGACATTTTGCCGGTCGCTCGGGTGTAGCCGTCTGACATGAAGCCCGCGCTGCCTTCGTGCGCGCAGTCCCAAAAGTGGATGCCAGCGGTCGGGAACAGGTCCGAAATGGGCATCATGGCCGATCCGATAATCCCGAAAGCGTGTTGGATTCCGTGCAGTTGGCGCGTTTTTACAAACGCCTCTTCGGTTGTCATTTTCATTACAGAACTCTCCCATGGAATCACGAGGCAGCGCCCCTCGCGTTGCGCGCAAAGTAGGCAGCGCGGCACCCTGACGTTAGGGCCAGATGAAACTGAGGTTTAAGACCAGATCGGACCCTTAAACTGACATACACATGTACTTCATTTCAAGAAACTCGTCGATCCCGTGATGCGACCCTTCGCGGCCCAACCCGGATTGCTTGACCCCGCCAAAGGGCGCAACCTCGGTCGAGATGATGCCGGTGTTGATGCCCACGATGCCATATTCCAGCGCTTCGGCGACCTTATAGACGCGGCTTAAGTCATTGGCGTAAAAGTAGGCGGCGAGGCCGAAGATCGTGTCGTTCGCCATGCCGATCACGTCATCCTCGGTGTCAAACTTGAACAGCGGGGCCATAGGGCCGAACGTCTCTTCCTGACTGACTTTCATGTCTTGCGTAACACCAATAAGGATCGTCGGCTGAAAGAACTTTCCTCCAAGATCATGGGGTTTGCCGCCCATCATAACGTCTGCGCCCTTGTCGGTCGCGTCTGCGATATGATCCTTCACCTTGTCCACGCCTGCGTCCGAGATAAGCGGCCCCAAATCGGCGCCGTCCAGCCCGTCGCCAACCTTCAGATCGCCGACGGCTTTTGCGAATTTCGCAGCGAAACTGTCATAGACACCGGCCTGCACATAGATGCGGTTCGCGCAGACACAGGTCTGCCCGTTGTTGCGGAACTTTGACGCGATGGCGCCCTCAACAGCAGCATTCAGATCAGCGTCATCAAAGACGATGAAGGGCGCGTTGCCGCCTAACTCCATAGAGCATTTCATCACCTGATCAGCGGCCTGCTTGAGCAGAATACGCCCCACGGCGGTAGAACCTGTGAAGGTCAGTTTGCGCACCGCCTCGTTCTCGCAGAACTCCTTGCCCATGGCGGAGGCATCGCTGCCGGTGACGACAGAAAAGACGCCTTTGGGGATGCCCGCCCGCTCGGCTAGAACGCCCAAAGCCAGCGCCGACAGGGGTGTCAATTCAGCCGGTCTCGCGATGAAGGCACAACCGGCAGCAAGGGCCGGGGCAGCCTTGCGGGTGATCATCGCATTGGGGAAATTCCACGGGGTGATTGAGCCGACAACGCCGATGGGCTGCTTGATCACGGTGATGCGTTTGTCGGGCTGGTGGCCGGGGATCGTCTCGCCATAAATGCGCTTGGCCTGCTCGGCGAAGAACTCCACAAATGAGGCGCCATAGGCGACCTCTCCCTTGGCTTCACTCAGCGGTTTACCCATTTCCGCCGTGAGGATCGCGGCAAGATCATCTTGATGCTCCATCATCAGATTGAACCAATTGCGCAGGATGCCCGAGCGCTCTTTCGCGGTCATTGCCGCCCAACCTTTTTGCGCGATCCGCGCGGCTTCAATCGCACGCGACACCTCTGTCCGGCCAAGATCTGCAACCTGCGCGATGACATCGCCCCGGGCAGGGTTCGCCACGTCGAAAGTCGCACCGTTATCTGCGTCTATCCAGTCCCCATTGACATAAGACTGCGTCGCAAGCAGCGCGGGGTCGGTGAGAAGGGCGCGGAGGTCTGTGGTCTGGTCAAGCATCGTGGTCTCCCTCATATTCCGCGCCTAGTGGGCCATAGAACCGCATGGGGGACAAGATGGATTGGGACGATGTTTTTGCAAATATGGACTATATCCCGGGTGGTGCGGCCTATCCGGATCGCTGGGCCGAGGCAGCTTTGGCATATCGCTCTCTTGAGAACGACGCCGGCCGCGCGCGGTTGAATATCCCCTATGGAGAGGGCGCCCGCGAGGCATACGACGTGTTCTTGCCTGCCGGCAAGCCCAACGGGCTGCTGATCTTTGTGCATGGTGGCTACTGGCGGGCGTTTGACCGTACCGACTTCTCTCATCTTGCGGCGGGCGCGCAATCGCGGGGATGGGCGGTGGCTTTGCCATCATATACTTTGGCACCGGAGGCACATGTGTCGGACATTACTTTGCAGATTGCCTGCGCCGTGGAAGGTATCGCAGCGAAACAGACGGGGCCCATTCGGTTGGCAGGACATTCCGCAGGCGGGCATCTTGTGGCGCGGATGTTGTGTGACGGGGTGTTGCCACCAGACGTCGCCGCGCGGGTTGAATGTTGCAGTCCGATCTCTCCGGTTTCTGATTTGCGGGACTTGCGGCGAACCGCGTTGAACGACGTGCTGAGGCTGGACGAAGCAGAGGCGGCCGCCGAAAGCCCGATGTTGTTGGCGCAATCTGTGGATTGTCCGGTGGACGTCTGGGTCGGCGCGCTGGAGCGGCCTGTATTCATCGAACAAGCGGCGGGTTTGGCAAAGGTCTGGAACACCAAGCTGACGGTGGCTGCGGGGCTACACCACTTCGATGTGATCGAGGGAATGGCTGAAGCCCGAGAGTGCGCTGACCGACGCCTTAGTCGGGTAGTTCGTACCAGCAGGGCAGCGGATTGTTGGGTTGCGGGGTGGCCGCATAGACCCCGCGTGCGATGGCGCGGGCAAGGGTTGTGGCGGCGACGTGGCACAGGTTGAGCAACGTGGTGTCGTCGGTTTGGCCGTCTGTGGTCGAGGCCGCGAAGACGAGGTCGCCATCAAAAGGCGTATGCGACGGGACCAGCGCGCGGGCCATGCCGTCGTGGGCGGCGGTGGCGAGCCGGGTGCATTGTGCTTGGCTCAGAGGCGCATCGGTGGCGACGATCGCGATGGTGGTGTTGCTGGCGCTCAGCTTGGTGGGCGGCATATCTTTGGGGAAGGACTGCGCAGGGCTCAGGCTGCCGAATTCATCGCCTTGCTCGAACGGGGTGGCCCAGAAGGCTCTGGTCTGCCCGATAGTGGCCGAACCGAGGGCGTTGACGGCGACGAGCGCTCCGACTGTGTGGCCGTCTATGAGAGTGGAGGCTGAGCCGAGGCCGCCCATGAGCGTGGCCGTGGTTGCGCCGAAGCCTGCGCCTTGGGTGCCGATGTCGAAGGTCGTATCTGCGGCTTCAAGGGCTTGCTGGCCGAGCCTCCTGTACGGATTCTCGGACCAGTCCTTATCGCCGCCATTCAGCAGATCAAAGAGGATCGCGGCAGGAACGATGGGGACGTTTTGATCGCCGACTGCAAATCCCCGGTTTCGTGTGCGAAACGCGTTGGCGACGCCCGATGCGGCGTCGAGGCCAAGGGCCGAGCCTCCGGACAAAACCAGCGCGTCGACCTTTTGGACAAGGCGGTCTGGGGTCAGCAAATCGGTTTCACGCGTGCCCGGCGCACCGCCCATGATGTGCACGCCGGCTGTGAAGGGTTCGTTTGAAATCAGGACCGTCGTGC
>ERZ1740067.2486-NODE-2486-length-11175-cov-3.606115_pt1 | contig 11175 bp, 9 predicted proteins | sample MGYA00581736_ERZ1740067 | MGnify/ENA primary metagenome ERZ1740067 (study PRJEB43018, sample SAMN04849236) | marine metagenome | isolation source: floating plastic debris | place: Pacific Ocean | collected 2008-08-27 | study: EMG produced TPA metagenomics... | reverse complement strand
GCTGCCAAGAGCCAGGACCTCTCGGGAGGGGTGACCCTCGTTGTCGCGGTGCTCGTGCTGCTGTTCTACGGCGGGGCGATCATGGAACGCTTCGCGATCGCGATCCGGACGGTCCTGCAGCACGAGATCGCGGGCTCGCCATTTTTCGCCAACGACGCTACGGATTCCTTCGTCAGCGCGATGACCTCCGTCGTGCTCATTGTCGCCCCCGTTATGGTCGTCGCCTTCCTTGCGTCGTATATCTCGAACTTTGTTCAGATCGGGTGGCTCTTCACGCTCAAGCCCATCCAACCCAACTTCGGCAAGCTGAACCCTCAGAAGGGCGTCAAGCGACTCGTCGAGACCAAGAACTTCGTCAAGACGCTGGTCAATGTCATCAAGCTCGCCGGCGCGATCGGGCTCACGTCGTTGCTCATGTCGTTCCGGCTCGAGCGGCTCGCGGCGCTGCCGACGCTTCCCCTCGGGGCGGCCGCCTGGATGGTCGGTGTCACGATCTTCGAGGTCGCGATCCTGCTCGCGGTGCTGCTGTTCATTCTTGGTTTTATCGACTGGATCTACCAGCGCTGGCAGTACAAGAAGGATCAGCGGATGACCAAGCAGGAGGTCAAAGATGAACGCCGGAGCATGGAGGGCGACGTCGAGACCAAACGGCAGCGTCAGCGGATGTATGCCGAGATCGTGCGGAACCAGATCCGCGGCGCAACCCCCGACGCCGACGTGATCGTCACCAACCCCACACACTTCTCGGTCGTGATCAAGTACGAGAGTGAGACGATGGGGGCGCCGACTGTGGTCGCGAAGGGCGCCGACCTGCTCGCGTTCCAGATCCGGCAGATCGCCGAGATGCACGGCGTGCCGATCGTCGAAAGGCCCCCCCACGCTCGGGCGTTGTACCACGGCACGGAGGTGGGCAGCGAGATCGCCCCGGAGCACTACGCCGCGGTGGCGGAACTGCTCGCGTACGTGTACAGCATCGATCAGGCGCACCGTGTAAAGCAATCGGCCCAGGATCAGACGGGCGTCGGCGCGGCCTGATCACGCGGAAGTAAGACGGATCGCAAGACACGACCATGGCAGAGTCGCCGCAGCAACCCGCACTCGCGAACACCGGGAACCTCCCGGCGTGGCTGCTTCGCATCGCCTCCTACCGCACGCTGATGTTCCCGATCGGGTTCGTCGCGCTGCTCGCTGTGATCCTCGTCCCGCTGCCCCCCGTCGCGCTCGACCTGCTCATCAGTGTCAACATCTCGCTCGCGGTGCTGATCCTGCTCACGACGCTGAACATGACCAAGCCGCTGGAGTTCAGCGTCTTCCCCTCATTGCTGCTCGCGACGACGCTGCTCCGGCTCGTGCTCAACATCGCATCGACCCGGCTGATCCTGACGGCGGACGCCTCGTCGCCGTCGGGCGTGATGGACGTCGCGGGCAAGGTCATCCAGGCGTTTGGATCGTTCGTCGCCGGGGGTTCGCTGTTCGTGGGCGTGATCATCTTCCTGATCCTGATGGTCGTGCAGTTCATGGTGGTCACGAAGGGCGCGGGGCGGATCAGCGAAGTCGCCGCCCGGTTCACGCTCGACGCGATGCCCGGCAAGCAGATGGCGATCGACTCGGACCTGAACGCCGGGCTGATCGATGAGGCCCAGGCGAGGCAACGCCGCGAAGACATCGCCCGCGAGGCGGACTTCTACGGGGCGATGGACGGTGCGTCCAAGTTCGTCAAGGGCGACGCGATCGCCGGCATCATCATCACCGCGATCAACGTCATCGGTGGCTTCGCCGTCGGCATGTTCGAGAAGGGCTGGCCCGCCGGAGAGACGGCCGAGTCGTTCACCAAGCTCACCATCGGCGACGGGCTCACGAGCCAGATCCCCTCGTTCGTGATCTCGATCGCGAGCGCCCTCATCGTCACGCAGTCGGGCGCGAAGGAAGACTTCGGCCAGGAACTGACCGGCCAGCTCTCCAGCAAGCCAAGAGGCCTGATCATCACCGCCGGGTTCCTCGCGCTCCTCGCCGTCACGCCCCTTCCGACCGCACCGCTGCTCGTCACCGCTGGCGGGATCTTCGCAGTGGGGCTCGGGCTCGCCCGCGCCGAGAAACGCCGCCCCGCCCCGGAAGAGATCGCCGATCTCCCGGACCCGTCCCAGGCCGAGCCGCCCCCGGTAGAGGACCTGCTGAAGGTCGACCTGCTGGAGCTCGAGGTCGGGTACGGCCTCGTGCCGCTGGTCGATACCACCCGGGGCGGGGACCTGCTCGACCGGATCAGCGCCGTCCGCCGGCAGCTCGCCGTCGAGATGGGCGTCGTCGTGCCGCCGGTGCGAATACGCGACAACATGCAGCTCGAGCCGACCGCGTACCGCGTCAAAATCCGGGGCAACGCGGTCGCGCGGGGTCGCACCGAGCCGGGCAGGCTCCTCGCGATGGACTCGGGGATCGCGAGCGGATCGCTGCAGGGCGAGAAGACGACCGAGCCCGCGTTCGGCCTGGACGCCTGGTGGATCGACCCCGCGATGCGGCAGCGGGCCGAGACGATGAACTACACCGTGGTCGATCCGACGAGCGTAGTCGCGACGCACCTCACCGAGATTGTGAAGACCCACGCCGACGAGCTGCTGACCCGCGAGGAGGGCAACAACCTGATCGAGGGCGTCAAGCAGCGTGCGCCCAAACTCGTCGAGGAGATCATCCCGGCGATCGCCAAGCCGGCCGACCTGCAGCGCGTGCTCCAGAACCTGCTCCGCGAGCGGGTCCCGGTGCGTGACCTCGACACGATCATCGAGACGCTCGGCGACTGGATGCCAAAAACGAGCGACCTCGACGTTGCGACCGAGTATGTGCGCAACGCGCTCCGACGGACCATCTGCATGCAGCACGCCGGGGAGGGTGCGACCCCCACCGAACGACCGGTACTCGCGTGCGTGACGCTCGACCCGCAGTTCGAGGCGCGGGTCGAGTCCTACATCGACCGCGGCGCGGCCGGGACGAGCGTGAACATGCCCGCCAGGGTCTCATCGGTGCTCGCCTCCAAGGTCGTCGAGGGTCTGAACCGCGTTGTGAACGCGGGTCACCCGCCGGTCGTGATCGCGTCGCCGACCGTGCGCGCGGTGGTGTTCCAGGTCGTTTCGCCCCACATGCCTGGGGTCGCGGTGCTGGGCTACAACGAGGTCGTGGACGACGTCGAGGTCCAGTCGCTGGCGCTGATCACCGACCCGCTCACCCAGCCGGCGAACCCGCAGAGCGCAGGCCGTGCGCACGAACCCGAAAATTCTGCCGCCGTCGCCTGAACGGATCCGTCCCGGCGAGGGTTCTCTTGGTAGACTCTGATGCGTGGGCAGGATGCCCGTGATTCGGGAGGCGGTGCGGCTTCGATCGCGACCGCCCGCAGAAGGCATGAGCCAGGACGGCCGCGGTGGATCTAAAGACCTATCGCTCCAATTCGATGGCCGGTGCGTTGGCCGAGGTGAAGAAAGACCTTGGGCCCGACGCTGTCATACTGCGCACCCGCAATTACAAGGCGGGCGGGATGATGGGCTTCGGAGGCAACACCGTCGTCGAGATCACCGCGGCCCGCGAGACGCCGGCGGGTACCCTCGCTGGGCAGACCGTCCCCAATACCAACGGCGTAGAAAGCGGGGCAGCCAACGGCCGACCACGCCAGCCCGGCGAGCCTTTCGACGCTGAGGCAATCCAACGCATGCGCGTCGCCGCGCACGCGAAGAGCAACCGGGCCCGGCCCGCGACCACTGGCGATGACGCGGCACAGACGACGAGCATGCACGTGCCGTCCCGGCAATTGGCACAAGCCGTGCAACGGACCACCGAATTCAAACCCTTGATCGCGGATACCACGCCAGCCGAGCACGGCCGAGCCGGGTCAGACCGTCCTCGCCACGCGTCACAGGGGGTCGAGCCGACACGCGTTGCCTTCAAGCCCGAGGGCGAGCGCTCGCACGCGGCCCTCGAGGCCGAACTCTCGTCGATCCGCGACCTCGTCAGCGACGTGCTGCGCACGACACGGAAGACGGCGATCCGCGTCGAGGGCCCCGGCGCGTTCGCTGCCTCGGCCGTCTCGACCAACGATCCGCTCTACACGCTCTACGGCACGCTCTGCGACCACGAGGTACCGACCGACCTTGCCGACGAGATCGTGGGCGAAGTCCGCAACGGGATGGATCCCGCCGAGTCGCACGAGCCCGCGATCATCCGCGAGTCCGCCCTCCGCGCGATCGCCGCCCGGCTGCCGACGGCGGCGGCGGTGACCGACCAGCCGGAAACTTCTGGACGCGACGCGAAAGGACGGTTCCTGCCCGCGAAGAAGTGCGGGAGCGTGCAGGCCCTGATCGGCCCGCCCGGCGTCGGCAAGACCACGCCCATCGCCAAGCTCGCAGCGTCGTACAAGCTCCGCCACGGCAAGCGGGTCGGGCTCATCACGGCCGACACCTACCGCATCGCCGCGGTCGATCAGCTCCGCACGTACGCGAGCATTATCGGCATCCCGCTCGAGATTGCACTCGCGCCGGCGGACATCCCGACCGCCCTCGCGAAGTTCGAGGGTTTTGACGTTGTCCTCGTGGACACCCCAGGCCGGAGCCCGCGCGACGCCGAGCGTCTCGATGAACTCTCGACAGTGCTCGACGCACTCGGCCCCGCTCGCACACATCTCGTACTCTCGGCGGGCGCGAGCGGCTCGGTGCTCGCATCCGCGGCCCGATGCTTCGGAACGATGAACCCCGACACGCTGATCGTCTCGAAGGCCGACGAAGCCGGCGCGCTCGGCGTGCTGCTCGACATCACGCGGATCACCGGTCTGCCGCTGAGTTATCTCACGACTGGACAGGAAGTCCCCGATGACATAGAGCCCGCGCGAGCCGACCGGCTGGCGCGGGCCGTGCTCGAGGGAGGGCTGCCGGCGTGAGCGGGGCGGCGGAGGCCGATGCCTACCCAGAAGTGACCCGCGCAGTCGAGGCGGGGTTCGGTCACGGATTCGACGACGACGGAGAACCGATTTCCGTTCCTCAAAGTGCAACGGCGGGGTTCTCGATCCAGACGCCGCATTCATCCTCGCTCGGAGACCAGGCCACGCGACTGCGAGAGCTTGTCGCCCAGCACGACGGATCCGTCGCGTCCCCGCGAGCGATGATTCCGGAAACACATCATCCGAAGAATCATCGCGAAGACTATCAGCAATTCGCGTCTCCCAAAGCCGCCCCGGTTATCGCGATCGCCTCGGGCAAAGGCGGCGTCGGCAAGTCCACCATCGCGCTCAACATCGCCACGGCCTCGAGACGGCGGTGCACGCTCGTGGATCTCGATCTCGGGACCGCGAATCTCGACGTGATGTGCGGCGTCTCGCCCCGTGCCCGTATGGATCTTGAACTCTTCAACCCGCATGGGCCCGATCTTGCTGCGATGACGATCCGGACGTCTTACGGCTTCGGGCTGATCCCGGGTGCCGCGGGCGTCGCCGGTGCGGCGAACCTCGACCCGATCCAGCGACGCTGGCTCCTCGCCGCGGTGCAATCGCTGGGCTCAACGGGCGAAACTGTCATCGCCGACATGGGCGCCGGCATCGGGCTTTCTGTCATCGAGACCGTCGCCGCGGCCGACCTAGGGCTCATCGTCACCACCCCCGATCCCGCGGCGATCGCCGATGCCTACGCGATCATCAAGTGCGTCGTGCAGCATCGCGGCGACCCGCGCCCGCTTCGGATGGGGATCGTGGTCACCATGGTCTCGGGGCGGAACGAAGCGCGGACGACGCACGCCCGTATCGACCGCGTCTGCAGGCGTTTTCTCGGCGGTGAGATCCCTCTGCTCGGCATGGTCCGGCGGGATGGCCGGGTCGTGCAGGCGGCACGCCACCGGGAGCCCCTCCTCGCGAACAGATCGCTCGGACCCGCGGCGCGGGATTTGCGCGGTCTGGCGGCGCTCGTCGAGGCACTCGCGCCGGTTCGCGGTCGTGCGGGAATGACGCCGACTCATGCAAACGCCTGAATCAACTGCAATTGTGGCATAACCGGCCCCGAATTTGACCGCGATCTCGCGGTTCGGCTTCAGCCCCCTGCCCACACTGTCGAAATCGATGATGTGGAGGTGCGGTCTTGCGTCGCCACGGAGGAAGACCCGGGTGGAATCACCGAGCAAACTCTTCGCCGCGGTGCTCTGGCTCACGGCCGTCGCGTTTTTTATCTTTACCGGGCTCGCCGCGGGCGCCGATGCGGCCGCGACGCTGCGACGCGCGACGATATCGATGGTGCTGTGCTACGGGATCGGCGCTGTGCTGGGGATGATCGCGGGCTACGCGATCCGCGACTTCCTCGCGGCGTATCGCGCCGAACATGTCCCGCCCAGCATGGATGAAGCACTCGAGATGTACGCGATCGAGGTGGAGCCTGAGGAATGAGCTGGCGTGTTTGTGAAAGAACCGTCTCTGATCGGAGTTTGAAATAGTGTTGTTCCGTCTCGGCATTCGCCGGGACACGAGTCCGAAAATGTGTATACTGCTGACCACCGGGGCAAGGATCGCCCCGGCAGCACCCCGCACTCCCGTTGTTCAACGGGCCGCACGAAGGCCTCTGCCAGAGGCCGACGCGGGGCAAAGTGAGATGGTTCAAGGAGCGGACCATGGCCATGACACGCGCATCGATGCGTTACTCGTCGCGAACCAGCGCGCGCCACGCAGAACCACCCAACCTACCCACGCACAACGACGACATGCCCATGGAAGAGGAATGGCAAGAGAACAAGTCGACCCCCGCGGAGCCCATCCGCAATTTTTTGGTCGAGAAGTTTCTCCACCTCGTTCGCTACAACGCCGAGCGCATCTACGCGCGTCTTCCCGACGAGGTTGACATCGAGGACCTCATGTCTGTGGGCTTGTTCGGCCTCATGGACGCGATCGAGAAGTACGACCTCACCCGAGAAGTGAAGTTCGAAACATTCTGCGCCCCCCGCATCAGCGGCGCCATCCTCGACGAGCTCCGCTCGATGGACTGGGTGCCCCGCCTCGTCCGCCACCGTTCGGGCAAGGTCGAGGGCGTCCGCCAGAAGATCGAGATGGAGACAGGCCGAAAGGCCACCGACGACGAGATCGCCGATCGGCTCAACATCGACGACGAAGAATTCCAGAAGTACCGCCGTGACAGCAAGGCCGTCGGCGTCACCAGCATCAACCGCAACTGCTTCCAACGCCGTGAGTTGCGCGAGCTGATCACGAAGGGGCTGAGCCGGGCCGAGCGGCTGATCGTGATCCTCTACTACTACGAGTCGATGACAATGAAGGAGATCGGCGCGACCCTCGACCTCTCCGAGAGCCGGGTGAGCCAGATGCATTCGTCGATCCTCGCCCGCCTGAAAGCGCAGATGCAGCATCGGATGAAGGAGCTCGAGGGAGCCTGACCGCTCGAGGCCTCTCGGCCAGGATCCTGTTCGGCGATGACACGACCCCGGCAAGCCGCCGGGGTCTTTTGTGCGCCGCGTGTATGGTGTGAGGATGCCCAAGCCTTCCGTTCCACACGAGTCCGACCGTACCCACGCGACACCCGTGCTCGCGTGCATCGCGCTCGGGTCCAACCTGCCTTCCCCGGCCGGGGACCGGGCCGCGACGATCGCGTCGGCCGTCCGCGCGATCGCCGATCTGCCCGGTGTCACGCTGAAGGCCGCGAGCGAACCGATCGAGACCGAACCTGTGGGTCCCCCGGGGCAGGGGCCGTATCTCAACGCCGCGGTCTCGGTTTGGACGACGCTCGGACCGCGAGAGCTTCTGACGTCCTTGCTCGAGATCGAGCGTGCGCACGGCCGAGAGCGCCGGGAGCGATGGGGGGCACGGACGCTCGACTGCGACCTGATCCTGTTCGGCGACGCGGTGATCCACGAGCCGGGGTTGACAGTGCCCCACCCCGAGATGGCGAACCGCCGGTTTGTGCTCGAGCCGCTGGCGGCGATCGAACCGGATGCGGTTGTTCCGGGTCTCGGGAGGCCGATCGGTGACTTGCTCCGCGATCATGTCGCGACAGACAGCGTTGAACAATCATGATTCAGGAATCAAGAAAATTCAAAATCACGCCTCAAAATCTTGACAATATCAATTTCTAGTTGTAAATTATTCAAATCATGCCGAGCACGGACGACGGCATCTCGGATCGGCCTCAGCCCCCGGCTGCCGGCAATGCAGGGGCCGGCTGGGCGGGCTCACTGCTCGCGCAGCTCGACCCAGGCGATCGTTCGCTGATCGTCGATTTCGTGCTCTGCTCGGGATCGCTCAAGGCCCTCGCCAAGCAGCGGGGGGTTAGTTACCCGACGATCCGGAGCCGGCTCGATCGGCTCATCGAACGGCTCCGCGGGCTCGTCGAGGGCAACCCCGTGGACCCCGTCGCGGAAACGCTCGCGGGACTCGTCGAACGGGGCGAACTGAGCCCGCGCGGCGCAAGAGAGGTTCTCAAGGTCGTCCGAGCAAAGAAACAGGCGTCCTGACATCGTCGCCAGACGGTGCAGCGGGATGGGTGAAAGACCGCACGAAACACGACAGGAGGCGGACGATGGATCCTTGGTTCTCAGAGCAGATGGCGGGCGTGGTCGGCGGCGGGCTCGGGGCCGGTGTGGGCGTGGTGTTCGGCGGCATCGGGGGCGGAGTTGGCGGCCCACTCGCCGCGAAGGGAAAGGCAAAAAGTCTCGTGCTGGGCTTCATGTATGCCGCGGTCGCGATCGGGGTGGTGTTACTCGGGATCGGCATCGTTGCGCTCGTCGATCGTCAGCCGTGGTACGTCTGGTACTCCTTCGGCCTTCCGGGCTTCCTCAGTGTTGTGGTCATGGGCCCGCTCATTCCGGTCCTCAAGTCGCGGTACGCGCAACACGAGCAACGCAAGCTTGACGTGGACGCGATCCGGTCGGCATGACGAACAGCGGTATGCTCGAAGGCGAGAGAGACGGGGGCCATACCATCGCCCATGACGACCCACGCCGACCCGGTTCCATCCGCCAACGACACCTACACCAGCCCGCTCGCGAGCCGGAACGCGAGCCCGGAGATGCTGAAGCTCTGGTCGCCCCGGCACAAGTTCAACACGTGGCGCCGCATCTGGCTCGCAGTTGCGGAGGCCCAGCACGAAGTGACGAAGGAGTGGGACTCGCCCCTGGTCACGGCCGAGCAGGTCATAGCGTTGCGGGCCGTGGTGGAGCTGGGCATTACCGACGCCGAGATCGCACGGGCGACGGAGATCGAGCGGGACCTGCGGCACGACGTGATGGCCCATGTCCACTGCCTGGGCGAATCGTGCCCCGAGGCGAAGGCGATTATTCATCTGGGTTGCACGAGCCAGGATGTGGTGTGCAACGCGGACATCCTCGTTTGGAGCGATGCGCTCCGGACGATCGAAATCAAACTCGCCACGGCACTCGGAGCACTCGGGGGATTTGCGAACGAGAACAAGTCGATCGCGACACTCGGCTTCACTCATTACCAGACAGCCCAACCAACAACAGTCGGCAAGCGGTGTGCAAGTTGGGGCTGGGACCTCAGTGTGACGCTTGAACGTTTGTGTCAGATCTGGTGCTCACTCCCATTCGACGGCCTACGGGGCCTGAAGGGTGCGACCGGCACCCAGGCGTCATTCCTGAATCTGCTGGGTGATGACATGGAACTCGTCGATCGGCTGGAGCGGACATTCTTCGCGAAGCTATACGGCTGGCAGGACGCGGACGAGATGGACGATGTTTCGCATCCATTTACAGGTCAGACCTATCCCCGCGTCATCGATACATTCATCCTCGCCGACCTTGCCTCCATCGCCGCCGTCCTCCACAAAATCGCCACCGACATCCGCCTGCTCTCCAACCGCAAAGAGATCGACGAACCGTTCGGCTCCAAGCAGATCGGCTCCTCCGCCATGCCCTACAAGCGCAACCCCATGCGCTGCGAGCGCATCTGCGGGCTCACGCGATTCGTCATGAACCTCGTCGGCAACGCCTACGACACGGCCGCGACGCAGTGGCTCGAACGCACGCTCGACGACTCGTCGAACCGCCGGCTCTCGCTCCCCGAGGCGTTCCTCGCCCTCGACGGCGCGCTCGACCTGATGCACAACGTCGCCTCGAGACTGATCGTCCACGAGAAGATGGTCGAGAAGAACCTGATGCTCGAGCTGCCGTTCCTCGCGACAGAGAACATCCTGATGGAGGCCGTCAAGACGGGGGGCGACCGCCAGGATCTGCACGAGCGGATCCGCGTGCACGCCCAGGAGGCGGGGCACCGCGTCAAGCACCTGGGGCTCGACAACAATTTGATTGACCTGCTCAAGGCCTACCCGGCCTTCGCGGCCGTGCACGATCGGCTCACCGGCGACGACCTGCTCGACCCGATGAAGTACGTGGGCCGCTCGGTCGAGCAGACCGAGCGGTTCGTCGCCGAGGTCGTCGAGCCGCTGCGGGAGCGGTACAAGGACGAGCTGGACGGCGCGGGGAGCACCGAGCCGCGGGTGTGATCGAAGAGAATCACGGCGAGGTTCGTTTGTGAGCGTCGCGTCCCGGGCGGCCGATGGGGTCGCCTCAGTGTTTCGGCTCGATCACGCCCGTCCCGGCGGACGCCGGCGAACCGGCCGCGCTCCGATTACTACGTTTGGTCTGTTTCACGCCCGCCATCCGGTCCCAGCGGTCCTCGCTGAAGATCTGGATGCCGCGTTCGGAAGCGTCGCGGATGATCGCGGATCGCGATGAGGTGCCGAGCTTCTCGTGGATCGCGCGGACGTGGCATTCGATCGTGCGCACGCTCCGCTCCTGCCGATCGGCGATCTCGTTATTCGATCGGCCCATCGCGAGATCGAACATGGTGCGCTTCTCGGCCGGGGTCAGCGTGTCCAGGGCGCCGAAATCGGCCGTCTCGAGCACGTGGATCGACCGCGAGTCGGCGAGCCGCGTCCCGATCGGCGCCTGCATGATCACGCTCAGCGTGCCGCGGGTCACGTAAGACTCGGGGTCGAGCGGGATGACGCGGCACAGCCACGCCCGCCCGTTCCAGAACTGGAAGAAATCGCTGGCCCGGTGCTCGTCGATCACGCGGCGCATGAGCTCGACACGTTCATCGGCGGCCGCCCCGGGCCGCAGGTCGCTGTGTGTCGTGCCGACCAGTTCCTCGGCGCTGAGCCCCGAGTTCGCGGCGTACAGCGGGTTGCATCGCAACGCCCG
>ERZ1740067.2485-NODE-2485-length-11177-cov-6.935084_pt1 | contig 11177 bp, 9 predicted proteins | sample MGYA00581736_ERZ1740067 | MGnify/ENA primary metagenome ERZ1740067 (study PRJEB43018, sample SAMN04849236) | marine metagenome | isolation source: floating plastic debris | place: Pacific Ocean | collected 2008-08-27 | study: EMG produced TPA metagenomics... | reverse complement strand
GGCAGCCCCGCCGCATGGGCGGTGGTGACAAGGGCCTACTGGTCCTTGATGGCATGACGCTGCTGGACCGCGTGACCGACCGACTTGGTCCCCAGGTGGAACGCCTTGTGCTGAACGCCAATGGTGATCCCGCCCGTTTCGCAGAGTACGGCCTGCCTGTGATCCCCGACTCGTTGGACGACTACCCCGGCCCCCTCGCTGGTGTGCTTGCCGGTCTGGAATATGCCGCTGACCACGGCTTTGATCACATCGTGACCGCAGCGGCCGATACGCCCTTCTTCCCCCATGATCTCGCAGAGCGCCTGGATCGTGCGACCCATAAAGCACAGACCCCCATCGCGCTTGCTGCCACGCATGAGGAAGGCCGCCTTGTGCGCCATCCCACCTTTGGCCTTTGGCCCGTGAGCCTGCGTGCCGACCTGCGTGCCGCGTTGCAAGACGGTCTGCGCAAAGTGGTATTATGGACCGACAAGCACGGCGCGGCCTCCACTGCGTTTGACGAAGACGCGTTTTTCAATGTGAACACACCCGAAGACCTTGCCCATGCGACTGACATGATCAAAGGCCGGGCATTATGAGGGTTTACGGCGTTGTCGGCTGGAAAAATGCCGGCAAAACGGGTCTGATGGAGCGTCTTGTCGCCGAGATCACGGGGCGTGGATTTTCCGTCTCGACCATCAAGCACGCGCATCATTCGTTCGATGTTGACCACCCCGGCAAAGACAGCCACCGCCACCGCGTCGCTGGTGCGCGCGAGGTGTTGCTGGCGTCGCGCAACCGTTGGGCGCTGATGCATGAGTTGAGCGTGGAAGACGAGCCGCCGCTGGCGCATTTGCTGACCAAGCTGGAACCCGTCGATCTGGTCCTCATCGAAGGCTATAAGCGGGACGCCCATCCCAAGGTCGAAGCGCATCGTGCGGAAACCGGCAATCCGCTGATCGCGGACGATACGATCAAAGCCATCGCCAGCGACACGCTGACCGACGCAGACCGTCCTGTCTTCCACCTTGATAACACGCCCGCGATTGCCGATTTCATCCTGTCCGAGGTCGGCCTTTGAGCTTTGACAGCATCATCATGGTCGATTGGTCGGCGTCGAACACACCGTCGCCCGCCAAGCCCAAGAAAGATGCGATTTTCGTGGGGCAAGATGATCGTCGACCCGTCTATTGCCGCACGCGTCACGAAGCGATGGCGTTGATCGAAGAGCGGTTGCGCACCACCCCCGGCCGCATCCTTATCGGGTTCGATTTTGCTTTCGGTTTTCCGCACGGCTTTGCCGCGGCACTCACCGGGCAAGCCAATGCCCGCGCGGTCTGGGCTGATCTTGACCAACGTATTCGTGATGGAAAGAACAACGAAAACAATCGTTTCCAGGTGGCCGATTCTATTAATGCAGCAACGCCCGGAGACGGGCCATTCTGGGGACGACCTGCCAGTTTGAACCTGACGCATCTTGATATGACGAAGCGTAAACAGGCCGCATACCCTGAGTTTCGCGCCATAGAAGGACATTCGACGGGTGCCAAGTCTGTCTGGCAACTGGCGGGGGCAGGGGCTGTCGGCTCGCAAACGCTGATCGGCCTCGCTCATCTTCACCGTCTTTGCGAAACCTTCGCGGACGACATCGCTGTTTGGCCTCAAGATACCGGCTGGTCCAAGCCCGATGCCCGCATCACGCTGGTCGAGATTTATCCAGCGCTTCTGAACCGCGCCCCGCTGGATGCGCTTTCCCGAGGGTGGGACGACAGCGATCCTATCTATCAAATTCCTGACGCCGTTCAGGTCCGTGCGCTGTGTCACGCCTTTCATCAGGCGCAAAAGCTGGGAGTTTTGGATCGCTTTTTTGCTGAACCAGCGGGCTTGTCTGATCCTGCCCAAATAGCGCGCGAAGAAGGCTGGATTTTCGGCGTCACGACCGAGCTGCAAACGCTTCAACCGCCTCCCTTGCGCAACGATTGCTTCGCACTCCCGCCAGGTGTCGATTGGACCCCTGTGGATGATGCGCTCGCCCTTCTCAAAGACCGTCTTACCGCCGTCACGCCCATCGAAACCGTCCTGCTCAACGCAGCCCTTGGCCGTGTTCTTGCGGCCCCTGTGACAGCGCCACGAGCGCAACCTCCGGCGCCCAATTCTGCCGTGGATGGCTACGGTTTTGCTCACGTGGCGCTTGGCGATCCCCCGCACCGGCTTCCTCTTATGCAAGGCCGTGCCGCCGCCGGTGCGCCGTTCGATGATCCGGTCCCCCAAGGTGCTGCGATCCGTATCCTGACAGGTGCGATCCTGCCTGATGGTGTCGATACGGTTATTCTTGAAGAGGACGTTTCCACCGATGGCCACGTCATTGCGTTCCGCGACGGCGTGAAGCCCGGTGCCAACACCCGCAAAGCCGGCGAAGACGTTACGGAAGGCGCCGCGCTTCTGGCAAAAGGCCATGTCATGCGCCCTGCCGACATTGCGCATCTTGCCTCCGTCGGTATCCAGAATATCAAAGTGTATCAACAGCTTCGCGTCGCGGTCATCTCGACCGGGGACGAACTACGTGATCCCCATGAGCCTGCGGGCAAAGGGCAGATTTACGACGCCAATCGCCCTATGCTGCTCTCGTTGATCAAAGACCTTGGCTATATGCCGGTCGATATCGGACGCCTTCCCGATGACCGCGATACGATCCGCGCAGCCCTTGATGAAGCGGCGCAAAAAGCCGACGTGATCCTGACATCCGGCGGTGCGTCCGCGGGGGACGAAGACCATATTTCTGCCTTGCTGACCGAGACGAAAGCGATGTCCCTTTGGCGCATCGCGATCAAGCCGGGACGCCCGTTGGCGCTTGGCATATGGCAAAGCACGCCGGTTTTCGGCCTGCCCGGAAACCCGGTTGCGGCCCTTGTCTGCGCGCTGATCTTTGCCCGTCCGGCGATGTCCGTCCTTGCGGGTGCGGACTGGAAGACGCCCCACGGGTTCGACATGCCTGCCGCCTTTACAAAACGCAAAAAGCCGGGCCGTCGCGAGTTTTTGCGCGCGCGGATCACCGATGGCAAGGTTGAGGTGTTCCTCTCCGAAGGGTCAGGGCGAATTTCGGGTCTCAGTTGGGCGGACGGTCTGGTTGAAATTGAGGATGGTGCCCGTGACATAAAGTCAGGCGATATCGTCCGTTATATTCCCTACGCCAGCTTTCTGGCCTAATCGAACATCCCCGTCACACGGCCCAGAAGCATGAACGCGCGCGCGGTTCGTGTATCCGACAACGCTGCCAATTCCGCGTCATTCGCATTTGGTTCAAACGCGATCAGCATCTGATCAAAACGCCGCAGGAAATGATGTGCGGCATCGCGAAAGATCGTATCTTGCTTCATCCGTCCTGCGCTCAACGCCAGCGACGACCGGTCGCGAACGCCGCCCAATCCAGCCACGCCGCGCCCGCGTTCGCCCATGGCAAAGCGACGCCACAGTTCGGGGCGCGCGCGGTCATAGCGCAAATCGTCCATGTAGATTCCGTCTTGGGACAGAAGCGTCAGCACGTCTTGCGCGGCTTGGATCAGGCCGGCGGCTTGACGATCTCGCAACGCACGGCGCAGGGCCGCAAAGCCACTGGTATCTTCGGCATTTTCGGGAAAGTGCAAGGCGCGCAGTAGGTCTTCGGTGGACAGCGGCGGGCCTAGCTCATCGGCCGGCGTTCCCAACTCCAATGCTGGCTGATCTTGCGTCGGGGCTTCGGTTTTCGGTGTCAAAGTGGCCCGCACAGGTTCACGCGTCGTGGTAAACGTCGCAATCGCGCTTTCGGCTTTCTTTTGGGATTGCGCAATCTCGTCCAGCTTGCGTTCCACCGCCGGTTTCAGCGCCATGCCCGCCGTCTGTTGTTGCGCAATGTAGCTTTTGCGCATCCCGTCCACGGCTGCCTGCAAACGCGAGGCTTCTTCGCGCATGATCCGCGTGGAGCGGGCCGCAGACGCTGCAATCCAGATCATCGCTACTGGCATGAAAATTGCAAGGAAAACAACGATGAAGCGCACCCCGTCAAAGCCGCCCTGTTCGGACGGGGTCATCCAGAAAAACACCGCTACGCCCAACACCCAGATCAGGCTGACCGCGATGGCGATCATCTCGGGCGCGCTGATGACAGGCGGCGCGCTCGGCTTGGAGGCAAGGTCCGCCGATGCGATCTTGTCAGAGGGGGGCAGCGCCATCGTTTAGACCTTAGACGTAGTTAATCGACAGGATTTCATAGGCCTTCTCACCGCCCGGTGTTTTCACCTCGACGCTGTCACCGTCTTCCTTGCCGATCAGCGCACGGGCGAGGGGGGATTTGATGTTCAGTTTACCATTCTGGATGTCGGCCTCGGGCTCACCGACGATCTGATAGGTCTTTTCCTCGTCGGTGTCCTCATCGACCAAGCGGACAGTCGCGCCAAACTTGATCGAGCCGGACAGCTTTGACGGATCAATCACGTCTGCCAACCCAAGAATGCCCTCAAGCTCTTTCACGCGGCCTTCAATAAAGCTCTGCTTTTCGCGCGCCGCATGATACTCGGCGTTTTCCGAGAGGTCGCCATGCTCGCGTGCTTCCGCGATCGCTTTGATGACGGCGGGGCGCTGAACGGATTTCAGCTCTTTCAATTCTTCATTCAACGCGGTGTGGCCCGCGCGGGTCATTGGGATTTTGTCCATAAAAATACCTTGGAGTTGGCCGAAAATGGGCAATCGCTGCCACGGTGTTAACTCAATCTACACCTAGAAAGTCAATGGAGGGGCTGCAAGACCAATGCATGTTTTGCGGCAAGAGGTTGCTTTTGAGGGCTCTGGCGCAGTGAAACGGCTCGCGATCTTTTCAGGGATTTATCTGGTGATTTCGGTCGCCATCGCTTTTGTATTCCGCGATGATATGTGGCTGAAACTGCAAAGTGTCGCCTATAAATCGCGCAATTTCGCCGAAGCGATGGTCGAGGTTGGCTATCTGTTCGCCGCCGCCCTGTTCCTGATTTTCGCGCTTTATGGGATGGCTGAACTGAAACGCCGCGCGGTCGATATCGGCTGGGCGATGCTGGCGCTGGTGCTGTTTCAGCCCGCTTTTACGCTCTTCAAGACGACATTGCCCGCTATCGTGCCGTTCTTTGCAGATCCGTTTTTCGCCGAGTTGGACAAAGCTCTGCATTTTGGCACGGATCCGTGGGTCTTCGCCCACGCGCTTGATGACTATTTCAATGTGCAAATACTGATGGAGTTCTATCTGACGGGCTGGGCGATCCCGGCGTTCTTTCTGCCCATCGTCATGGCTGCGACCGACCGCGATACTGCGCGGGTGAACCGTACGCTTATCGTCTTTATGTTTGCTTGGGCTGGTATCGGCAATGTCCTTGCGCTTGCCGGTCTGTCCGTCGGTCCGGTTTATTACGACCGCCTGCTGGGCACTGACCGTTACCCCGAAATGATGGCGATGTTGGAGGCCAAGGGCATCTTCGCGTCCTCAATCGGCGAGACGCAGGAATTGCTTTGGCAGTTCTACAGTGACGGCGCGCAAGCCCTTGGGTCCGGCATCAGCGCGTTCCCAAGCGTTCATGTCGCTGTCGCCACGGCCGTCGCGCTCTACATGTACGAACGCCACCCGCTTCTTGCGATTCCCGGCGGCCTCTTCTGGCTGGCCGTGATGATCCTGTCGGTCTACACGGGCTATCACTACGCGATTGATAGCTATGCCTCGACTATTCTTGTGGCTCTCCTTTGGTGGGGACTGGCGCGTAAGTCCAATCGGCAAACAGCGCTACAGCCAGCGACGGTATAACGCACCGTCCCGATTGACCTTTCCAAAGCCTTTAAGATACTCCGCGACGAGTTATTTCTAAAGGTGTGCGCAGCCAAACGCCCCGCCACATGAGGAGAGCCAGATGGCCGAGACTGAACGCGAAGCAATGGAATATGACGTCGTAATCGTTGGCGCAGGCCCCGCCGGGCTATCCGCCGCGATCCGTCTGAAGCAGCTGGATGCCGATCTGAACGTGGTCGTTCTGGAAAAGGGCTCTGAGGTGGGCGCGCATATCCTGTCCGGTGCGGTTCTTGACCCGGCCGGCATTGACGCGCTGATCCCGGATTGGAAAGAGAAAGGCCCGCCGATCACGGTGCCCGTCAAAGACGACAATTTTTATATGTTGGGGGAGGCAGGCAGCATCCGCCTGCCCAACTTTGCCATGCCGCCCCTGATGAATAACCACGGTAATTACATCGTCTCGATGGGCAATGTCTGCCGCTGGATGGCCGAACAAGCCGAAGAACTGGGTGTAGAGGTGTTCCCGGGCATGGCCTGTTCCGAATTGGTTTACGCCGAGGACGGATCGCTCAAAGGCGTTGTCGCAGGAGAGTTCGGCAAGAACCCCGACGGGACCCCGGGTGACGGCTATGAACCGGGTATGGAATTGCATGGTAAATACGTCTTCTTGTCCGAAGGCGTGCGCGGGTCACTCTCGAAAGAGGCGATTGCGAAGTTCAACCTCGATAAGGATTGCGATGTGCCGAAGTTCGGCCTTGGCATGAAGGAAATCTGGGAGATTGACCCCGACAAGCACCGCGAAGGCAGTGTGACGCACACGATGGGCTGGCCCCTGAACGGCAATGCCGGTGGTGGGTCTTTTATTTATCACCTTGATAACAATCAGGTTTACGTGGGCTTCGTGGTTCACCTGAACTACGAGAACCCGTATCTGTTCCCCTATATGGAGTTTCAGCGCTTCAAGCATCATCCGATGGTGGCCGAGCTGCTGAAAGGCGGCAAACGCATCGCTTATGGCGCGCGCGCCATCTCGGAAGGCGGTTGGCAGTCGATTCCGCAGGTGGCCTTCCCCGGTGGTGCACTTCTGGGCTGTTCCGCAGGTCTCGTGAACGTGCCGCGGATCAAGGGCAATCATAACGCCATGCTGTCGGGCATTCATGCAGCGGAAGCGGCGCATGCCGCGATTAAAGAGGGTCGTGCCTCTGATACGCTTGAGATGTACGAACAAGAGCTGCGTTCCGGCCCGATTGCCAAAGACCTCAAGCGTGTGCGCAATGTGAAGCCGCTTTGGTCCAAGTATGGTCTGCTGGGTGGTCTGGTGCTGGGTGCGGTCGATATGTGGACTGCCAACATCACGGGCTGGAACCCGTTTGGCACGATCAAACATGGCAAGAACGACGCCGATGCGACTGGCAAGGCCAAGGATCACAAGGAAATCATCTATCCCAAGCCTGACGGCAAACTTTCTTTTGATCGCCTGACCAATGTCAGTTTCTCGATGACCAACCACGAGGAAAGCCAGCCGGCGCACCTCCACCTTGGTGACGCGAAAATCCCGACCGAGATTAACCTGCCACAATACGCAGGTCCTTCGGCGCGGTACTGCCCCGCTGGCGTCTACGAGTTTGTGGAAGAGGAAAACAAAGACCCGCGCTTTGTCATCAACTTTCAAAACTGCGTGCATTGCAAAACCTGCGACATCAAAGACCCGTCGCAGAACATCAACTGGACGACGCCACAGGGTGGCGACGGGCCCAACTACCCGAATATGTGATCGTGAAAAGGGGCGGCCAAAGGGTCGCCCCTCATTGCTTTGCGCCCCTTGCACCGCTACCTTCTTATCTCAGATAGCAGGCATGGAGGCACGAAACGTGCGTTTAACCACCACAGGCATCATCGCGGCACTGGTTTTGGGGCTGATCCCCGCTGGTCCCGCGATTGCAGACGGCCTTGCCGGATCCTACCTTGCGGGCCGCGCTGCCAGCTATGAAAGCGATTATGAAAAAGCCGCGCGATATTACACGCAGGCCATGATCGCGGACCCGTCAAACCCGCGTATTCTTGAGAACGCAACGTCGGCTTACGTCAATCTGGGCCGCGTCGATCAAGCCCACACCATCGCGCAAAAGATGCAATTCAGCGGCATCGAAAGCCAAATCGCGCATCTGGTTCTGACCGCTGATCAATTCAAGCAAGGCGAGTATGATCAGCTTCTTGAAGACATCGCCGCCGGTCGCCGCATCGGGCCGCTTGTTGATGGACTGGCAAGTGCATGGGCCGAACTGGGGCGCGGTCGGATGACCGAAGCGTTGGCGCGTTTTGATGCGTTGTCACAAGAGAACGGCCTGAAAGGCTTTGCGCTGTATCACAAGGCGTTGGCCCTCGCGTCGGTTGGTGATTACGAAGGCGCTGACGCGCTTTTCTCCGGTGAAGAACAAGGCCCCCTGCGCCAGACCCGTCGCGGTGCGATGGCTCATATCGAGGTGCTAAGCCAGCTTGACCGGAATACCGATGCGCTTGAGTTGCTGGACCTGCTTTTCAGCAACGACACCGATCCCGGCATTGGTGACTACCGTGCGCGGCTCGTCGCAGGTGAAGTGTTGCCCTTCACCCATGTAACCACCGCCTCGGATGGCGCGGCCGAGATGTTCTTTTCCGTTGCGGGTGTCCTGAGTACCGATGCCGCGCCCGGTTATACGCTGCTTTACTCACGCCTGGCAGAGTATCTGCGCGAGGATCATGTTGATGCGATCCTGCTGTCTGCTGCGATGCTTGAAGACCTTGAGCGGTATGAATTGGCCACCGACAGTTATAACCGCGTCCCGCGCGATCATCCAGCGTTTCACGCCGCTGAACTGGGCCGCGCCGACACGTTGCGCCGTGCTGGCAAGGACGACGCCGCCATCGAAGTGCTGCAACAGCTTGCGAAAAGCCATGGCGATTTGCCTGCCGTTCACACTGCGATGGGCGACATGATGCGCGGGCTCGAGCGGTTTGAGGACGCGATCCCTGCCTATGATCGGTCTATTGCGCTGACTGACGAAGAAAACGCTCAGTGGTTTGTCCATTACGCCCGTGGCATCAGCTATGAACGTTCTGGGAATTGGGAGAACGCCGAAGCGGATTTCCGCCGCGCGTTGGAGTTGCGGCCCAATCAGCCGCTTGTGTTGAACTATCTTGGATATTCGCTTGTCGAAAAGAAGATCAAGCTGGATGAAGCGCTTGAGATGATCGAAACGGCCGCCGCCGAACGGCCCGACAGTGGCTTCATTATCGACAGCCTGGGCTGGGTCCTCTACCGCCTTGGCCGCTACGACGAGGCCGTCGGCCATATGGAGCGTGCAGCCGAATTGATGCCCGTCGATCCCGTGGTCAATGACCACCTTGGCGATGTTTTCTGGGCCGTGGGCCGCGAGACTGAGGCACAGTTTCAGTGGAAGCGCGCCCTGTCGTTCATCGACCCCGAGGATACCGACGGAGAGGCGGATCCAGAACGTATCCGCCGCAAACTTGAGGTTGGCCTTGACGTCGTGCTTGAGGAAGAAGGCGCACCACCGCTAAGGGTCGCCAATGACGGTTAGCGCCTTCGCGCCGGCCAAGGTCAATCTGACACTGCACGTCACCGGCCAGCGCGCCGATGGCTACCACTTGCTTGATAGCTTCGTCTGCTTTGCCGATACCGGTGATCTTGTCACTGTTGCTTTTGCCGATGAGCTTTCGCTGACCGTCACAGGACCGCGCGCTGTGGGTGTGCCCACTGACGGCAGTAATCTGGTCTTCAAAGCTGCGCGCTTGCTTGATCCGACCCGCACGGCGCACATTACACTCGACAAACACCTGCCTGCCGCATCGGGCATCGGCGGTGGCTCGTCTGATGCGGCTGCAACTCTGCGCGCCTTGTCCGAACTTTGGGAGGTTCCGCTGCCCGAAACCACTATCGCGCTGGGCGCGGATGTTCCCGTCTGCCTGCACCCCATGGCGCTGCGGATGCAAGGCGTGGGCGACGTGCTGACCCCCGTTGCGCCGCTGCCCGAAACCCATGCCGTTCTGGTCAATCCCGGTGTCGATGTGCCGACACCCGCTGTCTTCAGCACATTGAAAGCAAAAGATAACCCACCGATGGAAAACGTTCCGCTATTTCCGGATGTCCCCGCTCTCGCACATTGGCTCACGGGGCAGCGCAATGATCTTCAGGCTCCAGCCATCGCGCAGGCGCCCGTCATTCTGGATGTCTTGGACGCTCTTAACGACGGCTTGTTCGCCGCCATGTCGGGCTCAGGCGCGACCTGCTTTGCGCTTTATACGTCTGCTGCCGAAGCGCAGGCAAAAGCCGAGGATTTGACAAAGGATCAACCCGATTGGTGGGTCGCCCCGTGTCGCCTTAGCTGACGCGCGCAACCACGTAATCAGCCAGATCAAGCAGCATCTCACGCAGATCCGTTTCCGGCAGTTTGCCCATCGCCACCTTCGCCTTTTCCGCCCAGGCCAGCGCATCCTGACGCGTCGCTTCCAGCGTGCCGTGCTTGGCCATCAATGTCATGGCGTGCTCAAGATCACCGTCGTTCTGATTGCCTTTCTCGATAGTTCGCGACCAGAATGCGCGTTCCTCGGCATCCGCCAAGGCGACGGCTTTGATCACGGGCAGGGTCAGCTTGCGTTCACGAAAATCGTCGCCAAGGTTCTTGCCCGTGGCTGATGGATCGCCCGCATAATCCAGCAAATCATCAACGATCTGAAACGACACGCCCAACGCATCGCCATAGTCGTAGAGCGCCTGAACCTGATCTTCTTTCACGCCTGCAATCACGCCACCCACCTGCGTTGCAGCTGAAAACAAAGCCGCTGTCTTGCCGCGCACAACCTTCAGGTAAACGCCCTCATCCGTTGCCAGATCCCGTGCGGCGGTCAGTTGCAGAACCTCGCCTTCCGCAATCGTCGCCGCCGCGTTCGACAGGATATCGAGGACTCGCAATGACCCGGTTTCGACCATCAATTGAAACGACCGCGCAAACAGATAATCGCCGACCAGCACACTGGATGTGTTGTCCCACAAAAGATTTGCAGTGGGTCGTCCGCGCCGCTTGTCGCTCTCATCAACGACATCATCATGCAGCAAGGTCGCAGTGTGAATAAATTCGACCGTCGCAGCCAGATGCACATGATACGGCCCACCATAGCCACACACCTTGGCCGCCGCCAAAGTTAGCATCGGGCGCAACCGCTTCCCGCCAGCTTCCACCAGATGCGCTGTGACCTCGGGGATGCGCGGCGCATGTTCAGAGGCCATCCGCTCGCGGATCAGCGTATTCACCGCCACCAAATCATCAGCCAAATCCGCGCTCAGGCGTTCATGGGGTTTTGTCGCCGCTTGGTCCAAGCTCATCACCGCTCCGTCAGTTCTTGTCTCTGCGCCTCG